>Ga0116221_1001189_pt1 | contig 17492 bp, 12 predicted proteins | sample Sb_taG_5_FD_88965 | JGI IMG/M metagenome (GOLD analysis project Ga0116221, IMG submission 88965) | Peat soil microbial communities from Weissenstadt, Germany - Sb_50d_8_FC metaG | ecosystem: Environmental > Terrestrial > Soil > Wetlands > Peat | place: Germany: Weissenstadt | collected 2010-09-21 | reverse complement strand
TGGTCGTGACATCGGGAAGGGCGGCGTTTTGACTGCCGAGGTAATACAGTTGGTACAGCGTGGTCTGGGGTGTTGCGGAAAACTGGGCGGGTGCGGACACAGACTTCGGCTCGCCCGGGTAAGAGCCCGCGAACGGACGCTGCCCCACGCACAGCAGCACCGGACTGGGTGCTTCCAGGACGGGACTCCAGAGACGGTCGAGCGCGGAATGTGCCGGCCAGAGCTTGAGCCAGGCAAACCCGACCAGGAGAGCCGCGAATCCCACCAGCGCCGCCACACGAAGTACACGCCGGGGCCGGGCGGCCGGGACCGGAGGGTTCAGCGTCGTAGGGGCAGGCTCGGCTACCAGGCTTGTGGGAATAATCGGCGGCGGCGCGGGTTTCTCGAGCGGCACCTGAAACCGGGCAGCGTAAGATCCAAGCGGCAGATCGATGCGGATCTCCGCCTCGTGATGGGGGTCCTGATAATATTGAGCGAGCCGTTTCCGAATTTCGGCGGCGGTTGTCCGAACTACCGGATCGAGATTCGTGTCATAGTCCGGCTCACGCGCGAAGACCTCGATCCCCAGGGTTCGTTCCTTCAGTTCACCAGGATGTCCATCCAGCGTCTGTTCCACCACGTAGCGCAGAAGGTTGGGATATCGTTTGCTGTTCTTGAACAGCGGATTGGCAAGAATCCGTTCCAGTTGGGCCTGGATCGCGGCGCGCTCCTCGGGAGTTTCCGACACGCCGACGGCAACGGCGTGCCCGGCAGTTGGTTCGGAGATTTTCCCGCGAGCCGTCATCAAACCCCAATCTAACGGCGATTGTATCACCCAGATCGCCGTAATGATACGTGGACTACACGGCCGCCCGCGCGGGCCTGCCAAGATAGGTAACCCACTGATAGCGCATACAGTAATGGCTATGCCCGCCATCGCTACGGTAATAGCCTTGAAAATCCCCGCGGGCTTCTCTACCCTCGGAAGCGGAACGGGAGGCTCGAAGTGCGTTTGCACAGCATGTCGAAATTACGGAGTCGTCGTGACGTGGTGATGAAGCTGACGGCGGCCAGCGTGGCTGCCATGGCCGGAAGCGGCGCGACGTTGGCGCAAACGGGGGCAGAGTCGGCGGCGCAAACGGGGGCACAGGCCGCGGCGCCGGCGCGGGAAATCCAAGTTCGCCTGACGTCGGGAACGAAGAGACTCGCGCGGGAGGCGCCCCTTCAGTGGCGGCCGGAACGCGGCTCGTCGGCCGACTCCATTGTCCTCGATCCGGCTCGGACGTACCAGGAGGTGTTGGGGTTCGGGGCCTCTTTCACGGATGCCGCCTGCTACATGCTGAACCGGCTCGCGGGGCCGGCTCGGGAGCACCTGCTGAAGGAGATTTTCCACCCCTCGGAGATGGGTTTCAGCGTCTGCCGCGTCTGTCTCGGGTCGAGCGACTATGCCACCAAAATGTACAGCTTCGACGAGGGCGAGCCGGACCCCGAGATGCGGCGGTTCTCGATCGATCACGACAAGCCGTACATTCTCCCGATTTTGCGGCAGGCCCGCGGCGTGAATCCCGGTCTGTTTCTGCTCGGTTCCCCCTGGAGCCCTCCGGGATGGATGAAGGCGGGAGGCTCCATGCTGGGCGGCTCCATGCGGAAGCAGCACTTTGCCGCTTACGCAAAGTACTTCGTGAAGACCCTTCAGGGCTACTCGGCCGAAGGCGTGCCTTTGAACGCGGTGACCGTCCAGAACGAAGTGGACACCGAACAGGACGGCCGCATGCCGGCATGCCTGTGGGGGCAGGAATACGAGATGGAGTTCGTCGCAAGATACCTTGGCCCGCAACTGGCGGAGAGCCAGATCGACACCAGGATCTGGATTCTCGACCACAACTACAATCTGTGGGGGCGGGCCATCGCGGAGCTCGACGATCCCGGTGTGAACCGGTACGTGGATGGGGTGGCGTGGCACGGGTATGTGGGAGACGCCAGCGCCATGACGCACGTACACGAGGTCCATCCCGAAAAGCACATGTACTGGACCGAGGGCGGCTCGGACTACAACGATCCCCGCTACCTCACCAATTGGCAGCACTGGGGCTCCAACGTTACGGGAATTCTCCGCAACTGGTCGCGGTGCGTCATCGCCTGGAACCTGGCGCTCGATGAAGCCGGCAAGCCGAATATCGGGCCGTTCGATTGCGGCGGCCTGGTGACCATCGACTCGAAGACCGGAGAGGTCACCCGCAGCGGCCAGTATTGGGCCTTCGCGCACTTCTCGCGGGCGATCCGGCGCGGCGCGCGGCGCATCGAGTCCTCGGGCGATCTGGAGGGGATTTCGCACGTGGCCGTCACCAACCCGGATGGGACCCGTGCGGCGGTACTGACGAACGCCGCGGCTGGCCGGAAAATCTTCCTGCGGTTGGGCGCCATGGAGGCCGAAGTCAGCCTGCCCGCGGATTCAGTGACCACATTGACGTGGGGAGCGTAACGGCCATGTCGTTCAGGTCCATGATTCAGGGACAGTGGCAAACGGCAGGGTGGGGCGGGCCATCGCCTTTTGTGGCCTGCCATTGCCAGGAAGACACTCTCGAAAAAACATCGGTCTCGCAGGGCCGACTGCCAGTCGGCCCCACAATCGGAACCGAGGCACGCGGCACGTTTTTCATCGGCTTGGGTCCGCTATCGGATGGAAGACAGGCGACAAAAACCGATCGCCTGTCCCACCAGCTAGCAAGTCAACGAGGAGATCCTATGAAACCGGCCTTTACCGGCTGTTCGCTGATCGTAGCGCTCGGACTGATGCCGTCCTCCGTGTGCGCACAGAAAAAGGGAGACGCGGCACTCTGGCTGACTACGCCGGACAAGTCGGCTTTGTTTGAGCGGCAGAAGACAGTCTTGCACTTCGCTAAGTCGGCCACACCCAATCCGGTCATCGACGTGGACGACAAACAGAAGTTCCAGCCAATCGACGGCTTTGGTTATGCACTTACGGGAGGCAGCGCCCAGCACATGATCCGCATGGATGCCGCGAAGCGAGCTGCCTTGATCAAGGAACTGTTTGCCGACGACGGCAACAACATCGGGGTCTCTTATCTGCGAGTCAGTATCGGGGCCTCCGACCTGAATGACCACGTATTTTCCTATGACGACTTGCCGCCGGGTGAGACGGATAAAGAGATGTCCAGGTTCAGCCTCGATCCGGACCGGGCGGATGTAATCCCCATCCTGAAAGAAATCCTGGCGGTCAATCCAAAGATCGAGATACTGGGCTCGCCCTGGTCGGCGCCCGCCTGGATGAAGACCAACAACAACGTCAAGGGCGGCAAACTGAAGCCCGAGTATTATGACGCCTACGCCAGGTACTTCGTCAAGTACATCCAGGGAATGAAGGCGGAGGGTATCCGCATCGATGCCATCACCATTCAGAACGAGCCTCTCAACGAGAAGAACACTCCCAGTTTGCCGATGCTTTCCGCGGACCAGGATGTCTTCATCAAGAGTCACCTGGGCCCGGCCTTCCACGCAGCCGGCATCGACACGAAGATCGTTCTGTACGACCACAACTGCGACCATCCGGAGTACGCGACGGCTATCCTGGACGATCCGGAAGCCGCCAAATACGTGGATGGCTCGGGTTTCCACCTGTACGGCGGCAAGATCGACGCGATGTCCGGCGTGCATAATTCCCATCCCGGGAAGAACCTGTATTTCACCGAGCAGATGGTGACCGGATCTATCGAGGGAAGGCCCACGGCGAATGTGGCGGCGCCGGTCCGCAGGCTGATCATCGGCGCCACCCGAAACTGGAGCCGCAACGTGATTTTGTGGAACCTGGCTGCCGACCCCAAAAACAATCCGCACACGGACAACGGTGGATGCACCATGTGCCAGGGCGCGATCACGATCGACGGCAATACGGTTTCCCGGAATGTGGCGTACTACGCAATCGCCCACGCCGCGAAATTTGTTCGGCCCGGCTCGGTGCGGATCTCTTCCAACGATCTCGATACTCTGCCCAATGTGGCGTTTCAGACACCCGACAAGAAGACGGTTCTGATCGTGGTGAATGGCGCCCAGGCCCCGCAGACCTTCCACATCCGGTATCGTGCGAAGCTGATCACGCCAACGTTGGCTCCGGGGGCAGTGGGCACGTATATTTGGTAAGAGAAAGCGGGATCACGCAAACTCGACCGCGCCAACGACTGGGCTGCCAAAGCGGAGGGCGAAACGAGACAGCCATCATACCTGCGGATGTACCGTCCCAAAGTCCGCTGTTCGGGCCGGGTTTGGGGATGTGTTGGCGGCCTGAAAATCTTTCTTGCCTTGCAGAAACGCGAGTACTAGAACTTTGGCGGAAATGGGCGATATGGAATTTATGTACTAGAGCTGTACTGAGTCCGCCCCTATGCTCGCCATAATCGGTATCGTCTTGGTGTTTGTCGCAGTTTTCGGAGGCTACCTTCTGGAGCGCGGAAACCCCTACGTGTTGATGCAGCCGGCGGAGCTGCTGATCATCGGGGGCTCGGCCGTGGGTATCGCGCTGGTGGCCAATCCCTGGCTGGTGATCCGCAGAATGCTGCGCGGCGCTCTGCTCACCTTCCGGCCGCGCCGCGAGGACCGCCAGTATTTTCTGCGCCACCTGCGCATGCTCTATGAAGTCTTCGTTTACTCGCAGCGGGCGGGGGGCATCATGGCGCTCGAGGCGGATGTAGACGATCCCTTCAAGAGCGCCATTTTCTCGCACCACCCGCAGTTCCTTGCCGATCGCAACCTGCGCGATTTCATCTGCGACTCGCTGCGCATGCTGGTGATCGGGGTGACCACCCCGCACGAACTGGACCTGCTGATGGACCTCGACATCGACATCCAGCGGCGCGCCCGGCACGATCCGGTCAACGCCCTGGGCGCCATCGCCGACGCGCTGCCGGGGTTCGGCATTGTGGCCGCCGTGCTGGGCGTGGTGATCACCATGGAGGCCATCGGAGGATCGCCCGAGACCATCGGACAGAAGGTGGCGGCGGCGCTGGTTGGGACGTTTCTGGGGATCCTGCTGTGCTACGGGGTGGTGGGCCCGATGGCGGCGCGGCTGGAGAGCCACAACGAGGCGCAAAACCAGTTTCTGCAGGTGATGCGCACGGCCATCGTGGCATTCGCCCGCGGAGCGTCGCCCATCCTGGCGGTGGAGTACGCGCGCCGGTCGATTCCCATCGAGCTGCGGCCCTCCTTTGTCGACATGGAGACCACCATCAAGCGCGACGCCAAAATTCCGAGTGTGCCGAAAGCGGGGGATGCCGGATCGCCCGAGGGGGCGCCCGATGACTCGGGGCAAGCCGCCTGAAGCCGCCGCACCGCCGCCGGTCCAGCCAGTGCGGCGTTCTTTCCAGCGGAGCCATCGCGGGGGCGCCTGGAAAGTGGCGTATGCCGATTTCGTGACCGCCATGATGGCGCTGTTCATCGTGCTGTGGATGATGAACAGCACGGAGAAGGTGAAGCAGTCCATCAGCGGATATTTCCGCGACCCTCGCGGCTATACGACCAGGCTGGGCGCGGGTCCCGCGGGCGCGGGCGAAGGCTTGAGCTTCCATGGCCAGACCGCGGGAGATCTGCAAAAGCAGATCGAACAGGCTCTGCGGCGCATGCCGGACTTCAAGAAGATCGGCGGCAACGTGCAGTTCAGCGTGACCGGAGAGGGATTGCGCATCGAGATGCTGGAGACCGAGCAAGGCATGTTCTTCATCAGCGGGAGCGCCAATCCCACGGATACCGGCGGGCACCTGCTGGGGGTTCTGGGCGCCGAACTGGGCAAGATGCCCAACCAGATCGTGATCGAGGGACACAGCGACGCGCGGCCGTTCCGCAACGCTGGAGGCTATAGCAACTGGGAATTGTCGGTGGACCGATCGAACGCGGCGCGGCGTTTGCTTCAGGAGTCCGGAGTGCGGATCGCACAGATCGTGGAGGTGCGCGGATTCGCCGACCAGAGGTTATTTCGCCCCGAAGACCCGAACGACCCGCGGAATCGGCGGGTGTCAGTGGTGGTGAAGTTTCAGTAGGCGGTCGTTCACGAAGTAACTGTGCTGACCGCTTACCGGGACGAGCCGGAACCAAGGGAACCGCGCACTTGACGCGGAGACGCGGAGGCGCGGAGCAAGCGCGGAGAAAACCAAGAGAGAGTCAAAACCTGAGAGCGGACCCAGAGGGTACCCCGGAAGCGGAGAGCGCCAGGGAGCGATTGGCCGGGTCAGTGTGCTAAATTTTTAGCATGGACCGTATGGTGCCGGCTCTCCTCGCGCTCGCGCTCGTCACCGCGGGATGTGCCGTCCGGCAGCCGCAGACTTACCGTCTGGTGGAGCAGGGGAAAGCGAGTGTGCTGATTCCGCCGGGAGTTGTCAGTCCCGATCTTCCACGGCGCGTCTTCACGGCGGACATCCCTCCGGGCCGCAGCAAGTGCGCCGCGGATCAGGGCGCGGTGGAAACGCGGCCCCGCGGGAAGAACGTGCGCCTCACGGTGGACCGCGATGCGTTGATTCACCAGGCGCCGGGATGGCTGAGTCAGTGGACCGCGTCCGCGGAGTCGCGGGACTGCGTGGCGGCGGGGCAGGGGCTGAGGCTGGGAAGCCGGATTGTCGAGTCGCTGCCGCTCGATCCGAGCGCCGCTTACCGGCTGCTGTATGCCAGCGGCGCGCGCACCGGCTACGTCGATCTCGGTCCGGAGATCCGGCTGCAAGTGAACAGTCCGGTGCTGCGCGAAGGAACACCCGCGGACGCGCCGATCATGGAATCGAGTAGGGTCACCGGCTCTAGCAACTCCATGAACCTGACCGTGGAGGGGAAGAGCAGTGCGAACTTGCTGGGGTTCGAGACCGCGTGGTATGCCGTGCGGCCTAAGCCTATGCCAAACGCGATCGGGTATGAGATCGTGCCGATTTCGGCCGAAAAGCACGTGGGAGGCACGACGGAGGCCGAGGCTGGGCCGGTCAGGAACTACTTCCAGTTCGCTCCGCAGGCGGCCTTCTACAGGCTGTTCTACAAGACCGACCAGGGGACCACGAAGATCGTGATCGCGGGCGCGGCCACACGCGCCGAACTCGACCGCGCCGCGCCGGCCCTGGATTCCGATCCCGACGCCTGCCGGAAGTTCGGCGCCGGGATGTGCGTGGTGCTTCCGCAACACGTGGCCGCCAATCCGGATGTGGTCGTGATGGTGAACGGCCGCGAGGTCACGCTGCCTGTAGGAGCCAGTGTCCGGAGCGCCATCCAGGCGGGAGGCGAGAAGGACCCGCCACGCGTGCTGGCGCAACTCAGTGTGCGCAGGCTGTATCGCGGCAAGCTTGTGCCTGTGGAGTTCGACCGGACGAGCCAGGAGATCCTCGGGCTGATTCTATTCGGGGGCGAAGAGATTTCGTGGCAGTAGAACGGGATAGAGCTTCGCGCGTCGCGGAGCGCCGGCTGAAGCCGGCGGCAGGCTGAAGCCTGCCCCACAAGCAGCTCAGAGTCAGTGGGTTGTCCAGGGACTAACACTAACTTCGCATGCGCAGGAGCAGGTACAGGCCCATCAGCGAGAAGACCACGTCAGGCGACCAGGCCGCCATCGCTGGACCGAGCTGGTTGACCTCGCCCATCTTCTGAAACAGCGGATCGATGCCTAGGTACGCAATCCCGATTGCCATACTCACTCCGATGCCAGTCATGGCGCCGCGGTTGCCCACCAGGAAACCGAAGGGCACGGCGATGAGCGCCATGATCAGGGCGAACAGCGGCACCGAAAACTTGCGGTAGAACTGCACTTGCAACTTGGCCGTTTCGAAGCCGCGCTTCTGCAGATCGCGGATGTATTGGTCCAGTTCCTGGAAGTTCATCCAGTCGTCTTTCCTGGCGGTTGGGAAGAAATAGTCGGGCGCCTCGATGAGCTCGGGAAACGTGGTGGCGGTGAAATCGTGGCGCGACCTCTCAGTGTCGCCCTTGAAGTCACTGTACCAGCCGCTCTCGAAGATCCAACTCTTGAGCGAGGTGCTCCAATGGGCGCGTTCGGCGAGGATCTGGCGGGTGAGCCGGAAGGTATTCGGCTCCAGCTCGAAGACATTGACCCCGCTCATGGTGTTGGCCGACATATCGAAATACTTATAGTAGTAAATGCGGCCCTCGGCCATGATCCAGGTGCGGTCGGGGCGGAGATAAGTGGAATTCTTGCGGCCTTTGATTTCGTCGCGCAACTTATCCTGAATGCGGTTGGCGCCCGGTACATAGGAGTAATCGAAGGCGAACAGCCCTCCGCCGAACAGAATGCTTACAACCAGCACGGGCACGGCCAGCCGGAACAGGCTCACGCCGCAGGCCTTGAACGCCGTGATTTCGTTCTGCTTGCTCATGACTCCGAAATTGATGAGCACGGCGACCAGGATGCAAATCGGAGTCAGCCGGTAAATCAGCTCGGGAGTCAGGAAAAACAAGTAAGTGAACATCTTCATGAGGGAGATGTTGTTCTTGATCATGTCGCCCACCAGCTCGAAGAAGAAGTACACCTGGCTCATGGAGACGAAGCTGGCCAGCACCACCACCACGTAGAAGAGAAAGTTGGACAGGACGTAGGTATCCACCAACTGCGGAAGAAGCGGCAGCCTCCAGGTGGGAAAACGCGGTCCTTGGGCGGGACGTCCCACCATGGATTTAAGCTTCTCGAAGAACGCCTGGAACCCGCCCTTGATGCCCGAGAGCAGGTCGCTGTCGCCGGGCCGCTCCATGCGGTAGAGAAACACCAATCCGGCGAGGCCGAAGACCGCATCGGGAAGCCAGATGGCCACCGGTATGGGCAAGGTCCTTTGCCGTGCGACGCCGGCCAGCGCGACCGACGAGAGGTGGTAGCAGAAGAATCCCAGGAACAGGGCGATCACATAACCGGCGGACTTGCCGCCTTTGCGGGTGGAGATTCCCAGCGGAATTCCCACCATGGCCAGCATGACGCAGGCGAGGGGCAGCGCGAAGCGGCGGTGAAACTCGGTGCGGATTTCGATCCAATCGGGACCGCCCCAGCGGCGCAGCAGCTCGGCCGTATTCAGGGCCTTGGAGGAGATGGAAATCTGCTCGGGCGGCTTGGCATACAGGGCCTGCTCGCCATGGGGAGAGAAGCCGTCATACCCTATGCCGTCCTTTCCCATCTCGTGGGTGGCATAGTCGCGCAGGGAAAGCTGGATGCGATTGTTCTTGGGGTCGGAAATCGCAATGGCTTCGCGCGCCACGGTAATCAGGGGACCGTCGGCCTTGCCGCCGAGGCCGTTGCTGCGCTGCTCCGGATCGGTCACGTCGGCCAGGAACACGGATTGCCAGACCACGGTTAGCCCGTGGCGAACGTTGGCCACGTACAGGATGCGGTTGGGAAAATCCTCGTCGAAGACGCGCGGCTGGATGTCCGCGGAGAGCTGGGTGGCCGCCAGTTCCTCGAGCAACTGGGCGCTGGTGCGGAACGCCAGGGGCGTCAGCCGCAGGGAGGCGAAGCCGGCCAGTGCCGTGCCCAACGCGGCGAACAGCAGCACGGGCGCGATCACCCTGCGGCTGGAAACGCCGGCGGCGCGCATGGCGATGATCTCGCCATCGCTGGCCATGCGTCCCAGCCCGATCAGGATGCCGACCAGGACGCCGAATGGAATGGTGGTCGGCAGCACCGGGGGAATCGCCAGGGCAAACAATTCGACGATGGTCCTGACCCCCGCGTTGCCCGCGCCCACCAGCAGGCCGAACAGCTCCTTGCTGCCCTGCAGGAAAATGACGAACGTGGCAAGCAGGGTGCCGAGCACCGCGCTGGTCAGGATCTCGCGAAAGACGTATCGGCCAAGCAGGCGCACCGTGGACCTTTACTCCATCAATTCGGGTATTCCATCAATTCGGGTATCGGACCAATTCGGATCGCGACAACTCGGGAGCGGTCACCAGGGGAAGCTTGGGCTGCTCCTCTTCCACCGGATGCAGTTCCAGATCGTCGATCAGAATGGAAGGCGCCACCACGCAGGCCTCCGCGGTGAACCCGGAAGCTCCGATGAGCGCGAACGGCGCCGCGCTGTCCAGGAACTCGAAGGCCGCGCTGTCGTCGCCGGCCGCCAGGATGTCCTTCAGGGAACGCGCGGAGAAGCCCCGGAAGCGCAGGCCGCGCACCAGTTCTTCACGCCCGTCGGGATAGATTTTGTAGACCAGGATGGGCATGCTGACCGGCCGCCCGCCGCCCTGCGAGCCGGCAAACATCCGGCGCACTTCGCCAAGCGACGCCGAGGAGGGAAAGTCCATCTTGCGCACGATGATGCCGTAGGGCTTGCCGCGCGTCTGGCAAAGGTCGATGAGCTTCTTCTTCAGCTCCGCCACGGGAACGGCGTCCGAAGCGCTGACGAAGAGGTTGCTGAAGGTCGCGTTGGCGGCCCCGTAATTGCCGGGCAGGCGCGCGCGGCCGTTGGACCCTTCGAAGCCGCGCACCGGCTGGCGCGTCAGCAGGTAACCCTTGAGCACGCCCTTCTCGATGAGGCGGAGTGGCTTGGCGAGAACGCCTTCGCGGTCCACTTCGTAGGCGCCGAACAGCGGGCGGCCGCGCCATTCCTTTTGCGTGGGGTCGTCCACTACGTCGAAGGAATCGGGAAGAACGCGGGCGCCGATCCGGCCCTCGAACTCGCTGGGAGTGAAGCCGCCCCCGCCGCGGCCTCCGTCGCCCACCGGGCGCCGCGCCAGATCCAGGTTACGGCCTAACACCTCGGCCAGGATTTGCGCGCCGGCAACGCCCTCGAAGAGCACCGGTCCGCTGTAATCCTCGCCCTTAGGCGCGTGCGCGAGGGCGACGACGTTTTCCGCCAGCGCCGTCACGGAGCGGGTCATTTCGGCCTCGGGGGCCAGGCGCGCGAGGTCCAGCGCGTGGAAGGTAACGGCATCCCGCATGGTCGTGCCATCGGGCGCCTGCGCGATGGCGCGGGCGCGCAGGTAGGTGACGTTCTCGGGCTCGCGCACTTCGGTGCCCTCGGAGTTCACCAGGGTGTAGCCGCCGGCGCTCGATTCCATTTCGATGCTGGAGTTCTTGACCTCGGGGTACTGGGCGAACAGCGCGGAGAGAGCGCGGACTCGCTTGGCCCAGGCCTCTTCGTCGATGGACAGCTTCTGGAACTCGCGAATGTGGTGGACCGGCTCGGCGTGGGCGAAATCGTTCAGCTCGCCCGATTGCGAAATGTTGCGCAGCGCGGCGCGCTTGCGGGAGATGGCCTCCACGGCTGCCTTGTAGGCCGAATCGGTTTCCAGCCACAGGAAGCGGCGGAGCAGGGGATAGGAGTTTTCCAGCGGAAAGCGTCCCAGGTCGTAGCGCGAGCCGCCGCCGAAACCGCCGGCGAAGTTGGTGTTATCGAACTTGTAGTCGCCCACGCGCACCTTGACTTCGGGCTCACGATAGCGGTCGCGGCGGCGTGAAACCAGGCCGCCCAGGCTGGCGGAGACGCTGAAGTTCTCCGACTCGTCGACCAGGTATTGGACGAAGTAGGGTGCTTCGAGATTGTTGAGCGCCAGCTTGCGGGCGCGGTCCATTTCGTCGTGCATGGCCTGGAACATCGGATCGGGCGCCGGCGCCTGCGCGCAAAGTACGGCGACTGCCGCGAGCCCCGCGCCCACTAATCCCCAACCCCCGACCCCCAACCCCCAACCCCTTTTCATCTCGCACCTCCGCGATTTTCCATCGTCGTCGGTTCGGGGAGCAGCGGCGGGCGGTCGTTGGACTTGGCCTTCTTTTCGATTTCGATTTCGGAAACCAGGATGGCGGGCGAAACCGCCGACACCGGGACGCTGCCCGATTCGGCGCCGCAGTAGCCGTTGAATACTTCCGGCTTGTCGCTGGTGGCGATGATTTTGGAGAAACTGGCGAGCGGGGTGCCGACGATATCGGCGCCGCGCACCAGCTCGTCGGGACGGCCATCGGGATAAACACGGAAGACGATCACGGGGATGACCTTGAATGCCTGTAGCCCGGCGCGCGCCGTGGTGGTGAAGCCGCCGGTGATGTCCTGGAAGTAGAGGCCGTACGGCTTGTTCTGCTTCTTGACCTCGTCGATGAGCATCTGCCGCAGCCTGGATTCCGGCACGGCGTTGGTGGACTCCACGATCAAATTCGACTGGCGCGAGACCACCTCGTACCCGGGCTGCCGCCGTCCGTGTCCGTTGGATTGCGCCACCCCCTTGATGGGCGAGCGCGACATGAGGAAGGTCTTGAGCACGCCTTTATCGACCGCCGTGATGGGCTGCCCCTTGACGCCCTCGTCGTCGTAATCGTACCAGCCGTTGAGGTCGATGCCCCCGACCTTGCGGCGCGTGGGGTCGAACACCACCGAGAGAAAGTCGGGAAGCACCTTGGTGTTGACGCTCTTGGTGAAGGTCTGGCCTTCGCTGTCGTCCTTCTGGCGATGGCCTTCCACGCGGTGCCCGAAGATTTCGTGGAAGAATACGCCGGCGGCGCGCCCGGAAAAGATTGCGGGACCCACGAACGGCTCGGCCTCGGGCGCGTGCAGCAGGTGCGAGAGATCGTTGGCCACGCGGTCGATGGCGGCCAGCACCACTTTGTCCTCGGGAAGCCCGGCCGGATCGACGGCTTCGAATGTCTCGAAGGTGCTCAGGTCGGTACCATCGGCGGCCTTGGCCGACGCCGAGATCACGAAGCGCGCGAAGCCGCGCCCGTGCTCGATGCGCGTCCCTTCGGTATTGACCATGTAGCGGGTATCGGTCTCGGCGGACACGGAAACGTGCGAGGTCAGCACGCTGGGGTAGTTCTGGAAGCGGGCCGACAGCTTGCGGATGCGCTGGCTCCACTGGGTCTCGTCGAACTTGAGCGGCGGGGGCGCCTGTTGGAAGGTGGCGACGGGCTCGCTGGAGAAATCGTCAGAGTCGTCCTCGGCGGCGACCTTCACCTGGGTGTTGGTCTTGAGGAAGATGAGGCGTTCGGCGGCGAGGCGGTAGGCACTGTCGGTGTCGAGCCACAGGCGCCGTTTGATGGAGTTGGGGTTGTCCTCGAAGGTCAGGGGCGCGCCCGAAGTGAACTGCGCCGACCCTCCACCGCGGCCGCCGCGCACGCGATGGTAGTTGTCGAGTTTGGGCGTGCCCACGCGGACCGAAACGTCCAGCGTGCGGCTCTTCCCGCCCGACGAGGCATCCACGGTGCCCAGAGTCCCGGAGACCGAGTGGTGGTCCAGTTCGGTGACTTCGTAGCTCAGGAAATACGGCGGGGGATCCGCTTTCTGCTTCAAAACAGTGAAATTACGGTTCAACTCCTGGGACATGGCATCGAGCAGCACGGAGGGCTGGGCCGCGGCAATCGAGGCCACCGAAAGCAGAAGCGACAAGCGGGGCAATACTGTGGAGGTCAAGTCTTCAGCATATCATTCGCGGGGCGGCGGGGCTTGGGCGGTGCGCCGATCGGTTTCGGAGCCCTGGTTTCCAACCTGGTATCCAGACGTGGCGCTCGGCTCCGATAAGTTGCGGTGATACTATCGAAACAAGCAGGAGGGTGTACAGCGCATGCGAACTTACATCGGGCGAGGACTCGCTCTTGCGGTGTTGGTGGGGGGTGCGCTGCTGCTAGACGCCGCGATGCGCTCGTTCGAGGAATCGGTTCCACTCGAAACGGTCTCGGAGACCACGGCGAACGTGAGCGTGGGCGATCTCAATGGGGATGGCTTCCTGGACATTGTCCTCGCCAAGGGGCGTCATTGGCCACTGCCCGATGTCGTGCTGCTGGGCGAGGGCATGGGTCACTTCAAGCCCGGCCCGCCGCTTCCCAATAGGCCGGACCGCAGTTACTCCGCCCCGCTCGCCGATTTGAACGGCGATGGCAGCCTGGACATGGTGATCAGCAACGACGCGCCGGATCCGAAGGTTGTCCTGCTGAACGACGGCAAGGGGCGCTTTACTTTAGCCGGGACTTTCGGCGAGCCGAAATGGCCGACCCGCAACGTGGTGCTGGCGGACCTCAACGGCGATAAGTCTCCCGATATCGCGGTGGCCAATCGTCCGGGTCCCAGTTATGTGTGCTTCAACGACGGCAAAGCGCACTTCCAGTGCAAGCCACTCGGGCCGGAGACATCGGCGACGATTCTGGCGGGCGATATAGACGGCGACGGCTCCGAAGACGTGGTGGTGGCGTGCCGCGACGACTGCCAGAGCGTGGTCTACCTGAACGATGGCAAAGGAAACTTTCCGCGCAAGGCGCCGTTCGGCCCCCGGAAATCGTCCACGCGCGCGCTGGCAGTCGCCGATTTCGATGGCGACGGCCATTTGGATATCGCGGCGTGTCACGAAGGCGAAGGCTTGTACATTTATTTCAATGACGGCAAGGGCGGCTTCGGAGCGGGCATGCAGATTGCGGGACGGGACGCGTTGCCGTACTCGATGACGGCCGCGGACCTGAATCGGGATGGGAAGCCGGAGATTATCGTCGGCTACGTGGGCGCGCCGGGAGCCATCTACTTCAACGATGGCACGGGCCGCAAATACACACGGGTTCCATTCGGCGACAGCCACGGGGCCATGTACGGACTGGCCGCCGCGGACCTGGACGGCGACGGCTTCCCGGATATCGTCGCCGCGCGCTCGGGTGCCCCCAGCCTGATATTCTTCAGCCGTCCTGTACGGAAGTGAAGGCGGCGTGGGTCACAGGCAGACCCGCACGGCGCGGCGATCGATTTCTGAGCCCAACCGGTCCAGCACTTCGCGCGGCAAGGTGCGCTGGACGTGCTCGAAGAGCTCGCTCTCCTCTCGACGGATATGCGCCGGCAGCAGCGTGCAGAATTGCTCGAGCAGTTCGTGGGAGGATGCGATTCGCAATTGCGCGACGAGGGCTTCGAGGGTGCGGTGTTCCTCCAGCAACTCGCCGATGATCGGCATGGGCGGGCAGGCGGGAAAGAGGACCTGCTCCTCGATCTCGAAGTGGTTGGCCAATTCCAACTCGTAGCGGTCGATCACGCGGCGCGCCAGTTTCACGAGATTGTCGGGGGACGCATCGGAGGCCAGCGAACGCTTGAGGAGGACGCACATCGCGAGAGCGTTGTGGTGCTGCTGGGAGAGCGGAATCAGAGTGGGATCGCGGAGCATCTGCTGCTACTATATCGCGGGCGGGCGGCGGAGACAGCTTTGACGCGGAGGCGCGGAACGCGCGGAGGAAGACGCGGAGAAGACCAAGAGAGAGTCAAAACCTGAGGGAACGGAGGGGGCGGAGGTTCACGGGACTGTCGCCGTGAGAATTGGTGAGACACGGGGCGGCGGGTCCAGGGGGACCCGCGCGGACCAGTGGGTCCGCCCCACCAATTGGAGGTCCTACTTTTCGGGGCCGTTGGCGCCGGGGGCGGAGCCGCCGAGGAATAGCTTGCGGCCGTCGGCGAACGAAACGGACTGGCCCACTCCGCGGTTCGACCCGTCCTTGGCCTGAAAGCCTTCGACCACGATTTCGCTTCCGACGGGCAGAGCGTCTTTGGTGAAACCGAGCCGGGCAGGGCGTTCGGGCTTCCGCCTTCAATCATCCAATTCACGATCTTTCCGTCCGGGCCCTTCACGTCGATGTAAATCCAGGAGTGGGGGTTGATCCAGCCAAGCCTGGTGACGGTGCCGCGCATCTTGATGGGCCGGTGGACGTCGAACTCGGCGGCAAACGAGTGATGCGCGCGGAGCGGCCACGCGGCCAGCAACAGGCCGGCGCTTGCCAACACAATCGTCAGTTTGGTCCGCATGGGTTGCTCCCTTTCACTGCTTCTCCGCGGCGCGCGCGCCCTTGAGTGTATTCGCGATACCGAGATTGCCCTCGTGGCACGCAAACTCGAATAGGGGGCCGTCGATCCGGGCCAGCGTCACCTGGGCCGTCCAGGGGCGGGTCCAGGTGGCGAGATCGTCGGCCGTGAATTCGTAGATGATGGTGTCGTCATCCACGCGCGTGAAGCGCTCCACCAGGTGGAGGCTCGCGGTGGATCCGCGGAACGGCGCCTTGTCGGTGAAATTCGTGGTGTCGACCACCAGGGTATGCCCCTCCCAATGGCCGCGCGAATCGCCCAGCCACTGGCAAATATCGGGCGGCAGGTGCGGGCGGCCATCGGTGGGAATGATGCGCGTGCTGTGGATCATCTCCTGCACAATGGCGACGTATCCGGTACCCTGCACGATCTGGAGATTGCTGTTATAGGCGGAGGGCTGCATGGGAGGACCCTCCGTCGAGTAGATGATACAGCGCTCCTGCAGCGGTCGGTTCTCCGGGCCATCGAATTGGTGGCCGCGATTCCGCGCGGCGCGTTCGGCGGATCGCTTCTGCGCCTCCGGAGTCAGCGGAGGGACGCGTCCGTCGGGCCCCACGATCAGCGAAGTTCGCAAGGTGGCGGCGACCTTGACCTGGCTCAGGTCGAGCCCGTACTGCGACATGTTGTAATGCTCGGGGGCTTGCGAGCCGAGGCGTTCCCAACTCGTCATGCCGAGGACGCGTTTGGCGTTTTCGGCGGCCTCCTCCTTGGTGTAGAATTCTTTCCCCTTCAGGTGGGCGGGCCGTTCGAGCGGCACCACGCTGGCGCTGGTCCAGATACCTTCGAAGTCGGACTGGCCAGTGGCCGGTGCGGGCGCACAGATCAGGACAGCGGCCATGGGCAGCAGCGGAGCGAAACGCCGGCGAGTCATTTCGGATTCCCCTTTCGTTCGGTTCACTTGCCCGGCTTCTTGCGAAGCGGGCCGTACATCAATTCTTCCACAAACTCGACGCATTTGAATTCCAGGAGCTGAGCATGCGGTTCCAGGTGACGGTACAGGATCATGCTCATCTTCCAGGGGCGCGAGAAAACCTTCGGGTCCTCGATCAGGGCCTCGTAGGTCAGAGTGTCGGGACTGCGGGCGGTGTAGCGCTCGGTCACGTGGAGAGCGTCGCTATGGAAATTCCCGGCGCGGTCGAACCAGGTCTGGTCGTTGAGGCCGGTGACGTCGATGACCAGCGTCTCGCCATCCCAATGTCCGTTCGACCATCCCATCCAGCTATCGATGGGCGCCTTTTTCGGAGCTTCCATGTTGACGATGCGGACGGCGCTCGCGTACTCATACGAGATGAGGATGTGCTTGTCGGACTGCACGATCTGGAAGGGATAGGGCATGTAGGTGGCGCGGGGCACGCCGGGGAGATAGCATTTGACTTCCGGGTCGAGCGCCAGGCGGTTGGCGGAGTTCTCCTTCTGTTTCGCGGCGGCTTCGGGGAGGTAAGGGATATCGTCGCCTTCGACCACGCCCAGTCCGGGAGGGATGGCTCCGGTGGCGCCCAGTTGGAAGAGTGGCCCGGGCGCGGCCGCATGGCCCCGGATGTCCCAATTCGCGGTGTTGAGGGCCTGCCAGATGCCGTTGAGGTCGGGCTTGCCGTCCGCGGTGCGGGGCGCTTTGTAGATGGCGGGTTGGGCGAGCGAGATGCCCGCCGCGAAGAGGACTCCGGCGAACGCCCCTCGCGTGCAGGAGACAGGAAGCACGACGGAATTCTACAGAGAACGGGTGGGGATGTCAATTTT
>Ga0116221_1001188_pt1 | contig 17497 bp, 13 predicted proteins | sample Sb_taG_5_FD_88965 | JGI IMG/M metagenome (GOLD analysis project Ga0116221, IMG submission 88965) | Peat soil microbial communities from Weissenstadt, Germany - Sb_50d_8_FC metaG | ecosystem: Environmental > Terrestrial > Soil > Wetlands > Peat | place: Germany: Weissenstadt | collected 2010-09-21 | reverse complement strand
CCACTCCGATGCCTTGGTTCGGCGACAAGAAGCTGATCATCCAATTCGCCTGAGTCGTGCGGCCGAACCGCCAACACACCAATCGTGTTAACCGAATTATTACGCGTGGAAATCGAGGCTAGCAGCCAACCTGGACCAGCCGCCCGGATTTTTACCCGGCTTCCACCATCCTCTGCGCGGCCGGAATCCCGTTGGAGACCGGTTTCTCGACGTACACATCCTTGCCCGCGGCGCAGGCATCCACCAATGATCGGCGAGTGCCAGTGGTCCGGCGTCGTAATCAGCACGGCATCGATGTCCTTACGATCGAGAATCCGGCGGCAGTCGCCGAAGGGCTCCACCTTGCCGCCGATCGTCTGTACGGCTTGGTCGAGCCGCGTCTTGTCCACCTCGCACGCGGCGACGAACACGCAGTCGGAGTGCTGGGAAAAGGCCGCGTAATCCTGCCCCCGGGGCGTGCCGAAGCCAATGACACCCATCTGTACTCTGTCGTTTGCGCCGCGAACCGTCTGGGAAACCACGGCCGCGGCAGAGGTCTGAAGAAACATGCGCCTGCTTTCCATATTGCCTCCCGCTAGTTCGGAAGCTCCTTGACGGCGATGACGCGCCAGCGCCACCACCCTCCTGGCCGCCAGCGCTCCCCGCCGTGAATCTGAAGGGCGATGGAGCCATCTTCCGCGCCGTTGGTGGCATGGTTCGCCGTGTCCGTTCCCTGGAACATGATCTCGTCATTGAGCCACGAGGTAATGCGAGGCGGATTCCCCTCAATTCGCGCGCGCACGGAATTCCACTGCTCGCGCTTCCAGGCCCGCTGCCACGCCTCGGTGCGTTTCGCTGAGATCTCTTGGCGCTGTTCGGGAGACAGGTTTTCCCAGCCGGGACCGTTCATGTTCACTCCCGTCAGCCTCTCGCCGTAAATGCCGGCCACCATCATCCCACCAGGCAGGTAGTCCAGCATGACCTGGTAGCCGCCGCCGTCCTCGTCGGTGCGGAAGAACAGCCCGCTGTCGCAGCCCCAGTCCGGCTTGACTTCCATGTAGACCTCGACGTTCTTGTACTTCTTGTCGGTCATCAGAATTCCACCCTTCCCGAGGGGCTCCTGAGTTCCCACCAGGATGCCGTGCATTACGTGGTAGTCGGGCGTTGTGCCGTGGTGATTGGTCTTGCTGACATGCCAGCCGGTGAGGTCCTTCCCGTTGAAGATGGGGGTGAAACCCACCGGAATCTTCGGCAGAGGATCCTCGTTCGATTGCGGAACAGCGACAGGACCCCGGCCGCCTCGCGCCGGGGCGGCTCCTGGTTGGGCGGCAGCGCCTGGCTGGCCGCCTCGTTGCTGTGCAAGCAGCGGAAGCATCTCGAGCGCCAGAATGGTGACGCAAGCGAGTGTCCATATCATGTTCTTACGCATAACGTCCCCTGATCTCACAAAGTCCTTCTCTTTCCTTAAAACCTCATCTCCGACTTCAAATGCTTTCCGGCCTGGAAGTGTATCTTGGCCGCGATCTGGATTCTCCGTTCCGTGCGGGCGCCCCTGGTCGCGCTGAACCCGAACCGGCCAGTGCCACCTACTCCAGGAGGAATCACACCGACGCGTCCTTGGAAGATGAGTGTTTCACGCTCCTTTGTCTGAAATCTACTCCTGCCGGGGGCGCGCTTGGCGGGGCCTGCCGCGCCGGCTGGGGCGGAGCCATACATGGCCGCCTCACGGTACCTATACACCGCCCCGGAGGGGATTGTCAATACAAATTCGACAATGCGGAGCTGATTTGGTGATTCTTTGGTTGAATCCCTGCCGCAGTCCGCGTATAATCGGATGCAAGTTTCCTGGCGAGTGATGAACCGCCATGCGGAAGACGGGCGTTGACCCGCGCGGGAAGGGGGTCTTCCATGGGCATCGCTTCGAGACGGCAGTTCCTAAGAGGGACTATGGCCGCGGTCTTCGCATCATCCTCAGCGTTTCCAAATCCGACGGGGAACGAGTACGGCCTGGACTTTCCTATTGCCGACTACCACGTGCACCTCAATGCGCTGACCCTGGAGCAGGTGGCGGCGGCATCCAAGGAGCGCGGCGTCAAATACGGCGTGGCGGAACACGCGGGCACGAAAGAGAACCAGTACCCGGTGGTCCTCTCGAACGACGCGGAGTTGCAGGCATGGATTGCGAAGCTCGATCCCTATCCCGTCTATAAGGGCGCGCAGGCGGAGTGGATCGATTGGATGGCGTGTTTCTCGAGGGACGTGTTCGCGCAGCTCGATTATGTCCTCAGCGACGCCATGACCGTTCGGGATGCCGATGGCAAAAGGCTCAAGGCGTTCACCTCCGGTTACGACCCGGGCAACGACGCCGAAGCATTCATGAACATGTACATCGAGTGGATGGTCGAAATCTGCGAGCGCGAGCCCTTGGACATTTTCGCTCATCCGACGTGGATACCGCGAAAGTTCAATTCGGATTTCGACAAGCTATGGACCGCGGAGCGCATGAAGAAGTTCATTGACGCGCTGAAGCGGACCGGGACTGCCTGCGAAATTGATTGCGGCCTGAAATTGCCGAAACTGGCCTTCCTCAAGATGGCCAAAGAAGAGGGAGTGAAGTTCTCCTTCGGGTCGAACAGCGGAGGAAAGGCTATCGGCGACATCGGCTACTCGGTCGAGATGGCCAAAGCGCTCGATTTGACTGCGAAGGATATGTTCGTCCCCGCGCCTCGGGGCCGCAAGCCCATCCAGACGCGGAAACTCAGGGGCTGAATTCCGCAAGGGGATACGTTATGGGAAAGCAACGAACAGCAATCTCCAGCAACAGCAGACGGGGGTTCTTCAAAGCTTCGGCCGCCGGGCTGGCCATCTCCCGCTCTGTGTTGGGCGCCAACGATACGGTCCGGATGGGCGTCATCGGGACCGGAACCCGTGGAACGCAAGTTCACGGTGCATTCATACACCATAAGGATGTCGCATTCGTTGCGGCTTGCGACGTGGCAAAGGACAGACTCGATCAGTTCCTCACCGCCAATGCCGGCGCGAAGATGGACCAGTACAGGGACTATCGCCGGGTGCTCGACCGCCAAGACATTGACGCCGTGCTGATCACCACGCCCGATCAGTGGCACAGTCCAATCATGGTGGCGGCGCTCGATGCGGGGAAGGATGTCTACGTGGAGAAGCCCGTATCCAATACCATCGAAGCCGCGCTCAAAATGCGGGACGCGGCCCGCAGTCACAGACAGGTTGTGCAGGTCGGTTTGCAGCAGCGCAGTTGGAACCATTTTCAGGAGTGCGCCAGGATGATCCGGGAGGGGTACATCGGCCGCATTACGCACTGCGTGATGAACTTCGCCTCCAGCTACACGCGCGCGCCCGAACAGCCGCAGGAACCGCCGGCCACCCTCGATTGGGAGATGTTCCAGGGACCCGCCCCGCGGCACCCGTACGTGCCCAGCCGGCAGCGGGTATGGCGCAGTTACTACGATTACGGCGGCGGGATTGTCACCGATTGGGGCGTCCACCTTTGGGACGTTGCGACCTGGTTCATGAATGCGGATACCATGACGCCGCTTCTGACGAGTGCCTCGGCGCAGTACGTGCGGTTCGATGTCCCCGCGAAAGTTCTGCCCGTTCTCCCACTCCACCTTGCAGCCGACATTGTTTATGGCGTCGATGTCGAGCTGATCGTTGCCGATCTGGTGCGCGCGCGGCCGGTCGACCTGGCAATTGTGGACGGCGTGGAATCCATCCGCGGCGGCGAGGGCACATGGAACCCGGGCGTACAACTCATCAAGCCCGGCCTGATGCTTGCTGGCAGGAATCCGGTCTGCCTGGATGCGGTGTCGATGGCGGTGATGGGCTACGACCCGCACGCGGACCGTGGCACGAAGCCGTTCCTGCGCGGCGATAACACGCTGAAGCTGTGCGAAGCCGAGGGCGTCGGCTCCACCGACCTGAGCCGGATCGAAGTGGCCGGCTTGAGCATTAAGGAAGCGCTGCACGATTACGGTCCTGGACCGATCGGGCAGAAAATCTGACAAATAGCGGCGCCGCCCAACCGGCGCCGTCACGGGAGGAAGAAACCATGGATAAGCAGAAGATGAACGTAGCTCGCAGGGGCTTGGACCGCCGCACGCTGCTGAAGAGTGCGGCAGTTCTGGCTGGCGGCGCCTCGGTGCTGGCCACCGGTTGCGGAAGAACTTCCAGTGAAGTCGAGGCTGCCGGCGGAACCAGCCTCGTGGCAACCGATTTCAGCCCGGCTGCCGAAACCACGGCGGGGAAGGTCCGAGGCTTTACGCGCAACGACATCCATACGTTTAGAGGGATACCGTACGGTGCCACCACCGAAGGCACCGCCCGGTTCCTGCCCGCCGCAAAGCCGAAGCCTTGGACCGGGATTCGTAGTTCGATGTACTACGGCCCCACTTGTCCTCAAGCTCCGCGAACCGGATGGAAAAACGATGAGAACGCGTTTTTGTTCCAGTGGGACGACGGCCAACCCGGTGAAGACTGCCTGCGGGTCAACGTATGGACACCCGGGCTTAACGATGGCCGGAAGCGGCCGGTGTTGGTGTGGCTGCATGGCGGTGGTTACGCGGCGGGTTCCGGTCAGGAGCAGCCGGCCTACAACGGCGAGAATCTGAGCCGGCGCGGGGACGTCGTGGTGGTTTCGCTCAATCACCGCCTGAATATGCTCGGATTCCTGAATCTCGCCGCATACAGCCCGAAATACGCGGATTCGGGCAACGTGGGGATGCTGGACCTGGTGCTCGCGCTCGAATGGGTGCGGGACAACATTGCCCAGTTCGGCGGCGACCCCGGCAACGTCCTGATCTTCGGCCAATCTGGTGGCGGCGGCAAGGTCAGCACGCTGATGGCGATGCCGGCTGCCAAGGGACTGTTCCACAAGGGCGTGGTCGAGAGCGGCTCGACGCTTCGTCACCAGATGCCGGATGCCAGCGCCAAATCGGCCGCCATGCTGATCGCCGAACTCGGCCTCAACAAGAACAACATCGATAAGATCGAGACAATCCCCTATCAGAGACTGCTCGACGCGCAGGACGAGGCGCAGAAGAAGCTGACCGCGGCCGGTGGTCCGATGGTCGCGACCCCGCTCGGCATGCGAGGTCCGAGGCTGGGCTTCAGCCCCTACGTGGATGGAAAGCACATCCCCAACCACCCCTTCGACCCGAATGGGCCGGCGATTTCCGCCGACATTCCGATGATCATCGGCACCGTGCTGAACGAATCGTCCCCCAGCATGACCAACCCCGACCTCGAAGCCATGACGGAAGACGACATGAAGAAGCGGGCTGCCGAAAGATATGGCGATAAGACCCAGATGGTCGTGGATGCCTACCGCCATGCATACCCGAACGTGAAGCCGGTTGAACTGCTTTCGCGCATGATCAGCGTACGGACCAACGCGGTCACCCAGGCGGAGCGCAAGGCCGCACAGAACGCCGCGCCCGCTTACGTTTACCTGTTCGCTTGGCAGACCCCCATCCTGGGCGGCCGGCCGCGCGCCTTTCATTGCTCGGAGATCCCGTTCGTCTTCTACAACTCCGATGTCTCGGCATTCGCCACCGGTGGCGGATCCGAACCGCGCGAGCTCGCGGCGAAGGTGAGCGATGCCTGGATCAACTTCGCGCGCAAGGGCGACCCGAATCATCCCGGTCTGCCCGTATGGCCCAAGTTCAACGCGGCTTCCGGCCCCGTGATGATTTTCGACAAGACCTGCGCGGTAAAGGACGACCCCGATCGCGAGCTGAGAAGAGTGGTCGCCGAAGCCACACCGGCCTCGGCCAGGGGCTGATCCGGAGAGTGACTTCATGAGGCACATTGGAATTTCCGCAGCCAATAGATCCTTAGTGGAGTTCTCATGAGTTGGCAGCCCGGCAGACAGCCCATTGACGGCACTCACCATCTGGGATATAACTGACCAATCACGGTATCCGTACTTGAAGGCCCAACTCGATAGTGGGGCCAGGCATCAACGAAGTTCAACACAAAGAACGGTAACATGAGTACCTGTGCATTGTATTCGCGCATTGGTTCGGTTTTGCTGGCCGGCGTTCTTATGGGGCAAGTGGCGACGGCGCAGCAGGTATCCGGTTCGATCAGCGGCGTCGTCCAGGATGCGCAGGGGGCTGTTGTGCCCAACGCCAGGGTGGTGCTGATCAACCAAACCCAGGGCACAACGGCCATGCAGGTGATCACCGGCCTGGAAGGGTCCTTCGTGTTTACGCCGTTGTTGCCCTCCACGTATACCGTGTCGGTGGAAGCGGCCGGTTTCAAGAAGTATTCCAAGACTGACATCGTGCTGTTCGCCAACGACCGGATGGGGCTGCCACCCATCACGCTGGATGTCGGCTCGGCCTCCGAATCGGTGACGATTTAGGCTAACGCAGTGGCCCTGGAAACCGTGACCGCGGCTCGTTCCGGCATCGTCACCGGGACGCAGGTGAACGACCTGGGCCTGAACGGGCGCTCGTTCACGAACCTGATGAAGACCGTCCCCGGCGTCACCAATGACGGCACCAACACCATTGCCGGCCAGAGAACGGACCAGTATACCTACACCCTGGATGGCGTTACCATGGAGGATTCGGGGTGCGGATGCTTCGCTTTCCGCTATAGCGTGGACGCCATCTCCGAGGTCAAGGTGGCCACCAGCGCTCTGACCGCCGAGTTCGGGCACAGCGCGGGCCCGCAGATCACAGTGGTTTCCAAGAGCGGCACGCGCGATTTCCATGGCACGGGCTTTTGGTTTCACCGCGACGAGAGCTTCAACGCCAGTTCCTTTACCAACAACTACAACAACGTCGCGCGCCCCATCTACCGGTATATGACCGCCCGGGTGGAACTTCTCCGGCCCGTTCTACATTCCGCACAAGCTGAACAAGAACCGGGACAAAGTGTTCTTCTTTGTGCAGCAGGAATGGAACCACTCGAAATCTCCGGCAAGTCTCTATGAGCTCACTACGCCGTCGGCTTTGGAACGGCAGGGAAACTTCACGGATGCGCGGAACTCCGCCGGCCAACTCCAGACCATTCTGGATCCAAACAACGGCAAGGCCCCCTTCCCGGGGAACATTATTCCTCAGAGCCGCTGGAATTCCTACGGCGCGGCCATCCTGAACTGGCTCCCGCAGCCGAACACCGCGCCGACTACCCTCTACAACTGGATCTCGCAAGTCCCCGCGAGCACTCCGCAGTTCGACGAGGTTTACAAAGCCGATTACAACATCACCGACAAGCTGAGGTTCAGTTTCCGGCTGATCCGCAGTCACTCGACCACGGTCAATCCTTACGGCGGCCTGGCTTCGACAAATGTCCTCGCCGAGGACAATATCATCAGCCCAACGGGCGCCTGGGGCGTGAATGCCAACCTGGTCTACATGTTCAGCCCCACGCTGACCAACGAGTTCGTATACGGCGACACGCGGAACTACCTGCCGGTGAATGCTCCTACCGGCAGCAGCCCGTACCTCACAGCGAATGCGACGGGTCTGAAAATTCCTCAGCTTTACCCGAATGCGGACCAAGCCGGTGGATACATGGTTCCGAACATCAGCATCGGCACGCTCGTCCCGACTGCCACCAACAACCTCCTGGCCAACAGTATCGGCAACGGGAACTCGGCCTTCTCCGCGTGGGGCAGCCTGCCGTACGCCAATGAGAACCCCACCATCAACTTCACGGACAATGTGACCAAGATCACCGGGGCCCACATGATCAAGGCGGGGTTCTTCTTCGAGACTGCCACCAAGGTGCAGAGTCCCTATGCGGACACACCCGGCACGCTGATGTTCGATCAGGACTCTCAGAACCCCGGCGATACCGGCTGGCCGTACGCCAACGCGTTGCTGGGCAACTACCGCGCATTCACGCAAATCAGCAAATACGAGGTGGCCAACTACAAATACAACCAAACAGAGTGGTACGTCCAGGACACCTGGAAGGCGCGGCCGAACCTGACGCTGAACTATGGCATCCGGTTCTCGCTCATGGGGCCGCTGTACGAAACCGGCAACCTGGTGTCGAGTTTCGTTCCTTCGGCCTTCGATCCCAAGCAGGCGGTCACGTTGTACCAGCCGACGTTGGTGAACGGCGCCAGAATGGCGCTAAACCCCATCACCGGGCAGACCGCGCCCTCGGCGTTCATCGGGGCCATCGCGGCCGGCAACATCAACAACGGGATGGTCCAGCAGGGCACCAACGGCGAGCCGAATGGCCTGACCCAGAGCCGCGGTCCGCAATACGGGCCGCGGTTCGGATTCGCCTGGACTCCGGCCGGCGCAGGCGGCAAGACCGTAATCCGCGCGGGCGCGGGCGTGTTCTACGAACGCATCCAGGGGAACTACATTTTCTACCAGATCACCAACCCCCCGGTGCTTCGTGAAAGCCAGATCTGGTACGGCAACATCAACAACATCGCCACCACGGGGCAGACCTACTTTCCGGTGAACGTCGGCGGTGTGGCGGGCGACGGCCATCTACCCACGGTGTACCACTACAACTTCGGTATGCAGCGGCAGTTGCCCCTGGGAATCCTGGCGGATGTGTCCTATGCGGGCTCTCAATCGCGGCACGGGACGCTGCTGGTTCCCTTTAACGATGCGCCTTTCGGGAGTGCCTGGCTCCCGCAGAACCAGGATCCGACCAAGTGTCCCAACATCTCCACCTGCAACCTCAACGGCGACAACGCCCAGCCGGTGAGCTTCTACCGTCCCTATGTCGGCTACAACGGCTCGGCGGGCGGCGGTAGCGGTTCCGCGGCCAACGCCCAGGGCGCTCTCTACGACTTCGGGGCCAGCGCCAACTACAATGCGCTGCAAGCGTCCTTCAACCGGCGCATGAGCCGGACCTTCCAGATGGGCGTGGCCTACACCTGGTCGAAGGCGCTGGGCGTACAGAGCAGCACCACCAACCTGCCCATGTACACCAACCTCCGCCAGGGGATGTACGGTCCGCTCTCGTTCGACCGAACCCAGTCCCTGACGATCAACTACCTGTACAATGTGCCGAGCGGGGCCCGCAAGGGTACCTTCCTGGACAACCCGGTTGGGCGACTCGTGCTGGAAGGGTGGCAGGTCTCCGGCATCACCAGCATCACCGGAGGCGCTCCGGCCAACGTGACCTACAGCGTCTCCTCGGGTGGCTCCACAGTGAGCGGCACGCAACTCAACCGCGAGATCACGGGCAGCGAGGACGTTGCGCCACGGCCGGTGTTCACCTGCAACCCAATGGCGAATGCGGGCACCACGATGGGGTTCGTCAATGCGAATTGCTTCGGAGCCGCTCCCAAGGGAAGCCAAGGCATCGATTCCGGCTTCGATCGTCTGCGCGGCCCTGGGTACAACAACTGGGATGTCTCGATCTTCAAGAAGATCCAGTACATGCACAGCGAGTCCAAATACATCCAACTCCGTCTGGAAATGTTCAATGCCCCCAACCACACGGAATGGAGCACGTTTAACACATCGGCAACCATCAGTGCGGCCACCGGACAGGTGCTCAACACCCCGACCGCCCTGGGCGGCACCGGCGGCCGGTTCGGTTTTCGGCGCCCTGAACACGGTACGCACCAACAGCCAGAGGATCCTCCAGATCGCCGCCGAGCTGTACTTCTAATGTGGGCGGCTTTGTCAGGCCTCAGCGCTCACAGTCGTGACCCGCGCCACCGCGAATCGGGGTCTGGTTGCCCCATTTGCGATTGGAGTTGAAGATGAGAACAGCCGGGCGCCGCTTGGCGATGGCCTTAGCGGCGACTTTTTGCGGGGCGATCGCCGCCCATTCGCAGCGGTATCCGTATCCCTATTTAAATCCGAACCTGCCGGTGGAGCAGCGGGCAGACAACATCGTCTCGTTGATGACGCTCGACGAGAAGATAGCCGCCATCGGCAATGCCGCGGTGCCCCGGCTCAACATTCCCGCCCCGGGCAATTCCGAAGGCATCCATCAGCTTGTGAGGAGGGCCGGGCGAGGCGGTGACCCTGTCCCGACCACCTCCTTCTCCCAAGTGTATGGGATGGGGGAAACCTGGGACCCGGAACTCATCCGGCGGGCCGGGACGGTGGAAGGCTATGAAGCGCGGTACATCACCCAGAGCAACAAATACAAGCGCCCCACTCTCATGCTCTGGGGACCGACATCGGACTTGGCCCGGGACCCGCGCTGGGGCCGGAACGACGAGAGCTTTGGAGAAGATCCATTTTTGACCGGGACCATGGTGGCCGCCTTCATCAAGGGAATTCAAGGCGATGATCCTAAGTACTGGCAGGCGGCATCGCTGCTGAAACACTTTTTCGCCAACAGCAACGAGACTACCCGATCCGGGTCGTCGTCGAATTTCGACGAGCGGCTGATGCGCGAGTACTACTCGGTCCCTTTCCGCATGGGATTTCTGGAGGGTGGAGCGAAATCTCTCATGGCCGCGTACAATGCCTGGAACGGCATTCCCATGATGGTGAATCCCGTCCTCCGCGACGTTGTGGGCAAAGAATGGGGCGCCAATTGGTACGTCCTCTCCGATGCCGGTGCGGCGGGTCACGTGGTGAATATCCATAAATATCTCAAGACGGATGAGGAGGTGGCGGCTGCTGCCATCAAGGTGGGGTTGAATCAGTTTCTCGGCGGCGGTGGTCCGCCAGTCATCAAGAAGGCGCTTGACGAGAAGCTGCTTACCGAGGCGAATCTCGACGCCGCCCTGAAGGGCAAATTCAAGACCGCCGTTCGTTTGGGATTGCTCGACCCGCCCTCTACGGTCCCCTACACGAAAATCGGAGCCGCGGACGAACCCGAACCCTGGCTTGGCGACCGGCACAAGAGCGTCGCACGCGACGTGGCGCGCGAGTCTGTCGTCCTGCTGAAGAATGCCGGAGGCCTGCTCCCGCTGAACCGAACGGGCCTCAAGTCCATCGCGGTAGTCGGTCCGCGCGCCGCCGGCGTCCTGTTCGATTTTTACAGCGGCCCAACTCCGTACGCCATCGGCGTCCTGCCGGCAATCAAGGACAAAGCCGGTTCCGCCATCTCCGTGAATTATGCCGCCAATAACGACGGCGATGCGGCCGTGAATGCGGCCAGGGCCTCGGACGTCGCGGTCGTCGTGGTCGGGAACGATCCCATGTGCGGCACCAAGAATCCGGGCGAAGCCTTCAATCGAGATGGATCGACGAAGCCGTGCCCCGATCCGGGAGAAGGCAGGGAAGGCCGCGACCGGGATACGCTCGATCTCTCGCAGGAAGAACTGGTCAAAGCCGTCTACGCCGCCAATCCCAAAACCGTGGTCGTGCTCATCTCGAGCTTTCCCTACGCCATAAACTGGACGCACGCAATCGTGCCTGCGATCCTGCATATCACCCACGCGGCGCAGGAACAGGGGACGGCAATCGCGGACGTCCTCTTCGGCGATCACAACCCGGGCGGACGGCTGGTTCAGACCTGGCCGAAGTCGCTTGACCAGGTGCCGCCAATGCTGGATTACGATATTCGCCATGGCCGCACGTACATGTACTTCAACGGCGAGCCCCTGTATCCGTTCGGCTATGGGCTGAGCTACACGACATTTCAGTATTCGAATCTGCGGCTCAGTTCGGCCCGGCTGACGAAAAATGGCAGCATCACCGTGATGGTCGATGTGAAGAACACCGGAAGACGGGCCGGCGACGAAGTCGTCCAGCTTTACCTGCGGCATCCGCAATCGAAGGTGGCGCGTCCCGCCCAGGAGTTGAAGGGATTTCAGCGAATCATGCTCAAGCCTGATGAGCGGAAGACCGTCCAGATTTCATTGAAGGCGGCATCGCTGGCCTGGTGGAACGAGAAAGAGCATCGCTTCGAAGTCGAGGCCGAACCGGTCCGCATTCTGATTGGAAGGTCGGCGGCCGACATTAAGCTGGAGAAGACTGTATCGGTGGAATGATCGCTGCAGTCCAAGAAAGGAGCAACAGGTGCCACACGAACTGGAATCGATCGACCCGCCGGGGTGTTGTGGGAGCCATGACTGCTCTGACCGCGGCTTCTTACAGCCGGGTCCTGGGAGCCAACGATCGCGTCGGTATCGGTCTCATCGGATACGGACTGATCGGCAAGCAGCGCTGTCTACAAGCCCCGCCTGGAGGAAGGCTTGGCATACCTGGAGAGCCCCAATGCCAAGGGCTACAGCGATTTTCGCCGGATGTACGAGAACAAGGACATCGATGGCGTGGTCGTGGCCAACTGACCTGCCGATGTTTTGGGGATAGGTTTATCAGGGGCGGATCAGGACAAGGAGCAGGGACCGGATCAGGGGATGCATAGAGGCGATGGACTGGCGAAGCTCCGCCGACTGCCCGTGATCCCGCTCCCTGATTCTCGGCCTGATCCGGCCTGATATCGGATTGGCTTCTGAACTCGTAAGTCCAACGGCTGCGACAACTCCACCTGTTATTCTCCTGCTTATCAGCCTGGGACACCTCGTGCAGGTCATCGCCACCGGCGGCACATTCCCATTTGCTCGCCGTCACAGCCGCACTTGCTGCTCGGCGACCAGCCCGCTTATCGCGTCGCGGGCACGGACGCGCCATCGGCCGCGGTCGCTCAGAGCGAAGGGGATCTCGACCCGCCCCCGGCCGTCTACGATATCCGTGTTCGAGGAGTAGTACCGGACCGGCTTGCCCTGCGGATCGAACACCTCGATGCGGACCACGGAACGATCCACGGGGGCACCGGACTCGTCCGTCAGCCGCAAGACCAATGACGCGTCCATTTGCAGGTGCGCGATCCGCGCCGGCCGCTCCAGCAGCAACACGGGCATGCCCTGCGATGCCTCGATGTGGGGGCTTGCGATACCGCCTCGCAGCAGGTCGTAAACCACACCGTGCAACTTGGGCAAGGTAACCGTGGTCTTCCCCTCGGGGAGCAGTCCGAAAAGCCGAGAACGTCCGAAATCGCGGACCGTCCGCAGATATTTCCCGTCCACCGGCAACGCCGGCTGGATGCCCACATCTCCCGGACCGCGGCGCACCAGTTCCTTCCTGCCGCCGGCCCACATCGGCTCCCTTCGGAAGAGGCAACGCTCGTCCATTTTGCCCGTGTGCTCGTCGGCGTATACCGTGCCGCCCCGCTCCATGAACTGCTCGATTTCCCGGGCTTCGCGGTCGGAGATCGAGATGGAATACGGCAGGATGAGCACCTTGTAGTTCTTGAGGCCGCCGGCTTCGATCTCGGGCGTCGCCAAAAACCGGAATTGCAGGCCCCGTGCTTCCAGTTCCTTCACCCAGGCGTCGCGCCTCTTGTTCAAATCCGCGAATGCCGCCGAGCTGCGCATCACGTTGCCCATGTCCGCGGCGGTCTTCCCGTCCGAAATCCACGCTCCCCGGATGCTGTTCATCGAGAAGTGGATGGCGATTCCATCCTCCCGGATTGTGGAGTTCATGAAGACCCGGCCGATGCCCGCCTGTAGACGGCCAAACGTCTCGGAGAGCGCCCGCCCCTGCTCGCTGAAAGCCAGGTCCGGGTTGAGCAGCGTGTAGTGCCAGAATATGGATGCGCCCGTGTGTCCGTAGAACAGCCGCTGCCACTGCTGGTATTTTGCCGGTTCACCCGTCATGCCGTACCCGGTAAACCCGGTAATCAGCAAGCGGGGATTGAACAGGTGATGCATGGCGTCCTGGCTGCCGCCCGAATACGGCTGGATGTACTCCAGTTGCTGGTCGATCTCGTACCAGTTGCAGCCATTGTGAGCGGTGGGCACCTGAGTGCCGGAGATCGACGGCCGCGCGTGCGGATCCACTTCCCGCAGCCAGTCGCGCGCTTGCCGAAACGCCTTCACGAATTGCTGTTCCATGTAGACCCGGTGGTCGGACTACGGCGCAAAATTCCCGTGCTTCTGCGCCTCGTCCGTAGTCATCGGAACCACCGACTCCCAACTTGGGAACGTGGTATTCCAGGTGGCATTCAACCGGTCGAGACTGCCGTAATCCTTGCGCAGCCACTCGCGGAACCCGGCCAGCGCCTCGGGCGCCCAGTCCACGTCGAAGGGGTCCGTGTAGCAGGTGAGCGAAGATTCGTCCGCCAGGTAGTAGGCCAGCGGGTGCAAAGCCGCCGACTCTTTCAGCCGGCCGTCAAACTGTTTCTTCACGCTGGCTTCGAACTCCGGCGACTGAAGCGTGATCTCGCGTGTCAGGTACTTCTTGTCTCCCGTTTCGGCAAACGCCTTCTTGCGCTTGAGGTAGTTGTCGCGCCGGTACCAGTAGATGCCGAATGCCGACAGGTGCGAGCTGACCATGAATTTGAAGTTGCGCTGCGGGCTCGCCAACGTGGTGACGCCGATCCGGCGGAACTGCTCATCGAGGGCTGGAATCCAGGGCTGGTAGCTCTGCGGCCCCGCCCATGGCAGCATCACCTCGTAGTCCTTCCACTCGCGCGTGGACGAGGCAAACTGGACTGGAACCTGTTCCACCGCGCTGCCCACTTGGGCCCGGACCCAACCCGTGTGCACGAGTGGCCGGCCTTCAACCAGACTTCACCGTCTCCGGATTGGCTGGCGATCACTCGTCCAAGGGCGTCGATCAATTCGATCTTCGCCGGGCGCGACGACTTCCACCGAACCTCGGCGGTATCGCCCTCATGGATCACCTCGGGCGTGACTTTGAGATCCGCTATCGTGTCCGTCTGCGGAACGTCGAGAGCGGAGACGCGCCAGTCCGACTCCGCTTGTTGCTCCACAAAATGTGTTCCGGGCGCGAGATCCGCCGGTTTCCGTACGGCGCCTTTACCGGACACCACTACCTGCGCATGGAGATCGCGAATGCGCCAGTCGACCTGTGGGCTGTCCCAGTCCGGGGAACTCGCCGGTTCCCGCCTGGCCGCAAAGATCAGGGCTCGGCAGAGCAACGCGTAGTAATACTCCCAGTAGACATCCACGAAATCGTTTCGCGCCGCCATCGGCATGTACCAGCTCATGCCGGAGTTGCGGTACCCGAAACCAATGACCCTGCCGCTGCCCAGTGTGCGGACGGCCAGAACGGGAGTTCCACCGGCGGACTCGATCAGGACCTCGGCGCCCGCCGCGGCGCGGCAGGGGTAGTGTTCGATATAACGGAACGGAAAGCTCTCCACCGGAATCGCGCGCGTGATGTAGTGGTCGCCTTTCCGCCGCCAGGGCGAGGACTCCATGTTCCCCGCGTTGCGCGGGTTTGGGGGCGCATCCTCCGCATCCGGCGGGGGAGGCGAGGTCGATTCCAGGGGAGACAGCGGGCTGGAGAACGGACGAATCAGAACCAGTCCGGCGCCCTCTTTCACCCGCTTCTCCAGCGCCGCGCGCGAAGCTTCCGTTAACTGCTTCCACCCGTGATTCAGCGGCAGCAGAATCGCATCGAACGTTATTGCGCTGGTCAGTTCCTGTTCGAGATACGAGTAGATCAGGCTCATGTCTCCCTGCTCGGCGCGCGCGCCGTAGTCCGTCCCGAAGCACATGGTCCATTTGTTGTTGTCCCACGCCGGATCGATGGACACCGTCGTCAGGTCGAGTGAGAGCCGCTGGGCCAGTTCCACGACCGTACGGCCTTCGTTTACGCTGGGCACCGCCAAAACACGCAGCGGACCTCCCGCCAGGGGCTTGGCCCACTTCACGTGCGGGGTTTCGATTTCCAGGGTGTACGGAGCTTCGAACCGCTTCTGGCCGCCCTTCCGGGCTCCTATGCCGACGTCTTGCGCCGGTAGCGGCGCCCTCGCCAAGGCGCAGCCGGCAAGAGTCCGGCCCAGGAATCGTCTTCGGTTCCAATTGAAAATGCTCTCAATCCGTTCCATTTTTCACTCCGGTTATGGCTTATTTGGAAACGAGTTTCCCAAAATCGGCCAGCAGTCCATACTTGTTCAGCCAGGTAGTGTACATGATGCCCTGAGCGTTGGGCGTCTTCGCGAGTTCTTCGAGCCAGCCACGCGGGTTATCGAGGGTGTCGGCATCGTAATACGCCCCGGCCAGCGTTCGGAAGCCGAGGTTGGAAAAGAAGGGAAGGCCCTGTGCGCGGCGCTCGTAGTACCAGGTCACGATCCCCATCTCCTTCGGGATATAGCGCCAGGAGCCGTTGTAATCGCCCTCGACCAGGTAGTAATTACCGTGGGCATTGTGGTGCGGATCGAGCATATCCGACCAGACCCAGACGTCCGCCTTGGGATTGACCTCGCGCAACATCTGGAACTGCTTGGTCAGGCACTCTCCCAGCAGTTGCGCCATGCCGCGGCCGCGGCAGGCTTCGCAGGTACCGCCCTCGCGGATCTCGTCCATGCTGAGGACATAACGCGGCGGCGCGACGGCGCTGTGCATGCGCCGGGCCATGTCGCGCCATATCTCATACGTCTTGGGTTCGCCCATGCAGATGCTTGTCTGGCCATCGTTGATGGAGAAACCGTGGTAGTAGCCGACGCGCAGCCGCTCGCCATCGTGGATGCGGCTACCGGGGAGGATGCGGATGGCGGGGCCGTCGTGATCGAACCGGAAGTTCAACTGGGAATCCACAACCTGGCCGTAGTCGCGCCCTTCTTCGTACACCGTGTTGCCGGAGTCGCTGCGGACGGTGATGGGAGTGCCCGGGCGGCGCAGGATATTCAGGAGGCCGACCTCCTCGACGCGCACACTGTCCACCCAGGCCTTGCCCGATCTCGCATTGGGAGCCCCGATGGAAATCTTTACCTTGTCGTACCACAGGCTGTTGAAGCCCCAGCGGACTTCCCGCCAATCGGTAGTGGGAGGCACGCGCGCATTCCAGGGCGTTAAATTGCGCAGGTCTTCGGTGCGTACATCGAGACGGAACGACCCGTTGCTAAAGGCCCGCGTAGCATCCAGCCCTTCGGTCTTGGCGCGGAAGGTAACGCGGTAGCAGCGGTAGGGGCGGACCGCCACCTCGCGCGTCCAGACACCCTCGGCGACGGGGCCTCCGCTGGCGACGGGGACTTCGGGTTCAAGCCGCGCTTCACCGTTTTTGACCACATACAGAGCGTCTTTCACGGGTAAACCCTCGGCGAGATTCTTGTCGTGGGCCAGGATGCCGCCGCCGTAACCGGCCGAGAAGATGCTCGGAATCATCTCCAGGTGATACTCGTCAAAGATCTCCTTTACCTTTTGCACGCGCGCCAGGTAATCGGGCGGTTGCAGATCAATGGAGTCGAGACCAGCGGCAAACAGCACGCCATTCAGGCAGTTTTCCGATGCCGTGCGGGCAAGCTGGCGGATTTCTTCCAACTCCTGGTCGGAACGAAGCCGGCGCGACATGTAGAACCAGCGCAGGGGGAGAGCTTTCTCGGCGGGGCGGAGTGTGCCCGCCAGGAAAAACAGGGCGAGACAGAATTTTCGCATATGCGGGTCGGATTGTAGCACGACTCGGCATCCGGTGAGCGCCATTTAGCGTGCGCTGTCGCGCCAAAATGAGAAATTCCTAATTGGCCAAAGTAGAAAGTTCCTCTTGACAGCCGTCAGGCTGAAGCATGGAACGAATCGCGATGAGCCAAGAGGAACGAGACTGGTTGGAGTGGT
>Ga0116221_1001187_pt1 | contig 17498 bp, 15 predicted proteins | sample Sb_taG_5_FD_88965 | JGI IMG/M metagenome (GOLD analysis project Ga0116221, IMG submission 88965) | Peat soil microbial communities from Weissenstadt, Germany - Sb_50d_8_FC metaG | ecosystem: Environmental > Terrestrial > Soil > Wetlands > Peat | place: Germany: Weissenstadt | collected 2010-09-21 | reverse complement strand
TCGACGCCGAGATGGCGATGGGCCCTGGAAGCACAATACGGTCCCGCCGCGCCGCCGATGTTGACCATCGTGTAATAGATCGAGTAGCCGATGGAGCGAACGTTCTCTTTTGAGGCTCGTGCCGTGGTGCCCACCACACAGGGTTTCACCATCGAGATGCCGAGCGCAGGGAGGATGAGAATGCAGCCGACAAACAAGCCGAGCGGCACCGCGTTGCGCACTGGCGCCAGCCAGGATGCCCCAATCGATCCGATCAGGAAATAGGCTGCTGCGAGGATGAGGTAGGCCATCGAAAGCGCGCGGCGAAAACCCAGGCGATCGGCGGCCGCTCCTCCGAAGATGGCGAGAAACCATACCATGCCGCCGAACAAGCCCGTCAGAGTCCCGGTCTGTTCGGTGGAGAAATTCAGCGTCTCCTGCAAATAAAGGGCAAGCGAAGCGAAGGCCCCGTAGTAGGAAAGACGTTCGAAGATCTCGCTGATGTTCGCGACCCAGAAGGGGCGTTCGAAGCCGGTGCGGATCTCGTGGAAGCGTTCGGAAAGGGTCAAGCCTGCTCCTGAAAATCGTTGCTCCTGATGCTGCGGCTCCTGATGCCGGCTTCAGATTTTCAAACGCTTTCGGACTTCTTCTGCCGACAAGCCCGCCACGAGGATAACTTTATTTCGGCTGGTCTGGCCGGCTGCAATAGTAACGGAGGAACGCGGCAGGTTCAAAAGTTTTGCGAAAAAATCAATGCAGGCCTCGTTGGCTTTGCCATCGACGGGAGGGGCGGTGAGGGCCAGTTTCATTGCGTCGCCTACTTCGCCGGTGATGGCATTCTTCTTCGCGCGCGGGTGGACCTTGACCGCGAAGGTGGCTCCATTGGGCGCGTTTTTTATTTCTGCCATCGTTGACAGAGCAAAATCTTAAACGCAGAGGACACAGAGGTACACGGAGGTACGCTGAGGTGAATCTAAGCTCTCTCCCCGAAAATCGCTGTGCCTACGCGCACGCACGTTGCTCCCTCTTCAATTGCTACTTCGAAATCGTGCGACATGCCCATGGAAAGAACTGCGGTGCCGATTTTCGTCAGCTCACGCGCGGCAATGCTGTCTCGAAGCTGACGGAGTTGACGAAAATAAGGTCGCGAGCCCTCCGGATCTTCTGTGTAAGGCGGGACAGTCATCAGGCCCTGAATTTTCAGATTTCCCCATCGCGGCGCGCCCCGCAGAATCTGCTCCAGTTCGTCGGAGCCGGGTGCGACCCCGCTCTTTTCTTTCTCGCCACCCACATTGATCTCGACCAGAACGGATATTGTCTTGCCCGCGCTTGCCGCGAACGCATTCAGTTTCTCCGCCATCCGCACCGAGTCAACGGAATCCACCGCGTCAAACAACTCCGTTGCCTTCGCGGCTTTATTTGTTTGCAGATGTCCGATCAGGTGCCATTCGGTGTCGCGCAAGTCGCGCAGGGCGGCCGCCTTCGCGGCAAACTCCTGCACCCGGTTCTCGCCAAAGACGCGCAGCCCGGCCGTGTACGCCTCGCGGATGCGTTCGACTGGAAAAGTCTTGCTCACGCCCATCAGCGTAACTTCGTCCGCATTGCGGCCCGCCCGCCGCGCTGCCGCCGCGATCCGCTCCCGCACCCAGGCAATATTTTCCGCAAGTGACATAAAGCGAAAACCACGAAGGACACAAAGTATCACGAAGGAGAATTTCCGCCGAACTGCCTTCCTTCGTGAACCTTGGAAGCGGTCTCATAAACCCAGAACTCTCTGCGATGCCACAGACGAGACCGGCCCCGAAGCCGGGCTTATTCCTCCCGCCGAAGCCGCGTTCCTGTATATTGGATCGCTCCTAGACGACCACAAATTAGGTACACAGTGAGCGCACGATTCTTCGGGCTCGAAACAATGCGGAGACACAAGTACCCCAAAGCAGTATTCCAGTTCCAAGCGAGGCTGAGATCGCGATCGTATTCGAGCGAAACACCGCCCAAGAGAGAGCGCACCAAAGCATCATCAGGATGCCGAGGACGCTGAGATTAGGCGCTCGAAAGATCTTTGCAAGTGGCAGAAAATGGAGGCCCACGATCATCGCACACCAGTCGGTCGCGAGGTCGGCGCGATGGAGTCGATTCGCCAAGATCGAAACGAGAGCAATTGCAAGGATCTCCATCAGCACGACGAGTAAAAACCACTTCAGGATAGTTTGCCGCGCGGAGGCACCGGCTGCCGGGTACTTTTTGCGGAGTTGGCGGCCTTTTTGAATGACGTATATCGAGCAAGCTAAAAGGAACAGTGCCATGAATCCAAACGTGGGACCACTGAATCCGTTGAACGCCTTCGCGTCCCGAAGTCCCCACCCGAGCCAACCTGCTCCAAACATCGCGACAATCAATGCGCCGCGGCCTGCACTGATGACAGCTTCCGCCTGAAACGAAGGATCCATGCGCCGGTCCTTATATCGAAAGGCGACGACTTGGTCGACTTTCCCTCTGTTCAAACTGAAGACCCGTAGTTTTCTTCCGCCGTATTCGCAACACCTTTCTTCGATGGACGGAAGCTGCGCCGCTACCGCAGGCGCTGGAAAGTCGAACGCCTTTTCGCCTGGATGCACAACTTCCGCCGCCTCGTCAGCCGATGGGAATACCACATCGAGAACTTCCTCGGCTTCGTGCATCTCGCCTGCCTACAGGAGACCGCTTGTAGTGTCCTCCGTGGTTAAGGCACTCGATTGCAGCGGCTCAGCTCAAAGTTCTGCAATCGCACTCTGACCTCACATGATCGCCGTTGGCGGGGCCGGATCTTCGGGCCTGCCGGCATTCGCCAGCGGAACGCGAATCATGACGACGGCCAGCACGGCGAGCGCCGCCAGCGCCAGAAGAAATGGCGGGGTCCACTGGACGAGCGTTACGTCGCGGCCAGAGCCCACCAGGGCCGCGATGAGCAGACCGCACAGCGCCTCGCCTGCGATCAGACCCGAGGCGGTCAGGACACCGGCGTTTTCTACGCGCGCCTTCTGCGCATCGTTCAAGCCACGGCGATCGCGCAATTTGTCGGTGAGCCAGCGAATCACGCCTCCGACAAAAATGGCGAAAGTTGTGCCTAACGGCAGATACATACCGACCGCGAAAAGCATCACGCTTTTCACCTCGATCATGATCATTGCCAGTCCCAGCAGGATGCCAACGATCACGAGCGGCCACGCCATGTCGCCGCCCACGATTCCCTTGGAGAGCATGGCCATGAGCCCCGCCTGCGGGGCCGGAAGCGCCGGGCTGCCGAAGTGGTACGCCCTATCGAGGATCGCTATCGGGAAGAAAAGGACGAGCGATGCCACGACGATGCCGAAAAGATCTCCAATCTGCATCTTGGAGGGCGTTCCACCCAGGATGTGTCCGACCTTCAGGTCCTGCAGCATCTCTCCGGCGACCGCCGACGAGACGCAGACTACGGCCGCAACTCCAAGGACGGCGGCGACTCCGCCCGTGCCGGAGACTCCCAGAGCGACCATCAGCAGCGCTGCGATCACGAGCGTGCAAAGCGTGAGTCCCGACACGGGATTGTTCGACGAGCCGATCATCCCGACAAGGTTGCCGGAAACGGCAGCGAAGAAGAATCCCACGACGAGCATGACAACGGCCGCGACCAGCGAACCCGCCACTATCTTGGAAGCGGAAAGCGTCCCCGCGCCACCGATAAAGAAGTGATAGAGCAGGATCATGGCGACGAACACCACGGCGATGCCGGCGAAGACGGCTTTGGCCGGCAGGTCGCGCTCGGTGCGATTGGCAGCGGCGTGCGCAGCCGCCGACTTTTTCAAATCGGAAACGGCGCGGCCCATGCCGAGGGCCAATTGCTTGCGCATCTTGAAAAGCGTGTAAGACGCGCCCACGAGCATGCCGCCGACCGCGATCGGCCGCACAATCGAAAAATAGATAGCTTGCGCCAGCAGGGGCCATGCGATGGATTGTCCCTGGGGCGTCGATGCCTGAATGTACGGACCGATGGTGAAAGTCAGGAGTGGTACCAGCAGGCCCCACGCCAGCAAGCCTCCGGCGAAGTTCAGGGCGGCGAGTCTGGGGCCAATAATGTATCCCACGCCCAGATAGGCAGGGCTGATGTCGGGTGCCGTAAACAGCGTGGCGCCACCGGTAATCGTCGTGGCCACGTTGGGATTCGTGCTGGTGCGGAGCAGCAGCTTCTTTCCGAGAGCGCTGATCTTCACGGGGAAAGTGTTGCTGGGATTGAAAACATTGATCGCTCCCAGCAGATACATGAAGGCGCCGAAGCCCATGTTGGCAAACAGAATCTTGGCGGCTTTCGCTCCCTGCTGTCCGGCCTTGTGAATCTCGGAGGCGGCCACGGATTCGGGAAACGGCAGGTCGGGATCCTCCACCATTACCCGGCGCAGGAGGGTCACGAACAGAATACCTAGTGTGCCCCCGATCAACATCAGAGCTACCGATTTCCAATACTCGTCCTTGGTGAGTCCCGGCCATAGGCCGGCCATCACAAAGGCAGGGATGGTGAATATGGCGCCGGCCGCTACCGACTCGCCGATCGAGCCCACGGTTCGCGCGATGTTTTCTTCCAGCAGCGAGCCCTTCATCAACCGCAGCAACGCCATGCCGATCACTGCTGCCGGGTAGGTCGCGGCAATCGTCATCCCCGCCTTGAGACCGAGGTACGCGTTCGCCGAGCCTAACAGCGCGGTCAAGAATAGCCCGATCAGTACGGCCCTGAAGGTAAACTCCTTCATTTCCATCGATTCCGGAACATAGGGGCGATGCTTGCGGGGGGCTTCAGTATTCGCCGCAGGTGCGCTCATGACGACCTCGTGGTCAACAGGAATTTCATTGATTCACACTAGCAGAGACGGCGCACCTTAACACGCCGAAAGGCAGCTTTACAAGTGCAGCGATCTCTTGTGGTAATCGGTGAGCGGAGGCCGCGTTTTTTATCAGCAACGTTTGTCCGCAACTTTGCGTCTTAAGAATGCGTAGAATAGTTCTGTCCAGGAGAGTATTCTGTGACTCCCGTTGCCAGCCCTTCTGGGATCCGGTTTTTCGAGGAATTCCACTGCCGTGGATGTGGGGGACAAGAAGCGTATCGCTCCCGCCCGCGCGGTTTCTTTGAGAAATATGTGCTTCCGTTGTTGTTACTGCAGGCAGTCCGCTGTGAGCATTGCTATCACCGGAGCTACATCTTGCGCACGATTCCGGTGCCCGAACGCGCTCAGACCGAGCGTAAGCAGTCACAGAGTCAACTGCCGAGCGGTTCGAAGTCAGATGATAGTGGCTGAATTTGCCCCGTTGGTGTTTGTGGAATGGTACTCAGATTGTAACTAGCGATGCTGCAACCTTCCTCCGCCCCTTTAGGGGCTGGCAACTTCTAACCTCCTAGCCTCGCTCAAAGGCGTGTTTTTCTTCCAGTTGTTGACGGGCTGCGGCCATCTCAGATTCGAAGCGGTCTTTCTGATCCGTCAGGGCGGGAAGCGCGGTAGCGTAGCGCCGGGCCATGGTGAAGAGTCCCTGCTGCGCGAGTCGGGCGGCTATTTCCGCGATGTGATCGGTGGAGGTATCGAGGTAGAGGGCCTCGGTCGGGTCGCCCAGCCACACATCTCCTCCGACCAGACGCGTCTGCCAATACACTTTGCGCTCGATCATGCGCGCGACTTCTTCGTCCGTGGCCTTGCCGAAAACCCAGTGTTTGAGTTTGAAGTTGTAGTGGCGGCTGGACAAGGGCAGCGGCACCAGCTTGCCGGATTTCAGGAACTCCGTCTGCTTGTGGTCGACCTCCTTGCGCAGAGCGTTGATGAGGGGAGCTTCCGTGTCTTTCGGTTCGAGCGAAGGTAGCACTTCCCGCAGCGTGGCGGAAAGGTTCACGGCTACAAGCGCCCGCAGCCCTTCGGAATTTTCCAGCGTGATCACCGTGTGCAGGACGTCAAAGTCGGCGCCGGAGGTGGCATGGCGGAAGGGCCATTCGAGCTTAAAACTGAGCGGAAGACCGGTGCGAGTTACGTAGATGGTCTTCGTTGGGGAAGTTTGGGTCGGGGTGCTCATGGTTGATCCTTGTTTCGTCGATTCTTGCCAATGTTGTAAGTAGTTATTTTAACCTGCGTGATTCTGTAGAGACGGGGCTTGCCGTGCGGGAAATCAGACGCGCCACAACTGCAGCAGGTTCCAGACTGCGGAGGCGCCCAACAGTCCGCACAAGCCAACCGTCACGAGCAAGCCTTGCGGAGTCTCCAGCAGATCGGCGAACACTCCGCTGACGAAAACGAATAAGAACACGAGCGTGGCCAGATGGAATCCTTGCCCCGGAAAATTCGGAGCGCCTAACGCGAGGATGAGTAACAGCACCGCGATCAGGAGCGGCGCGGTGTTGCCGAAATAGCGTGTGCGCTTCCATCCGCGGTATGCGATCAGCGCCACGGGCAAGGCGAACATCAGCGGCGGGCTGCTGACAAAGATCGTTTGCGCAGCGTTGCGGTAGGAGACCGACATCCCGAACGCGGCGGGTTCGAAGTCCATCCAGCGCGCGTGCAGCATTCCTTGCCCGAACAACGCAGGCTCAAAAAAGTAAGCGGCCAAGAGCAGCACCACGGCGACTGCCATTGCGGTGGTCCAGATAGCAAGCACGGCGCGCGACCGGACTGGCGCCACCCAGAACATGAACGGCAAAATTACCAGCGCCAGCACACCCAGCGAAAACTGGTTGCCCGCTCCGAGCGCCAGAGACAACCCCAGAAGCAGAATGCGCCGCCAGTTCCAGAGCACAACTTCACGGGGGGCGTAGAGAGTGTGCGCCACGGCGATGGCGGTGAAGACGGTTCCGAACGCTCCCCACACGCCGCCCATTTCCCCCGCACTCTGCGCGCCGGCCACGTTCACGATCATGGCCGGCGAAAAGCAGTAGAGGGCGAGCGCGATGTATCCGCCAGGGTTGCCGTAGAGACGGCGCGCGACGTACCAGAGCGAGGCTCCGAGCATGACGCCGAAGAACAGGTACGGGGTCGCGGCCACCAGCGGCTGGAGTGATTCCGGCAACCACGAACCGGGGCGCAACAGAAGGGGTGCAGCAGCGACGAGGTAATAGAGGGGTGAGCGGTCCTGATCGTAACCGTCGCGCACGCGGAGATGGCTGGACCGGTCCGCAGAAGACACGCCGGTGGCGGCTTCGGAACGCAACCACTCGGGAGTTCCCGCGATGGCGCCGCTCTTCCACTGCTCGAGACCCTGGTAGATGCGCAGAGCCTGGTCGGAGTCCGGGAACGGGCCATGCAACGTTTGCACGCGAACCAGCCAGACGCACTGCAGAAGATAGACCAGCAGCAGCGCGGCCGCGGCAAATTGCGGGGCGCGGAAAGCATCGGAATGGAGAAATCGTCGCAACATTCTCGTAACAGAGGGAGACCGAGTGTTTTACCATGTTCCAGACACCGATGGATACCAATCCGCTTCCGCCCTCTGTTGAACCGCCGACGTTGCAGCCCATCTCGGACTCTGCGCCGCTCGCTTCCCCCGCGTCCTCGATGCTCGCGGAAGTTCGCCGAGAATCGCCATTTCGCGCAGTTTTCGTCGGACCCGACGGCATGTATGCGGGGACCCGCTGGCTGATTTATCTGCTCATGGGCGGCACCGTGCTTGTCATCGAAGGCACGCTCATGCACTTTGTCCATCCTCATGCGGGTGGGCCAGTGTGGTGGAGCATGGTGGCGCAAATCACTCTTGTGCTGGCCGCGATTCTGCCAGGCTTTGTCATGGCCCGCATCGAGGACCGGCCATTCGGCGACTTTGGGCTTCCGGCGCGCGGGGCGTTTGGCAGCAATTTCTGGGCAGGAACGCTTTGGGGAATCGCATCGCTCACGGTTCTGATGCTCGTTTTGCGAGCGGCTGGAGCCTTCACCTTCGGGTCGCTCAATCTGCACGGGGGACGCATCGCCGAGTTCGCGCTGTATTACGCGGTGTTTTTCCTGCTGACGGGATTTTTTGAAGAGTTTCTGATGCGCGGATATTCGCAGTGGGTGCTGACAAAGGGAATGAGTTTCTGGCCGGCGGCGGCACTGCTTTCGATTTCGTTCGGCGCTCTCCATGGCGCCAATCCCGGTGAAGCGAAGACAGGCCTCGTGGCTGCGGGATTGATTGGCTTCTTTCTGTGCCTGACGCTGCGCCGGACGGGCGATTTGTGGTGGGCTGTCGGCTTCCACATGTCATGGGATTGGGGCGAGAGCTATTTGTACTCCGTTCCCGACAGTGGGGCGGTTCTGCCCGGGCACCTGCTCAACTCCAGTTTGCACGGTCCCGTTTGGCTGGCGGGCGGCTCGGTTGGGCCGGAGGGAAGCTACCTGGTTTTCGTCGTGATCGGCGCGCTTTGGGTCTTGTTTGACCGGGCTTATCCGGGGGTGAAGTACGGCGCGAATCGTGGGACGCTGTCATCTTCGTGACGGGGGCCCAGGCGCAAACCTTGTTCCCGTTTTGAACCTTGTTTACTGGTTGGTACCGGTACCCCCTCCCCCCTTGCCTATTGGAATCATCGGGTTACGGGGGAAATTTCTGCCGGGTCTTTGAATTTAAAGGAGTTAAATCAAAGTATTCCGAAATAAGGACTTAGCTGGATTCGGTCCATTTTTCTCCGGAATTTGGTAGAAATCGGCCTGCTCATCGCTTCAATTTTCGATTGTCAAAGAGCGTCTGTGAGATGGGCGCAACTCGACACTGGCTCATCAGATTATTCTCGCATCGGGCGAGTTGGGAGTATGTGACGGCGCGCACCGGCTGGTTGTGATGAAAAATGACGGAGGCTCTACTCCCGCAGAGGGGTTGTGCGTACCTGAAGAGTAGGGCGGTGCTCCACCCACTCATTCGCAAAGTGCGCGAATGAGTGGGGCACCCGGCCCTGAGGCATAGGCGCACGCACGATTGAAGTCCTCACCTTTGAGTGGGACAATGCTGTCCATGAAACGCTTTTGGCTAATCTTGGTTGTAGTCGCATTATCGTTTCCCCTCCATGCACAAGACACTCGACGAGATGGCAACTGGTGGTTGGAACAGACACAGGTCTTTAAGTCTGCTTACATGCTGGGATTCTTCGATGGAACAAACCTCGGACACGAATTCAGCTTGTGGAAGTACATTGACAAATCTGAGCCCGCCTGTCTCGCTAAGAACTACGAGTCCTACAACTATTACTTCGACAGGTACATGAAGGACGTCACCAGCAGTCAACTTGTTGATGGCCTTGACGTTTTTTACAAAGATTACAAGAATAGAAAGATTGACCTCGCCAGCGGCGTGTGGCTTACGGTGAATGCAATTGCGGGCACGCCTCAAGCAGACCTGGACAAGATGATTGAGGGTTTCAGAAAGAACGCCAACTGATGGGGATGCACGGTGAGGTTGCCAAGGGCGCTGGCGTTGGCGTGTCTTTACGTCCCTGACTATCCGGTTACGCAACGCCGTACTTCTTGCAATAAAAGCATCTGTCGAAGCGGGTCACCTGCACGGCGCCAGTCCTTGTGACACGGACGCAGCAGTCCAATTCCCAAACGTCTTTCCAACTTAGATGTTTGCCGTTCAAGACCAGCCGCTGCTCTACCTTGTGCATTCCATTCCGCTGGGCTTCAAACGCACTTGGCAAGATTACGAGGCCGGACAGGTCATGGCAATTCAGCTTCATGGTCTGACGCAGGTACCGATTTATTTCTTTGATGAAGTCGTCCCCATCGGACGTGACGATAATCCATTTACGATCTGATGCGACTTCGACAATTTCGCGGTCGCTGGCATGGGGGCTCAGCCCTGTTGTTTTCAAAGTGATGGTGCGCCGTTTTGGAAAGAACTCAGCAGCCTTCTCGCAGTTGTTATCGAAAATGAATCGGTAATCAGTCACCGGAGTACAATTATAGGGCGGAGCACGAACAGCTGATGACAAACGAAGGCAAGGCAGGCGCAAGCGACAAAGTCAGGCGTGCGTTTGAGCGCATCAGCAGCATCCGCCAAAACCTGCCAGAGCGCGATGATCATGTTGAGGAGCCGTTCGTGCAGGAATATTCGGATGCCTTGCATCAACTGCATGATGTGGGGTATGACATCAAGGAGTTCGCAATACCTGAACAGTGGTTTGAACTTCGCGTGGTGGGAAGGTCGGATGCTGGGATCGTTAATGCCAAGTGTCGGTCGGTCAATCGTGCTCTATTCTTGACGAAACTTGATGCATTGCTGGGGTATTTCTCTCACTCAAGAGAGAAAATCGGGTTCGCTGGCCCCAGGCTTTAGGGGTGGGAGGGGTCATAAGCTGGGGCCTGCCCGCCTCGATTGAAGTTACCCTTTCTTGACATGCCGCCAGTCAGTAACCCACAATTCGGTTCATGAGCAGAGAAAACCCATACGTAGCCTTGACCGTGATCGGAAGTTTGACCGGGGAGATAAGCTATAAGCCTCAACTTACCTTGCGGGTAGCGGAACTCTGGGATACGAATTCCGTTCCCGATGATCTGGTGGTTTTAGAGGAGGCGTTGTCGCCGATGTCCTGTATCTCGGTAGAGGACGGTGACTACACCCTCGATTACAGCTTCAACGGCCGGCCAGCGGAGAAGCCGAAACGGGTTCGCGTGGTCGGCGGAAGGCTAGAGCGGATTTAGCGTTGCTGTACCCCGCTCGGGTGGGACGGGCGAGGGCGCCCGTCCCCACACAATCGCAGTCAAAATCAAAACCAACGGCGGCGGACAGGAGTGTCCGCCCTACACGGTAGAGCCTTCGCCTTGCTCATGGTGATTGCGCTGTTGCCGGCGAGACGCCGGCGCTACCCTTAGATATCTAGGTTCTTCACGTCCAGCGCGTTGTCCTCTATGAATTTTCTTCGAGACTCTACGTCTTCGCCCATTAGCGTGGTGAAGATGGTTTCGCATTCGGCTATGTCTTCGAGGCGGACTTGCAGTAGGGTGCGGCGCTCGGGGTCCATGGTGGTTTCCCAGAGCTGCTCGGCGGTCATTTCTCCGAGGCCTTTGTAGCGCTGGACGGTGTACTCTTTGCGGCCTTCGTTCAGGACGTAATCGAAAAGTTCGCGGGCGGTATTTTTCTCTACGATCTCGGGCTCTTTCGCGCGGCGCGCCGGCGGCTTGCCGGTTTTCTTCTGCGCCTTTTCGGCTTCTTCTTTTTCAGCGGCGCTTAGATTTTCGCCTGCTTCTTCATTTTCTTCTTCGTCGTCTTTGTCTTTATCTTTATCCGTGGTGCTGGTTGCCGACTTTGCCGGTCTCGGCACGCTCTCGACCACGAAGGGCGGCTCCAGATATTGCTCGATCTGCTTGAACTTGGCGATTAGCTGGCGGCATTCCGGGGTCGATGCCAGTTCCCAGTTGATGAGGTGCTCTGCGCCCTGCGCGTTCACGAAGATCAGCGCCCAGAGATTATGTTCTTCGTCGAAGCGCGTTTCTACGCTTTTTAGCTTCAAATCTTTTTGCAGGCGCTTTAGTTCTTTTTCGAGTTTTTCGATTTTCTTCGGCGGAGTATTCTTGTCGCCTTCGAAGTCGGCGCGCTTGGCGAGGTCGAGTTTGGGCAGCAGTGCGGTGATTTGCTCTTCGCGTATGCGCTTGTTCAACTTGTCCAGGAATCCCAGATACTCGTTCAGAACGGTGATGAACTTGGTCAGGGCCGCGCCTTCCAGTTTGGCTGCGCCTTCTCCGTAGCGGATGATGAGGCCTTCGGAGGCGCGCTTCACCATCACCTTGACGAATTCGCGCTCGTCCTTGATGTACTGGTGCGACTTGCCCTTCTTGATGCCGAATAGCGGGGGCTGCGCTATGTAGACGTTGCTGCGCTTGATCAGCTCCTGCATGTGGCGGAAGAAGAAGGTTAGGAGCAGGGTGCGGATGTGCGAGCCGTCTACGTCGGCGTCGGTCATCAGAATGATTTTGCCGTAGCGGACCTTGGTGGGATCGAAATCTTCTTTCGAGATGCCGGTACCTAGCGCGGTGATCATGGCGCGAATTTCTTCGTGGGCCAGCATCTTGTCGTAGCGCGCTTTTTCCACGTTCAGAATTTTTCCCTTTAACGGGAGGATGGCCTGGAAGCGGCGGTCTCGGCCTTGTTTGGCGGTGCCGCCTGCGGACTCTCCTTCTACCAGAAAAAGCTCGCAGCGGTTGGGATCGCGCTCGCTGCAGTCGGCTAGCTTGCCGGGGAGTCCTCCGCCATCGAGCGCGCCTTTGCGGCGGGTCAGGTCTCTTGCTTTGCGGGCGGCTTCTCTAGCTCTGGCGGCGTCTATGGCTTTGTTGATGATCTTGCGGGCTACGGCGGTGTTCTGCTCGAAGAATGCCCCCAGCTTCTCGTTGACTACGGCTTGCACTATGCCGGCTATGTCGGAATTTAATTTTCCCTTGGTCTGGCCTTCGAACTGCGGCTGGGGCAGCTTTACGCTGATCACGGCTACCAGGCCTTCGCGGACGTCGTCTCCGGTTAGATTTTCTTTTACGTCTTTGAAGAGGCCCATCTGCTGTCCGGCGTAGTTGATGGTGCGGGTGAGGGAGGTGCGGAAGCCGGAGAGATGCGTGCCTCCGTCGACGGTGTTGATGTTGTTGGCAAAACTGAAAACGGATTCCGAATAGGCGTCGTTGTACTGGAGGCCGATTTCTATGTGCACTTCATCTTTGTCGGCTTCCATGTAGATCGGTTTGTCGTGGAGCGTTTGCTTGCCTCGGTTGAGGTGCTTGATGAATTCGGCGATGCCTCCGTTGTATTTGAACTCGGTACGCTTGGCTTCGCTGGTCTTCGAGTCGGTCTGGCGCTCGTCGGTGAGAGTGATGACTAGGCCCTTGTTGAGAAATGCGAGTTCGCGCAGGCGCTGCGAGAGGGTGTCGAAGTTGTACTCGAGGGTGGTGGTGAAAATCGATTTGTCGGGCACGAAGTGAACCTTGGTGCCTGTCTTCACTTTGGCGGCGCCGGTCTTTCTCAGCTTGCTGGTGGGCTCGCCTTTCGAGTAGGTCTGCTCCCAGGTGAAGCCGTCGCGCCAGATTTCTAGTTCTAATTCTTCGCTTAGCGCGTTTACGCAGCTCACACCTACGCCGTGCAATCCTCCGGAAACTTTGTAGGAGTTGGTGTCGAACTTGCCGCCCGCGTGCAGCTTGGTCATCACGACCTGCGCGGCGGAGACTTTTTCGCCGTCGATGTCCATGTTGTCGACGGGAATGCCGCGTCCGTTATCGACTACGGTGATGGAATTATCGAGGTGGATGGTGACTTCGATTTTGTCGGCGTAGCCGGCTAGCGCTTCGTCTACCGAGTTGTCCACGACTTCGTAGACCAGGTGATGCAGACCTAGTTCGCCGGTCGAGCCGATGTACATGGCGGGACGCTTGCGCACCGCTTCCATACCGCCGAGGACTTTGATGGAGTCGGCGGTGTAATCTCCGTTGGTGGTTTTGCCGTTCTTGGTCTTCTCTTCGTTCTTCGCGTCGAGGAGTTCGGCTTGCAATTCTTTCGTGGCCATTCTGCTCCGTGGAGAATGCCCGGATTCGGACGCCTGGCTGGAGGGACGATTCCGGGACTGCTCGGGTGAGGTCAACTTATTGAATTTTCTGCTATTTAGCTGTCTCCAGAGCTGGCGTTATTTTAACACAAAGGGCGCGTGTTTTGAGGGCTGGAATCGACAGCATAAACGGCGCTTTTTGTTGCTCTTAGGGACGTGGTTTTGGAGTGTTCGCGACACCCCGAGAGCGGGGGAATGCGATGGCGAATCAGAGTTGCGATGGGCGCAGGCGACTGCCGAGCTGCGCTCGGCTTGGACAGCCGAGGGCGGCTGTCCCTACGCTTTGCTTGGACGGGCGAGGACGCCCGTCGCTCCACGAATTCTAATGTGCGGACGATTTTGCGGCGCCGAAATGGAGGCCGTCCATCAGGTTGTCTAGTTCATCTTCGCTGCCGGCTATGAAGGTGAAGGAAACGATCTGACCTTTCGCGAGCAGGACGAGCGTGCACTGGCGCATGGTGAGTTTGTCGCTCCGCGGCTTGACGAAATCAGCGCGCAGCAGGTGGCGCGACTCGACTTCGAGCGCGTACGGTTCGCCTTCGGCCTTGAAACCTTTGGCGGTCGCGAGTTCCGTGAGCGGGCCGAGGTAGTCTTCGGCTTTTTTGAGGCCGGGATAGGACGCTGCGCTCTCGGAGGCGATCACGACTGCGGAGTTGATGGTGTCTCCGGTGGCCTCGGGAGGACGCTCGAAAATCGCGAGCAGGACTTCTCCTTTGCCGGCCTCGTTTCCTTCTTGCATTTCTTTGGTGCGATGCACCCAGCCGTAGGGAATTTGATAGCGGAATGCGAAAGTGGTGTTGCGGTAAAGCTGTGCGTCTTGGTTGGGCGTAGCGGGCTTGGCGGCACGCGTGGCATCTGGCGCGGGCGCAGTCTTGCTTTGCGCCTGCGCTGTGAGGGTCAGGCCCAGAGCAACGACTGCGATTGAAGCTAGGCGGCAATGCATGCGTATCGGGACGAACGTAGAACAAGTTTACATACGTTTCGGATGGTGCGTATCCCAGCGCCTGAAGGCGCTTACATGGCGAGGAATTTACGGCATCGCTAAAGCGATGCCCTGATACGAACCGCACTTGCGCCACCGACCGCTACTCGATGAACATGCAATCTCCATAGGAGTAGAAGCGGTAGCCTGCCTCGACCGCGTGGCGGTAGGCGTCCATCACCAACTCCTTTCCGCCGAGCGCGCACACCAGCATCAGCAGGGTCGATTGGGGCAGATGAAAGTTCGTTAGCAGCGCGTCTACGATGCGAAAGCGATAGCCGGGATAGATAAACGCGTCCGCCTCGCCTTGTCCGGCTTCTACGCGATTCTCGCTGGTTCGTTGCGCAGCGGGCTTTCCTGCGAACTCTGCTGCGTACTCTAATGTGCGGACGGTGGTTGTGCCCACGGCTACGATGCGCCGCCGCTCGTCTTTCGCCCGGTTGATTGCCCGCGCCGCCTCCGCTGGAATCTCGTACCACTCCCGATGCAGCTTGTGATCTTCCACTTTTTCTACTCGTACCGGTTGAAACGTGCCCAGTCCGACGTGCAACGTGATCTCGGCAATTTCAATGCCGCGTCCACGAATCTGCTCCAGGATCTCCGGCGTGAAGTGCAAACCGGCGGTAGGCGCCGCCACCGATCTTGCCGCCGACCCGGGCGCCTGGGCGTATACCGTCTGGTAGCGATCCCGGTCCGCTGCCCGGTCGTCTCGGTCAATGTAGGGCGGAAGCGGCACGTGTCCAATGCGCTCGATGCGGGCAAAGAAATCGGCGGCTGGGGCGAACCGGATGCGCCGCTCGCCGAAACTGCCTCGCTCGGTGACCTCGGCTTCCAGTTCGGGTGGGGCGTCTTCGAGGGGGGCGTCGGGTGAGTAGCTAAAGTAGAGTTTTTCCCCGATCCCGATCTTCCGCCCGGGCCGTACCAGGCATTCCCACTCAATCGGATCGTCCGCCACCTGGCGGGTCAGCAGAACTTCGACCTGCCCGCGGAGAAAATCTCGTGCCGCCGGATTGTGCGGGCTCAGGGGCTGGGCCCGTTGTCCGCTGCGGTGGCCATAGAGACGGGCCGGGAACACCCGCGTATTGTTCACGACCAGCAGATCGTCAGGCCGCAGCAAGTCGGGGAATTCGCGAAACTTCCGATCTTGCCAACTTTGCCCCTGCCAACTCCCAGGCAGGCGATTCTGGTCGAGCCTTGTGAGGTGCAGCAGGCGCGATCCGGCGCGGTCCGCCAACGGCTCCTGCGCTATGCGTTCGGGCGGCAGATCATACTGGAACTCCGAGACGAGCATCGAGGAGATTATAGGGTTTGAGCGCAGGTTCCAAGGTCAATGCGGTTGAGCGACGGGCGTCTCGCCCGTCCTGCGGTTCGGCGGCCGGGCGGGAGCGCCCGGCTCTCCAGCAGCTTTTACATATTTTGACCTGCTAATGGTTGTAAGGTTTCCGAGGCGTGCTGTACCATGAGCGCAATGGCCAGCGACCGCCAGCATCGTCTTGAGATTGTGCAGTTCGGCCGCCTGCTGCAGGGAAACAGATTTGTTGCAGCCACCGACGGAAACCTGTCGGTCCGTCTCGACGAAACACGCCTGCTGGCGACTCCCACCTGCATAAGCAAGGGCAGGATGCGCGCTTCCGACCTGGTGATTGTGGACATGGACGGAAAACGCCTCTCCGGTAGGCGCACAGTTTCGAGCGAGATCGGCATGCACCTGCTGATTTATCGCCTGCGCCCCGACGTGCATGGCATTGTCCACGCGCACCCGCCGATCGCAACCGGGTTTGCCGCTTCGGGTTACGATCTGAACCGGCCGCTGGTGTGCGAGGTCGTGGTCGGTCTGGGCTCGATTCCGCTGGCCCGTTACGGCACACCGGGCACGCCGGAACTGACGGACGCTCTCGAGCCGTTGATTCCGCACCATGACGCCATTCTGATGGCGAATCACGGGGTGGTGACGTTTGGATCGTCGCTCGAAAGTGCCTACATGAAAATGGAAACCGTGGAGCACTTCGCGAGGATCGCGCTGGTCACGCACCTGCTCGGCAACGCGCAACCACTGGGTGAAAAAGAAGTTGAAAAACTGCACGAAGTGCGCCACCGCTACAACGGCGGAGGAACCCCGGCTGCGCCGCGCAGGCCGGTTGCGGGGGATGATATTCGAGCGGATGATCTGCAACCCGATGGCGAGCCGAAAGAGACGGCCGGCAGCCGGCGATAGAAGCCGAAGTGAAATTCCATCTGCGGCCGCAGCGCCTGAAGGCGCGTTTATAACCCAGCATTTATGGCATCGCTAAAGCGATGCCCTGGTACGAACCGCGCTCGCACCGCGGGCTACCAGACTTACTCCCCTCCGATGCGACACCTCACCCCGGCACGAAAGTTCGCCGTTAGCGCCGGATATCCGACCACTTCGTTGTAGTGATCGTTGAGCGCGTTCTCGACATTCGCGTACGCCGTGATTCGCGAATTGATCGCATACCATCCGCCCAGATCGACGCGCGCGTAACCGGCCGCGTGGTTAATATTGAGGCCGTCAAAGTCGGAATCCGGGCGGCGGCCCACGAAGCTTCCTCCCAGATTTGCTCCCCAGCGCTTTCCCAGATAGCTGAGGAGCGTGGTTGCCGACTGCTTGGGGCGACGGAGCAAAGGATTTCCCGTGTCATACACAGGGTCGCAAAAATACGCTGGTGTGCAGAGCGGCGCTTGCAGATACTGAGTCGAGAGATAGGTATAGGCTGTGTTCAGCGATAATCTTTTCCAGATCCTGCCTTGCAGCTCGACTTCGGCGCCATGAGCGAGAGATTCTTGCACATTGAAAAACTGGCCCAGGCCTGCCTGATTGGTTCCATATTCAATCTGATCATGGAAGAGGTTATTAAAGTAGGTCGCGTTCAAGGCCCAGCGGCCGGCAAACAAATTTTGCTGGAAGCCGGCTTCGAAGGCTCGTGTGCGCTCCGGTAACAGACCAGGGTTCGCGACGTAGTAGGGAAGGTTTGCAAAAGTCTGATAGAGGGC
>Ga0116221_1001185_pt1 | contig 17514 bp, 14 predicted proteins | sample Sb_taG_5_FD_88965 | JGI IMG/M metagenome (GOLD analysis project Ga0116221, IMG submission 88965) | Peat soil microbial communities from Weissenstadt, Germany - Sb_50d_8_FC metaG | ecosystem: Environmental > Terrestrial > Soil > Wetlands > Peat | place: Germany: Weissenstadt | collected 2010-09-21 | reverse complement strand
TCGGCCAAGAGTCCGGTGCGGGCGGGGCGCTGGCGCCGGTGGGAGTGTTCACCGGGCGGGACGGGCTGTTCTATGAGCTCGAGACCGCGGTCCGGCTGCAAAGGGCGGTGGTACTGCAGGGTCCGTCCGGGATAGGGAAGACTGAGCTGGCCAAGGCGTTCGGCCGATGGTGGCAAGACACTGGCGGGGTGGAACAGCCTGGGTGGGTGTTCTGGCATTCCTTCGAGCCGGGCCTGGCTTCCTTCGGCCTGGACGGCGTGATCACCGAGATCGGCTTGGCCACGTTCGGACCCGACTTCGCCCGCCTGGATGCCGCGCAGCGAACGGGTCTTGTCGAGAATTTCCTGCGGGACCGGCATGCCTTGCTGATCTGGGACAACTTCGAGAGCGTCCGCTCACTGCCTGACCCGTCGGCAGCTACTCCGCCGCTGGATGAGGCCGGATGCCAGCAGCTGCGCGGCTTCCTACATCGGCTCGCTGCAGGCGGGCGCAGCGCGGTGCTGGTCACGAGCAGCTCGGACGAGGCCTGGCTCGATCAGGACACTGCGTCTAGCCCGGGAGGCGTAGCAGCGCCGGTCAGGCTGCTCCGGATCCGGGTCGCCGGGCTGACGCCGGAGGAGGCCACCGAGTATGCCAGCGACCTGCTGGCGCCATACCCAGCGGCAGCGCCCCGCCGGGATGGCCGGGCCTTCGGTGAGCTGATGCAATGGCTGGATGGGCATCCGCTGAGCATGCGCCTGGTTCTGCCGCACCTGGAGACAACCGTCCCGGAGGCGCTGTTGGCTGGCTTGCAAGGGACGGCGCAGCTTCCGGGGTGGGACGACGATCAGGGCGACCGCCTGACGTCTCTGATTGCCAGCCTCGGCTTCTCCTATGCATGTCTGGACTCTGAGCACCGGCGGTTGCTTAGTGGCGTCTGCCTATTTCACGGCATCGTCGATGCTGACGTGCTGAGCGCTTTCTCGGCTGTGGACGGTGTCCCTCAGAGATTCCAGGGGGTCAGTCGGGAGAGATGGGGTGAGGTCCTGGACGCCGCAGCAGGAGCTGGGCTGCTGGCTGGGCTTGGCGGCGGTATGTACCGCCTCCATCCGGCGCTGCCCGCCTACATGGCCGCGCAGTGGCGCACAGAGGAACCCGATGGCTATGACGGTCAGCGGGCCGCCGCGAGTCGGGCACTGCTGGCGGCGTACGCGGCGTTCGGCGGGTGGCTCATGCGGCAGATTGGTTCCGGCGACGTCGGCTTCGCCTACACCGTCATCAGCCTGCAGCGGCGTACCATGGGCTACTTTCTCGGCTATGGGCTGGACAAGCAGCTGTGGGATGAGGCGCAAGCCATCGCTCAGCCACTTATCCGCTACTGCGATAGTCGCGGCCAATACGCGGAAGCATCCGCGTGGACGGACCGAGTCCGCCTAGCTACGGAAGACGCCGACGGCACCCCGCCGGCCCTCGACAGCACCGCAGGGGCCCTCTGGCTCTTTTTCATCGCCGCGCTAGCCCAGCGGCAGGAAAAAATCGGACGGCCGGATGTGGCTGAGCGTACTTATCGTGAGATCTTGACAGTGCTTCAGGCGCAGCCAGAGTCGCCGCGGCTGCAAGGAAGTCTTGCGGCCACCCGTCATCTTCTCGGCAGGGTGGCGCAGGATCGGGGGCGGCTGGATGAGGCCGCGGACTGGTACACCCGGTCCCTGGCCGTCGAAGAGCAAACCGGTGACCAGCACCGGATGGCATTGACCTACCATGAGCTCGGCAGGGTGGCGCAGGCTCGGGGGCGGCTGGGTGAGGCCGCCGACTGGTATGCGAAATCGCTGGCCATCAGGGAGCAGCTCGGTGACCGGCCCGGGATGGCCACCAGCTACCACCAGCTCGGCAGGGTGGCGCAGGACCGGGGGCGGCTGGATGAGGCCGCCGACTGGTATGCGAAATCGCTGGCCATCGAAGAGGAAACCGGTGACCGGCACCGGATGGCCACCAGCTACCACCAGCTCGGCATGGTAGCGCAGGCCCGGGGGCGGCTGGAGGAGGCAGCGCGATGGTATGCGCGGTCCCTAGCAATTCAGGAAGAACTTAGCGACCGGCCAGGAATAGCGTTGAGCTATTTCCAATTCGGCCTGGTCGCGCAGGACCGGGGGCGGCTGGATGAGGCCGCGGACTGGTACGCCCGGTCCCTGGCTATCGAAGAGGAGTTGGGCAACCGGCCCGCGATGGCGTCCACCTACGGACAGCTGGGGCTGCTCGCCGAAGCGCGCGGCAGTCTCAGCGAGGCGCTGGAGTGGGTGGTCCGGTGCGTGGCGCTATTTGACGACTTTCCGCATCCATCCACCGAGCCGGGTCCCTATCACCTGGCCCGGCTGACCCACCAGCTAGGGATCCCGGCTCTGGAGGCCCGCTGGCAGAAGGTCACCGGCAGCCCGCTGCCCGATGCCATACGTGACTACGTCCGCTCCTACGACCCAGATTCGCAGGACACACCCGAAGGAGCCGACCAATGAACGACCCGGACGCCATCGCCGCGCGGGCAGTGGCGCAGCAGCTCGAGGCCGAGGTCGGGCCGGGGCTTGGGGACCTAGGTCGAGGCGATACTGGCCACCCGGGCATTCCGGTCTGTGCCGCCGCAGTACGTCGCCCCGGTGGCTCTGGCCAGGCTGGTCGTAGCCTCTACCTCCCGCAGGAGATCGGCAGCAAGCCGCCTGACACAAACAAGGAGGCCCCCGGGAATCGGGCTCCCAGGGGCCTCGGCGCAATCGGCCCTGGCCCTACAAACCGTAGGGCCAGAAACCAAATTCGCTAGGACTAACACGACCAAAACATCAGGTCACAGACGTGGGCCGTACTGGATTTGAACCAGTGACCTCTTCCGTGTCAGGGAAGCGCTCTCCCGCTGAGCTAACGGCCCGCAATGCCTCGCCGAGATGCTACCAGAGCCGGAAGCCCTCCGCGCGCCCCGGCACCACCCCGCACCAAGACGCCACCCCACACCAGGATGCTGTCTCGGCAACCGATGATTCCAGGACCACCGTGGAGCCCTACCTTCCACACGCGAGGAGGATACCCATGACCGGACCTGAGCCGAAGTCCGCCGACCTTATCGCCACCGAACCCACGACGGTCCTGCCCTGGGGACAAGTCCGCGCCGTCCTCGCCGACACCCGCCTGTATTGGCTGGCTACCGTACACCCGGTCGGCCGACCCACGTGCGCCCGGTGCTGGCCGTCTGGGTCGACGGCGCCTTCTACAGCACCTCAACCAAGGCCTCCCGCAAGGGCCGGAACCTGGCCGCTGATCCCTGTTTCCCCTACGAGATCACGCCCGCGACCGTCTTGGCGTTCGGCACCGTCGGCGAGTACGGCGGCCGCACGACGCGCTACCAGTTCTGACCGTACCCAGCCAGCCGTAAAGGCTATTAACCCGCGAGCGCCGGCGGCAGCCCGAACCGGGCCAGGTTCCCGTTGTCCACGAAGCGGGTGACAGCGGCAATCCGGTCGCCTGCCAGGGTCAGCACGATCATCCCGTGCGCGCGGAACACCTGGCCTTCCTGCAGGTAGCACCCAAACGCAGGCTGCCCGTTGGCCCGGGTCGGGATCAGCCGGTACCGCCGCGGACCCTGCCAGGTTCTGATGTCGCGCAGGAAGCCGGCGATGGCCTCGCGGCCCTGGTACTCCAGCGTGACCGGCGGCATCGTGAACCAGGCGTCGTCGGTCAGCAGTGCGACCACGGCGTCGATGTCGTTGGCGGCGAACGCGGTGGCGAACCGCGTCGCGACCTCCCGCTCCCGGGCCGAACGAGGCAGCGGAGCCCACTCCCGTACCGGCAGCCTGCTCGCCATGGTGGCCCTGGCCCGCTGCAGCGCGCTGTTGACCGATGCCTCGCTGGTGTCCAGCATGCCCGCCACCTCCGATGCGCGGAACCCGAGCACGTCCCTCAGCACCAGCACGGCCCGCTGCCGCGGCGGCAGGTGCTGGACGGCGGTCACGAAGGCCAGCGTGATCGCCTCCTTGGCCTCATACCGCGCCGCCGGACCTGCGCCCGTATCCGGCAGCCCGTCGAGCAGCACATCCGGATAGGGCTCCAGCCATAGCGGCTCACCCCGACGGGTCGGCTCGGCGGTCAGGAACGACGGCTCGGCCGGTTCGGTCCGCGGCCGGCGGCCGCTGGTGCGCAGCGCGTTCAGGCACCGGTTGGTCGCGATCCGGTACAGCCAGGTGCGCAGCGACGCCCGTCCCTCGTACTGGCCGAGCCCCCGCCAGGCGGCCAGCAACGTCTCCTGCAGCACGTCCTCGGCGTCCTGCACCGAACCGAGGATCCGGTAGCAGTGCAGCTGAAGCTCGCCCCGGTACGGGTCGGTCAGCTCGCCGAACGCCCGGTCGTCCCCGCTCCGCGCCCGTTCCATCGTCGCCTCTGTCGCCACGGCATCCTCCTTCACCTATACGGACAGTGCGGGCCCAGAAAAGTCATCGCTCAACTGCCGCCCAGCCCGGTGTCTGAACCAGTGACAGACCAAGGAGGAGAAGACCTGAGGACCAACACCATCCACCCCTGCCCAGAGTGACGCACCGAAGATCGAGCCCAGGAGATAACCATGCAGCAGCGCCTCATCCGCTACCGGACCAAGCCCGACCAGGCCGCCGCGAACGCCGAACTCGTCCGCGCCGTCTACGCCGAACTCCACCACACCCGCCCCGACGGCTTCCGGTACGCCACCCTCATGCTGGACGACCAGGTGACGTTCGTCCACATCGCTCAGTCCGAACACGACCCCAGCCCCATCCTGGCCGTCAAGGCCTTCGGCGAGTTCCAGGCCGGCATCATGGATCGCTGCGACGAGCCCCCGGCGCAGCACGCCTTCACCGAGATAGGTTCCTACCGCTTCCTCACCAGCTAGCGCCCCACCGCCGCCCGGCCCGCCGGCCAAATTCAATGAATGTGGCTCTCTGCCTGCTCTTTCGGCTAGAGAGCCACTTTCATTGGAATAGCCAGAGGCTACGACCGGCCGATGACCGGCTCAACAAACGCAAGCTGCTCAGGCGTTTCAGCCCGCAGGAAGTCGTAGTCGCACCCCTCGGGCGCCTGCAGGACATGCCTCCGGTGCAGCACCGGCCAGCCCCGCCGGTCGCTGACCGCAGGCAGCGCCGGCTCCCGCGAAGCCAGATCCGCCTCAACAGACAACGAACCCGCATAAGCGTCGAGCGACACCATGTCCCCGTCGCGCAGCCGGGACAACGGTCCGCCGACCGCGCTTTCCGGCGCCACGTGCAGCACCACGGTCCCGAACCCGGTTCCGCTCATCCGCCCGTCGGTGATCCGCAGCATGTCGGTGACGCCCTGGCCGAGCAACCTAGCAGGGATCGGGATGTTGCCCCACTCCGGCATGGCCATCCCCGCAGGCCCGCACCCAGCCAGCACGAGCACGGAGGAAGGAGTCACGTCCAGCGAAGGGTCGTCGATCCGGCTGCGCATCTCCTCGTACGAGTGGAACACCACCGCCGGCCCGCGATGCAGCAGCAAAGAAGGGCTGGCCGCCGCCGCCTTGATCACCGCCCCGGAAGGCGCCAGGTTGCCGTGCACCACCATGAACGCTGGCAGCGACGTCACCGGCTTCCCGACCGGCCACCGCAGGTCAAGGCCACCAAGCGACTCCCCGAGCGAGGCCCCAGCAGCCGTGGGAACAGAAAGGTCGAGCTCCGAGCCAAGCCCGGCGAGCACGGAAGGAACCCCGCCCGCCGCCGCCAGGTCCGGCATCAGCCCGGTCCCGATCGGCGCGAGATCAACGATCACCGGCACACGCGCGGAAACCGAGCCGAAGTCCCGCAGCGGCAGGTTGAGACCGCGCCGCCCCGCCACCGCGCACAGGTGAATAACCGCGTTGGTCGAGCCCCCCACTGCCGCCAGGACGGTCATCGCGTTAGCGAAACCCGCGGGAGTCAAAAACGCAGAAGGCCGCACCGAGTCACGGACCAGCGAAACGATCCGCTCCCCAGCCGCCTCGGCCAGTTCCGATTGCCGCGGGTCCCCGGAGGCCAGCACGGCCGAACCCGGCAGCGCGAGCCCCAGCGTTTCGGCCATGATCGCCATGGTGGAGGCGGTGCCCATCGTGTTGCACGCGCCCAGCCCCTGGCCCAGGCAGCTCTCCAGCCTGGCCCAGGACGCGTCGTCCAGCGCGCCACTGCGCCGCGAGTCATACAGCCGCCACAAGGCAGTGCCGCTGCCCAGCGGCGAACCGTCAAACACAGCAGGCACCCGGAACCCGCCGGTGACGACGAGCCCCGGGATGTCCGCGCTGGCCAGCGCCATCAGGTAGGCGGGCACGGTCTTGTCGCAGTTGCCCAGGGCGACGATGCCGTCCAGCGGCTGTGACCTGATGGTCTCCTCCACCTCGATCGCCAGCAGGTTGCGGTAGATCATGGCGGTGGGCTTCATCAGGTCTTCGCTGAGCGACATGACCGGGAACTGCAGCGGCAGCCCGCCCGCCGCGAGCACGCCGCGCCGCACCGCAAGAGCCAGCGTGGTCAGTCCCCGGTCACACCGGTTCAGGTCGCTGGCCGTGCACGCGATCCCGATCAGCGGCCGCCGCGAGCGACCGGGGCGGCCGCCAGCACGCCGCAACCCGGCCGCACGCAGGGCTGCCCGGTGGTTGAGCGCGACCTCATCGTCCCCGCCCAGCCAGGCGTCACTGCGCAAACCGGCAGTATCAGACACGGGCTGGCTCGGGCTTTTCCTCGCGGTAGCGTTCCCGCTGGGTGCGGAAGAACGGCGCGCGGGTGATCGCCTTGGACAGGAAGGCCAGCGGGATCCCGACCAGGAACAGCACCAGCGCGATGATCCGAACCGGCACCGGCGTGCCGGGCAGCGACTTGACGATCACGTAGACCAGCGTCGCCGCGCCGACCAGCGGCAGCAGCAGCCCCAGCAAGAACTCGCGAAGATCACGGAACAGCACGGTGCGGTAGTACCAGATGCTGTACAGCGAGATCACCACGTAGTAGCCGGCGAACAGCAGGCCGCCGGTCGAGTCGATGTAGATGATCGTCTTCTGCAGAGAACTGCTCGCCAGGTACAGCACCAGGGCCAGCACCGGGATCACGCCCATCACGATCAACCCCGCGACCGGCGTACGGAACCGCGGATTCACCCGGCCGAGCGCCTTGGGCACGGTGCGATCCCGGCCCATCCCGAACATGATCCGGCTCCCGTCCACGATCTGCGACTGGATGGTGGTGGCGAACGAGGCGATGACCGCCAGCGCCACCAGGTCGGCGAACGCCTTGGGGCCGAGCCGCCCGGCCAGGAACGGCAGCACGTTGCTGGCGTTGGCCGTAATCGCCGAAGAAGACGCGAGCCCCTGCAGGCAGACGAACAGGAAGATCACCCACAGCGTGCAGAAGGTGATCGAGATCAGCACCGAACGTCCCGGGTCTCGCTGCCGCTTCTGCTCATCGCCCAGGTAGATGGGCGAGTCCCAGCCGCCGAGCAGGAACGTGGCGATGACCACGCCCGCGATGAGCCCCGTCGACCCGCCAGGGGAGCGCGAGGTGGTGAACCACGACCAGGTCGGCGCGGTGATCCCGGGGCTGTGCGAGGTCAGCTCGGTGACCAGGCCCCAGATCGCCAGCGACAGGATGATCATGTACTCGACCAGGATGACCCAGCCCTCGAAGCGGATCGTCACCTTCACGCCGATCACCGCGATGGCCACCACGAGCAGGCAGATCACCGTGGCCACCACCCAGGTCAGCGGCTTGTTCGAGGTCTGGCCGGGGGCGATCAGGCTGAGCACGGTCGAGCCGATCAGGGTGATGTTGCCGATGTTGGAGGTCAGCGCGGTCATCAGTACCAGGATCCCGACCGCGAAGCCGAGGATCGGGGAAAGCCCGCGCGCCACCCACTTCACCGGGGCCTCGGCCGAAGCCTGCCACGCGTTCAGCCGGTGGTAGGCCACCGCGCAGCACAGCATCGCGGCGCCGGCCACCAGCAGCGCCAGCGGGGAGGCCAGCCCCGACGCGGCGATCAGCGCGGCCATGGTCAAGGTGGTGGCGGCGGTCGGGGCCACGTTGGTGATGGAAGCGATCCAGTCACCGCGAAGTCCGACGGACTTCTCCCGTAGCCCTGCGGAGGACTCGTTGCTCATGACGTGGAACCTTTCAGGCGTCTGGCGTCGCCAGGGTTTGTTAAATAGCGCGGCTCATAGGACCGGAACGCCGAGCCCAACGGCCCCCGGCTTGGACTGAACGAGTCCAGGCGACAGCCGTTCCAGCCACTCCAGCGCCACCGCCGCGCGGTGCACCTTCTCGATCGCGTTCGCGCTGGCCACCGCCTCCAGGTGGTGTCCGCTCGGATAGACGCCTGACGCGTTGCGCAGCCCGAACTTCGCGTACAGCGGCGCCCCGGCCTTGATCAGGTCGCCGAGTTCCTGGCCGCGGACCACGCCGCCGAGCGGGTCGGGGGACTCCACGTACAGGTCGAGCGGGATGCTGACCGCGGCCCGCATCTCGGCCAGTTCGGCCAGCGTCGCGTCGGCCGGGATGTTCACCGTGCTGGCGCCGAGGTCTTCCAGCAGCTTGACCGTCACCGGGTTGGACGGCGACATGGCCGCGGAGACCTTCCACACCAGCCCGGCCGGCAGCGCGCCCTGGGCCTGCGCCTGCGTCACGGCGCGGAGCAGGCCGAGGTCGGCGACCAGGAAGCTGCGGATGCCTTCCTCGGTGGCCCGCAGCACGTCCTCCAGCGCGTAGGAGATCTGGCGCAGGCCGCGGACCTGATCCCCGTGCGCCCGGCCGTCCTCGGACCTGGCGTGCGCCCCCACCCCGTACCGCTCTCTCGGCCCCACGAACAGGCAAACCTCCACGCCCGCCTCCAGGCCGGCCTGGGCCATGTCGCGCAGTTCGACGGCGCGCATCAGCACCGCGCCGCTGCCCTGGGAGACCCGGTTGACCGTGATGCCCTCGGCTTCGGCGGCGCGCAGCACGGCCTCGAGCACCTTGGGCCCCTCGACGCTGGGGATCTCGATGCGGAACGCGGCGCCGTCGGGGAAGGAGGTGCCGTGGTCCCGGCCGGTGACGCCCAGCCCGTCCAGCACGTCCGCGACCCAGCTCATCGCTGCTCTCCTTTAGAAGATTTTATCCCGAACGATCTGGGTATTCGGCTCTGCCGAAACTAATTCTCTACATCCGAATGAGCGGTGACATAATGACACGGCAGCGTGAGGGCCTTTGTCAAGAGTCCGCGAGTTGACGAGGACGGTCAACGGTGCCAAGCTATTCTGCTATGCCGAACAGTGCTCGGGACAAAGGAACAGTCGGTGAGTAACCGGGACGATTCCGACGGGCAGCGCTACCGCCTGCACGGCGTGGAACGGGCGCTCGATACCTTGGAGCTGCTGGCCGCGGCCGGCCAGGAGGGCCTGACGCTGACCGAGCTCGCCGAGAAGATCGCGGTCTCCAAGAGCAGCGCGTTCGCGCTGCTGCAGACGCTGATCGCCCGTGGTTTCGTGGCCGATTCCGGCGCCAGGCTGAGCCGCAGGTACCGGCTGGGCATGGCGCTGGCCAAGCTCGGCGACGCGGCCGAGTTGCAGTCTCCGCTGATCAGCCTGGCCATGCCGGTCATGCAGTCGGTCACCGACGCCACCGGGCTGACCACCCGGCTGGTGATACCGGACGGGCCCTTCGCCATCGTCACCGCGCGGATCGACGCGCCCGGCACCGTCCGGTTCGCCAGCTACCTGGGCCAGCGGGAATACCCGCACTGCACGTCCGCGGGCAAGGCGCTGCTCACCGCGCTACCGCCGGAGCAGGCCCGGGTGCTGGCCGTCGAGGCGGGCATGCCGCCCCGGACCGAGCGCACCATCACCGACCTCGACGACCTGCTCAGGGACCTCGAACTGAGCGCGGTCCGCGGCTACACGATCGATGATGAGGAAGACGCGGACGGCGTGTTCTGCGTGGGCGCGGCGATCTACGACCGGACCGGCGAGTGCGTGGCCGCCATCAGCGGCACCGGGCTGAAGCTGAACCGGCCGACCTGGCGGATGGACGAGCTCGGCATCGCCATCCGCGACGCGGCCGATCAGGTCACCAGGGCCCTGGGCGGCCCGCCGTTCGCGGTCCGGGCTGGCCATGGCTGACCGGCGGGCCCTGGTCATCACCTCGCCCGGGGTGATCGGCCTGCAGGATGCCGACGAGCTCGTCCCGGGGCCCGGCGAGGTGGTGGCCCGGCCGGTGCACACCGGGATCTGCGGTACCGACCTGGAGCTGGTCGCGGGCGTGGTCGACCCGGCCTACACGCGGTACCCGCTGGTCCCCGGGCACGAGTGGTCCGGGATCATCGAGGCTGTCGGGCCGGGCGTGACCGGCCTGGAGCCGGGCCAGCCGGTGATCGCGGAGGGCATCATCCCCGACCGGGTCTGCGCGCAGTGCGTGCAGGGCCACACCAACCTGTGCCTGGTCTACGACGAGCTCGGCTTCACCCGGGCCGGCGCGGCGGCCGACCAGGTCCTGCTCCCGGCCCAGGTCGTGCACGTGCTCAGCCCCCGGGTAAGCCTGCTCGACGCGGCGCTGGCCGAACCCGCCGCGGTCGCCTGGCGCGCCATCGGCCGCGGCCAGCCGCGGCCGGGGGAGCGGATCGCGGTCGTCGGCGACGGCACGCTGGCGCTGATCACCACGCACCTGCTGCGCCTGTTCTCAGCCGAAGAGCTGATCGTCTGCGGCCAGCGCCCGGCCCAGGCCGGCCTGGCCGCCGAACTCGGCGCGACCGGGTTCGACCTGGCTCCTCCCGCCACCTCGTTTGACCTGGTGATCGAGGCGGCAGGCACCGCCGACGCGGTCGAGCGCGCGTTCGGCCTGGCCCGCCGCGGCGGCCGCGTAGTGCTGGTCGGGCTGGCCGGCAACAACGTCAAGGCCAGCCTGCCCATCGACGACGTGGTCAACAACGACCTGCGGATCAGCGCGAGCTTCGCCTACACCTCCGCGGCCTGGGCCGAGGTCACCGCGCTGCTGTCCGCCGGGCAGATCAGGCTGTCCCCGCTGATCACCCACCGGTTCCCGCTCGAGGCGTACGAGGAGGCCTACCAGGTGCTGCGATCCACCTCAAGCTCGGGGGGGCTCGGGGGGGTCGTCCCCCCCGGAGCTAGCAGAGCCCCGCGCGGCAAGGTGATTCTCGACGTGAGCGAGCCATGACCCGCGTCCTGGAGGCCGAGGCCGCCTTCCCGGCCCAGTGTGAGCTGGCCGAGGGACCGGTCTGGGACGCCGCCCGCGGGCTGCTCCGGTGGGTGGACATCCTGCCCGGCCACGTGCACGCGCTCGACCCGGTCACCGGCGCTCACACCTGGTTCGAGACCGGCGGCCCGGTCGGCACCTTCGGGCTGACCCGCGGCGGCGGGCTGGTGCTCGCCCTGGTGGACGGGTTCGCCCTGGCCGGTCCGGACGGCCAGGACCTGCGGCGGCTGGGCGAGTTCACTGTCGACCGGGCCGTGGTCAGGTTCAACGACGGCAAGCCGGACCCGTGGGGGAACTTCTGGGCGGGCACCATGGCGTGGCAGGAGCAGAGCGGCCCGCAGTGCAGCCTGTACCGGCTCAGCCCGGACGGGACGGTCACCGAACTGCTCGGCGGCGTCGGCCTGTCCAACGGTCTTGACTGGTCCGATGACCGGAAGACGTTCTACTACGCGGACAGCCTCAGCGGGGGAGTGGACGTGTTCGGCACCGACCCGGACACCGGCGCGCTGTCTGGCCAGAGCCGCTTCATCACCGTATCCGGCGGCATCCCCGACGGCCTGACCCTGGACGCCGAAGGGTGCCTGTGGCTGGCCGTCTGGGGCACCGGTGAGCTGCGCCGTTACACCCCCGACGGCACACTCGACACCGTCGTCCGCCTCCCGGTCAGCCAGGTCACCTCTGCCGCGTTCGGCGGCGCGGGCCTGAGCACCCTGTACATCACGACCGCCCGGGAGAACTTCACTCCCGCCGACCGGCAAGCCCAGCCCCTGGCGGGCGGCATCTTCGCCTGCATCCCCGGCGTTACCGGACGGCTGCCATACTTGTTCGGTGCCTGACCTGGTCACGCTCCTGGACCGCTACCGCCCGCAGGGCGACGCCGAAACGGCCGACATCCAGCGGGTGCGGGCGCTGACCCAGGCCACCGCCGACCCGTACCAGCGCGACCTCCCGCTGCACGTCACCGCCTCCGCGCTGATCGTGCACCCGCCCACCGCCCGGGTGCTGCTGCGCTGGCACCAGCGCCAGCAGGCCTGGCTCCAGGTGGGCGGCCACGGCGACCTCGGCGAGACCGACCCGCTCGCCATCGTGCTGCGGGAAGCGGAGGAGGAGACCGGCCTGACGGACCTGGAACCGTGGCCGGACGCCCAGATCAGGCACGTGGTCATCGTCAACGTCCCGCCAGGCAAGGGCGAACCCGCGCACCAGCACGCCGACGTCCGGTTCTTCATGGCCACCCAGGCCCCCGACGCGGCCCGCGCGGAGAACGAGCACGCCCTGCTGCGCTGGCTTTCCCTCTCCGCGGCGCGCGACCTGACCTCCGAGCCCAACCTCAGGGAAACCCTGACGCGGATCGAGCCGCTGCTCGCATCGTGAGATCCGGGCTCCGAAGAAGCGCGTTAATTGACCGAGGCGAGGCTCCGGGGCTGCGGGATGGGGAACAAGGGAGGACGGTAGCGGGGCATCGAATAGTTTCATCCAGGCAGTAGTGTCGGACTCTTTTACTTCGACAGGAACTCGAGAGTAGCTCGCCACGTCGCTCGGGTTTGAGCTGTGCCTGATCACAGTCTCATAGACGAACGGTGACGCCATGACGCCCAGGCTAACCATGCTCTCGGCGATGGCTTTCTTGAAACTCGGTGCTTCTACCAGCCGTGCTACCACGATGATCGCCTCGCCGGAAACACCCATGGTGTCGCTGACCACAGGTCCGACGTTCACGGCCAATCGCAGCTTAAACCGGACGGACTCGCGCTGAGTGCTGTTATGCAGTTCGAGTGCTGCGGGCAGCTCTCTGAGCAGCTGGTCAATGACTCTCGCGGTGGAAACGTTCGGCGGTACCACGGTCAGGAAACCGTCACCGCGGTCTTCGGATTGCGCATCAGGCATGCCCTGCATAGCCGCCTGGGTCATCCGGGAAAGCGCATCCCTGATCAGCAGGCGATCACCGTCAGTGCGCGTGCGGGCGCCGAACCCGACCACGTCGGTTAGGAAGACCGTGCAGTTCTCGCCTTTCAGTGGTTGTGATTGCCGACGTGAATGCCCAGCTCTGTAGTTATTGTCAGTCTGGTCGGCGGCGGCCGTGGTGTTGGCGGGCTCGGCTCGGAAGCCACCTAGGTCATCGCTGTCGTACCCGTAGCCGGCCGGTGCCTCGGTGTGTCGTTGATAGAGCTGGTTCTGCACGATGTCCAGGACGCGGGGGTGGGCGCTGATGAAGGCCGCGAAGTCCTTGGTCTGAACGACCAGGGCCCAGATCATGTCCAGTGCGATGACCGTGGCCGAACGCACGCTCACCTTCAAAGCGCCCCGTTCGCCGACGAGCTGGCCCAGGCCGCGTACGGCCAGCACGCGTTCGCTCCCGTTCTCATCGATGCAGATCTTGACCTGGCCGCCGAGGATCACCATCACGTAATCCGCCCGCTCGCCTTCTTCCATGAGCCGGGCACCGGCCGCGAACGTCCGCCAGGAGGCCATCGACCTGAGCGCTTCCCGCTCGGTCGGGTAAAGGGATTCCCAGAAGTTAACTGAGGTGGAGCGGGATGCGAGGAATCCCTCGTGATTACTCCCGTCGGTTCGCTCCGCCTGATACGGGTCTTCCAAACTGGATTGCCGTGCTAGCGCGCTGTGTGTCGCTCTCAGCGTAGATGCGCGGTGCCGCCGATGGCGGAGCCCAGCAGGACGAATCTGTGAGGCATCGAGTTCACCTGCCTTGTCATCGACGCTCGAGGGCCCGGATCGTCCTACTTCGACGTTGCACTTGAAGACCAGGCGGCCGATTGAGATCGTAAGGCTGTTCAACGGGCCACCGCCATGCGCCGAGTTGTGATGTGTGGAGGCGGCCTCCGATGAGCGCTGAGCGTCGCGCGATACCGGAGACCCATGGCCCTTCCTCTCTGTGGTCTGGGAGAGAGCGGCGCGGACGGTTTCAGTCACTCTCAGCTGCAGAGAATGACTCTGTGTCCGTGATCCGGATGAAGCCTATCCGTGACTATGCTAGCAGTCTTCCTAAAATCTTGCAATTTGCCATGTTGCAGATCGTATGCTTGCCTTGTGGAAGGCAGCGATGCCAGGTGACACCGCACGATCAGCTCTAATCTCGGCGTACGCTGGCCTCTCCGGCTAGGTTGAGAACTGAGGCTCATGGTGACTTGGCAGGCAGCATGTCGACTGCATCCTTATTGTTACCTTGCAATCTGTAACCTTCGGTGCCGAGACGCGGCCACAGAGAGTAACTTTTCCTTATGGCCGCCGACCAGGGACCGGTTGTTCAGAGTGCCCTTCTCCGCAGTGAGCTCGTGCGCCTCCGCAAGGAGAGGGGCCTGACCCAGCAGCAGGTCGCCCGGGAGCTTGAGTGGTCAGCGTCCAAGCTGATCAGAGTGGAGGGCGGGGCTAGCTCGATCACGAAGGTCGACCTTGACGCCCTTCTCTCTAAGTACGGTGTCACCTCGGAGAGCCACCGCGAGCGGCTTCAATCTCTGAACCGGGGCGCGAAGGAGCGAGGCTGGTGGGACAGCTATCGGGATTACGTCTCCCCGGCCTATCTCCACTATGTGGGCCTGGAAGCTGGAGCCGCGTTCATCAGACAGTTTCAGATCGGGTTTATACCCGGCCTGCTGCAGACTCCCGAGTACGCCAGAGTCGTTACTGAAGTCGGCTCGGTCGACCCCCAAAAGGTTGATCCAATCGTGGAACTGCGCCTACGGCGTCGGTCGGAACTAGCCCAGCGAGAGGCTAAGCCTCGTCAGTACTTTGTCATAGACGAAGCGGTGATTCATCGACATGTCGGAATCAAGAAAAATCGTGCCATCATGCCAAATCAGCTTCGCAGTATCGCCGAGAGGGCGGATCGGGATAATCTGGTCACAGTCCGTGTGATTCCTTTTGAGTCTGGTGCGCACCCAGGGCTCTTCGACTCGTTCACTCTGCTGGAGTTCGAAGGAGGGCGGCTACCCGACGCGCTTTATCTCGAGGCAGCTCGGGAGGAGTTCACCATGATCGCTGGAAATGATCCCCAGGCTGCGAAGTACGCGGAGGATTTCGAGGAACTGCTTGAGGATGCCTTGTCCGCGCAGAGGTCAATCGAGCTCATCCGGCACGTGGCAGAGGAGATGTCCTAGCATGATTGTCCTGAGGTCACGCAGGCGCGCTCACCTCCGCCTAGTCACGCGTTCACCATTAGTTAAATAGTTGCACATCACTCGGTGACGGCACGGTCTTGCGTTGCCATATATGCGGGCAGGGTCTGACCATCTCCGGGTGCTGAGTTTAGTCGCGAAGTGTAGATGGTGCATTTTAGATTAAAATGTTCGAAAATTTGGGCTTGGAAGTACAAGAACTATAGTTATCCGACGATCCGAGGAGCTTGTTAGATGGCCGCTGAGCCGAACCCGTACTCCATGCTTGTCTGGCGTAAGAGCAGAGCGAGCGGCGGAAGCGGCGAGTGTGTTGAGGTGGCCCAATTGGACTCGTCTGTGCTGATCAGAGATTCGCGTGACAGATCAGGGGCGGTCCTCGTTGTCACTTCAGCCCAATGGCTTGGACTTCTAAGGCGCACTCGGAATGGAGAGGTAGACCGCGGATGAGCCTCCGGGCTACCCCGGAGCGCACTTTTTAGCGCGGTATGCCATCGCGGGGCGGTGGTCAGCCTGATGAGTGGAACGATCCTGATGAGTGGAACGATCGGGGTTGGGCGGGGCATGTTCGTGATACTGGCGCCTGAAACTTAGCTGCGGACAAGGCGAAGGTTATAATGCAAGTTCACTTCACCTCGCGGTGTTCTGCACTCGTGGTCCAAGCACGCTAAGAGAGTAGTTCAGTATGCCCGCCGATCAGGGACCGGTTGTTCAGAGCGCTCTTCTCCGCGGTGAGCTTATCCGCTTGCGCCGAGAAGGCGGGCTGACCCAAGAGCAGGTTGCCGCCCAACTGGAGTGGTCGCCGTCCAAGCTGATCCGGGTCGAGGGCGGCCGGAGCTCGATCACCAAGGTGGATCTTGATGCCCTCCTGACTAAGTACGGAGTTACGTCGGAGAGCACCCGCGAGCGACTTCAGCTCCTGAACCGGGGCTCGCGCGAGCGGGGCTGGTGGGACAAATACCGGGATGACGTCTCTCCGGCTTACCTCAACTATGTTGGGTTTGAGGCGGGTGCCGCTTTCATCAGACAGTTTCAATCCGGGTTCCTCCCCGGCTTGCTTCAGACCGCCGGGTATGCCGAGGCAGTCACCGTCAACTCAGTCGACGCGGTCCGGGTCGCCGCGATGGTCGGGCTGCGCCTCCAACGCCAGTCAGAGTTGGCGCAGCGGGACCCCAGGCCTCGTCAATATTACGTAGTGGATGAGGCAGCGATTCGCCGTCATGTCGGAATCGCCAAAGACCCGGACATCATGCCGAGTCAGCTCCGTGAGATAGCAGACAGGGCAGAGCAGGATGACCTGGTGACAGTACGGGTGATCCCGTTCGAGGCAGGCGCGCACCGAGGGCTGTATGGGCCCTTCATTTTGCTGGAGTTCGATGGCGGGCTGTCCGACCTGCTCTATATCGACGCTGGTCAGGGCGAGTTCGCCAGCATGGTGACAGGAGACGATCCCCGGATCACAGAATGCCGGGAAAACTTTGAACTCCTCCTTGAGAACGCGCTGTCCGCGGAGAAGTCCATTAACCTTATCAGGAAGGTAGCGGAAGAGATGTCCTAACCGGCCGCAATGGGGTCTGGAGCGCGAAACCGGACATCTTTGCCAGGCCGGAAAGCCATGAGGCAAATGGGCACGTCCATTAATGCGGCGTATCAAGAACCGCGAAGCGGGCCTCCTTGGGCTCTCCTGTGCGCAAGCCGAGCGGCCTCACCCGTCGTTCAGCAGTTCTCTGAGCCGCCGCCGCCGGTCATCTCGCTCGGCCGCGAACCGCTCGAGCGCTGGCAAGATGTGCGCCTCGTCCAGGTGGGCCTCCTCGATGACCTCGTCGACCGAGCCGCCGGTACGCCACCGGTCGTCCCAGTCCGACGACAGCGAGTATTCCCTGACCAGGGGGCCGTCGGCCCATTCCCGCATCAGCTTGAACGCGCCGTTGGTGATGATCATGGCGTCCAGTCGCTCCGCCGGGCTGGCCACCAACTGCCGGTATTCAAGAGGCTGGCGGGCGAACAACTGCGGGCTGACCGCTGCGACGATCTTCACGTTGATGCCCCTGGCGTCGAGCGACGGCAGCACGTTCACCAGGTTCCGCGTCGGCATGGTTCCGCGGACGAAGACGGTGCCGCCGCGGGGCAGGCCCGGCCGGTAGTCGCGAAGCACGTAGGCGCCGCGCGCGGCGGCC
>Ga0116221_1001164_pt1 | contig 17618 bp, 13 predicted proteins | sample Sb_taG_5_FD_88965 | JGI IMG/M metagenome (GOLD analysis project Ga0116221, IMG submission 88965) | Peat soil microbial communities from Weissenstadt, Germany - Sb_50d_8_FC metaG | ecosystem: Environmental > Terrestrial > Soil > Wetlands > Peat | place: Germany: Weissenstadt | collected 2010-09-21 | reverse complement strand
TCTTCTTTTCTTTTTTTTTTGTTGTTGTTTTTTTTTTTGTTTTTTTTGTTGTTGTTGGTTGTGGTGTGTTTGTTTGTTCTGTTTGTGCCGTTTTTTGGCGGGCCGTCTCTGGGTGGGCAGGATCTTGGCGGGTGGAAAGGCCTAGGTTGGCCGGAATCCGCGGTGACGTCATCTGTCGGCGCGACATCGCGGCCAGGTGGTCAACCTGATGTCAGGAGCGAGGCGGTAGGTCCGACCGAGGAAAAGCGGCGCGGGGCGCTGCCGCCGCTGGATAGGCCAACAGCCGTGGCGGAGCGACAAGAGGGCATCGGTTGGCCCCCCAGTACTCGCGCAGCTGGCGTAAGGGATCCCGGGAGGCCGAACCAGAGTCTAGGTTCGGTTGAAGCCGGGCAATGGGTGCAATTGGGGTGTGATGATGTTTCACGTGAAACGCTCGCGGTAGCTGGTCAGGTATCGCCGCCGCAGGTGCTCCTGGCATCTGGCGAGGAGGAGGAGATCAACCAGCGCGCCTCGAAGCCGGATGGATCGGCGGAGCCTGGAGACTTCGTGGAATCTGACAGTCCTATGGCATCTGAACGGTCTGAGCAGCCGGTAGGGCTTGCAGGGCCTGCTGGGCTTGCGGAGCCTGCTGGGCTTGCGGAGCCTGCTGGGCTTGCGGAGCCCGCCGGGTCCGCGAGGCCTGTTGATGCGGAGCCGTTCGCATCACGGTGGCGTCGGCATGTCTGGTCGCTGCCCGATGTCAGCTCGTCGGCGCAGGCGGAGCCAGCTGAGCAGGTGGAGCCAGCTGAGTCGGTCCAGCGCGCAGCGGGTGAGGCCAGGTCTTCGGAGATCGGCCCGGAGGCGACAGTCAGTGCGGATGGCCCGCGCGAGGCCAGTCCGCATCCGGCTAGGGCACGTAATCCGGAGTACACCGAGTCCGATCCGGAGGCGGTGTGGGTTCAGGATCGCGAGTCGGCCCATCGTGCGGGCGAGACACACGTCCCGGCGGCAGTCGATGCCGCTGACTGGTCGGACGGCAGGGAGTCGGTCGGGAGACAGACCGGCGTGTCTGGCAACTCTGGCGGCACCGGGTGGCCCGGCGATGAACGTTCTGGCTGGGGATTGCCACCTGGCGCCGAGACGAGCAAGTGGCAGACCGGAGACCCCGGGCAGGTGGGCGATCGGGGTGACGTGGTTGCCCCGAGTGCGCCGACAGGATCCGGATTGACGGCAAGCCTGCCCAAGCGACTAGAGCCGGATCAGGCAGCTCCGAGACCACCAGTCGGCACTTGGTCCGGCGAGCTCCCGGTTGGCGTCGGGCGGACGCTGGATCGGCCAGACGGCCCTATGATCGCGGGTACGTATTCCGGCGCGCTGAGCGCTGTCGCGGGTGAGAGTGAGGACATCGTGGCCATTCCTGTTGCGCGGGACACATCGGCGGATACGCCGATTGCGCGAGCGGCGCAGGCCGCGATGAACGCGCGCGCGGGTGGTCAGTCGTGGCCGCGTCCTCGGTCGTGCCGGATCCTGACGATCGCCAACCAGAAGGGCGGCGTCGGAAAGACCACAACGGCCGTCAACATAGCGGCGAGCCTGGCTATGCATGGTTCCAGGGTGCTTGTGGTGGACCTGGACCCGCAGGGCAATGCGTCAACCGCGCTCGACGTGGAGCACCGGTCTGGCACGGCGTCGATCTACAACGTGCTCGTCGAAAGACGGTCCCTGGCCGAAGTCGTGCGCCCGGTGCAGGGATTCCCGCAGCTGTACTGTGCTCCGGCCACAATCGATCTGGCTGGGGCAGAGATAGAACTCGTGCCGGTAGTGGCAAGAGAGGCCAGGTTGTCCCGCGCCGTGGCCGAGTATGACGCATCGGAGCTGGACTACATCTTCATCGACTGCCCGCCGTCTCTTGGCCTGCTGACAGTCAATGCGCTGGTGGCGGCACCCGAGGTGCTGATTCCGATTCAGTGCGAGTACTACGCACTTGAGGGGCTGGAACAGCTGCTCAGGACGGTTGAGCTAGTCAGGAGTCACCTGAACCCTGGCCTGGCGGTCAGCACCATTCTGCTGACGATGTTCGACAGCCGGACCAGGCTCGCCTCGCAGGTGGCTGATGAAGTCAGGAGCCACTTCGGAGATCTGGTGCTGACTTCGGTGATCCCGCGCAGCGTTCGGGTGTCTGAGGCACCGAGTTATGGCCAGTCGGTTATGACTTACGATCCCGGATCCAGTGGCGCGCTTGCCTACCTGGAGGCGGCACGAGAGATGGCGTTCAGGAACACCAAAGCCACGTCGTCGTAGGCCGTCCGCCGGGTTGGCTGCAGCGCGGCCGCGGTGCCGTGTTGGTCGGCACGGCACAGGTCGAATTCTCTCGGGTGCGGCGCCGGTTTGGTTCGCCCGTGTCGCCAGGTTGCCCGCGGGGTTTGCCCGCGCCCGTTCCCGGTGGACCTGTGCCTGTCCGGTCGGGCAGCGTTTGTCCAGATCGGCCGGGTCGGCCGGCGGGTTTGCGCGGCCGGGTACACCGAACAAGGAATGGTGATCTGATCGTTCTTCGAGGTGCGTTTGTCCACAGGGCATCGTCAGATCAGATCCGTGGCCCAGTTCTGCCTGGCAGGATGGAGCCCACACCGGCTCGCCGGACGTCGGTCGCAGCCGTCGTCTATCGGTCCGCGTCGGGACTGGTGACCGCAGCAGGGAGAGGCAGGATGTCGCAGCAGAGGCGAGGACTGGGCAAGGGGCTGGGTGCCCTCATACCTACCGCGCCGGCGGGCCTGGCGAGCGCGCCCGTCGGTGACCCGCGGGCAGCGGGTCTGGATCAGGCGAGCCCGGTGCACCTGAGGGCTGTGACCGGCGCCTATTTCGACGAGATACCGGTAAGCGCCATCGCGCCTAACCCGCGCCAGCCGAGGCAGATCTTCGATGAGGAATCGCTCGCCGAACTAGCAGCCTCGATCAGGGTGGTCGGCCTGCTGCAACCCGTCGTGGTCCGCCGGGCCGCGACTGACCGCTACGAGATCGTCATGGGTGAACGACGGTGGCGGGCATGCCAACTGGCTGAGCTCAGCGCCATACCAGCGATCGTCCGGGACACCGCTGACGACGACATGCTCAGGGACGCACTGATCGAGAACCTGCATCGCCAGCAGCTGAACGCGCTAGAAGAGGCGGCGGCCTACCAGCAGCTCCTCGATGACTTCGCGGCCACTCATGAGGACCTGGCTCGCCGAATCGGTCGCTCGCGACCGCACATCACCAACACGATCCGGCTACTGAACCTGCCGCCGGGCGTCCAGCGCCGGGTGGCTGCCGGAGTGCTGAGTGCTGGTCACGCCCGTGCTCTCCTCGCGGTTGATGATCCGCAGGCACAGGAACGGCTGGCCCACCGGATCGTCGCGGAAGGCCTGTCAGTCCGCGCCGTCGAGGAGATCGTCGCCCTGGGGGTGGATCCGGGCAAGTCGCCACGCCAGCCGACTCGCCGCCAGCCGGTCGCTCCGGGTCTCAAGGACCTGGCGAGTCGGCTATCGGATGTGCTGGACACCCGGGTGAAGGTGGAGCTGGGCCAGCGCAAGGGGAAGATCGTCGTTGAGTTCGCATCACTCGATGATCTGGACCGCATCGTCAAGACCATCTCACCAGACTGGCCGACGGGCCGGACCGCCTAGTTTCTGGTAATGGTCAGACGCTAGTGGAGCTGGCGCTAGCGGAGCCGGAGCCGGCGCTCCCGAAGCCTGGGGCTCCAGGCAACGCGGGAGACCGAGCGTACGGGCTTGGGTGTGTCAGCCCGCGCTCGCTTGTCGTCCACGCCCGAGCATCGATGTTTCACGTGAAACGCAGATGCTCCAACGCAAGGGACTCGCTCGGCTACCCGAGTTGGCTCACGATCATGGACTTATTGCGAGCGTAACGTGCTGACCTGCGATCTTTCGGCTAACGGTGAGTGAAGCTAACGTTGAGTGAACTAACGGTGAGTGAATCTGCGCACTACTCTCCGGGGGTGCGGGCGTGCGGCTGGAGGTCGGCTTGGCAGTAACCTTGCTGATTCCATGCCCCGTGCCCGAAAGCGTCGCCTGGAAGGGCTGAGCCCGGTGGATGACGAGGCGCGGTTCTCGGTTGATCTGTACGGCGGAACGGCAGGGGGACTACGACCGGTACCGGCTGGCTTATCCGGAAGCGATGATCGAAGATCTGGTCCGGAGCGCCAAGGTCTCCGGGCGCGGGCGCTTGCTGGATCTGGCCTGCGGGACTGGCCAGCTCGCCTTCCCGCTGTGCCAGTGGTTCCCCGAAGTGTGGGCTGTGGACCAGGAACCGGACATGGTGGACGTGGTCCGGGCCAAGGCGGCCGCCGGAGGTGCACGGAATTTCCGGCCTATCGTGTCGAGTCGTGTCGAGCGCCGAGACCTTTCGCGCCGAGCCGCAGTACTTCGAGTTGGCCGTCATCGGCAACGCGTTCCACCGGCTTGACCGAGATCTGGTCGCTAGCCGGATCCTCGGCTGGCTCCAGCCGGGCGGGCACCTGGCGCTGTGCTGGTCGTCCGGGGCTGGTCGTCCGGGCCATGGACAGGTGAGGAAGGCTGGCAGCAAACACTCGCCGCCACCTTGGACAGGTGGGATGACGGCGCTCGGCGCCGAGCACAGGGTCCCGGCTGGCTGGGACCTGGCGCGGCAGCGCAGACCCGATTCCCAGGTGCTATCCGACGCAGGATTTGGGCTGGCCATACGTCATGAGTTCGCCATCGAGCACCGCTGGACCCTGCCGGAGCTGGCTGGGCTCATCCGGTCGACATCGTTCCTCCCGGACAACGTACTCGGTGACCAGGCTGCCGCGTTCGATGCCGACCTCGAAGCCAGGCTCGGCCCGCATAGCAACGGCGGTGCCTTCACCGAGACCGTGAGTTTCGCCTACGACCTAGCCCGAAAGCCTGACTGACGCCACCCAGACCTCGATCACGCTTGCGCTACCGGAGCACGGTGTGCACTAACTTGAGCCAAGCTGGGTTTCACGTGAAACGCAGATGCTCCAACGCAAGGGACTCGCTCGGCTAACCGCCCCGCACGCAGGACGCCCGGACGCGGCTGCCAGCCCGGACGCGGCTGCCAGCTCCGTCAGCCGCTGGCATCAATGGCCGCGATGAGGGCGTCGACATCGTCGTGGGTCGTATCGAAGGCAGTCATCAAGCGAACAACGCTCTCTTTCGCGTTCCAGAGGTAGAAAACCCAGTCCCGCTGCAAGCTAGCGATGCGTTCCTGGCTAAGTGCAGCGAAGACCGCATTGGACTGGACCGGATAGCGCAGCGTCACCTCAGGAATCTTTGCGAGGCCAGCAGCTAGGCGCTGCGCCATTGAATTGGCGTGCTGAGCATTGCGCAGCCAGAGCTTGTCCTCGAGCAACGCCGAGAACTGCGCGGAGATGAAACGCATCTTCGAGCTAAGCTGCATCTGCTGTTTGCGCAGGAACGGAACGCTGGCCATTAGGCCCTGGTGCATCACGATCACAGCCTCGGCCGCCATAGCACCGTTCTTAGTGCCGCCGAAGCTCAGCACGTCGGCGTGGGCGGACAGGTCGGCCAGATCACAGTCCAGGTAGGCTGCGGCATTGGCCAGCCGGGCGCCGTCCAGGTAGAGGCGCAGGCCTTCTGCCTGGCAGAAGTCGCGCAATCGGCCAAGCTCGTTCAGCGTGTAGCAGGTCCCGGCCTCGGTTACCTGGGCGATCTCGACCAGCCGCGGCTGGGCTCGGTGCTCGTCATTTCGTCCGGTCAGGCGGGACATGATCAGTTCAGGGGTTAGCTTTCCGTCCGGCGTCGCGACGGTGAGCAGTTTGTTTCCGAGGACACGCTCGGTGGCACCGCACTCGTCGACATTCAGGTGCGAAGACTCAGCGCAGATCACCGCGTCGAACGGTCGTAGCAGCAAGCTAATGCCGAGGACGTTCGCTGCGGTGCCGTTGAAGACGAAGAACGCGCCACTAGCACCGAAGGCCTGGCATAGCTGCTCAGCCGCGCTCGCCGTCCATCTGTCATCGCCGTATGCGACGGCGTCGCCGGTGTTGGCCTCCGCGATAGCGCGCACAACCTCGGCATGTGCGCCCGAATGATTGTCGCTGCCGAAGCTCTTGCGTCGATTCGTCACCGGCCCAGGGTAGCGAGCACGACGACAGGTCCCGAATGCCGGGACCGCCTGGCCACTGAGCAGAGACCGCGCGCAGAAGATCGCGCAGAAGCAGAAGATGCCGTCATCAAGAGCCGCGGAACAGTGTCCCCAGGTACCGGAAGAGGAAGTCGTCGGGAGATGTTGCTTGTCCTACCGCAAACCGCGCTGGGTGTGACGCGGCCTCTGCCAGCGGCTGCGATCGGGCGACGCTGTCGGTCACCACATAGCCGCTCACGACAGCCGAGCTCCCGTGCAGTGGTGCCGCTGGTTTATCTCCACCGCCCGGCCGTCAGGACCAGCGACCACGACGCGGCAGCCCCACTCACGGGACTGGTGGCCGAGAATCACCGGCGCAGCCATCGCCTCGACAGCGGCGTGTGAATCTTCCAGCGAGCCAAAGTAGAAGCCGACAAACGACGGCCCGCCTGCCGGAACGCTGAGTCGCCCGCTCGCCCTATGGCGGCGTCCAGGACGGCGAAATGAACCTCGGCCAGGTCGGTGGCGCAATGCAGGAACCCGTCCCCATGGTCCTCGTCTACCAGGTCGACGCCGAGTGCGCGGTAAAAAGCCGAGTGCGCGGTAGAAAGCAGCGGTGTCGGCCGGATTGTCCCTATTTAGCATCAGGCACGCGAGTTCCGTCATAGCGGTTTTCTACCAGCAACTGGTTCCGCACCTTGACCGTCCGGACGATAGGGCCGACCGGACAGGTCTGCGGCATTGCCCGCAGCCGGGCAGCAGAGGTGGGTACGATGGCATTGCCGGAGTGGACGTAGGGGACGTTCAAGGATGTTGTTAGGGCAATCCTGTCGCCGGCCATCCGCCCCGCCGAGGTCGTTCGTAACAGAGGTGCCCGGTGTCCCGCCGCCTTGCGAGTATCACGCTGGACAATCTTGATGACCTTCCGACGCGATGCCGGCGCTGCATTTTCTGGGAACTGGATCCGGTTAGCCAGGCGCGGGCCCTGGAGGTCGGAGATCCTGCGCTCGAGAAAGAGTCCTGGGTCTCGACAGTCCTGCTGCAGTGGGGGAGTTGCGGCAAGATCGTCTACGTCGATGGCGTGGCGGCTGGCTACATGCTGTATGCGCCGCCTCTTTACGTGCCCAGATCAGTGGCGTTTCCTACCAGTCCCGTCAGCGCCGATGCCGTGCTGCTGATGACCGCGAACATCCTGTCCGAGTTCACCGGCGGAGGACTCGGCCGGATGCTCGTGCAGGGCCTGGTCAAGGATCTGAGCCGACGCGGTATCAGGGCGGTCGAGGCCTTCGGCGACCTCAAGCCAGACCGACTCGGCTGCATGATGCCCGCCGACTACCTGCTGGCGGTTGGCTTCAAGACGGTACGGCCGCATTTGCGCTATCCGCGGCTGCGGCTGGAGGTCAAGACGGCCATGTCCTGGCGCGAAGACGTCGAGGTGGCGCTGGAGAGGCTGCTTGGCTCGATGAGCCCTGAGCGGTCGCTGCGACTGGCCTGACGTCGGCTGTTCGGTCGCACAGGCGACTCGTTCGCAGAGAGCAGACCCCAAAGTCGGCGTCAAGCTACCTTGACGCCGAGTTTGCTCGACGAAGAACTACTGCCATGTGCACTCCGGACAGTCTTGAGAGCCAGTTCACGCTACTAACCGCTGCCGCGCGTCTTCGATGAACTCCGTACTCGCGAGGCGCTGGCAGTGGCTCACGACCTGGCAGTGGCTCACGACGACACCTGCGAAGCGGGCCCAGCGCCCGAGACGGACTTCGCTCCGCTGCACTGGCGGCAGCGCCCGAGACGACCAACCAGGCCTGAACGAGCCCTGAGGAGCAGACCATTGGACGGTTCGGGGGAAGGATGTCATGGACCTCGGTCGGCAGCCTGCCGTGGTTCCCGGACAGCACCACCCGGACAGCACGACCTGGACAGCACCACCGAGGACCGAGGGCACGGCTGCTCGGGACCGCTACGAGATGTAGTCCGCAAGCTCGCGCAGCAGCGCTGCCTTGGGCTTGGCGCCGACGATCTGCTTCACGACCTGGCCGTTCTTGAAGACGCTCAGGGTCGGGATGTTCATGATGCCGTAGTTCTGCACGACGTACGGATTCTGATCCACGTTCAGCTTCACGATATCGATCTTGCTGCCGAACTCTCGTGCGATCTCCTCGAGCACCGGAGCGACCTGCCGGCAAGGACCGCACCACTCCGCCCAGTAGTCCACCAGGACGGGCTTGGAGTTCATCAGCACATCAGCCTCGAAGCTGGCGTCCGTCACTGCCTTGGTTGCGCTCACGTTTCCTGACTCCTTCCGTACTTTGGAATGCGTGCTCCTGCGGGCTGGTGAGCCCGCAGGCTTCAACAAGCTCAGGCGTCCTGATCTGCCAGCCATCGTTCGGCATCCAATGCCGCCGCGCACCCGGTGCCCGCCGCCGTCACCGCCTGGCGGTAGGTCCGGTCGACCACGTCACCCGCGGCGAAGACGCCCGCGATCGCGGTGCGGGTTGAGGGCTGATCCACCAGCAGGTAGCCATCGGCGTCGACGGCCAGCTGGCCGGTGAATAGGTCACTGCGCGGATCGTGACCGATCGCGACGAAGATGCCGGTCACCGGCAGTGTGCTCTCCGTGTCGTTCTTGACGTTGCGGATCCGCAGCCCGGTCACCCGGTCCTCGCCGAGGACCTCGACTAGCTCAGTGTCCCAGCAGAACCGGATCTTGGGATCGGACATGGCACGATCCTGCATGATCTTCGAAGCCCGCAGCGCGTCCCTGCGGTGAATCACCGTGACCGAGCGCGCGAATCTGGTCAGGAACGTCGCCTCTTCCATAGCCGAATCCCCGCCGCCGATCACGGCTATGTCCTGCTCGCGGAAGAAGAAGCCGTCACACGTAGCGCACCAGGAGACGCCATGGCCGGATAGGCGCTTCTCACCGGGTACACCGACCTCGCGGTAACTGGAGCCGGTCGCGATGATGACCGCGCGGGCCAGATAGACGGCGTCGGCGGTCTTCACTACCTTGGGCGTGGCCGCCAGATCGACCTCGACTACGTCATCGGCGATCAGCTCAGTCCCGAACCGCTCTGCCTGCTTGCGGATCGAGTCCATCAGATCAGGTCCGAGAATGCCGTCGGGAAAGCCGGGGAAGTTCTCTACCTCGGTGGTGTTCATCAGCGCTCCGCCCGCCGTCACCGATCCCTCGAAGACCAGCGGGCTCAGCCGTGCTCGCGCTGCGTACAGCGCCGCAGTATAGCCAGCTGGCCCAGAGCCGATGACGATGACATCGCGCACGTCGGTCACTTCTCGCTACTCCTTCGTAGAACTGCACCGGGGTCAACGGATCCGGGGGCTGCCAGATTCCCGCCGGTGGCGCTCAGCTGGCCGGAACCATGACCTCGGTGATGACGGCGGCGTTGGTGCCCGAGCAAGCCCTGCCGACCACGACGATGTCGAGCGTCTTAGCGGCAGGCGATTGCACGCGAACGATGATCGTCGCTGGATCGCCCTGATAGCGAGCCACTTCCACGAGCAAGACGTCACGGCCGGCGGCCACCAGCGTCACACAGGCCTCGAGTTCGGGGACGTTGACTCCGCTGAGCACCGCGCTAGTTCCGGTGCTCGCCGGAGAGGCCGAAGAGTCGGGGCCCGCCGGTAGCGGGCTGATCCCCGAGTTGAATTTTGGCGAAGTGCTGGCAACTTGCCGGCGGACCTGGGATCCGAGCGTGGCTCGCTCGAAGTCGACGTTCGAGGTCAGTGCTGCCGTAGTGGCGACCGTCCCTTGCCGCCGGTACGGTAGCCCGAAAGTGACGCCCTGGTGCTCGGCGCTTCCCGGCGCGACGCCGCCAGCGGGCAGCGGCCGGGGATTTCCGGCGGTTCGCGGTTCAGACGATGACGGACTCGATCCTGAGGCGAGCAGGTAGCTGCCGCCCGCTACTAGCACGACCGCTCCCGCGGCAGCAAGCGTCCGGAGCACGAGCGGGGATGTGAGGTCGGGCCGCCCCGGCCGCCGCGAACGCCTGGCCCGCTCGGGCAAGTCCGGCCGTCCGGGTATCTCGGCTGGCTGCGGTGCATCAGCAGCAGCCGCACCAGGCTTCGATGCCGCGGCTGCCAGGACCGCGGACTGGGTGGCTCGGCTTGCCGATTCGGCCGCCAGCGCGCTCTGGATGCGCGTCGCCAGCCGGTCGGGAATAGGCGGCAGCTGCACGCCGGCCAGCACACTCGAGACTGCGGCAAGATCTGAGTTGACAGCCGAGCATCTCGCACAGCCAGCCAGATGGGCGCGGATCCTGGCCGCCTTACGGCGCCCGACTTCGCCCTCGCGATAGCTGGCCAGCACATCGGCACCAATATGGCGGGTCATGGTCCCTCGTCACCCCCCTCCTGCGTAGGTAGGACGGCTCCGGCAGCTGATCGGTTCCTAACGCTCTGTCCTGGCTTGCGAGGAGGCCCGGGCGAGGCGGGTTGAACCGGCACGCCTGATTGCAGCCGTCCCTCCGGCTGGCGCAAGTAGGAAAGCCTGGGCATCAGCCGCGCCCGACCCCGTGCGCAGCGGCTCTTGATCGTGCCCTGCGAGATGCCGAGCACGGCGGCGGCTTCTCCGACCGGATATCCGAGCATGTCCACGAGCACCAGTGCGACCTGCTGGTCATGTGGCAGCTGCCGCAGCGCGGCCATCACGTCCAGGGAGATGTCGCTGTCCGAGGACGGGTCAGGCACCGAAGCGTCGGCGGCGACCGCGTCGAGCAATCGTTCGTCACTCCCGCTGACCGTGCGGCGGGCGGCCCGGCGGCGCATCCGGTCCAGGCAGGCGTTGACGACGATCCGGTGCAGCCAGGTGGTCACGGCAGACTCACCGCGGAAGCTCCCGGCGCGCCTGAACGCAGAGATCATCGCGTCCTGCAGCGCGTCGGCGGCCTCTTCCGGATCGGACAGAGTACGAACAGCTACCGCCCAGAGCCGATCCCGGTGCCGGAGGAAGAGCTTCCCGAACGCATCAGGATCGCCAGCGACATGCCGTCGCAGCAGCTCGGCATCGGACGGCTCAGCGTTGGACGGCTTAGCATCGAACGACTCGGTATCGGAGGGCTCGGCATCGCGGGATGCGCCGGGATCGGCGTCCGCCTGGTTGGCTGCGGGCCTGGCCTCGGGAGCTCTGTGCCGTCCCGGCCAGGAACGTCCGGTCCCGCTACCCGAATCTTGCGCTTCCGTCACGTCTCCCGGTCTGTGTCGGCAGCGGCCCGCGCCAGCTGTCGTTTCCGCGGACGACAACGCCGATCCTCCGGGGTCAGGCCCGGCTGACCTGAACCGGTCTTAGGTAGCTTAGCTCGCCGCCACTCGTGGCCAGGTCCGGAACCTCACCAGTTGGCCGGAACCAGTCAGCTGGTCAGCCACTTCCCTTGACCACGACATTGAAGATCTCAGCCATCCACCAACTGTGCGAGCCAGGTTTGCGCGGCAGCTGGGTAAACCAGATCACCAGATAGCGGCCGGTCGCCGACCCGGCGGGATGGAAGGTCACCTGCCCGCTGACGTCGTTCGCCGAGGCAACGGTCGCCATGGCGGAGAGGTTGGCCGGGCTGCGCTCGCTGCTGTTGCCGACCAGCAGCTTGACATTGGCTCCTGGGATCGGACCGAACAGGACGGTCACTGTGCTGAACCTGACCGGCTTGCCCATGTCGATGAGCAGCCCGGAGCCGGCCTTGAGGCCGCCGAACTCAGCACTGCGATACCACTGCGACTGCCAGGCGGACTGCAGGCTGTTATCGATCGAGTAACGGGCATACTGCGTGTTCTCGTTGCTGGTGTCACCCCTGGTCAAGGGATCGAACCCGGTCGCTCCCACTGGCTTAAGGGTGGTGATGACGGACCGGGCAGGCCCGGTTGGCTTCCCACTGGGATGGTCGGTCTGCGGGCCGCCGTGGCGGGGCCAGAGCGTGAAGGCCGCGATAGCGGCAAGCACCAGCAGGCCGCCCGCCGCCAGGCTGACAGCCGTCACGCGGGAGCGAAGCCCGGCTCGGACGGGAGGCCGGCGGTGCGGGGACTGATCGGTCGCTCCGCCGCGCCTGCCCAGGGGAATCGATCCGGCGAGTCGGCCGAGGCCCGCCGATCCAGCGAGCCGACCGAGCCCCGCTGATGATGCGCCACGCCGACCGAAGCCGGTGGGCCGACCGGGCCGGTCCCGGCGGCGTTCTGGCCCAACCGGTCGGTCCTGATCTTCGGACTGCCACGAGCGATTCTGCCCGCCGGATCCGGCCGGCCAGCCTGCACCCTCGGGCCAGCCTGAGCCGGCCCCGTCTGGCCAGTAAGGATCACGGGACGGAGCCGAGGGATACCTTGCCTTTTCGGATCGTTGCGGCAGGGCTGGCGGGACCGGTGCCGGGGGCAGGGCCGCCACAAGTGCGCGGGCCAGCTGATCGGGCACGGTAACCGGTGCTCCGCTGTCCCGGGTGCGCAGCTGCAGTGCTCGGCAGGTGAGGTCGGAGAGCACCAGCGGCACCCCGGCCACCACCTGCCGCGGACTGCACGGCTGTCCGTCCGCGATCGGCGCTGGTGGCAGCGTCGGGTAGTCCTGGCCCGGCCAGTGTCCGGTCAGTGCCGCATAGAGCAGCCGGCCGAGCCCCTGAGTGTCGGCGATGACCGGGTCGTCGGCATAGACGCCGGACAACGCGGCGTCAATGCCGAGGCCTACTACCTTGACCTCGCCGGTCTGACTCCACCGGAGCGAGCCGGGAACCAGGCACATGTGCGCGATGCCGGCCGCATGCGCTGACGAGAGCGCGGCCGCGGCCTCGGCGATCATCTGGGCGGCTCGGTACGGCTCGAGCGGGCCCTGGGAGAGCAGGTCGTCGAGTGTCTCGCCGGCCGCCCATTCCATCACGATGTAGGCCCGATCCCAGGCATCCTCGACGTCGAAGACCTGCGCCAGGCGGGGATCGGTGAGCCTGCTTGCGGCCCGGGCAGCGGTAACCACCTCAGCGACCCGCGGGAATCCCTGAGCGAAGGTGAACACCGTGACCGCGCGAGCCAGCGTCTCGTCGATCGCCTTCCACGCAGCCCAGCCAGAGCCCGCGGCGATCCGGTCTTCAAGCCGGTAACGCCCGCCGAGCCTGGTGCCTGGCTCAGAGGTGTACGTGGTCATTGCTCACTGGCGCCTAGCTGGAGCGGGCTCTCGACGCTTCCCTCCCGATGCCGGAACTGGTCGGCGGTCCGGACAAAACAATGATGCGGTACAACATGCCCGGGTATTCCGCTGCCACCCTACCGCGCCGCAAACCGTTACCAGCCGGAGACCTTCAGCCGACCGCAAAAAAGCCCAGGCTGACCAGCGGCGGTACCATCACCGGCCAAGCCGGGACCGGACCATTCCGGTCAGGTCGGTCAGCTCGGTGACCCGTGCGGCCTTGGCGAACATCACATAGAACAGCAGAGCACAGCCCCCGCCGAAAGTCACCACCGCGGCTGCCGCGACCTTGCCGGTCGAGAAGACGCCGGTGATCATCACGGTCACCGCGAGGGCGAACAGCGCGGCCGGCACCGCCGCGACGTTCATCCGCAGCAGGCTGCCGCCGATCTCGTGCCCGGCCAGCCCGCCCAGCCGCCGGCTGAGCACGATCCAGCCCAGGACGCTGCCGACCGTATTCGCCAGCCCGAAGCCAATGCCGAGCGCCGCCACCAGCTGAGTAGCCGGGAACACTGCGAGCGCGATCAGGTTGGCCGCGACGTTGGTGATCATCGTCACCACGCCGATCAGGGCCGGCGTGCGACTGTCGTGCAGGCTGTAGAAGACCCGCAGCAGCAGCTGGAACATCATGTACGGGACCAGGCCGAGGGTGAACACGGAGAAGACCAGGCCAAGGTACCTGGCCTCGCGGCCGCTGGTGGCACCCCAGCCGAGCAGGACCTCCGCCAGCGATGGCCCGAGGACGGCAAGCACCAGCGCGGCCGGCGCCACGATGACTGATCCGAGCCGCACGCCGGTCGAGAAATCGGACTGGACCAGGTGGTACTGGCGATCGGCGGCGTGCGCGCTCATCCGCGGCAGCAGCGCGGTGATCACGGAGATGCCGACGATCGCGTAGGGCAGCTGGAACAGCATCCAGGCGTTGCTGTAGGCGGCGAAACCCCGCCCCGAGTTGTTCGCGTAGGACGCGACTCTGGAGGTGATCAGGAAGGCGACCTGGGTGGTCACGACATAGCCCAACATCCAGCCGGCCATCCGGCTGATCTCGGCCACATCGGCACGCCGGAAGTCGAACCGCGGCCGCCAGCGGAAACCGACCCGGCGCAGCGCCGGGATCAGCGCAGCAGTCTGGGCCACGATCCCGAGCGTGGTGCCGACGCCGAGCAGGCGCACCTCGAACGGCGTGATGTTGTTAACGGTCGCGCTCTTCCCCGCGACCGCCATGAAGGCGACGGCCACAATCAGTACCACGATGTTGTTCACCACTGGCGTCCACATCGGCGCGGCGAAGTGGCCACGGGCGTTCAAGATCGCGCCGGCCAGCGAGCTGATCCCGTAGAAGAAGATCTGCGGGATGAAGAAGTAGGCGAAGATCACCAGAACGTGGTGCGTGCTCCCGGTGGCCTTCGGGTCGTACAGGTGAGCGATCGGCGCCGCGGCGAGCGTCGCGGCCAGCGTGATCGCGAACAGCACGATCGTGACCAGCGTGAACATCCTCTGGTCGTATTTCTCGCCGCGATCACTGTCTCGCTTGGCAGCGCTGACCAGCAGCGGAACGATCACGGATGTGAGAATGCCGCCGATGGCGAGGTTGTAGACGGTGTTCGGCAGCGTGTTGGCGTAGTTGTAGGAGTCGCCGAGCGCCGTGACACCGATCGCGTAGACCAGCACAACGCTGCGGAGCAGGCCGGTCACGCGCGAGGCCAGGGTGCCGAGTGCCATCACTCCGCTGGAGCGGACCAGGCTCGGGCTGGCGACGCCGTCGCCGTCGGCCGCAGTGTCAGTTGGATCAAGGGAACCTGCGGCCGCGGGGCCAGGGTTACCGGTGGCGCGGTCTGCGGCGGCCGCGGTCCGCGCGGCCGGGTCCGTTCTGCCAGCGGGTGCTCCGGCGCGATAAGCCGCGAGCTCGGCCTCGGTGAGATACGCGTCGGCGCTGGAGCCTTCGGCAGCGAGGCCAGCGTCGCCGGGCCCTGGCAGGTCCAGCGGATAAGGGTCAGGCATCGGATCGTCGCTGGTACTGGCGCGGCGGAATCCGGGCACCAGATGAGTGCTGGCCCTGGTCGGTCCTGACTCGGGCCCTGGCGAGCTCATCGAAATCCTTCCGTGGTTAATTGACCGGGCTCAGGCGGCCCTTGACCGGCGATCGCAGGCCCGGTCGGCATTAGGTGGGATCGTTCAGCTCCGACGTTATCGGGTTCTTGCCCCCCATCGGGCCGATCCGCCGGACCTCCGCCCGCTGATCCAGCGTCGTGGTCGGCCGGCTCCGGCGGGCCCGGTCTGCCGTGCCGGATCGCTCGCGCGGCCGAGGTGAACACGAAGACCGCGAGCAGGCCGGCGCAGATTATCAGCGCGATCACGCCAGAGCGCGTTGCCTGAACATGCATGACCAGTGCATCAACCGGCAGCCGGATTCCGGTCAGCGGCGACGTCAGGCGCAGCGTGACAGTGGCTGAGCCGGTCGACGTCGCATGCACCGCCAGCTTGACAACTCTGGTCTCATCTGCCGGGACCGTGAAGATGCCCTTGTCCGGGACGATGATCGTCACGCTGCCGTTGCTTGAGCTCACTCCGATCTTGACCCGGACCGGATATCTGAGCTGATTGCTGATCGCCACCGTCGACGACCCGACCGTCCCACCCAGCGTCACCCCGGTCGGGCCGGACACTGACAACCTGTCCATCTGATCCTCGACGAATCGCGCGATCCGGGTGACCAGCGCCTGAGCGGGCCGCTCAGCGGCCCGCCCATCGCGCCAGGCCGACGACTCGGCGCCGAAGACCGCCCGGTAGAGCTGCTGGTTGGGGGTGATCAGGATCGATTCGAGCAGCGCAACAGCTGGCTCAGACCTGGCGACCTGGCTGAGCAGCTTGCGGGACAGCTCGTCGGAGGAGACCCGCTGTGGCTGGGAGCGGATGAGGTGATCCGCGGGCAGCGCAAGGAGTTGGCTCATGGTCGTCGGCCGCAGCCACCGGGCGGTCACGGTTTCGGCTAGCAGGTCGGACGCGAGCTGGCTGGTCGGGTTCCAGCGGCGGGGCGGCGCGACCACGATCGACCGGGAGATACTAGGTGCCTCGGCGACGATCATCGCCGTCTCGGCAAGGAACATCTGGCTGACCTTGAAGATGGCGGAAAGCTGGCCGGATTGGGCGTCTCGCGATCCGAGCCACTGGCTGATGGTGTCGTCGGCGAGCAGGAAGTGCAGCCGCGTGCCGAGCCCGTCAAGGGTGCTGGTCACCGCACCCGGAGTGTAATAGACCGGCGGCCGGACTTGCATGGTGCTGCTATCCAGGATGACCGTGCTGATCTTGATGGCGGCGAGATTCTCGAGCAGCGCGTAGTTGGCGATGCCGTCGGCTGGCCACGCGACCGCAGCAAGCTGTCGGCCTCCGGCCGGAATCGCCTCGGGGGCGAAGCTGCGTTTCAGGATCTGGCCGGCCACCAGCTGCCCCTGGGCAAAGGAACGGCTCAGGTCGTGATTGCGGAGAACTTGGGTTAGCGCGGCCATATCCGTATCGGCGTACGGGGTGGCGAAGACCGTCTGGCCGGCCGTCGCGACTGACAGCTCATGCAGCCAGGCCGTAGCTGCCGAGCTTGCTGGGTACGGCCGCGCCCCGGTGCAGCTGGCGTTGCCGCCCACCAGGTACGGCTGCCGCATTGTCTGCACGCCGTCCAGCAGGGCCGGATCGACCGCCCAGGTCAGCCGGGCTGCGTAGGCGTAGCTCGCGCCGACGGCGAGTAGCTGGCCGAGTCGGCCGGTGGGTGCGATGGTTGCCGCCAAGCTGTTGTCGAGCAGCCCGGGGCAGGGACCCTGGTGCGGCTTGTCGATCAGCGGCCAGACCCACGAGATGTCGGTCGGCTTGGGCCGCTGGATCGGGCAGCTGCTCTTCTTCCTCGGCCAGTACGGCAGCGGTGTCGGATCACTTGCCAGTGGCCCGGCCGAGTCGCTGACCTGGGCCGTCAGCGGGTAGACGCCGAAGCAGGTCAACCCGAGCGCGCTGACCGGCACGCTGATGGACCCGGTCCAGGCCGCTCCGGCCGCAAGCCGTCCGATCATGACGGGCGGGAGATTAAGTGCGGGCTCCGACGGCGCGTAATAACCAAGTGCGAAGTACTCGAGGTAGCTCCTCGACGTGAATTGCTTGCCCGACGACAGCATCTGCACCGACAGGCCGCTCAGCGCCGTGCCCGAGACGTTGCGGACCTGGACCGCGATGCTGATCCGCTGCCCAGGCATCGCGTATGACGGGCTCATCGACGTGATGGCGATCGTGACCGGTACGCTCGCGGGCTGGCCCGGCATGCTCAGCGCGGTCGGCCTGGTCTGCGCGGTCGGCCTGGTCTGCGCGG
>Ga0116221_1001159_pt1 | contig 17665 bp, 5 predicted proteins | sample Sb_taG_5_FD_88965 | JGI IMG/M metagenome (GOLD analysis project Ga0116221, IMG submission 88965) | Peat soil microbial communities from Weissenstadt, Germany - Sb_50d_8_FC metaG | ecosystem: Environmental > Terrestrial > Soil > Wetlands > Peat | place: Germany: Weissenstadt | collected 2010-09-21 | reverse complement strand
CCTTCGCGGATCACCACCAACTGGTTCGCCGCAACCTTCGCAAACGTCTGCTTCGCGCCGCCGAGCCACTGGATTTCCAGGTCGGCGGCCTCCGCCTTACCCAGGCCGAAGTGCAGGCGGCGATCGTTGCACGAGCAGTAACTGGATTGACTGATTACCTCCTGTACCTGCTGTTTGCCGCCGTATCGCGCCAGGACCCGGGCGCCGATGGCGCTGCGATTCGACCGGGTGCCGATCAGCTTCACCTTCAGCCAGCGGGAATCGCCACTGACGTCGTTGCGCAGCAGCGAGGGCGGCTCGTTCAGGTTGACGATCAGGATATCCAGGTCGCCATCGTTGTCGAAGTCGCCAAACGCGCAGCCGCGGCTGGAGTGCAGCGCTTCCATGGCCGGCCCCGCGGCCTCCAGCAGTTCTTCGAACTTCCCGTTGCCCAAACTGCGGAAGATCACTCTGGGTGTCTTGTAGGGATAGCCGGGCACCTTGCCATCGATTTCCGGATACACGTTGCCCGTCACCAGAAACAAGTCGGGGTATCCGTCATTGTCCAGATCCACGATGCCGGCGCCCCAGCCGGTAAATCGCGTCTCCACTCCCAGCCCCACACTCAAAGTCACGTCGTTGAAATTGCCCTTGCCGTCATTCCGGTAAAGCGCGCTGGTGTCGTCCGTGAAATGGCCCTTGAAGAGATCCAGGTGGCCGTCCAAATTGTAGTCCCCGATGCCCACTCCCATGCCGGCCTGTTCGACGCCGTCGTCATTGAGGCCGGCGCCCCGCTCCACGCCCTCCTCGCGGAAGGTGCCGTCGTGGTTGTTCATCAGCAGCAGGCTGGCGCTGGTATCGCAGGCCACAAAAATGTCCGGCCAGCCGTCCTCGTCGTAATCGGCGGCTACCGGGGTGAGGCCGTAGCGGCCTTTGATTTTGCCGATTCCCGACGCCTCCGTCACATCCCTAAACGTGCCATCCCCGTTGTTGTGAAAGAGCGAGTCGAGACCCGTGGGAAGCCCGCGAGGACCGCAGTTCACGTGGACGTTGCGGAACATGCAGTTCTCGTTGTCTCCGGGTTTGGGCGTGCGGTCCGTATCGAAATTCACGTAATTGGAGACGAACAAGTCGAGCCGGCCGTCACGGTCGTAATCGATCCAGGTGCAGCCCGACCCCCAGTGGGTTCGATTGCGGCCGACTCCGGCCTTCTGCGTCACGTCGGAGAAGGTGCCGTCCCCGTTGTTGTGGTAAAGCGCGTTCTCGCCCCAATACGTGATGAACAGGTCCTCAAATCCGTCGTTGTCGTAATCGCCCACGCAAACGCCGCACGGCCAACCGGTACGGACCAGGCCGGCTTTCGCCGTTACGTCGGAGAAGGTGCCGTCCCGATTGTTCTTGTACAGGCGGTTGGTGGCGCCCTCCGGAGCCGCCCCGAAACGCGTCCCGCAAAGGACGAAAATATCGAGCCAGCCGTCGTTATCGTAGTCCAAAAAGGCGCATCCGCAGCCCATGGTCTCGACGATGTAATCCTTCCGGGAGACGCCGCCATAGATGGTGGGCGCCCGGAGGCCGGCCGCTTCCGCGACGTCCGTGAATCGCGCCAGAAACGGAATCCCCGATGGCTTGCCACGCGGGGTGGGTTTCACGCTGCGTGTGGCCATGCCTTGCGCGGCCAGGCGGACCGCGTCCAGCGAGAACGGGACGCTGCCGGCCAATTGCAGTACGTTGCGACGGGATAGCTTCACGGGTACCGGTGGTTCGGCTACGATTGTTGGGTTCAGGATAACTGCTGTCCACGCCGCGTGTCAATCGCTGGCGAGCCGGAGCCTTGGGAACCGGACTGGGGCAGACACCTTGCCCGTGCGAAGCCGGGATCGTTTTTTGTCGTCTGCCTTCTTGGACAATTCGCAGACTGCCTGCCTGTCCGATGATCGAAACGAGCTCAATCTTAAAGCGCTCTTCGATTTCCGAGCAGAGGGCTTCCGGACCTATTTGTATTAAAGCCTCTTCGTTTTCTGGGGGCGAAGGGCGTGAAGAAGGCAGGCCAGGGCTCCATAAGCCCGAGACGTGACCGTCCTATCGGAATACGAGGTTAGCGTTCGATGAGCTCGATCTGGGGAAAATGAATCTTCAGCTTATAGCAAATGAAGAGAACCAGGATCGCGCCCAGTGTAGAAAAAATGAGACCGGCGGGATGATATCGTTCGTTCGTCGGGCGCGAAAACATGTGGGTAACGGCGCCGCCGATGATCGATCCGATGATGCCGAGCACGATCGTCCAGAAGATCGTTATGTGCACGTGCATCACCGATTTCGCGATAACCCCCGAGATTAGCCCAATAAGAACATACCAGATTAAGTGAAACATACCCTCCTCCTTTTCCTTCAGCGGTTGCCTTCGGCGGGAATTTCCATTTTGGACTGCCTGCTCTGGAGTATACACCCAGCCGCGATTCCGTTGATCCGGCGAGCTGCCGAGGTTTGCACCCCTGGTGCCCGTCAGTCGGACGAAACTTCGGTATCTCGGGCAACTACCCACTTCTGCCCACCAGATTCCTGGCGAGAACATGCCCTTCGCACCGGCAACTCGCCGCCGAAGGAAGGTCTGACCGAAAGTTTGGGTCGGGCCAAGAATCCTCCCACGAATCCACTGTTCCGTCTCAGCGGGTCGTCAAACTATGGCCGTTCTCGTTGTGATTGGCAAGTTCTTTCGTTGCAATCGCCGGCCGGACGCCGCGATTCTGACTCCTAGTCTGTGACTTCCAGTCAAGCCACTTGGTAGGACTTTCTACCGGCAGACTGTGGGGCCGGATGGCATCCGGCGCGGCGGTTGGCAACCGCCGCGCGAGCCGACTGCCAGTCGGCTCGCAGGTTGCCTGCGGCCAACCTGCCCCACATCCCAACCAAGGCGCCGCCCCCCCTGGAGTCACAGGCTGTTCCATCCGGCGGCCCGCCGGCGGCGGTGCTGACTCCTGGCTCCTGACTCCCATCCGCATCGGATCAAGAGCGGAGCCTTGCTGGTTAGTGGAGAGCCGGCTTCAGCCTGCCGTCAGCCCGCTCTGCCCCGCCCATCCGGAAGGTTCCGGAGTAGCGCACTCCATGCCACGCTCCGCTCCAAAATCAAGAGAATTGACCAGCCTGAAAATCTCGGTCACGTCACCAGAAAATATTTTTGGCACCTTCCTTTTGCCACCTTTTCGCTGATTCTAAAACTACTTACTCCGACTACCCCGGTGCGGGGTGCCCGTGCCTCCGCATATCTGTCTGCTACATTTAAATCAGGAAGAGACTTGCGCCCCCTTCACTCCCCGGTTGTGTGGCGACTGAGCTGGACTGCGGTCGAAGTAGTCTGAGCCGTTTGGTCTCTGGCCCACTTCCAAAACCGAAGCTTACTTTCGGTTTTGCCGCGCTCGCAGAGCCTCAGTGTGACGGCCAGGTTCCAATCGGAACAACGCGGCGCGATCCGCCCCGGACTCACCCCTAAAACCGCTCACTTTTGAGCGTGTTCATCTGTAAGTTGTTGATTGCAAATAAAACCGGCCGCTCATTTTGAGCGGTTTTTGTCTTAGGAGGACTTATACGGAACCGACAATCGCGAACCCCGGTACCCGGACCCCTCGGGTGACGATGATTTTCCACAAAAGCCCCAATCATCGTCACCCGATTTCGCGTGTCCCCCGCAACCAATACAAACAAAGAAACTTAATACACCATCGAAAATAAATCGACTCACCCGCAAATCTTCGTCACCATCGTCACCTGCCCAAGGCCCCCGCCGTCTGTGACGTGGGGCAGACCAGCTTGCCCGTGCGAAGCCGGGATCGTTTCCTGTCGTCTGCCCCCTGGACGGGCTTCTAACCCGCCGCCGAGGTCCCGAGCCGTATTGCGGCGTATAAAACACCCGCTACAAGGGCGTGCGGACAGCGTTAACGTCACGCGTAAGCCACTGAAAAAGCTAAAGAAGTCCCGTTTATCCGAGCTTGCTACCGTATGGATCTTGTACGCCGCCTGCCGCCGTGCCAATGTGGCATCACCAATGCGTAGTAGGTTTCTACTATAAGGGAGTTGCGTTTGAATGGGGTGGTTCAAGTCAACTTGAAACTCACTCCGAAAAGGAGAGCAGGAAATGAGAAAGGCAACAGCGTTGCGAGCCTTGTTGGTCGCAACAGCGTTCTTGTGCATAGCCCTCGCCGGCTTTGCGCAAAGCACGAATTCCAGTGATCTCCGCGGCACGGTCACCGATTCCACCGGCGCCGTGATCCCAGGCGCAAAAGTCACGATTCTCAATTCGGAAACAGGCGTCACGACCGAACTTACCACCAATGACGCCGGTATTTACGACGCGGTCTCGATTCGTCCTGGAAAGTACAAGATCACCTTCAGCAAAGAGGGCTTCGGCAAACTCGTGCGCGAGGAGGTCACCCTCGACGTTGGCGTGCTCAGCATCGACGCGCAGTTGACCGTCGGAGCGTCCCAGCAACAAATCGAGGTGACCGCCGAGGCGCCCTTGCTCAAAACCGATACCCCCGAGCAATCGGAAACCCTCCGGACCCAGGTGATGGCCCAGTTGCCCAACATCGGTCAGGACTGGCAGAATTTCGAAAAGGTTCTGCCCGGCTTCCAGAACGCCAACAACGCCAACGGCGCGATGTCCATCAACGGGAACATGCCGAACTATTTCAACATCATGGCGGACGGCGGTTCCGTAATGTTGCCGCACAGCGACAACTTCGACGTGGCGATCTTCGAGACGGTTCAGGAAGTCCAGATCCAGACGTCGACGTTCTCCGCCCAGTACGGCATCGGCGGCGCAGTGTTCAATCAGATCAGCAAGGGCGGCACCAACCAGTGGCACGGCGCAGCCTACGAGTATCTGCGGAACAACTTCTTCAATTCCCGCAACACCTTCAGCCCGTCGGTCAGTCTGAGCCGGTGGGACAACTTCGGCGCATCGGTCGGCGGACCGACCATCAAGAACAAGATGTTCTTCTACTTCAACGTAGACAAGGTCATCAACAACGGTGGGTCGTACCCCTTCTCCAGCTTTCCGACCGCCCTCGCCCGCGCCGGCAACTTCTCGGACACGGGCAGCAACAAGCTGACCTCGTACCAGAACCTGATTTACGACCCGCTCACTACGGTTTCGACCGGCCCCAGCGCGTTTTCGCGCACGCCCTTCCCCAACAACACGATTCCTACCAGCCGTTTCTCCCCGGTGGCGGTGGCCGCGGAGAGTCTGTGGCCGACGCCAAATCTTGGCGTTCCCAACCAGGTATCCAACAACTATCAGACGTTTGTTCCCAGCGTGAGCCCGTTCCTGAAATTCTTCGGGCGTATCGACTACAACATTTCCGACTCGAACCGTCTCACCTTCTCCATCACGGAGCGCGACAACCCCGGGATCGGCTACTCGTCGAACTGTCCGTCGGGCTGCAACCCGTTCGACATCGACAGCCGGAACATCCAGGTTTCGGATGTGTGGACCTTGAAGCCCACCATCGTCAATGAGTTCCGCATGGCGTATACACGCCAAGGCAACTGGTATACGCCGCAGTCGTTCGGCGAAGGCTACCCGAGCAAGCTGGGCATCAACTATGCCGTGGCGGATGTGCTTCCCAGCCTCAGCGTGTCGGGGCCGGTCGGCGGCACCAGCATCGGACCCGGCACCAACGCGATCTATGCCGAGGACTCCCTCCAGCCGTCGGACGTGGTGACCCTGATCAAAGGCAAGCACATCCTGCACTTCGGTGGCGAGTTGCTGGATTTCCGCGATAACTCCACTCCGTGGGGCAATATCAACGCCGCCAGTCTGACCTTCTCGGGCGCCTTCACGCGGTCCGGGTACAACGTCACCTCCAGCGGTCTTGGCTATGCCGACTTCCTGCTGGGCGCGGTGGCAAACTGGAGCGCTGGTTACACGCCCATCACCGGCGCCCGGCAAAAGGACCCGCAGGTCTTCGCCCAGGACGACTTCAAAGTTCTCCCCAACCTGACCGTCAACCTGGGTCTCCGCTTCGAGCGGCAGGCCGGCTGGCACGAGGTTGCCAACCGCTTGGGAGGCTTTGATCCGACCCTGCAGAATCCCCTGTCGGGAAACTTGGGCGCCATGTGGTTCGCCTCGGCCAACGGCCGGCAGAACGAAATGGAAGGCGTCAATGTCTGGCTGCCTCGCGTGGGCTTTGCCTGGTCTCCGGCCGCCAAGTGGTCGGTTCGCGGCGGCTTCGGCATCTACAGTTTGCCCTGGAGCATCGACACCTATTCCGGCGGTGAGATGGGCTTCGGCACCCTGAGTTCAGGGTCCATTTCCAACACCGATCAGATGACGCCGCTGTTCTACGCTCAAAGCAACGCGCCGCCCATTTTCGTACAGAATGGCTGCGTGCCCGGCACCGGCTGTTACGTCCTGGCATCGCACGATCCGTCAGGGTACAACGGCCAAGGCGTGAACTTTGTTCCCAGGCACATCCCGGTCGGGAAGAACTACGAGTGGTCCTTCAGCGCTCAGCGGGAATTCGGCAGCGGCATGGTCGTGGAGCTTGCGTACGTGGGCAACCACGGCTCCGGCCTCCCGTACCCGGTGAATATCAACCAGATTCCGCAGGCCAGCCTGGGTCTGCTCCCGGTGCAGAATTACCGGCCCTACCCGCAGTATTCAGCCATCAACGGCAACTACTTCGATGCGTACTCCAACTACGACTCGATGCAGCTTTCGTTCCAGAAACGTTTCGCGCACGGGTTCAGCCTCAATACGAACTATGTATGGTCGAAGATGCTGTCGAACTACGACTCCTCGGGCTGGGGCAGCCGCAACGGCACCAACACCATTCAAAACTCGTACGCCCGGAACACCACCTACTCGCTTTCGAACTTCGACGTCCCGCAAAACTGGAAGGGCTCCGTGGTCTACGCCCTGCCGTTCGGCAAGGGCCAGAAGTTCCTGAACAGCGGCGGGATCGCGGATGCGTTCCTCGGCGGCTGGCAGGTATCCTCGCTGTTCCTCTACCAGTCCGGCAACGTCTTCACGGCGCAGATGAATTCCAACAACACCAATTCGCAGGCCAACTCCCAGTACCCCAACGTGGTGCCTGGCGTTCCTTTGTATCCTGCCAACAAGACGGCTGCGGAGTGGTTCAACCCCGCCGCTTTCTCCGCGCCGGCCCAGTACACTTACGGCAACGCCGGCAGGAACATCCTGCGCGGACCGAGGTATTCCGACGTCGACTTCTCGGCCGCCAAGACCGTGCGCATTATGGAACGCGCTCAGATTCAATTCCGGTTTGACGCGACCAACGCTCTCAACCACACCAGCCTCGGCATTCCGAACTCCAGCATCGGAGGCTCGACTGTCGGGCAGATCACCGGTGCGCAGCTTTCAAGCCGCACGCTCCAACTCGGCGCCCGTTTGTCGTTCTGACGGACGCGCTCTCACCCGGAAGGACGGCCGCGCACCGCGGGGCCGTCCTTCCGGTAACCTAAAGTCATGAGGATCCCCGCAGTCGTTTCCGTCTTCCTGATTGCAGCGTCCGTTTCCGCCTTTTCCCAAGCTCCCACCAAGCAGCAGCAGATCGAATCGCACTCCCGGCAGGCACAGGAATTCCTGAGAACCAATCAACCCGACCTGGCGGTGCGCGAGTTCAACTCAATTCTGGAACTGGACCCGAACAATGTCGACGCTCGCGGCAATCTCGGCGTGACGCTGTTTTTTAAGGGCGATTATGCCAAGGCCGCTCCGCATCTTCGCGCGGCCGTCAAACAGCGCCCCAATCTATGGAAGATTGAGGCGCTGCTCGGCATGTCGGAAAGGCGTATAGGCCAGACGGCCGCCGCGCAGGCCGACCTGGAGAAGTCCTTCCCCCAGTTGCAGGAGGAGAAGCTCCGCATTCAGGCCGGCATGGAGTTGATCGAGATCTACTACGGCGCCGGCAATCTGGACAAGGCTGCCAGCATCGCGGGGGTTCTCCGGCAGCTTGCGCCCACCAACACCGATGTCCTCTATACCGCCTACCGCATCTACTCGGACCTGGTCGGCGAGAGCACCCTTACCATGGCGATGCTCGCCCCCAAATCCGCGCGCATGCACCAGGTCATGGCCCAGGAGATGGCTCGGCAAGGGAACACCGAAGGAGCGATCGCGCACTACCGGGAAGCTGTCAAATTGGACCCGCAGCTTCCCGGGCTTCGATTCGAACTGGCCGAAGCCCTGAATCTCTCTTCGTCCGCTGCCGACCAGGAGCAGGTGGAGAAGGAGTACCAGGCCGCCCTGTCCGACAACCCCTTCGATGAGAAGGCCGAATGCCGGCTTGGCGACATCGCTCTTCGCGCATCCGAATTAGAGAGCGCCCTGGCGCACTACACGCGCGCCCTGGAATTGCAGCCCAACGACGCGGAGGCCTGCCTGGGGATCGGAAAGACGCTGACCCAGATGCATCGTCCGGCGGAAGCGGAGCCGTACCTCAAGCGCTCTGCTCAACTGGAGCCCTTCAACGCAGCCACGCATTACCGTCTTTCCCTGGTGTATCGGGCCGCGGGGCGTACGGCCGATGCGCAAAAGGAGCTGGCGGAATTTCAGAGGCTCAAGGACATGAAAGAGCGGCTCAAACAGGTCTACGAGGAAATGCGCCTGCAACCGGTGAAACAAGAGCGGCCCGAAACGGATATCGCAAAATAGGTTGCCAGGGGGGCGTCCCCGGCAACATCAACGACCCTTGCCTTCCTATCGCTCGGGGGCGCGCGACACCAAACGGGCCTTTTGCGCGTAGCTCTTGCCTCCGGCGTTGAGCGTGAACGCATAGTCGCCGGGTACGGCAAGAGGCGGAGCTTGCGCGCCCCCACGGCCACCGCGTCCACCCCGGCCCGCTGCGGCGGGATCCTGTGCAGGCTGCGGCGCGTAGGTATTGAGGGACCAGACTACCTGGTTCACGCCGGCGTGGCTGACGGGAACCAGCGTGCACACCACCTTTCCGGAGGCGTCCGCGATGGTGATGTAGGGCCGCCGGCCATCGCCGCCATCGGCAACGCAGGGCGCGCCGCCGAATCCGCCCCGCCCGCCGCCGCGGCCGCCCTGGGGAAAAGCAGCCGACGCGGCATCGGGCGGTGCACTCTTCAGATAGTAGGCGATGGTCATGCCGTTCGGCTCATTGGGAGTGGTCGGATAGCGATCGCCGAGCAGCCGGTAATTGCCGAAACTACCTTCGTTGCGCTCCGCGAAGGAGCGTATGGGAAGCAGCGCGGCGTCGCTCGAAAGGACCGTCTTGTCGACGCCGCGCAGGGGCACGATGTTGGTGACCCAGACGCCTCGGCCGTAGGTGCCGACCACCAGGTCGCCCTCGCGCGGATGCACCAGCAGATCGGTGACCGGCGCAGGCGCCATATTGGACTTGAACGAGACCCAGTTGCCGCCGCGGTCAAAGGAAACGAAGACACCGGCGCTCGATCCCAGAAAGAGCAGGTTCGCATTCACCGTGTCCTCCACGATCGAGGTGGCCTCGGCCACGTCCGGGAGGCCGTTGGTAATCCGCGTCCACGTCGCGCCGAAATCCGTGGTGCGGAAGACGAAAGGCCGGAAGTCATCCTGACGGCGGCGCGATTTGGTGACGTATGCCGTGCCGGCTTCGAAGCGCGAACCGAAAACGCGCGATACCCAGGCATCGTCGGGACCGCCGGCAGCGGCCACGTTGGCTGTAGTGTCGCTCCAGTGAGCACCCGCGTCGCGAGTCACTTGCACCTTGCCGTCGTCCGTGCCCACCCAGATAACGCCGGCGCGGGCGGCCGATTCCGCGATGGTGACGATGGTGCAGTGCTGGATGGACGTGTTCTGCGTATTGATCTTTTCCGGGTTGTTGGTGGTCAGGTCGGGACTGATGACTTCCCAATGATCGCCGCGGTCCTTGGAGCGAAGGAGAAACTGCGAGCCGTAGTAAATGGTGTTGTGGTCTTCGGGTGAGATGCGGATGGGGGCGATCCAGTTGAAGCGATAGAGAATCGAATCGGCGGGAGCGGCGGCGCCTCGCCCACCGAGCGGGCGGACGTTGGTGAATGGGTGGGGCGAGTTGAGCTTGGTGGGATCGATGATGGTGCGTGTGCGCGTCTCCATATCCACCCGTCCCAGCGTGCCGAACTCCTGCGTGTTATACAGCCAGCGCCCCATGGGATCGGGCTCGTTATACATGCCGTCGCCGATGCCCACGGACACCCAATCGTCGATATTGATGCGGCCCGACCAGCCGTTCGAAGGGCCCTTCCAGCTCTCGTGATCCTGCAGGCCGCCATAGATGTTGTAGGGCTGGTTCATATCGACACCGATGGCGTAGAATTCCCCGAGCTTGAGGTTCGCGAAATGATCGGAGGTGCGGCCGCCGTCGTACGAAACGGAGACACCGCCGTCCGAAGTGGCGATCATGTGGTCGGAGTCTTCCGGGTCGATCCAGAAGCTGCGGAAATCGCCGAAGGTGGTGATGAAGGGATATCCGCCGCGCCCGCGGCCACCTCCGCCACCTCCGCCACCGAGGCCGGCCCACGTCTTGCCGCCGTCGTTGGATTGAATCATGTTGGACCCGGTGATGAAAACCCTCTCGGGATCGTTGGGGTCGACGCGAAGCTGGTTGAAGGAGTAGCCGGCCTTGCGGCTGACGTCCTCACCTTCGGCGCTGACACGGCGCCAGGCGCGGCCGGCATCGTCGGTGCGATAGACTTCGCCGCCGATATACGAAGCGGGTGCCGCAAACGAAGTATCCTGCTGCTGCGCCGCGCCCGGCCGCAGATTGAAGTTGTCGATGACGGCGTAGACCACGTCGGGGTTCTTGCGGCAGATATCGAGACCGATGCGCCCCGTGTTTCCCTGGGGCAGGCCGTTGGCCACCTTCTCCCACTTGGCGCCGCCATCGTTGGTCTTGAAGATGCCGCCGCCGGGACGCGCTTCCATGATTTTCCAGGGGAGCCGGATGGCGTCGTACATGGCGGCGTAGAGCACATTGGGATTGCGGTAGTCGATCGCCAGGTCCACCGCGCCGCTGGTTTCATTGACGAACAATTGCTTCTGCCAGGTGCGGCCGCCGTCGGTGGTCTTGAAGATGCCGCGCTCCTGGTTGGGTGTGCCCAGGTGGCCGAGCGCGGCAACCCAGACGATCTCGGGATTTGCGGGATGGATGACGATGCGGGCGATATGCTCGGTATCGCGGAGGCCCATGTTGGCCCAGGTCGTTCCTCCGTCGGTGGACTTGTAGACTCCATCGCCCCAGTAGGCGCTGCGCGTCAGGGAGTTGTCGCCGGTGCCGGCCCAGACGACACGGGCATCGGAAGGGGCCACGGCCACAGCGCCCACCGACGTGATTCCCAGGGTATCGGTGACGGGTTCCCAAGTGGTGCCATTGTTGGTGGTGCGCCACACGCCTCCGGTGCGCGCGCCGGCGAACACGGTGCGGCGATGTACCTGGGCCGGCGTTTCCGGAACGGCCAGCGAGGAAACCCATGCTCCTGTGCGCCACGGCCCGAGGTTGCGAAACTGGAAGGCGTTCAGGATATCGCTGTAAGTGGGGTCGGCAGCGAAGGCGCAGCCCGCCAGGGCCAAAACGATGCACAGCTTTTTCATTTAGAACCGCACCTCCAGGTTGTGGCCGTCGAAGACCGCGGATTTCGACGCGTCGCCCATCTTCACGCGGATGTCGCGCTTCGCCGGCGGCAGCATTTTGGAGCCGGCGGCCAGGCGCAAGGTCAGCGCCTTGCGCGCGTCGTTCCACGCCATCTGAATGCCCATCCATTCGCCTTTTCGATAGTCGAAGGAGCTTCCGTCGTCTTCGTACAGGAGGAAGGAGCCATTCGCGCCCGGATAAACGGAAATATCGAGGGGTCCATCCACCTTCTCGGCGGTGTATTGCCTCAGCGGCCCCATCGGCAGAATCGCGCCGGCGCGCACGTAAAGCGGTATGGTTTCGAGATCGACCTTGCGCGTGACTTCGCGGCCGCCGTCGTGCTTCTCGTTGGTCCAGAAATCGTACCAGGCGCCGTGCGGCAGGTAGAGCCGGCGTTCGGCCGCGCCTTTCTCCAGCACCGGCGCCACCAGCATGTCGCGGCCCCAAAGGTATTGGTCGCCGCGCGCCACCGCGGCGGGGTCGTCGGGATAGTGCAGCCACAAAGAGCGCATCACCGGAAGGCCGGATTGAGTGCACTCCCGAACCGCGCTATAGAGATACGGCATCATGCGATAGCGCAGCTCCAGGTATTTCTTGCAGATCGGTTCTACCGCCGGGTTGTGGTATTCGGCTTCGGGAATGGTGAAACGCGTTTCATTGGCCACGTCGCCGGTGGGCGCGCCCTGGTTCCAACCCCATGGCAGGCGCAGCGTCCACACGCGCCCGTGCGAGCGGAACAGCGGGCAGAACGCCCCGAACTGGAACCAGCGGACGTAGAGCTCGCCGGTGAATTCCGCGGTGGGAACAAAGCCGCCGACATCGGTGCCCCAATACGGTATGCCGCTGAGGCCGCTGTTGATGCCGATGGGCACCTGGTTCTTCAGCGTGGCCCACAGCGAGCTCACATCGCCGGTCCAGAGGAACGACGCGTATCGGGCCATTCCGGCGGCGCCGTTGCGGTGCAGCGCGTAAGGCCGCTCGTTGGGACGGTCGAGTTGATAAGCGTCCCAGTACATGCGATTGCGCACCAGGCGCGAAGGCAGATCCAGCGCGTCGCCTTCATCGGGCCACCAACCGTCCACGCCTGTCGAGAGCACGGGGCGATGCATATCCCAATAACAGCTCGGCTGCAGTTCTGCGCGCTTGCCGGAATCGCACGAGTCGCGGACCGTTCCTTTGAACTGGCGAATGCCGGTGGGATACGCCACGTGCAGGACGACCTTGAAATGATCCTGGTGAAGCTGGTCAAACATCGCCTTCGGATCGGGCATCACTTTTGGATTGAAGGTGAACTCGCCGTTATTGGTGTTCCAGCCGGCGGGACAAAAGCCGGTGCCCAGATAGATCATCGCGTCGCACGGCAGTTTCTTCTCCCGGAAGGTCTTGGCTTCCTGAAGAATTGCTTCGCGGCCGGCCAGGGTGCGGTGCGATTGCTGGTATCCGAAACTCCATAGCGGTGGGAGTTCGGGACGCCCGGTGAGGCGCGCCCACTCGGCCATGATCACCGCCGGGTCTTTAGACGCCACCACGAACAAATCGATCGGCAGAGCGAACGTGGAGATATCGGCAGGCGGTGGAGGCGGTGGCGCGCCGCGCCCGCCGCCGGGAACGAACACGGGCGCGGGCTGGAACCTGCTCTCGTCGCCGGTGAAGTCGAAGCGGCCATAGGGCTGGTGGATGTACATGGCCCAGCCGCCGGCGCCGATCAGCCAGGGGATCGGAACGCGGCTGCCGAAATTGCGCAGGTTGTACCCGCCTGAGCCGCTCATCATGCGCTCGGTATTGCCGCGGCGGTCAAACTGCGGGCCGCCTTCGCCCAACCCCAGAATCGGAGTGTTACCGGTGGCAAAGGAGATCACGCCAGTCTGCTGGTCGATCCGGATGCGCTGGACCTTTTCGCCCTTGGCCGTTTCGATGGCGAAGGCCAGCGGATCGGGCGTGAACGCCACCCGCAGATCGCCGACCTTCACGGTCTGGGCGCGAGACGCGTCTTGCCCCGAGGGAGCCCACTTCACCGGCGCTCCGACCGCGGCCGGGAGCAGCGTGCCGTCATCGGCGATGTCGATCGGCTTGCCATCCTGGATCGGCCGCACCGTAAGGCGGAGGGTATGAGGGCTCACGGAGGTGAGTTGGATGGCCACGTCTTTGCCCGCAATCCGTACACCGGGGGCGGCGCCGCGGCCAGCAGGCGGCAGGAATATGGCGCCGGCGGCGCCCAGACGTTGCACCATCCGCCGGCGCGAAAGGGAAGAATCATTTCGGGGTTTCGCCATGGGGTTGATATGTCATTATGACAGCCGCGGCCCGGCGCCGGCGCGGCTTAGTCACCGTCGGGAAATAACCAGTTCAATCGGCCGGTTGGCACAGTTATTTCCTGACAGGCCCTTACCATCTGATATAGCCGCGTAGTTCGATATTCCGCGGACCGTTTCCGGCCATCACCGAGGTGACCTGGCCGAACGTCGTCGAGGTGGGGCTGAAATTCGGCAGATCGAATTCCGGATGGTTCAGAACGTTGATGAACTCACCCTGGAGCGTCAACCGCACGTGGTCGTTGATGCGCACGTCCTTATTGAGCGATGCGTTCAGGCTCCAAAACCAGGCGCCGGTGATGTAGAACCTTTGCCCCAGCGTTCCGGGCGTGGTCCACGGTGCGAAGATGGATTGCACGGCGGTGCCGCTTGGGCCGATCAGCGAGGGGTCGGCAGTAGTCAGCGCGAAGGTCCCGGCGGGATTGTTGCGCGGGCTCTCGAGCAGCATGTTGCGGAATTGAGTTCCCGTGAGGCCTTGCAGGTTGACGCCGCTGTCGCCGTAGTTCGTGAGGGTCTGATAGCCGCTGCTCACGAAGTTCTCGGCCCCCGAGACCACCGTGGCGATCGACCCGATGGTCCAGCCGCCCAGGATGCGATTGAGCACCGGATTCGTGATGTTAAACTTGCTGCCCGTGCCAAAAGGCAGCGCGTACGTTCCGTAGAACCGGTACGCCTGGCGCCGGTCGTTGCTGATGGGCCCCTTGTCCAAACCGAAATTGCGGATGGTGGCGTAGTTCAGCACGTTTCCGCTGGCGCTCGATTGCGTGGGCATATCCGTCAGGGCGTGCGACCAGGTGTAGGAAGCCGTCAGTGTCGCGCCGTGGCTCAGGCGCTGGCGCAACTCCATTTGCAGGCCGTTGTAGTTACCCCAGGACGTATCGTTCGATTCGTCATTTTCGAAGACATATGGATTGGGAACCCAAAAGTTGATGGGGTAAGAGCTGGCGCCGGTATATCCCAGGTCGGCGCACGGACCGAAATTGGCGCCCACCAGCCGGCAATAGTAGGTCGGGGTGCTGCCCCCTTGCAGGCTGGCCGCCAGTCTGCCTGCCTGTCCTTGCAGAAGATCGTTGACGAACGTGCCGCTGGTCCAGGAGGATCCGGCCGCCAGCACCGGGTTCGATCCGTTGGCGCCGAACGCCGTCTCCAGGATGGGGAGCGCCACTTGTCCCGGAAGACCGCGATTCTGAAAACTGCTTACGCCGGCGGCCTGGCTGATGGCGAGATTGCGCTGCGCGTTCTTGAATTCACCCAGGAAGCCATTTTCGAAGATGTTCACTTCCGAAATGGCATACTGGCGCCATTTATGAGTGGTCTTGTTGCCTACGTAGCGGACTTCCAACACGGTTGAGCGGGAAAGCTCGCGCTGAATTCCGAAGTTCCAGGTCTGCACGTAGGGGTTCCGCATGGTAGGCAGTTTGCCCGGACCGTTGGACTGGCCGGCGTTGGTACTGACGTCGTAACCCTGGAAAGCGAATTGGTACTCCGAAAAAGGCGGCGTGAATTTCGGAGGCGCGACCAGGAACGGCGGATCGGGCGATTGCAGAGTCTGGCTGCCGGCGGGGAATTGCGAACCCGCCGTGGCCGAAATCTGCTGCCAGTTGCCCGCATTGGTATTGGTCCAGTAGAACCCGTTCAAGCCTTCGTCAAAGTAAGCGATGCCGTAGCTGGCGCGGATCACGGATTTCTTGTCACCCATCAATTTGCCGATCAGGCCGCCGTGCACCGACGGATTCCACGCCAACCCGAAGTTCGGCGCCGGATTGATGCGGTCGGGCGCGTAAGTCACGGATCGCTGTGCAATCGCCGGAACGTGGTTGATATCGGCGAATACACCCGGCTGGAAAGGGCCGTTGGAAGGCGCGTTCAGGTCCGCCACCACAGGGGCCATGAAGGTGTTGTTGGTGTTGGTCATGACGCCGGTGAACTCCCAGCGCAGCCCGTAGTTCAACGTCAGGCTGGGGCTGACCCGGAAGTTGTCCTGGAAGTACGTGCCCCAGGTTGCATAGTTTGCGCGGTAGACGAGGGGCGCGAATTTCAGGTATTGCCGGCTCTTCTCGTCGATGTTCTCGAATCCCGAGATGCTGGACACCCGCCCTGTCAGCGTGGCGTAGAGAGCCGCCGGAGTGCTCAAGCTGGTGGGCACGATCGACGGGAAATTCGATGCCACGAATACCGCATTGATCGGGTCGACCGTAGAGATTCCGAGCGTGTAGTTCAGAACGCCCGAGTATTGATAGAAGTCATTCTCGTAGAAGCGGGTGTAGATGCCATTCGCTCCAAACTTGAAGGTGTGTCTGCCCTTGACCCAGTTCATCTCGTCCGAGTAAGTGTACGCCGGGTTACCGCGGATCAGGGGCGTTGCGTTCGGAATGAACGGGCTGATGCCGCTGCCAAAGGTGATCCGCTTATTGTTTTGTGAGGCCCATTGGAACTCCGAATTCCCGATATTAGCCCCCGTGACAGTGCTCTGAATCCCGAACTTGAACGAGTTGAATAGCGTGGGCTTCAAGGTGGTATCGAGACCGTTGGAGAGGGCATAGTGCGTTTCCTTGGACTCACCGGAGGCTCCCGTTAACCCGGGGTACGAGGGCCCGGTCGGATTGACGTGGTAGTGCCGGAGGTTCCAGGCAACGTGATACGCCACCTTATTCGCGATCTGGTAGTCCAGGCGCGCGGTTGGATACTCGTTGCGCGACCCCGTGGGGAATTTCCAGTTCAGCGTCTGCTGGAAGTAGTTGTTGCTGATGGGCAGCAGAGTACCATTCCCGAAAGTTCCGTTAATGGTGGTGAGCGCGGTCTTCACGGTGGGGTCCACGGTGCTCGAATAGCCCGCTGCGCCGGCCAGTGACAGCACATTGACGGTGTGCATGCTTCCATCGGTGCCCTTGTAGGTGTAGTCTCCGTTCTGCGCGGCCGGCACCAACACCGTGGCGCTCTTGTTGGCGGCGCCGGGCACGGGAGCATCTTCGTAGTTCACAAAGAAAAACAGCTTGTTCTTGAAATAGGGAATCCCCGGGATCTTGAGCGGGCCGCCCAGGCTGCCTCCGAAATCGTTCAACCGCTGCTGGGTTTTCGGGAGGCCCTTCATGTTGTTGAAGAAGTCGTTGGCGTAGAAGTAGTCGTTGCGCACCTCTTCGAAGACGCTTCCGTGATACTGGCTGGTTCCGCGCCGCGTGGTGAACTGGATCGTCATCGCCCCGCCCGACGCGGCATTCGATTCCAGCCCCGAGGTGGAAACCGTCACCTCTTCGATGGCGTCCAGCCGCAACGCCACTAGCGAGGCAAACCCGTTGGTGCTTTTGTACCGCGTGTCGTTGACGTCCGTACCGTCCAACGTGATGTTGAGCGCGCCCTGGAAGAGGCCGTTGAAGGTGCCCGCGGTATAACCCGCGTCAAGCGATGCAAATTGGAGGACGTCGCGGCCGTCGATCGGAAGGTCTTTGATGTAATCGTTGCGGACCGTATTGGCAACCTGGTTGGAAGTGGTCTCCAGCGCCGCCGCCGCACTGGTCACTTCCACGGTTTGCGAGACCGTGCCAACCGTGAGTCTGATCGGCAGATCCGTGGTGCGTCCGGTTTCCACCGTAACTTTGTCGACAACCGAAGTCTGGAAGCCGGGTGCGGTCACGGTGACGGAATAATTACCCGGCAGCAGATTCGGAACCAGGTAGGCGCCATCGCCTCCCGATACGGTGTTGAACGAAAGGCCGGTGGATGTGTCCTTGGCGCTCACGGCGGCCT
>Ga0116221_1001158_pt1 | contig 17671 bp, 16 predicted proteins | sample Sb_taG_5_FD_88965 | JGI IMG/M metagenome (GOLD analysis project Ga0116221, IMG submission 88965) | Peat soil microbial communities from Weissenstadt, Germany - Sb_50d_8_FC metaG | ecosystem: Environmental > Terrestrial > Soil > Wetlands > Peat | place: Germany: Weissenstadt | collected 2010-09-21 | reverse complement strand
TCACCACCTCATCGATATGGAGCACAGTCCAGTGCGATGGTGCAAAGGCCGCAAGATACGGCATGGTGATCTGCTGAAAGTTCAGGACACGGGAACGCCGTACCTTCTGGATTTCGGGTGAGGACGCGGTGATCAGAAGCAAGGTTGGCACAAAAGGTTGGATGTGAGATCTACTTGATCGCCAGCGCTCCGACGAGCGACTCGAAAATCTTGCACCCATCGGTGCCGCCTAGTTCGGGTTCGGCGGCGCGCTCGGGATGGGGCATCATGCCCAGCACATTGCGACCCGGGCTGCAGATTCCGGCTATGTTTTCTAGCGACCCGTTGGGATTCGCTTCCCGTGTGATTTCGCCTTGCGGGTTCGAGTAGCGGAAGACGATGCGGTTGTCGCGCTTCAGTTCCGCGAGTGTCGACTCATCGCAAAAATAATTGCCTTCCATGTGGCCGATGGGGATGGTCAGCACTTCGCCGTTGCGGCATGTGTTCGTAAACGGCGTGTCGTTGTTTTCGACTCTCACCTGCACCGGCTTGCAAACATATTTCAAGCCGATGTTGCGCATCAGCGCTCCGGGCAGCAAACCCGACTCACACAGAATCTGGAAGCCGTTACAGATGCCGAGAACCAGGCCGCCCCCGGAGGCGAACTTGCGGACGGATTCCATCACTGGGGAGAACTTCGCAATCGCCCCGGTGCGCAGATAGTCGCCGTAAGCGAAGCCTCCCGGCACAATGACCACATCGCAATTTTCCAGGTCGTGCGAGTCGTGCCAGAGGAACGTTGCCTTCTGTTTCGCCACCTGCTCAGCCGTCCAGAAAGCATCGTGATCGCAGTTCGATCCAGGGAAAATAATGACGCCAAATTTCATCGAAATCCTCGATAACTATATGGTAGAGGCGAGTTGGATGGTCTTGGGATGATCTATGGTGACAAGCTCCTATTCTTAGGTCAAGGAAATAGTGCGAGCGAACCCATGCGATTCGAACCCATGGGTGATCGCATTGGCGAGCTCCTCGCGAACCTCCTCGCGAACAACGCCAATCTGCTGCTCTGACAGCATGAATGGTATGGGCTATTTCTCACCATGCAAGTGCTGCGAGAGGTACTTGGCAATGCCCATTTCCTTGATGGAATGAAGCTGAGCCTCCAGGAAGTCGACGTGCCGCTCTTCGTCCTTAATCATGTGCTCGAACAGAGCCCTGGTGCCGTCGTCCTTGACCTCGACGCAGACCTTCACGGATTGGTTGTACTGGCGCACCGCATCGAGCTCGTCCTTTAGGTTAATTTCCATTTGCTGCTGCACGTTGCTGCCGAGTTGAGGCTTCAATCCGACATCGACCGCGGGTATGCTGTCCAAGAAAATAATGCGCTCAATGAGGCCTTCGGCGTGCCGCATCTCCTCAATGGCCCGCACCTTCGTGCTCTGGCCAAGCCGTTTGTAGCCCCAGTTCTGGCACATCTCCGACTGCGTCATGTATTGCACAATCGCCGTCAATTCCGAGCTTAGCGCCGCGTTCAATTCCTTAATGACCTTCTCGTTGCCATGCATGGTTCTGCCCTCCGTAGCTCACCATTTTGCGATCTGGACGACAGGCATGCTGTGACCCAGCTCACAAGGACTTGGTAGGCAGACAGCACGGTGGGAGATTAATTCTGTTTCCCGGCAGGACGTTTTCCGGGAAAACTTCAAGCCAGGGCGATCTGGCGAAATCGGGATGGGCGTTCTTCGCGACGGTCTTTTGCGATGGGCACACGGCACCTCGCAGTCGTTGCAGTGGCTAGGCTGTGGCTAGCCATGGCGGCGGACGATCTCGAGGATCTCGTCGGCGGTCAAGACGCGGGGAGACTTCTTGGCTTCGTCGATGATCCGCTTGGTCAGTTCGGGAGTGACCGGAACGCCGTGGGAGGCGAGATAGTGCTGGACGTTGGAGTTGCCCGACATGGGGCCGATCTCAATCTGCTGCGTGCGGCCGAGCCAGCCGGCGGGAACGCCGGAGTAGATGCGGTCGGCGAGCCAAGTGTGGCCGCGCTTCTGGGCCTTGACGACGGCGGCGGCGTGGACGCCGGTGGCGGTACGAAAAGCATCGCTTCCGACAATGGGAGTGTTGACGGCGATGGGGACACGGGTCACCTGGGAAACGAGTTGGACGTACTCGGGCAGGCGGGTGAGATCGTCGTTGCGAATCCCCAGGAGCTTGAGATTGACCAGCAGTTGTTCGATGGGAGTGTTTCCGACGCGTTCACCGATGCCGAAGGCGGTACCGTGGACGCGGGAAACGCCGGCCTCGATGGCGGCCAGGGTGTTGGCGAGATCGAGTCCGCGGTCGCGGTGGCCATGCCAGTCGATGCCGATGTGCGCTGCGCCCAGGTCGCGCAGTAACTGCTGCACCCAAGTCACGAGGTTGTAAACCCCGTCTGGGGTAGCGGCACCGCAAGTGTCGCACAGGCAAAGGCGCCGGGCACCGGCCTCCACGGCAGCGGTCAGCAGAACGCTCAGATGAGCGGGGGAAGAGCGGACAGTGTCTTCGGTGACGTACATAACCTCGAGGCCTTCGCGCACGGCAAAGGCGATAGCCTCGCGGGAATGGCGGAGAATGTCTTCGAGTTCCCATTCTTCCGCGTACTGGCGGATGGGGCTGGAGCCGATGAAGAGGCAGGCTTCGATGGGAACGCCGGTGAGCTGCACGGCCTCGGCGATGGGGCGGATATCGACGATCAGGGTGCGGGCGGCGCAGTTGGCGCGGATGCGCAAGCGATGCTTGGCGATTTCGCGGCAGAGCTGCAGTACCGCCTCGCGCTGGCGCTCCCCGGCGCCGGGAAGGCCGACGTCGGCGGTCTCGATCCCGAGGCCCTCCATGAGGTGGAGAATCATGACCTTGGTTTCGACGGGAGGATCGCTTACGGAAGGGCATTGCAGGCCATCGCGCAAGGTCTCATCGTCAATCATGACGTAAGCGGGCCAGTGCGCACGGCGCGGACCGGTGGAGGCCCAGTCGTGGATGAGGCTGCTTTCTTCGGGAGTGGTCAAGTCTGCCACCAGATGCCTTATCCGGATACGATGGGCTGCGGTTTGCCGAAAGCGAGGGCGCGCCGGCGCAGTTCTTCTGCGGCGGCAAGGTCACCCTGGGCCTCGCGAACCGCAGCCAGGTGAAAAAGGCTGCTGACGTCGCCACTGGATTCCTCCAGGCTGCGCTCGAAGGCGCGCGCCGCCGTTTCGTAGTCGCCGCAGCGCTCGTGCAGGACCCCGAGGTGGTAATGCGCCATGAGGTACTCGGGCGTCAGCGCCAAAGACAGCTCCAGGTGCTCGCGGGCCTGGTCGAGCTGCCCGTTGTGGAACAAGGCCAGGGCCAGGCGATAGTGGGCGGCATTGTAGTTGGGGTCGATTTCCAGGCAGCGGCGGAAGCAAGCGATGGCGGCGGGCATGTCGCCACGGTGGTAGTAGGCAACGCCGAGATCATAGTGTCCGAGGATGAAGCGGGGAGCGGCGGCGACCGCTTTCTGGTAGCAAAGCGCGGCTTGGCCGAGCAACCCTTGGTGAAAATGGAGGGTGCCGAGCAGATGGTTGGCGAGCACATGGTCCGGCTCCATGGCGAGCAGACGTTCGAGCTCGCGGCGGGCCTCCTGGCTGCGGCCCTCGCGCTCGTGGACGAGGGCGAGCAGGAGGCGCTGATCAATGGCGGCGTCGCGCAGAAAGAAGCCGCACTCGGCGCAGAACTTATCCTGTTCCGCGGCGGGTCGACCGCAGCGGGTGCAACGAAGAAGACTGGAATCAGGCATACATAACCTCCTCTACTTCGCGTTCATCATGGGTGACCGGGCGAACTGCGGCGCACGTTTTTCGAGAAAGGCGCGGATGCCTTCGACGGCGTCCGGAGTGGCCATGAGGTCATTCAGGTATAACGATTCTATTTGCGGAAGGTCCTCGTCCAAGGCGCGGCGCAAGGGCCGGCGAGCGGCTTGGCAGGCGTACTTCAGCGCCGATGGAGAACGGGGAAGAAAATCGGATTCCAGCCAGGCATCAAGTGCGGCGTCGAGATCGTCGGCGCATTTGGCGACCAGCCCGCAGCGAGCCGCCTCTTCAGCAGACAGCGCTGCGCCGGTCAGCAACAGCCGGCAGGCGACGGCTTGCCCCACCCGAACCGGCAGCAAGGCGGAGGCTGCGGGAGCGAACACCGCCAACTTGATTTCGGGAGAAGCAAACTGGGCGGTCTTATCGGCAAGAATCAGGTCGCAGGCGAGGACGAGTTCGAATCCTCCGCCCAGGCACTGGCCGCGGACGGCGGCGATCACGGGCGCGGGGGCCTCAGCGATCCGCCGCAGAAGGGTGTGCAGTGCGCGCAGGGTTCCGGCAATCTGACCGGGGAGGTGCTCCTCGACGCTGGCGCCAAAGCTGAAGTGAGGACCGTCGGCGGCAAGAACCAGGGCGTTCAGCTCGCGCCCGGCACACAGAGAGAGTGCGGAATCGAGTTCGCGGATCATGGAACGATCCAGTATGTTCGCCTTCGGCGCCGCCAAGGTGATGCGCGCGACCCGCTCTTGATGAGTGAACTGGAATCGGATCTTCTCGAAATTCATTTCCGGGCTCCTTCGACGACGCCGTGGGCAGTCCACGGAGCAATTTCTTCGATCAACTCCTCGCTCCAGCGAGCGCCCTGCGCCAGGCGCTGGCGCAGCCGCACGAAATCCACTTCGCGGTTCTTCTTGTCGCCATAATGGAAGGCGCGGAAGCCGGCGTTGGCTTCGGTCATCATGTTCAGCGACAACCAGGCGCGGTTGGTTTCGCGGTTGCGGTCCCAGTGCTCGAGCTTGTGCTTGCGCAGGCTCTCAATGGTCTTGGTGAGGCAGTCGGGCATGGTGTAGAGGAACTGGGTGCACATGCGCTCGACGGCCTCGTCCAGAAGACTGAGGTCGGTGGTGGCGGCGGCCAGCACATTCTGCGCCTGCTTTCTGGCGTCGCCGGTCTTGAATTCGCCGATGACCAGGCGGCCGTACTCGTCGAGCACGCGATCGGAGACGACGAACGGGTTGGCGACGAACCTGCCGTCAACCTTGGTGACGGGCACGATCTGGGTCAGGCCGCCCAGCCAGTAGAAGCGGTGGGCGCTCCAGGGTTCGCAGAGGGTGCCGCTGATCAGGGCGCGCTCAATTCCGACGAACAGCGGGAGGAAGTCGGTGCTGCCGCCATCCGGGGCGGAACCGTGCTTGGGGCCGGCTTGGCTGAAGATGGCCGTATCGCTCGCAATGGAGAAGTCGCATGCCATGCCGATTTCCTGGCCGCCTCCCACCCTCATGCCGTTGACGCGGCAAAGCACCGGCTTGTCGCACTGCAGGATGGAGGTGACCATGTCGTTGAACAGGCGCATGTATTGGCGGTACTCGGCCGGAGCGCCGGCGTAAACTTCGGCGTACTCGCGGGTGTTTCCTCCCGAACAGAAGGCACGGTCGCCCGCGCCGGTCAGCACGACAGCCACAGCGGCGCGATCGTTGGCAGCCTCGCGCAAGGCCAGGATGATGGCTTTGGCCATGTCGGTGGTGTAGCTGTTGAGTTCGCCGGGATTGTTGAGCGTGATCCAGACGTTATGCAGGCCCGCGACGGGCGAGCCGTCCCGGGCGCGAACCGGGCGGCGCTCTACCAAAATGTTTTCGCGGGGCGCGACTTCGACGAGATTGTGATTCTTCATGATCTCTCCCAGGCAGGCTTAAGGATGACACGGCGGGCAATGGCATGTCGCGCCACCGCATCGAAGACCGCGGGCGCGTCGTCCAGGGGATGCTCGACCACGTAGGGCGCAATCGCCACTTTGCCCTGCAAGACCAGATCGAGAGCGGCAGGATACTGATCTGGAGGGCAGCCCCAGTTGCCGCGCGCGGTGGCATCCAACGCCATCAGATTCGACAGGCGCAACTCGACTTTCTTTGACGTGAAGCCTACCACGGCCAGGTAGCCGCCGAAATCGAGCAAGCCGAAAGCGGTCTGTTGTCCGCCGGTGGTCCCGCTGGTTTCGAAGATCTTCAGGCCGATGGCCCTGCGCCCGCTCTGTTTGGCGAAACCGCGGACGGCGGCCTTGAGGTCTTTTTCGCTCATGGATGAGGAATCGAGAGTCAGACCGGCGCCGTGCTGCGCGGCCAGTTCAAGTTTGCCCTGGTCCACGTCAATGGCGACCACTGCCGCACCCAGAGCGGTCGCGATCTGCACGCCGAAGCCGCCCACCCCGCCCACGCCCACCCAGACCGCGACATCGTCGGGGCGGAGGCCAGCACGGCGGACGGCTTCCCAGGGAGTGGTGACGGCGTCGGCAACGACCGAGAGCAAAGCGGGGTCGATTCCTGGCGGCAGCGGTTCAGGCACGGGGCAGAGACCGCGAGCCGGGACGCGAACATGGGTGGCGAATCCTCCGTCACCGTCATTGCCGGGCATGAACTGATGGCGGCAGATGGTTGGGCGTCCCGCCAGGCAGGCGGCGCACGCGCCGCAAGGAATCACGGCGGGAACGATGACGGCGCGATCAAGCCAGGCCGCAGCCTGGTCGCCGGCGGCGACAACACGCCCGCTGATTTCGTGGCCGAGCACCAGCGGCAGAGCTTTCCGCGTCGGAATGCCATCCACGGCAAAGCCGACATCGGTATGGCAGATGCCGCAGCCCGCGACTGCTACGATCACCTCTTCCGGCGAGGGCTCGAGCGCAGGGAACTCCCAGCGTTGGAGCGGCTGACCGGCCGCGACCAAGCGATAACCATGGGCTCCGTCAATACGGGCTCCGTCAATCCGCATGACTTACCTCCCGGCCGCTGCGAGCGCGGAATTTCTGCTGGCCAGGCGCTTCAGTCCGAGCAGGGCGGCGCCGAGCGCGCACACGTAATCGCAATCCGAAGGAATGGTGACCTTCACTTTCAGGCGCTCTTCCAGGGCCCTGGCAATTCCGGCCTGGCGGGCGACCCCGCCGATGAGCGTGAGTTGATCCTTCATCTCGACGCGCTTGAGCAGCGCGCCGGCGCGATCGGCCAGCGATTCGTGGATGCCGCGCAGAATGTCTTCGACGCTGATGCCGGCACTGACATGGTTGATGATTTCACTTTCCGCGAGCACCGCGCAAACGCTGGAAATCGGCTGCGGGTGCTTGGCCCGCAGTGACAACTCGCCCACCTCTTCGAGCGACACCTCGAGATACTTGGCGGCGCGCTGGATAAACATGCCGGAACCGGCGGCGCACTTGTCGTTACTCTTGAACACCTTGACCTTGCCGACGCTGGTGATGCCGATGGCGCGGGTGCACTGCCCACCGATATCGAGGATGGCGGTGGTTCCCGGGGTGGTGAAGTGGGCGCCCCTGGCCGCGGTGGTGATCTCGGTCACCTGAATGTCACGGAAGCTGACGCCATAACGGCCGAAGCCGGTGGTGGCGATGTATTCCAACTGCTGCCGTTCGAGGCCGGCTTGCTGGAGCGCCTGTTGCAGAGCTTCGCCGGCGGCCTCGTCCACCTTCACGCCGCTGCGCGCGCGTCCCTTGCCGAGAACCCGGGGCAGCAGGCCGCGCTCTTCGAGCAGTACGATCGCCTTGGTGAAGCTGGTCCCGCAATCAATGCCCGCCAGTAACGGCATGGTCGCCCCTCCAAATGCCGAATTCGAAGCTCTGGTCGAGTTTTTCCAGAGCGAACAGGGCGGCGCCGACGGCGCCGATAAACTGGGCATCGGGGCTGACTTGCACCTTGCGTCCCAGCACCTCCTCGAGGGCGCGGACCATACCGATATTACGGGCTACGCCGCCGGTCATGGTGATCTCGGGCTCGATGTTGAGACGGCGCGCCAGCGAGAGCGTGCGTTTGGCAATGGCCAGATGAACGCCACCGAGGATGTCTTCCGCCGTCTTGCCTTGCGCCAGGTAGGAGAGAATGTCGGACTCGACAAAGACCGTGCAAACGGTGGCGATCTTGACCGGATACTTCGCCCGGAGCGAGAGCGGTCCGACCTCGTCGAGGCTGATGCCCATGACCTCCGCCGAATTCGCGAGGAAACGTCCGGTGCCGGCGGCGCACTTGTCATTCATGACGAAATCGAGCACCTCGCCGCTCGTCCCGACGCTGATGGCTTTGGAATCCTGCCCGCCCATATCAATCACCGTCCGCGTGCCCGGACAGAGAAAGGCGGCGCCCTTGGCATGACAGGTGATCTCGGTCATCTGGGTGTTGCCGAAAGCGATCTTGTAGCGACCGTAGCCGGTGCCGACGACGAAGCCGACGTCGCTCGCGTGCAGGGCGGCTTGCTCGCAGCACTGGTCGAAGGCGCGTTCGGCCGCACGCTGCACGTTGGCGCCGGTATCCACCAGGGCGCGCGCCAGTATGTTCACGCCCCCGTTGTCGGACATGATGACTGCCTTGGTCTGGGTGGAGCCGACATCGACTCCGGCTGCGATTCTCATGTGCTCCTCTCGTTATGCGCCGGCGCGGACCGAAGCCGTGGCCTTGGCGTGCTCCAGCGACTCGAAGAAAGCGTCGATACGGGTCCTGGTCTGCGCTTCCCCAAAGTAGCGGGGGTCTTCCAGATCGGACTCGATGTAGAGCGTGGGCACGCCCAGTTGCTTGGTGAAGTAATCGCGCATGTCGCCCTGGCCGGCGGAGAACAGGCGGCAGCTCTTCACAAAGTGGATCACGAGGCCGTCGGCGTTCCACTCCTCAACGTAGCGGTGGAGCTGTTCGTAGCGTTGCAGCAGGCTCCGGTTGGTGACGTTCTGTTCAATCATGTGCGTGGCCACGGACTCGAAGGGATGGTCGGGGTCGTGACGAAAACCGAATTCCCACAGCCCGCCGACCGTCGAATAGGTGGAGGCCACAGCGCAAGCCTGCCACTTGGCGAACATATCGCGGAAGGTGCGGAAATAAGGATAGGGGGGAGGGCCTTCCATCACCAGGCGGAAGTGTTCTTTCTCGTACACGCCGTGGCCGGCATCGCTCTTGGCCTGCAACTCGGCGAGCGCCGCCTCGAAAAATTCCACCCCTTCGGGCCGGGCGCGATACACATAGAGAGGGCCCATGAGAGTGATGGCATCGAAGTAGGCGTCGAAGGGCGAAGGCGTGCGCCGCGCGAGATGCTTGATCCGGGACCACAACTCCTCGGAGCGGCGCGAGCAATCCACTGCCTGGCGGAAGCGGTCGTGATCGAACTTGCGGCCGGTGAGTTGCTCTAGCTTCTTGACCGTCTCCTGCAACTGCTTCACGACGTACTCGACATCGAAGCGTGTGGGATGGTCGGCGCGCATGAAAGGCACGTCGATCACATACAGAGGCGCGTTCTGTAGCTTGGCGAGATGTTCGAACCACTTCAGGTAGGTGTTGCAGCCGACGAAATTGCAGAGGATGAGCGTGGGCGTGGGCAACTTCCCGTCGGTCGGGGTGATGCCCTTCAGAATGCAGCCAATGTCGGCCTTCACATAGGCGCAGTTGTCGGCAGCATAGCCCAGTTCTTCCGCCGCCAGAATGGGATCGAGCGACTGGTGGCGGATGGCAAGTTGCAGCGCATTGACCTCAGGATAGATCGGGATGGCGCCGAAGCCCTCCAGCAACTCGACACAGTTGCCGGAGATCATCATGGTGACGGCGGGAGGATTGCCGGTGTTCGCCGCTTGATCGAGCTGCGCATACCAGGCCAGCATCAGGTCCTTTTGCCGCTGGTGAATGGAGCCACGGTACTCTTTTTTTTCTGTCATTCTCTTCCTCAGTCCCTTCCTCAGTCGAAGACCAGCGACTCCACAAAAGTTTCCACTTCGGTGCGGAGATGGTCGAAGGTAAACGACTTTTCCTCAAATTCGAGCTGCAGGTGCGGAACCCCGGCGCGCTCCACTTCCTGCTTATAAGGGACGTAATCGAAATAGGCGGGCTCGCAGAACTTTGCGATGAGGAACAGCACCGCGTCCGCCTGGGTGCGCCGGACCTTCTCGACCAGACCGTCCCAACGCGGCTTGCGGAAGTCGTGACGGACGGAGGAGTACACGGCGCGATCCATGTAGCTGGCCGCGAGCGCGAGGATGGGATCTCCGCCGGTGGGGACGTCGCTTTCAAACCAGCTCTGGCCGATCACGAAATCGTCATCCACGATGTAGCAGCCGGCCTCCTCGATGAGGCGGATGAGGGCGAGGGGGGGCTGTTCGCAGAACGAGCCTTCGACGACGATGCGAATCGAATCGCGCTTCTTGGCGCCGCGCGCCCGGAATTCCGGGAGCGCCGCCTCGAGCATGGCAGTGTGCTCTTCCACGGGCATGAAATTGCCGGCCCGAATCAGCCGATACAACTCCCAGGTGGGCGCCTGCTGCGGGTCGCGCGTGCGCAACTGGTAAAGCTCGCGGACCAGGCCTCGGTTGCGGTTGTAGAGGGTAATAGAGCGGCGGAGGGCGTCGTCGCTGACCTTCGAGCCGCTCAGGCGCTCCAGTTCGGCGAGCACGCGGCGATACTCTTCGGCCAGGAACTGCGCCGCCGCCGGGGAGCTGGGATTGTGGGGAAGGTGGAGAAAGTCCACATACATTCCGGGGAAATTCCGCTTCATGACGAAACAGAGGTTCCGGGCGGAATCGCAGATCGAGGAAAACAGGAAACCGTCAAACGGTTCGAGGCGCCCGGTCAAGCCCAATTCCAGGGTGGTTTTCACGATGGAGCAAATGAACGAGCCGAAGCGGGCATCGGCATGCTGGATGTCGAGGCGGTCGCCGGCGCCGCTCAAGCCGACCGGCAGCATGCCCGAGGCGTGGATCAACTCTACCGGCGAATACACGGGAAAATACGCGACCGCTTTAGCGCCGGGGTGGGCCTGCTTCCACTCGCGCACCAGGGGAAACTGCAAATCGGCACATTTATCGAACGTTCGTTCTATAAAAGGCATACCACAACACATAATCCAAATCGCGAAGTCAGGCTGTGACCGAAATCACATCATGGCGTGATCGGATGGGGCCTTCCAAATTGGCAGGACACGAACGGCCTTGTGATTGTGGGACGCGAAGGGCAGTAGCCAGTAGTCAGGTTTCAGCAGCTAGCGCGAGCACCGCGCGTTTCGTGAACACGCGGATCATCTCGCGACGATACTCCGGGGTCAGGGCCGAGGTGGTCAACGGTTTCGCGGTCTGGGCTGCGAGAACACCGGTGGCTTCCGCCCACTCTTCCGTCATGGGCCTTCCTGCCAGGAGTTCAGTGGCACCTTTCACCAGCACGGGCGCGGGATTCACGGCAGTCAGAGCGACGCGTGCGTCTTCGATTCGTCCGTTGGACCGCTTTAGAACCACGGCGACTCCGGCGAGCGGGTAGTCAATCGAGCCGCGGATGCGCAGCTTGCGGTACGCGCCGCGATAGCCGGCCGAGGATGCAGGCAGGAAGACGCGGGTCACGAGTTCGTTGGGCCGCAGTCTGCGGTAGTCATCGCCAAGGCCCGTGTAGAAGTCCGCGAGCCTCACGCGGCGCACTCCGGCGGCGCTGGCAATCTCGATTTCCGCGTCCAGGCAGAGCAGCGCCGCCGGAGTGTCGCCCGAAAAAACCGCCCAGCACTTCGTGCCGCCCGGCGCGACGTGGCAGAGATCGCCATCCTTCTTGATGCAGAAGGCGCAGGATTTTCGCCACTGCAACGACTGGTTGTACCAGAGGCAGCGGGTGTCGAGACAGATGTTCCCTCCGATGGTGCCCATGTTACGCAGCACGGGCGAGGCGACGGTTTTCGCGGCTTCGGGGAGCACGGGGTAGTGCTGACGCAGTACGTCAGAGTGCTCGATGTCGGTGAGTGGAGTGAGGGCGCCGAGTTCGATACCGCCGTGGGGTTGCGGGCGAATGCCTTTCAGTTCCGCGATGCGGCGGATGTCAAGCACATATTGCGGCTCGAACAGCTTTTGCTGCATTGAGGGCAGCAGGTCGGTGCCGCCCGCCAGGATGCGAATGTTGCCGGCGTGCTCGGCCAGCAGTGCGATCGCGTCCTCGGTGGTACGCGGACGCAGGAGTTTGAACTCGGGGAGGCTCAATCCGCACCTCCCGGCTGCGCCGGTCGACGCGCGAGATCGGATTCATGCCCGACTTCGTGCCTCTTTGGGCCTTTGCCCTTGAAACACAACTCGCCCCCGTGTTCGCGAAATTTTTCCGGGGCGGTGGGGTCGACGCCTTCCGTCAGGTTCAGCGGCTTGGCGTTCCTCTGCGCGCGTAGCGCGGCCAGCACGCGCTCCGGAGTGAATGGCGACTCGTGCAGACGGATACCGACGGCGTCGTAGATCGCATTTGCAATTGCGGGGATGGTGGCCGCGAGCGAGCCTTCGCTGGCCTCCTTCGCGCCGAACGGACCTTCCGGATCGATGCTTTCGACGATGATCGCTTCCACTTCTGGAGACTCGACCGATGACGGGCTGCGGTATTCGAGCAGACCGGGGTTCATGAGCAGCCCGTCTTTCCAGATCATCTCTTCGGTGAGCGCTTGGCCCATCCCCATCCACACCGAGCCGATCACCTGGCCTTCGACCGAGACCGGGTTGAGAGCGCGACCGCAATCATGCGCCGCCCAGACTTTGTGGACCGTGACCTCGCCGGTGTCTTCGTCCACGCTGACCTCCGCGACTTGCGCCGAGTAGGAGTAGGCCGGCGAGGGTCCAACGCCCGCGCCTTTGTGCTTCCCGCCGCGAGATTCCGGCGGAGGCGCATACGAGCCGGTGCCGCTGAGCGCGCCGTGGAAGTCGATGGCAGCGACCACCGCTTCCTCGAAGGTCAGCGAATCTTTCGGGCCTTCGTCCTTGCGTTTTTGTTGGAGCGAGCCACGGAGGATCTGACCTTCGACGCGGCCGGAGACGGTGGCGGATTCGCTGCGGAGTGCCGCTCCGCCTGGACGGGTCAGAGACCCGTCCCCACACGTGAGCCGGTCGTTCGTTAGCCGGTCGTTCGTGAGCCGATCGTTGCGGAAGACGATGTCTTCGGGGGCGCAGTTCATCTTCTTGGCTGCCGCGGCGGCGATCTGCTTCTTGACTTCCTGGGCGGCGCGCAACGTTGCGTTGCCATTCATGAAGGTGACACGGCTGGAGTAGGAGCCGATGTCAATCGGCGTGAGGTCGGTGTCGGCGGCGACCACCTTCACGCGCGAGAGCGCACAGCCCAGCGCTTCCGCGGCCACTTGCGCAACCATAGTGTCGGAACCCTGACCGATATCGGACGCGCCGGTGTAGATGACGACACCGCCGTCGCGGTCAATTTTGATGTTGACGGTTGAGTGCGGCATGTCAGAGCGGATAATCGAGTTGGCCGCGCCGCTCACGTAGTGGCTGCAAGCAATGCCGAGGCCGCGGCCTCTGGGCAGTTTTCCCTTGCGTTCATCCCAGCGTGAGCGCGTCACTACCTGGTCAATGCATTCTGGGAGACCGTAGCTCTGCACGCGCAGGCCGTTGATCGTAATGCAGGGAGGTTTCAGCAAATTGCGGCGGCGGATCTCGGCGGGGTCCATCTTGAGCTTGGCTGCAATTTCGTCGAGCTGCGATTCGAAGGCGAAGCGGACGTTGACCGTGCCGTGTCCGCGCATGGCGCCGCAGGCCGGCTTGTTGGTGAGCACGCGATAGCCGTCGTACTGGATGTTGGGAATATCGTAGAGCGCGCCCAGCAGCGCGCCGGAATAAAGAATGGTGACCACGCCGTAGGAGCAGTAGGCGCCACCATCCTGCACCACGCGCGCCTTGACGGCGGTGATGCTGCCGTCGTTTCTCACCGCGGTCTTGAGGTCCACGATGGTGCGGGGGCGCCCGCGATGCGCCCAAAAAACTTCCTCGCGAGTGTAAGTGATCTTCACCGGCTTCTGCGCCGCGCGAGCGGCGATGCCGGCAATAATTTCGATTGGGATCACTTCGCTTTTTCCGCCAAAACCGCCGCCCACGAGCGGCTTGATCACGCGGATCTGCGACATGGGCATCTCGAGCACCAGCGCCAGCTTGTGTTGCAGGTAATAGGGAACCTGAGTGGAGGACCAGACCGTCAGGCGGCCGAGTGTGCCGGTGTGCGGATCAAGATCGAATGCCGCCAGCGTGCAGTGCGGCTCCATGGCCGCATGGGTGACTTCGTTCGCGAGGAAGCGGCCCTCGGCGATGTAGTCGGCTTCAGCAAAAGCCTTGTCGGGATCGCCGAAGACGTGGTGGTAGTCTTTCTCCAGGTTGTTCGGCTTGTTGTCGTGGATGAGATTCGTCTCGGCCTTCATCGACTCTTCGGGGTCGAAGTAGGCGGGCAGAAGCTCATAATCCACCGCAATCAATTCGAGCGCCTTCTCGGCAATGGCTTCGGAGACCGCAGCCACGCAGGCGACGTTGTCGCCGACGTAGCGAACCTTGTCGAGCGCCAGCGCGTGCTCGTCGTGGCCGACGGGGAGAATGCCGAAGGGGTTGGGAGCGTCCTTGCCCGTGACCACCGCAATCACACCGTCGAGCCGCTCGGCCCGGCTGGTGTCAATGCTCTTGATGCGAGCGTGTGGATGCGGCGAATGCAGAATCTTTCCATAGAGCATGCCGGGGAGGGAGAGGTCGTCGGTGTACTTGCCGCTGCCGGTCGTTTTTCCGGCGGCGTCGATCATGGCTATGGACTTGCCGATGATGGAGTAGTCGTTGGTCGCTGGTCGTTGGTCGTTAGGCATGAGTTCTCAGTTCCCGGTCTCAGTACGACGTCCGATCCGTCATTGATGAAGGAAAAGCAGGTCCTTCGCTTCGCTCAGGATGACAATTCGCAAGGGAACAATCGACACGGGCTTCATTTCGCCGCTGCCATTCCCTTCTTCTCCGCTTCAATCGCGGCCTTGATCGCACTGTACATCTGCGTGTAGCCGGTGCAGCGGCAGAGATTGCCGCTCAACGCGCTGCGGATCTCTTCGTCCGTGGGATCGGGATTCACCGCGAGCAGATGCTTCACCGTGATCATGAAACCCGGTGTGCAATATCCGCATTGTGCGCCGCCCCAATCTCCGTAAGCCTTCTGGATGGCGGCCAGGCTGCCGTGCTCACTGATGCCTTCGACGGTCGTGATTTCCTGCCCTTCGCAACTGAAGGCGAGCAGCGTACAGGCGAGCATCGGCGTGCCGTCCACAAGCACCGTGCAGGCCCCGCAGGAGGAGTCATCGCAGCCGCGCTTCGAGCCGGTGAGGCCGAGATCGCGGCGCAACACGTCGAGCAGCAGCGCGCTCGGCGCGATGGCAAGCTCGTGAGTAAGACCGTTAACGCGCAGCTCTATGAGTTCTTTCTTCACTGCGATTCTGCTTCCCGCTGCTACCGCCTATATGGAAAGGCCGTTGCCGGATCACGCCAGCAGGCCGTGCTCGCGCAACTTCCGGTACAAATTCCGCTCGCTGATTCCGAGCATTCTGGCCGCATTTCCGCGGTGACCCTTGCTGGCCTCGATCGCCAATCGGATGTGCGTGAGCTCCGCTTCTTCGAGCGTCGGCAGCGGGGCGTCCGGCGCAGATGGACCGACCGGCGGAGCAGGCTTTGAATTCCGCAAGGAAGCGGGGAGGTGCTCCGGCAGAACCAGCGATCCCTCACAGAGCACCAGGGCGGCTTCGACCACGTGCAGGAGCTCGCGCACGTTCCCAGGCCAATTGTGCCTTCGCAGGAGTTGCAGGGCCGCCTCGCCGATCTGTTTGCTGGAGCCGAAGCGCTCGTTGAGCACGGTCACGAAGTGTTGTGCCAGCAGGTCCACGTCGGCCGCTCGGGCGCGCAGGGGCGGCACCTCCATCGTGATCGTGCTCAGGCGGTAAAACAAGTCCTCGCGGAAAAGGCCCTGCCGCACCATGGAGGGCACATCGCGATTGGTCGCGGTCAGAATCCGGACATCCACTCGAATTTCCCGGGTGCCCCCGACATGCCGGAACGTGGAGGTATCGAGGACGCGCAGCAGCTTGGTCTGCGTCGCTGGGCTCACCTCCCCGATCTCGTCGAGGAAAATCGTTCCGCCATGGGCGACTTCGAACAATCCCGGCTTGGCGCGGTCCGCTCCGGTGAAGGCGCCACGCTCGTGGCCGAACAGTTCGCTCTGGAGCAGGTTTTCCTGCAGCGCGGCGCACTCGACTACCACGAACGGCCGCGACCGGCGGGAGCTGCGCGCGTGAATCAGCTTGGCCACCCGTTCCTTTCCCGCCCCAGTCTCGCCGGTTATGAGCACGGCAGAATCGCTGGGGGCCACCCGTTCGATCAGATTGATGAGACGGCGGAATTCCGGGCTGTCGCCGATGAAGGAATTGCCGAGATCTGGGGGAGTCAGAACACGGTCGAGAAGATTCGCTCGCTGGCGCAGCGATCGCCGTTCGATCGCCCTTTGAATGCGAATCTGGAGTTCGTCCAGCGGGCAAGGTTTCACCACGTAATCGAAGGCGCCGATACGGATCGATTCGATGGCGGTATCGATGGAACCGTGTCCGGTCAACATGATGACCTCGGCCGTCGGCGTGGCGGCCTGGATGGCTTTCAGCGTCTCGAGCCCGCCCATACCGGGCAAGTGCAGGTCGAGCAAGACGACTTCGGGTTCCACCGCTGCGACTCGCTGGATTGCCTCTTCGCCCGAGCCCACCGCGTCCACTTCGTAGCCGAGACGGCTCAGTTCGCCCGCCATCACCTGCCGGAATGCGGTATCGTCATCGACCAGAAGGAGGGAGGGGGATTTCATAGTCAGTCCTTCGGTTGCGGACCGGGATCGATTGCCGGGATCACAACTTCGAATATAGACCCCTTTCCAGGGGTACTCTCGACCAGGATGTTGCCTCCCCAGCTCCGGACCGCGTTCAGCGACAGGAACAGACCGAGGCCAGTGCCGCCCTGGCGGAGGCTGAAAAAGGGCTCAAAGATCTTTTGCCGGTATTCCGGGGCAATCCCGCATCCTTCATCAGTGACGCGAATGTGCACCGCATCACCGCCTTCGGTGGCGACGACGACCTTGCTGCCCGGCTTCGATGCCTGAATCGCGTTGAGCAGAAGATTTACGAGCAGGTTCTGCAACTCGGCCTCGTCGGCCCGGACGTGCAGGGTGGTGGCGAACGGCCGCACTGCGACGGCCACGGAATTGGCGCGGGCCGTCGGATCGACGAGCCTCTGGGCGGCCGCGATGGCCGCACACAGGTCCACGATATCTCCGGCATGCCGCTGTCCGCGCGACAGGCGCAGGAAGTGCTGAGTGATACCGCGGCAGCGCAGGATCTGGTCGCGCGCGATGGTTGCATTCTCACGGATTCTGGCCTCATCTATTTGCCCGCCCTGCCCGGGGGGAGTCTCGCGCAGGATTCCCTCCACGCACATCAGGGTCGTTGCCAGGGGTGTGTTCATCTCGTGCGAAAATCCGGAGGCCAGGACTCCGACCGACGCCAGGCGGTGGGACTCGGCCAGCTTCGCCTCGGCTGCTCGCCGCTCGGAGATGTCGCGCCAGACCTCCACTACTTGAACCAGCCGCCCCGAGGCGTCCAGAATCGGTGAAGCGTGGATTTCTTCCCAAGCCACCGTGTCGTTGCCGGTTTTGCGCTCGCAGATCCGGACCTGGCGCGCACCCAGCCGCAGGCAGGCGAGGGTGGGGCAGTCGGACAGGTTGCACGGCCCCGGTTCAAGTGCGTAGCAGCAGCAGCCCAGAACCTGCTCGCGGGAGCTGTTGGCGCGCTGCAGAAACGCGTCGTTGGCCGCCATAATCTTTCGTTCCGCGTCGAGGACTACGATCCCG
>Ga0116221_1001153_pt1 | contig 17694 bp, 14 predicted proteins | sample Sb_taG_5_FD_88965 | JGI IMG/M metagenome (GOLD analysis project Ga0116221, IMG submission 88965) | Peat soil microbial communities from Weissenstadt, Germany - Sb_50d_8_FC metaG | ecosystem: Environmental > Terrestrial > Soil > Wetlands > Peat | place: Germany: Weissenstadt | collected 2010-09-21 | reverse complement strand
TCGATGTATTGGTGCAGTGGAAGACGATGAGGTCGGGCCCGGCGTCGGCCAGCGTGCCGGCGGCGTGGGCGATCTCGTCGGTCAGCTCGGCAACCGTCTTGCCCGGCTGCCCGGCGACCCGGCCGCGCGCCACGTAAATGCCCAAGCCCTCGGGCGCGTAGTGGTTGAATTGCGGCTCGGTCATGCGATTGACCGAGGGTATGATCAGGCCGATGCGCGCGCGCGGCTCGGCAAGCGCGGCGGCGAGGGGCTCCTGCTCTGCGATGGCGTCCATGTTTCGTACTCCTCTTCGCTCTACTGTACCGATAATCCGACGCTTTTGGCCAAGGCCCCCCAATAGGATACTTCCTCGGCCAGGAACGTATTGAGGCCGGCGACGTCCACGTCCATCGCCAAGGCGGCCTGGCGCTGAAAGTAATCGCGGACTTTCGGGGTCTTCAGGATGCGGCGGACCTCCCGGTTGAGCTTCTCGACGATCTCCGGCGGCAGGTTCTTCGGGCCGGTGAGCCAAAACCAAGTGTCGCCGTGCACCTCGGGATAGCCCTGTTCGGTAAAAGTTGGAATGTCCTTATAGACCGGGTTGCGCTCGGTCGAGGTCACGGCGACCGCGGTGACGGCGCCGGCCTTGATCTGCTCGCCCGACGTCAAAAGCCCGGTCATCGACAGCGCGATGTGGTTGCCGAGCACCTCCATCAAACCGGAATTGGGCGCCGGCACATGCACGAGATCGATGCCTGCCTTGCGTTTGAACTCTTCCATCATCAGCTGGCCGAGCGAGCCCGGACCGGGCGACGAGAAGGTCAGCAGCGTCTGCCGGGCGCGGGCGGTTTTGACCAGGTCGGCCAGGTTGCCGATGCCGAGCGTCGGATTGGCGATCAGCACGAAGCCGTCGGCGCCGATCATGGCGATGTGAGAAAAATCCTTGATCGGGTCATAGCCGACATTGGGATTGATCGCGGGGCTGGTGATGTGCGGCCCGGAGCCGCCGATCATCAGCGTATAGCCGTCGGGCGCGGCGCGCGCGGTGAGCGCCGCGCCGATGGTGCCGCTAGAGCCCGGATGGTACTCGATATAAAATTGCTGCCCGAACGTTTCCGACAGTTCCTCGGCGATCAGCCGGCCGAACTGATCGGCGCTGCCGCCCGGCGAGAAGGCGACGATGATCTTTACCGAGCGCGTCGGCCAGTCTTGCGCGGATGCCGGAGCAGCCGCCGGCGCGGTCAGCATCGTGGCGGCCAATGCGAGCGTCGCGACTGTTCTCATAGGGCTGTCCGTTCCGTCGCCACGAGCCGCATCAGGCCATCGCAGGATATCGCCTTATCGAGCGCCATGACCGCGTCGACAAGACGATTTCGGGCCTCCGGCGCGAGATGACGCCCGGTGACGCCGGCGAATTTGTCCAGCACCGTTTGCGTGTCGAGGCCGTCTGGCGAAAAGCCGGGCGGCTGGAGGATTTCCACGTCGTAAGGCCGGCCGTCGTGCCCTGTGGCGTGCAGCGCGCACGGATAGGCCTCGGCGGCGCGGCGGGTCAGATCGGCATCGGTCGTGATGTCGAGGCGCGTCATCAGCGCGCGCACTTTGGCGTCGATCCAGCGCGCGTTGTCGAATTGGCGCAGTCCGAACGCGCCGTCGATGAGCGCAACGGCGATGAGGAAATGCAGGCTGTGGTCGGCAGCCTCGCGGGATCGCGGCTCGATGCGGCCGGGATCGGCAAGCCAGCGGCGCACGATGGGCAGGTCGGCAAGCGTGACGCGGATGGATTTGAGCCGATCGACGTTGCCGCCGACCAGACCATGCAAGGCGATGCCGGCCGCGATCGCGCTCTGGCCGCCGGCAAAGCACGGATAGGCCTTTATCGCGCTGCGCATGATGAAGCTATCGTCTGGCAACGGCGCGCCGAATATGTCGCCCGCCGGACCGCGTGGGAACACCGCTCTGAGGCCGCGTTCGGCTTCGAACAGATCGAGCGGGCCGCTGACGCCTTGTTGCGCGAGCAGCGTCGCCTGCATGCCGTTCTGGGCGATCAGCGCGTTGGCGATGTTCTTCGCAGCCGATATGCCGCCTTCGCGCACCGCGACCGGCGTCGGTGCGCGCGCGGCGCCGAGCGCGATGGCATGTCCAAGCTTGTCCTCAGGCAGCCGCATCATCCAGCCGGCGACGGCCGGCGCGACCACGCCGGAAATGGTGATGCCGTCCCATATCGAATCGGCGTCCATCAATGCTTTGCCGCGGCCGTAGATTTCGTAGGCGAGCACGATTGCGGCGAGGAGGTCGCGTCCGCGTGAATGCCCCAACAACTCGGCGGCGGCGAGCGCGACCGGGATATTATCGCTCGGATGGCCGCCGCGGGCGCCGCTGTGCGGATGGGCGCCGACCACATAGTCGTTGAGATCGAGGACGCGGATCAGCGTGCCGTTGGCGAGCACCGCACTTGGCGCGCTCATGCCGCGCGAACGGCCGAGCACCGTGCATTGCGGTTTTTCGCCCAGCGCGTCGAGCGTCGCCAGCACCGAACGCGCGCAGTCATCATCCAGCGCCGCAAAACCGCAACCGAGCGTATCGAGCAGCAAGAGCTTCGCCCGCTCGATGGCGCGTCGCGGAAAATCCTCGGCGCGCAATGCGCAGAGCCATGCGGCAAGCCGCGCGATGGCGCCTTGAGCTGAATGCGACAAATCTTCGACCTCGCGCCGCCGCTCTCTCAATGGCTTGACGCGCGCGGTTGCTCCGGATGCAGGATCAGCTTCTGCACGCGCCAATTGAGGATTTCGGCGACGTAGAGCATGTTCTCGTTCGGGCAGGCGATGGCGTGGATCCAGCCGAACTGCTTGAGCTGCTTGCCGGAGCGGCCGAGCATGCCCAAGACCTTACCGTCCAGGCTCAGCTTGTAGATGCGGCCGGGGAAGGCGTCGGAGACAAAGAGCACCTGGTTCGGCGGCGGCGTGATGCACAGCGTCCACGGTGCGCCGGGCGTCATGGTGCCGCCGTTCTGCAGGTAATTGGTCAGGTCCGGCTTGTTGCCGATCGCCGGCTGCGCGTCCGGCTCCGGCGGAATGTCGATGGTCATGATGCGCAACAGTTTGCCGTCGCTGTCGAACACCTGGATGCGGCGGTTGCCGCGGTCGGCGACATAGATGGTGCCCTTGGCATCGGCGGCGATGTTGTGGACGGTGTTGAACTGGCCGTCGCCTTTGCCGGGCGAGCCCCAGGACGCCACCCAGTCGCCGTCCTTGTTGAGCTTGGCGACGCGGGAATTGATGTAGCCGTCGCTGATGAAGATGTCGCCCGCCGGATCCCAGGTGACGTCGGTCGGCTGGCGGAAGCGGCCGTTCTGCGCCGGCAACGGTGGATTGACGTGCTCATAGGGTTTGGTGTCGGCGTCGGAGGCTTCCGGCTTGCGCCCGATCACCATGGTGACGTGACCCTCCGGATTGAAGCGGACGATCATGTCGGAGCCCTTGTCGATCACCCAGATATTGTCGTCCTTGTCGATGCGCACGGCGTGGGCGAACGACCAGGCGTAAAGGTTCTTGCCGATCTCGCGGACGAAGCGGCCGTCGGCATCGAACTCCCAAAGCTGCGCCGCCGTATTGGCGAAGGCCGGGCCGTGGCTCGAGCCGCCGCGGTGGAAGACGAAGATGTGGCCCTTGGAATTGACCGCGACGCCCGCGGCCTCGCCCATATTGAGGTCGGTCGGCAGCTTGAGGAAATTCGGCACCGAGTCGTAGGGGATCAGCGGGGCCGTCGGTTGCGCCGCCTGCTGGGCGATGGCGGCCGTGCTGAGCAGCGCGAAAACGGCGAGCAAAAGGCGCTTCATCGGGTCCTCCCTTGACGGCTTTTCGTCAGTATATATTGCAAAGCGCGCGGGCGGGAACCGCGCGCGAGGGAACGAGGCGCGAATTGGCGATGGATGCACCGGCCAAAAAGTCGAAGCTGATCAAGGGCGCGACCGGCGACTGGGAAGTCGTGATCGGCCTGGAGGTGCATGCCCAGGTGACGTCGGAGGCCAAACTGTTCTCCGGCGCCTCGACCGCGTTCGGCGGCGAGCCCAATTCGCACGTGTCGCTGGTCGATGCGGCGATGCCGGGCATGCTGCCGGTGATCAACGTGGAATGCGTGCGTCAGGCGGTGCGCACCGGGCTTGGGCTCAAGGCCAAGATCAACCTGAAATCGGTGTTCGACCGCAAAAACTATTTTTACCCTGACCTGCCGCAGGGCTACCAGATCAGCCAGTACAAGTCGCCGATCGTCGGCGAGGGCGAAGTTTTGGTCGACATGCCCGACGGCGAGACCGTGCGGGTTGGCATCGAGCGGCTGCATCTCGAGCAGGACGCCGGCAAGTCGCTGCACGACCAGAATCCGTCAATGTCGCTGGTCGATCTCAACCGCGCCGGCGTGGCGCTGATGGAGATCGTGTCAAAACCCGATCTGCGCTCGGCCGACGAGGCCAAGGCCTTTATGACGGATATGCGTGCCATCCTACATGACCTCGGTACGTGCGACGGCGATATGGAGAAGGGCAATCTGCGCGTTGACGTTAACGTTTCGGTACGCCGCCCAGGCGAACCGCTCAGCACCCGCTGCGAAATCAAGAATCTCAATTCGATAAATTTCATCGGCCAAGCGATTGATTACGAGGCGCGTCGCCAGATCGATACCCTAGAGAACGGCGGAATAATCCGGCAGGAGACCCGGCTGTTCGATCCCGATAAGGGCGAAACGCGGTCGATGCGTACTAAGGAAGAAGCGCACGACTATCGCTATTTTCCTGACCCCGACCTGTTGCCGCTGGAGATATCGGAATCGCTTGTTGATTATTTACGAAAGGACTTGTTGGAACTACGGAAGGACAAGAGGGCCCGTTTCATCAGCGACCATGGGCTGTCGGCTTACGATGCCGACGTGCTAGTGGCTGAGCGCGAGAGAGCCGAATATTACGAGGAGATCGTGAAAGGGGGGGCTGAGCCTAAGGCGGCCGCAAACTGGCTTATCAACGAGTATCTAGGCCGGCTGATGAATCGACCTAGTGAACAACGGCACGGGATGCCAAGCGTGAATCAAACCGCTGCCACATACTCAGAGACCTTGAATATGCCATCAGAAGGTGGGCAACGGCCAGGAATGCCAAATGTAAGGAGTAAAATAATTTCGGCAACGGTCGGACCCCTACCGCTGAAACACTTACCACCGGCGACGCATACGTCGATCTTGTCCATGGTCTCGTCAGGTTTGATTTCTAGCAAAACTGCTAAGGACGTGCTGGACCATATGATGCTGAATCCCGGCGAAGATCCGCGGGAATACGTCGAGAAGCATAACTTGCAGCAGGTGACCGACCTCTCCGCGATCGAAAAGATCGTCGACGATGTCGTCGCCAAGAACCCCGACAAGGTCGCCGACGCCAAAGCGAACCCGAAGGCGATCGGCTGGTTCGTCGGCCAGGTGATGAAGGCGTCGGGCGGCAAGGCCAACCCGCAGGCGGTCAACGATCTGCTCAAGAAGAAGCTCGGCATCTAAGCGGAGCGGCGTATCGCTGCCGCGCGCGCGTGCGCGCGAACGCTCCGCGCCCTCCTCGCAAGTCGAAACGGAACCGAAATCTGCCGCGCAATGTCGCCGCGCGCGGTCGGCAAACGTGCCGTCGTCGCGAATCAGTTGGCACTGATTCGCGCGTTTTGCGCCGCGTGAGGCCCTTCAACACGTCCATAAACGCATTCGCCGCAAAATTTTTTTTGCGTCGCGAAGTTGACTGCGCGGGCGTTATCGCGTGCGCAAGGATCTCCCGCGAGATATCGTTGTGGCGTCGGAGTTTCTCGCCGTGACAAAAATTGCGACAGCGCAGAAACCCTTAATTCATCGGCATTTTCGCGCTATATGCAGTTTTGTGCGGAAAATATCGCGCGCGAAAAAATTGTTGCCGTGACGTTGCGCCCGCGATGCCGCCGCGAGCCGCCTGCGAAGGTCGAAGGAGCGGGTTACACACAAAATCTAGTGGAGTGACTGTTCTTTTTTCCCGGCTGTAGTAATCCGGTCGTAGTGTCCGTCGATTCGCGACGGCACTGCACTGAGTCGCCACCCACTCAAGCTAGGAGGGCAGCAATGGCGAAGAAGAGAAAGAAAGCAGCGGCGAAGAAACCGGCGAAGAAGCGTCGGAAGAAGAAGTAGTCTACGCCGTTATCGGTCTTCGACGACACTCGAAGATCGCGTCACACGGGCCGGCCAACGTCGACGGTGGATCGACATCAGCCCAAGACGGGCCGGCCAAGTGATCGACGGAGGGCGTCGGCGTGACGGGGGTTTAAACTTCGCGAGCGCGCGCATCGCGCGGTAGCGAAGACGGGATGGAAAAATCCGAACCTCACCTCGGCACAAGCCGATGGCTTGATCCTCAGGCCTCGCCGACGCCCTCGGTTTGTTGGCGGTGTCCTCTAATAACTTGGATCGGCGCCGTGGAGCAATTCCATGGCGCCGTTTTTCTTATCAGCATAGCGCCGACGCATCGCATGAAGCGCGCCGTCAAGCGAGGAGCGAAATCGAGCCGCCGGCGCGGCGCCGCGCCGATCGAACTCTATTACTGGCCGACGCCGAACGGCTGGAAGATTTCCATCATGCTCGAAGAGTGCGGGCTGCCCTACGTCGTGCATCCCGTCGACATCTCCAAGGGCGAGCAGTTCACTCAGCGCTTCCTCGCCATCTCGCCGAACAACCGCATTCCCGCCATCGTCGATCCGAACGGCCCCGGCCGGCGGCCGATCCCGGTGTTCGAGTCCGGCGCCATCCTGCAATATCTCGGGCGCAAGACTGGAAAGTTTTATCCGCGCGACGAGCGCGCCCGTGTTGCGGTCGATGAATGGCTGTTCTGGCAGATGGGCGGGCTCGGCCCAATGGCCGGCCAGGCGGTCCACTTCCGCCGCTACGCGCCGGAGCAGATCCCATACGCGCTTGCGCGCTACACCGACGAGGTCAACCGGCTCTACGGCGTGATGAACACGCGCCTTGCCGGACGCGAATTCCTGGCCGGACGTTATTCAATTGCCGACATCGCCTGCGTGGGCTGGGTCCGCCTCGCAGAGCGGCAGGGCCAGGATCTGGCGCAGTTTCCGCACCTCAATCGCTGGTTCGAAGCGATCCGCGCCCGGCCGGCGGTCAAGCGCGCCTTCGCCATCCGCGTCGAAGCAGCGTCGAAGGTCGACGTCAACGATCCAAAAGTGCGCGCGGTACTATTCAGTCAGCGGGCTAGGTAGGGCGTGCGCCACCCGACGTCGCGATCAATTCGCCCGCGTCCAGGTCTGCGTCTTGCAGATGAAACCCATCACGCAGCCTTTGAGCTCGGCGGTATTCGGCCCGGTCAGGGTGAACGAGCCGGTATAGGTCTTGCCGTCGGAGGCATTGTAGACGTTGCCGCTCCATTGGTTGGGTGTGCCGCTCGGCTTCATGCCGAGCACGATCGGCACGCCAAGGAGCGGCCGGGTCTGCTTGCTGGCGTCGGCATTGTTGCTGTCGGTCTTCGGCCGGCCGGTTGACGGATCGTTCGGCTCCTTGAGCCAGACCAGCGAACCGCACAACGCGCCGGCGCAATTGGTGATGCGCACCTGGCTGTCCTTGTCCGCGGTATACCAGGTGCCAAGCGCATCGGCGGCGCGCGCCGGCCCGCTCGGGGCAAGCGCGATCGCCGACAGCACGATGGTCGAAAGCCAAAGTGCCAAACGAAACGTTTTCATCAAGAGCCTCTCATGCCGTGTGCGGCGCGGCCGGGACCATAGTCGAGGCGGCGCGAATTGCCTAGTTGGCGGGCTTTTCTCGGTTCTTGCGGTCGGGCGGCGCGGCGTTGCTTAACGCAGTCTTGCCGAAAACAACGCAAGCCTACGCCGCGCGGTTCAGATTCGATTCATCGCATTACTTAAACCACCATTCAAATCTTCCAAGGATTATCGGCGTGTTGGCCCGGGGGAATAAGGGCAAACGAAAGCGGACAGGAACAAGGCGTAGACAGGGGATTGTTATGGCTCGTTTTGAAATTCTCGACAGTAACATGGCACCGCTCGGCGAAGGGCCGGCATCGGGAGACATGCTGTTCGAGCTCGGCATGATGTATTCGGTCGGCCGCGACGTGCCGGTCGATCTCGTCTCGGCGCACAAGTGCTTCAATCTCGCGGCGGTGAAGGGCAACACCGATGCGATCCGGCTGCGGCGCGAAATCGCCAATCAAATGTCGGATGCCGAGATCGCCGTGGCGCAGCGCGCCGCGCGCGATTGGCTGCGCGGCCATGCCGAAGTGCCGGCACCGGCGCCTGCCATGGCGGCCTGACACCGCTACTCGCTGCGCATTTTAGTGGAGCATGATCTTTTCCGAAAGCCGGTACCCATCACCGGATCAAGTCCGGTGACCGGCTTTTTCGGGATCATGCTCTACGGTTTGCGGACGAAGAACTGGTACATCTTGGCGAAGGTCGCGGGCGCTGCCGTCTCGAAGGCGTGCCAGCGATCGAGATCAAGCGCCGCTGCCGCTTCCGGAAACCGCGCCGCAAACTGCTGCAGGGTTGCCGCATCGAGCACGAAGCCGGTGAGCTGCACGCCGTTCTCGGCCAGGAACGCCTTGATCTGTGGCAACGTCATCTGATGTTCCTGGACGTGGAAGATCAGGTCGCGGCATTCATTGGTGGTGAAGAAATCGCTGAACGCGCTCGCCGACTTCAACAGCGAACCGTCCTGCGCCGCCAAAATCTCCTCGCGACAGCGCCGGATATCTTCCGCAATCGGCTGGTAGCCGCGCTCGGCGATCAGCGCGCGCGCGGCGACGACGTTCTGGCGCGCCAATTTGCTGTAGAGGCCGACCTGCATCACGCCGCCCGGCCGCAATAGCGACAGCAGCGCGCGCCAGCCCTGCCACGGATCGCCGAGATGGTGCAGCACGCCGGACGCGTCGATGAAATCAAAACTGCGGCCGATCGCGGCCGCCCTGGTGATGTCGGCTTGCGCGAACTCGATATTGTGAAAGCCGAGCGTGCCGGCCATGCGCTTGGCGTAGCCGAGGCTGGCGAGGCTTAGATCGATGGCGAGGATGCGCGCGTCGGGCGCTTGTTGCGCAAAGGTGATGGCGGACAGCCCGGTGCCGCAGCCGGCAATCAGCACGTCGGGAATTTGCCCGGGCTGGCGGCCGGCGAGAAGCGTGTGTTGCTGCGGCAGCGCCGGCTTGGCCCAGCGCGGGTAGGGGTTCTCCTCATATTGCTGGCGGACCGAGCGCGACACCTCGCCGTCGATCTCCGTCAGGGTGGGTATTTCCTTTGCGAGCCGGCGTTCTTCCGCCGGTTCTTCGATCTGCTGGACGAAGAGAGCGTGAACCGATTGCGGCCAGGAGCGCTGCAGCAGCGCCGGCGCATCGGCGAGCGCGTGCAGTGGAAAATAGGCGCCGACCGCCACCGGCCACAGCGCCGCGCATTCCTGTCCCGATGCCAGCGCCTGCTCGAGCGATGCGCGCAGGCGCTGCGCTCGACCGGCTTCGCCGTCAGCCAGCGAATAAACGTAATCGTTCTCGTAACACTGCCGGGCCACGGCGCAGTAGAAGCCAAGCAGCCCTTCGTCACATGCGCCGCCCGCCTCGGCGGCCGTCAGCATGGTCGAGCGTATGTTGGCCAAGAGCCGTTCAAAACCGACATCGGTGAGCGGCGCGCTTTGCAAAAGGCAGCGCAGCAGATCGTCCTGCACGAGCGCATCGAGCCCCGATGCGCCGAACAGCTCGGCCGCGGCAAGCCGTCCCGGCCACGCCTGATTGGCGCGCGCGACGCACTCGACGATCGCGCCGTTGAGCGCGATCAGGCTGATGCACACCGCGACCAGCTCGCGCGGATGCGTCCAGCCCTCGGCCAGCGCCCGCAGCGCCAATTGCCGAAACCGGCCATTGTCGGCGGTGAACCTGCCATATCGCAGGCATTGGGCGAAAAAGATCTTGCCGGCCGCCGTATCTCTGAGCTCGAGCGCACGGGCGGCGGCCAGGATCGCCGACCTGACGTCGCCCGTCGCCATATAGGCTTGGCCGAGGTTTTCGAAAACCTCGAACAGATCCGGCTTCAGCGCCGCCGCGCGCTCGAAGTGGGACACGGCTTCGGCGGTGCGGCCGAGCGCAATCAGCACGGCGCCGAGATTGCCGTAGGTCTCGGCATGGTTCGGATCGATCGCCAGGACCTGATTATAGTGCGCCACCGCGGCGTCCGGCCGGCCTTGCTCGGACAAGACATTGGCCAGGTTGAAGCGGGCCACGGCCAGATTCGGGCTGACCGCGATCGCGCGCTCGTAACACGCGACCGCGTCGGCCGATCGGCCCTGCTCGCGGCGCACATTGCCCAGATTGAGGTGCGCCAGCGCGTGATCGGCGCGCAGCGCCACCGCGCGCTCCAGATGCGTCGCCACGTGATCGTTGCGGTTGAGCGCGCGCCACGCCAACGCGATGTTGTAGTGATATTCGGCAACCGTGCCGTTGATCTTGATCGCCTTGTCGAACAGCTCCACCGCGGCCGCCGCGTCGCCGCGCTGGAGCGCGATCAGACCGAGATTGTGCAGGCTGTCGGCATGGTTCGGCGCGAGGTCAAGAATGTGCCGGTACTGCCGCTCGGCTTCGATCAGCGCGCCGGTTTGATGATGGGCGACGGCAGCATTGAACAATGCCGCAGGCGAATTCGCCGCGCCGGCGGCGATGCCGAACGCCGGCTTGGCGCCGGGCGGTCCAAAACCTCGCCTCTGCTTGCGGCTCATGGCTTTATCGGTGGCTCAGTAAATGCCGGCCATCGTGCTAGCGAACCGGCCAAGGTGGGTCAATTCAGGTTCCCGGCCGGTCGGCGCCTTCGCTCGCGCCGTTTGACGTTGAAGTGCCGGAAGCATAGGTATTTCGGCATCCGGAGAGGTGGCCGAGTGGCTGAAGGCGGCGGTTTGCTAAACCGTTATACGGTCTAAAGCCGTATCAAGGGTTCGAATCCCTTCCTCTCCGCCAGCCTGCGTCGCGCAGACACGCAACCGGGATTCGCGAGCGCGTTCAAGGGGACTGGGGTGATGGACGAAGCCAACCCGATGACGCTGACGTTTCGGTGTCCGCCCGAGCTCGAAAAGCTTCTGCCGCGGCCAATTCCTGCGGTGCTCGGCCTGCCTGACTGGTTCAAGGCCTTGCCGCAGAAGGCTCTCAATCCGGCCATGGGCGAAGAGGTCCAAACGGTCAAGAGATGTCCGCCTTTCATCGACGCCATGACCTATGGATTTCTGATGCCGCTGGCGATCGATCTCGAAGTGCGCGACGGCGAGTTCAGCTGGGACTTCGAAATACCCAAGGGGTTTGTCGGCGAATATTCGCATTCACCCATCGATTTTCACGTCCCTGCTCAGGTCGCCGGCACTCCGTTCTTCGATGACGACCGTTTCATCATCAAGTTCAACAATTTCTGGACTATCGAGGCGCCCCCTGGGTACTCGCTGCTGTTCACCCATCCGGTCAATCGCACCGACCTGCCGTTCACGACGCTTATGGGCTTGGTCGATTGCGACAAGTTCAGCGACAGCCCCGTCAATTTTCCGGCTCGCTGGCATGACGCCGGCTTCAACGGCGTGCTGCCGAAGGGTACGCCGGTGGCGCAGTGTTTGCCGGTAAAGCGCGAACACTGGGCCGGCCGCTTTGCGGTGATGTCTGGCGAGGACACGGCGCGTTTGATTGAAACGCGAGACTCGATGGAAAGCGAGACAGACGTATATCGTCGACACTTCCGCGCCCCAAAGCGATGAGCGGCGAAGCGTGCGTCCAGTCGCCGCGATGATGCTCTAGATTTTCGTCCGCTGCAGGTATCGCTCCGCCGCGCTCGGCTTGAGCCAAAATCGGCCACGACCCGACCTCACCAGCGAGGCAAGCGCATTGCCGTAGCGTTTGGAATCGTCGCCCGCCGCTGTGCGGAAGCACTCATAACCGGCATCGCGCTGACCGAACTCCAAAAGGCACTGTCCGAGATTGAGCCAGAGTCCCGCGTCATCCGGCCTGATCGTCAGGCAGCGCCGGAAATATTCCGCGGCCGTTCGACACTCACCGACTTCCTGATGCGCCTTGGCCATACCGTAGAGCGCCGCGAAGGAGCCAGGCGAAATGTCGAGCGCCCGGGCGAACGCGACCCTGGCGTCGGCGCAATTCCTGCGCGAAAGAAAAATGTAACCGAGCTGCACGGACAGATCAGAAATCATGGGCGCGACTTCGAGACCGCGGCCGAGAGCCTCGATGGCCTCGTCATATCGCTCCATCTCAACCAACAGCGAGCCGAGCTCGCGAAACGCCGCTGCATATGGCGGCCGCCGCTTTGTCGCGCGTTTGAGCCGCGCCAGGGCATCGTCGTGGCGGCCGGTCTGGCGCAACGCGACCGCAAGCTGCGTATCGATCTCCGGGTCGTGCCGGCCGCGCGCGGCGGTTTCCAGCGGTGCGATGGCGTCACTGGCGCGACCCTGCATCAACAGGGCGCAACCGAAAATATGCAGAGCTCGGGCGTGGCGCGGATCGGCCTTGAGCACCTCGCCGGCAATCCGCTCCGCTTCGTTCGGGCGCTGGCTGTTCAAGGCGAACATGGCCCGCGAAAGCGCATCGTCGCCGCGGCCTACGCCGCCGCCGGGTGCCATCGGATGTCCGGGTCCGTTCGCCATCGCCGCCCTGAACCGCGTGTCACGTGCGCGAGCGAAACGTTACCATACACGCGGCGCTTTAAACATCGCGGCCGATCGACGGGGCTCATGCCGGCGGCCATCGCGATGGCGGCGGTACGGCGCCGGACTGTATATCCGGATGACGCTGTTGCGAGGCTACTCTTATGATAGTGATGACGCCTCAAGGAGCTCACGGCGATGCTGCGCAGAAGCAGGTTTAGCCGATACCCGCCCGCTGCCGCGGTGTTGTTGTGCCTGTGCACGCTCACCGCGGTAGCGCAAGACGACGTCATCGAACGTCAGCTCAAGGCGGCGCCGGGCCGCGACGTGCGCGCCGGCGTCTTCACCGACATCCGTCCGGATTGCACGTCCGGGCCGCTGCCGGCGATCAGGCTTGCCACGCCGCCGGCGCACGGCAACGTCACTGTCAAGCGCGGCACGCTGAGAGCGACCAACATCAAACAATGCCTTGCGATCGAAGTGCCGGCTTTTGTCGCGTTTTATCGTGCCGCCGCGGACTACAGCGGCGCCGATGATTTTGAAATTGAAATCAGTTCGCCGAACGGTCACAAGCGGCGCGAACGCGTCCATGTGACGGTGACGAAATCGTCAAGCGCCGGCGAAGGTATCTGATGTTGCGGCGGCGTTGACGCGCTTGCCGTTGAAAATTTTCCGTCAGCGAACATCTGCGCGTCCGATTATTTGGTGCGCATGCGATTCGCGCTGCAGACATCGCGATGCTGCATCGAGTCCAGCGATTCATTGGCGGCGCAGCGAGAGAAACAGCGGCGGATTAGCCTCGGCTACGCTCCGACAAAGCGGGAAAAGCTACGTCTCTGTCGGCTCGTAGACTGATCGCGACGGTTCGCCGTGCCTCAAAGGCATTCTCATGGGCTTGCCGTGAGAACGCCGCTTACGGTCTTCATGCGCCCTCTTAAGACATTGTTTTATTGATAGAATTGCGGACAAGCCGGCTGGCTCGCGCAATACCGGCCGCACACCGCGGCGGCACCAATTGCGTGTTTTTTGCGCAACACCTTCCCGAAAACGGCAGCCGGAGCCTGTGATTGGGGCTGTTCTTCATTGCATGTCGGAACTCACTTGCTAATGTGGCGATGCGACGGAGGGGGGAACCCCAAGTCGTCCCAGCCGGAAGATCGGGGTTAGAAAATCCGGATGGGAAAGGGGACTGAAGGGGACCTTCCAGGGGGCGAACGCACCCGGCGAGACGGAACCCTCCCACGGCAAACAATTGGAGGTTCAAATGAAGATGGTGAAAAGCCTCCTCCTCGGTTCCGCAGCCGGTTTGGTTGCGGTCACTGCGGGGCAAGCAGCTGATCTTCCCGTCAAGGCCAAGCCGGTCGAGTACGTGAAGGTATGCAGCCTCTACGGGGCAGGATTCTACTATATGCCTGGTACTGATCTGTGCATTAAGATCGGTGGCTGGGTCCGCGCTGAAGAGGCCAACGGCAGAATCAACGGCTCCATGACCTGGGGTCCGTTCAACGGCAACGTGAACCAACGGTCCACCAGCAACGAAGTGATGCGGGCCCGCGGTTACATCACGGCTGACGTTCGTAACCAGACCGAATACGGTACGGTCCGCGGTTACATCGCAGTCGGCGTCAACACCAACGACGTCGGCCTGCAAGTGGCCAACCTTGTGGACAGCGCCAACCGCGCCTTCGTCCAGTGGGCGGGCATGACGGCCGGTCTGTCACAGTCGTTCTTCGACTTCTACAGCGTGCCGGCCATGCAGTATCGTGGCGGCTATCTGCCCGCTTCGGACACCGGTGACGGTGGCTGGTGGGTGTGGGCCTATACGGCACAGTTCGGTGGTGGCTTCTCCGGCACGATTTCTACGGAAGCGCGCCGTACGACGCAGATCATCGACGCCAACTGCACCGTGCCGAATGCCGGCTGTACCGGCTCGGGTGGCACTATCGTACCGGGTAGTTTCTTCAATGCGCTGACGACGAACGCTGTCACGGCAGCGGGTGTAGCAGCGCAAGTCAGCGGCGGTGCGGCGCTGTTCCCGGGGGCGGGTGCCTACGGTGGCCAGCAAACGCCTGACTTCGTCGCCAATCTGCGCGTCGATCAGGCGTGGGGCGGTGCGCAGGTCATGGGCGCTGTCCATCAGGTCAACGCCACCTACTACAGCCTTGCCGCGGGCACTGCGCCGAACACTAACGGCGGTCATCCCAGCGATGCGTGGGGATGGGCAGCGGGCGTGGGCTTGAAGATCAATACGCCCTTCATCACCCAAGGCGACTGGTTCCAGACCCAGGTCAACGTGACCCAAGGTGCGCTACGCTACCTGTTCAATACCCCGAACACCAACTGGGGTATGGCGAACAGCACCGCCGGAGGCGCCGGCAACGAAGGCTACGGCGTGCTTAGCGACTGCGTGTACGGCGGCACGGTGGCTGGCGGCAACAACACCAGTTGCCAGATGACGTCCGCTTGGGGCATCAACGCCGGTTACGAGCATTACTGGACCCCGGCCTGGCACACCTCGTTGTACGGCGCCTACTATCAGGTGTCGTATGGCACGGGTACTGGATCGGCCAATGCGATGCTGTGCTCGGCGGAAGGCGCCGGCAACGGCGCCGGGACCGGCACCACGGCGGTCAACACCGCAGGCTGCAACAACAACTGGTCGGACTGGGGCGTCGGCTCCCGTACCCAGTGGGACGTGACCAAAACGTTCTACCTGGGCGTCGAGGTGCTGTATTCGCAGCTCCGAACCGCACAGTCGTTCAATGGCCTGATCCCTACTGGGGTGGCCATCGGCGGCGCCACTCCTGCGTCGGGGACGACAGTACAGAACCAGAGCAGCTGGATGGTCAGCATTCGTGCTCACCGCGACTTCCTGCCCTGATCGCTTGATCGAGGTATGAATTCGATGATCCCCGGCGGACTTTCCGCCGGGGATTTTTTCTTGGTGATGTAGTCATGAACAAGCCCGCAAAAATAGATGTGCCGTCGCGCGGCGTTCAAGACGAGCGGCGGCTCTTTGCCGCCAAGATCCGCGCCGGCTGGGCCGTGCTGGGTTGGAGCCAAACCGATCTTGGTCAGCGAACCGGCATTACCCAGCGTGCAATCTAGCGGATCGAAGACGGCGCGACCCGGCCGCGGCAATTGACGCGGCTGCGAATCGCAAAGGCTTTCGGCGACGCCGGTGTTGAATTCAAGAGACTGCAGACCGGCGGTTTTACAATGTTTGTCCGGTTTGCGGCCGCTGGCCGAACGGCTGGCCATCCAAAGCTATCTCCGCCTCGCCGGGAGGCGCGATAGCGCCGCGAATCATTTCGGCGGCGTCGGCCAAAGTGTCATTGGCCAAATGGGCATAGCGCTGCGTCGTGCGCACCAGGCTATGCCCCAACAGCCCCTGCACCACATAGAGCGACACCCCTTGTTGACGAGAAAGCTTGCAAATGAGTGTCGCAAATCGTGCAGCCGGACATCCGTAAGACCGGATCTTTGCCGAATGCGCGTCCACGGGAAGTGCGGTGACCTCATCCGGGACAATCGCTGCCCGCTGAACCAGGCCGTGCCGCTCCCGTCGAACGCCGCGCACCACGGCGGAATTCACCCGCGCGTGCCATTTGCGCCAGCCCGCCGATTCGAATTTTTCGCGCTCTGGTGATGGCGCGCTACCACGATTTCAAGAGCGCCGGTAGGCAGGTTGTGGCGTGCGCGAAGTTGCATCTTGTGGTCGAACGGGATGCGGCCCAAGTCGTTGAAGTCCTTGCTGAAAATAATCACAATCGCCAGCTGTGTCGTTGCTGCAACATGCGGCAGGATTCAATCGGGAAAACCGATTTTATGCTCGTAAATATGCGCAAAGTTTGTCACCGTTGCCGGCGAGATAGGCAGATTCCATCGCATCTCACAGGGGGACACCATGAACAAACTTTTGATTGCGGGGGCAGCACTCGCGGCGCTGATCGGGACGCCGGCTCTCGCGGCCGACATGGCGGTCAAGGCGCCGCCGGCTCCGGTCGCGCCAGCCTGCGTATGGTGCGGTTGGTATGTCGGCGTAAACCTTGGCGGCAGTTGGGGCAGGGTCAGAGATACGGCCGACTTCATACCAACTGGGTTCACGCCGTCGCTGATTGCCACCAACGCCACTAATCCTGATGGCGTGATCGGGGGCGGCCAAATCGGCTACAATTGGCAACAGGGTGTCGTTGTATTTGGCCTCGAGACCGATATTCAAGGATCCAGCGAGCGAGCCACTGCCTCAGCGACCGGCGTTACCGCGACTTGCGGTGTGCCGTGTTACGTGACCGAGACCGACAAGTTGACTTGGTTCGGTACCGCGCGGGCCCGCCTCGGCGTCGCATCGGGTAGCTGGATGGCCTATGTCACCGGCGGCGCTGCCTACGGCGGAATCAGCACCAACGGCACGGAAACCTTTGTGGGTGGCATTGTTCCGGCGCTAGCTCTACAGAATACGAACACCACGCGCGGCGGATGGACGGCGGGCGGCGGTGTGGAAGGTCAGTTGACCGGGAAGTGGACCTGGAAGGTCGAGTACCTTTACATGAGTTTTGGCACGTGGAATTTGGCTTTTGCCGAACCCGCGCCTCTTGCTCCTGGGAGTGTTACGCAGTCGTTGCGTGTTACCGACAACGTCGTGAGGGGCGGCGTCAACTGGCACTTCTGAGGAACTTCCTTTCTCGATCGCGAAGATACGAAGGCCCCGGCTCAGCCGGGGCCTTTTGTTTTATCGGGCAAAGATGCCATTTGGGGAGTTGAGCGCCGGGCGCTGGTGCTTGAGCGAAACCTTCCGCGCCATCGCGCCTGCGGCCTTGACAGTGCTGGTCAAAGGCGATGGCTTCGCCGGCGACGCCGTTCAATTGACCGGGATGTTGGCGTCCTTCATCACTTTGCCCCAGACCACGATGTCGTTCTTGATCTGGCTGTAACGGTCCGGCGCCGCGTGCGCGACCTGGCGGGCGCCGACGGCGCCGCTGGCGCCCGCCACGTTTTCCACGAAGAACGATTGTCCGAGCCGCTCGCCGAGTTTTTGCG
>Ga0116221_1001146_pt1 | contig 17781 bp, 17 predicted proteins | sample Sb_taG_5_FD_88965 | JGI IMG/M metagenome (GOLD analysis project Ga0116221, IMG submission 88965) | Peat soil microbial communities from Weissenstadt, Germany - Sb_50d_8_FC metaG | ecosystem: Environmental > Terrestrial > Soil > Wetlands > Peat | place: Germany: Weissenstadt | collected 2010-09-21 | reverse complement strand
GGCATGCCCCACGCCCGCTTCGGCCGCTCGGGCTCGGCGGCGATCGGTGGCGGCATCTCGCGGGGCGGTTCGGGCAGCGGCGACTCGGCGGCTTGCGCGGCTTGCGCGCCTGGCGGGATCTGGTCGACGGGGACCGCGACGAACCCCTCGGGGGGCACGTAGCCCTCGGTCACTTCGACGTACCCGGGTGGCAGTTGCTGCGGCCGCACGCGCTGCTGGTTCTCCCTCCGCTCCTTGATGATTTCGGCGCGCAGGTCGCTGACCCCTCGGATGATGTCGGGCAGGTTGGCAATGACCGTCTCGAACCCGCGGAGCGTCCCGTCGCTGCGGTTGATGACGCCCTTGGCCTTGCCCATGTCGATGACGCGCACGGGACTGTCGTCGTCCTCGGGCGGCGCCGCTTCCGCGCGTTCGCCGCCGAACCCGAACTCGCGCGCGACCTCGAACGTCGACCGGACGACGCTGACGGCGTCGCGGAGCTGCTCGCTCGGCGTCTGCGGGCGGGCGGGGGGCTGGCGCGGGTCGTACGGAGCGCGCGGGTCGTACGGCGGCGCATCGGGCGCGTGCGCGGGACCGCCGTAGCGCGGGCGGTAGTACGGCGGAGCGCCGGGCGGGCTGCCCGCGCCGCCGCGCTGCGCCGTCTGCATCATCGTCAGCATCATCTCGAACATCTGCTTCTGCATCGTGAGCAGCGTGTCCGCGCCCGACGCAGCGGGCGGCGGGGTCGGCTGGAGCGACGGCGGCGGCGCGGCGCGCCCGGCCGCTGCCGCCTGCATCGCCTGCATCATCTCGAACATCTGCTTCTGCATCGCGAGCAGCGACGCCGCCGGGTCGGGCGGCTGCCCTGGCAGCGGCGGCGGCGGCGCGGGCGGCGCAGGCGGCTGTCCGGCTTGCATCGCGCGGATCATCTCGAACATCTGCTTCTGCATCGCGAGCAGGTTCTGGAAATCAGGCGGCGCGGGCTGCAGAGGCGGCAAGGGTGCGGGCGGGGGGCCAGCCGGTGCGGCGCCCCCCCGCTGCATCGCCTGCACCATCTCGAACATCTGTCGCTGCATCGCGAGCATCCCATCGAACGGCGAGCCAGCCTGCGCGGGTGCAGCCGGGTACGCGGCGGCCGGGTATGCAGGCGGCGCATAAGGCGGCGGTTGCCCCGGCGGTTGCCCCGGCGGCAGCGGCTCGTCGAGGGTGCTCGGCATCGAGGCCAGGCCCTTGCTGCCGTGCCCAGCCGCGTCCATGAACGCTATCTCGTAGGTCGTCTCCTCGCGCCGGCCGTGCAGGCGCTTGACCGCGGCGTAGAGTTCGTTGGCGGTGCGCGGCCGCTCGGTCAGCATCCAGTGCGCCGGCGTGCCGGATTTCCGCTCGACGGCGATCGTCTGCGCCGCTGCCGGGTGGAGCTTGAGCGTCTCCTCGAACACGACGAAGACGTTCGAGTCGACGGGCGCCGGAGCGGGCGCCGGGGGCGGGGGCGGCTGGGCTTGGGTCACGGGCGGCGGCTCGGGCAGAGGGTCGGGGGCGGGCGCGCGCCGGCGGCGGCGCCGAGCGGGCGCGGCGACCGCGGGGGGAGGATCGTCACGGGTCGGGGGGAGCGGCGGGCGGGGGAGCGGCGGACGGCGCTGCAGCCGGACGAGGTTCTGCGGACGCTCCTCTTCATCATCATCAGCATCCGTCTCGTCCTCCTCCTCATCCGACTCGGGGGGATCGTTCTCCGGGCTCACGACGCCGCGCTCGACCCGCTCGGTCCGTTCGGCGGCGGCGTGGGAGCAGGCGCGGGCTCCGGCTCCGGCTCTTCCTCCTCCTCCTCACCCTCTTCGGCGATCGTGATGAACTCGACGAAGGTGTCCTCGCTCATCGCCTCGTCCGCGAACCGGATGACGCGCTCGGGGACGAACGTCTTCACGAACATCCGGCCGTCCGACGAGTAGACGTCGACGCCGCCGTCCTCGCGCTGGTACATCCGCACGATCTTCGCCTCGGTGGCGAGCGGGTGCGGGCGATTGAGGAGCCACGCCGTCGGGTCCTTGCTCTCGTCGAGCGAGTCGGTGACCAGCCGGACGAGGGCCGTCGCGTTGGGGTCCGGTTGCGGCAGGAGGCGCTCGACCGGGAGGATGGAGGGAGTGATGCTCGCGGGGAAGTTGTTCTGGGTCATAGGTCCTCGGGTGGTTCGAGCAGGCCAGCCTCGACGAAGGAGAAGTACGACGGTTTGTCCGCGGACCCGCCGATGATGACGTGGTCGATGAGGTGGACGCCGACGACCTCGAACGCGTCCGCGAACGCCTCGGTCGTCTCCTTGTCCGCGTCGCTCGGCTCGGCGGGGATCCCCGAGGGGTGCACATGGCAGAGGATGACGGCGTGCGCGCCGTCGATGAGGGCCGCCTGCAGGGTCGGCACGAGCGGCGCCATGACGGCGGAGGGCTCGCCGCGCCCGGTCTCCGCGATGCTCTTCATTCGCAGGTGCAGGTCGAGCGTGACGATCCCGAAGACCTCGTTGACCTCGCCGCCGATGGCTTCCCGGATTAGCTCCGCCGCCTTCTCCGGATCATCGAGGGGACCGATCTTGTCAGCGAGCGCATTGCACGCGGCGAACCGCGCCGGGTCCTTCTGCACGGTCAAGAACGGGCGGCACTTTGATCCCTCACCGGCCCCGAGCACGATTGGATCGGCGCCGGCGCCCGCGAGCGCCACCTCGTGCGCGTCGTCCTTCACCCGGTGACGAAGCGGCGTTCGCCGCGACGCCTGCAAAAACGCCCGCTCGGCGACCGTGCGCGCCGCTGCCGGCGTGTGGCACGCGCACCCGCCACTTCGGCGGGAGAGCGCGACGGGGTCGTAGCGCGCGATCATGCCGCCGCTTGACTTGAGAAGGACTCGATGAACCCGAGCGACTTGGCCGCGCGCGGGTCACCAAACGGCACGTACTCCGAGCCGCTCTCGTTCTGCACCTTGAACTCGTCGAGGCTCGTCCAGTCCCGCACGACGAGCGCGATGTTCGCGTCGGTGGCCATTGGCCGAAACGACGCGCCACCTTCCATCGAGATGCCGATCACCGCGGTGGGCATCACGATGTCTCCTACTTTCAGGTCGTCCTTGAGGTCAGGGCCGACGGCGTCGATCAGCAGGAACTTCGTCGTGTTCTTCGTCTCGTCCGGCCGCACGATGGCCGAGTCCGTGAGTCGGACGACGATACGGCCGACCACCTGGTCGCGCCTGGGTCTGAAGTTCATGTCTTCTCCTGGAGTGAGGGGGGATTCGGGGGCGGTTCGGCCTTGGCACCCGCGGCGCGCAGGGCGGCCAGCTCCGCCTGGCACGCGGCCAGCTCCGCGACGACGGCCGAGAAGTATTCGCGGCTCGGCATCGTGTAGAGCTGCCCGGAGATCTTGGAGGCGACCGGGGGCGTGAACCCGCGCGCGGCATTCAAGATGACGAGCGCCGACATCCGGAACTCGCGGTCCGGGCAGTCCGCGAGGCACGTCTCGGTCTCGACGGACTCCGCCGGGCAACCGGTCATGTGCTGGCAGCGCGCGACGATCTCGCTCGCCTGCCTCTCGGCGATCTCCCAGCCGACCTTGCTCCGCCAGAGGGCGAGCTTCTGCCCGAACCAGACGCGGTTGTCCACCGTCGTGCGCGGTTCGGGGTCGAGGCCCATCATGTGTCGCTGCGTCATGTGGTTACTCCGTCGGGCTCGCGGATCCGGATGTAACCATCGCTCCGGTTCTCCGCCGCGGACTGCGCGACCCGCATGAGCACCGTGCGCATCCAGACGCTCGGGCGGACGCCGCAGTGCTTTGCACGCTGGTTGATGAGGCGGAGCTGCTCCTGGCTCATCTTGATCGACGCGATGGCGGGGTAGAGGGTCGCGCGAGGCATCCCTGAGTCCTACTCCGGGCATCCTCCTGTATTTCGCGAAGCTCGATCAACGCCGAACGCGCGCACCGGGCACGATTCTTTGCGTGATGCGATCATCATGATAGCGTCGTGAGAACACCAAGCGATGTCCACCATCCCCGCCTCGGTCCTGCGCCGCCTCGCTGCCACTCACGACGTCGACCCCCGATCGATCCTGCGCGAGCTGCGCGAACCCGGGAGCGTGCGCGGGATGGCGGGCGAACGAGCGAAGAGGGCGGTCGCCGCGTACCAGGCCACTAAGGGCGTAGCCGCTGCCGGATCGGGTGTACGCTAGCCCGAGTGCTGGAGCGAAACGGTCGCCGAGTTCCCGGCTTCGACGTGGGCGCGCCCGCCTCGCGCGGCTGTGCTCACGGCCTTGCCGAATCGCCCGAACATCCAGCGCCGTGGAAGGCCGCGATCGTGACGACCGTCGTCGCGGCGGCAACTGGCTGGGCGCTCGAAGAGATCGCGCGCCGGACGTTCAAGAGGAGGAGACGGTGATGGAGACGATCCGTCGCGGCGGCCGAACGGTCGAGGGCTTCGCGCTCGGCACCGTGCTCGGCGCCTACTCGGTCGAAGACCTCGACAAGCTCATCAAGAATAAAGATGTCGAGCTGGCCGCGATGAGCGTCGAAGTCGCCAAGTCCGCCGACCCGAGCATCCAGCGGGACTGGGCAGCGCTGAACCAGGCGTACCAGGCCGCGCGCACGGCGGGGCTCAAGGCCATCGCCGACGGCAGGAGCTTCTTCATGCCCGACAGCCTGGAGGCGACCTACAACACGAACGCAGCCTACAAGGCCATCGTCGCGGCACTGCAGCCGATCCCGATGCAGGTCTCCAAAGGCGACAAGCAGGACATCGCGAGCCGGCTCATGACAGCGGGCTGGAAGCCCAACTACAAGCTGCCCTACCAGCTTCAGTCCGAACCGGGGCTGACTTTCTTTGCGGAAACCGCTCCCCTGGACGTCATCGCCTCGGCGACGGGCGAGCAGGCACGCTCGACAGCCTTGCCCGAACTCGACTGGTTCAAGGCACACAAGACCGCGCTCATCGTCGGCGGAGTCGTCGTCGGCGGCGTCGTCGTGCTCGCGGTCCTCTCGCCGTACGCGCGCCTCTTGTCGACAGCCGTGTCTCGCCGGCCGTAAGCTCGCCCCATGCTCCAGTACAACGGTCGCCGGATGATGGGTTTCGGCGTGGGCGCACCCGACAGCATCGGCTCCGGGATCGCGGCGCTCCAGGCTGCTCTGGCGCAGGTTGCCGGCGCGGACAACCCGCGGGAGGCGGTCAGTAGCCTGCGAAACGCGGGCAACGCCGCTGTAGGATCGGTGGGGCCGGCCATCGACGCGCTCAGCGGCAGCGACCCGGCTGTCATGCAGGCGACGCACGCCGCATGGGTCGGTAACGGCAGGCTCGCGACCGTCGGCGACTCCAACGTCAGCGCCGCTCAGTCGCTCGTCTCGGACATGATCCGGCAGTACACCGAAGCCGCGAAGCTCGCCGCGTCGAAGCGCCCATCCCCCGGACCCGCGCCAGCCAGACTCGCTCCAGCCGCCTCGCCGTCCGCACCCGCCGCTGACTCCACGCCAGGGATCCTCGACTGGTTTGCAGACCACCAGACCGAAGTCTGGCTCGGCGCGGGCGCCGTCGTAGTCGTCATCGGGGGCGCGCTCGCCCTCGCAGCCCGCCGTAGACTCCCGGCCTGAAGCGGCGTATTCTCCCACTCATGGAGAGCATCCGGTTCGGTGGCCGACCCGCTCCCGGGTTCGGCGTGGGCGCAGTCCCCCAGAGCATGCTGGTCAAGCAGGCCGAGATCGAGGGCTTCGGCAAACCGTTCTCGCGAAAGATGGGAGCGTTCGTCGGCGGCGCCATCGCGAGCGGGATCGCGGGCGTCGCCGCGACGGCGCTCTTCGGCGAGGGGACCGCGGGCGCGTTCGCCGGCGCGGGCACGCGCCTTCAGCGGAGCTGGCGCACGCTCGCCGCGACCGCCGTCGCAGGCGGCATCGTCGGCGCGGTCGCGGCGTCGTAAAAGTCCGGAGGGGCCTTCAGCGCTGGCGCTGCGGCAGCGCTAGCTCAGGATCGTGGGCTCGCGCGCGTCCGCGCCCGTCGCATACGGCGCCGCGAAGAGGACGACCATCACCGGCAGATCGTCTCGCCGGTTGATGATGAGCCACAAGGCGTCCGAGTCCCAGGGCAGGCTCGCGACCTTGTGGGCGCTCTCGTGCGCGACGCCGAGGGCGGCGAGGAGCTTCGTGCCGTTCGGGCCGAGCCCCTGCCGCAAGCGCGCGACGTAGTGCGCTCGCGGCATCGCCTCGAACCCGGACCCGTCATGCTGCGCCGTGACGAGCACGAGGTCGCCCGTCTGAAATTGCCGGCGTGCCGCGCGGTACGCGCCGAGCACCGCGCCGGGCTCGCGAAAGAGCTGCGTCACGAGCCGCTTGCAGTCGTCCGTCGTACCGGGAGCGAATTCGAGAGCAGTTGCGAGCATGAGAGAGACGGTAGCACGCACGATGCGGAGGCATCAACGAAATACCCAAGTATGTCCTGGGTATTCCCTGTAATCCTCAATTGTTAGGCGCCTCTGCCGCGTGATACCGTGAGCGCGGGTAAAGCCAAGGAGGCGCGCATCGTCATGCAGCCGAACAAGGTTCACGAAGAAGTTCTCTGCGAACAAGATCCGGCGCCTCCCGATGGACCCACGGCACCTGAATGTGGTTACAAAAAGTGTTGTCCTGCCGTCAAACTCTTCGATGACGGTTCCGTCGAGCTGACGGACGCCGACGCGGAAGCTGGCTCGGTCGGCACGATCAAGCTCCGACCGGAGGCCGCCGAGCGACTCGCGCGCCTCTTGACGACGCAGCGGCGATGATCTTCGTCGCGCTCGTCGGAGTGACCCTCATCCTCGTACGCGGGACGATCTTCCGTCCCGTGCAGCGGCGCTGGCCTGCATTATTGCAGTGCGCCCAGTGCGTCGGGGCGTGGGTGGGGATCGCGGCGGGCGCGTTCGGGCTCGTGTCCATGAACCGAGGGCGCGTCCTCGACGCCGTGCTCGTCGGCGGCGCGGTGAGCGTGCTGGCACTCAGCACGGACGCGGCCCTCGTCAAGCTGCTCGGTGAGCCGTGAGCTTCCTCATTGGCCGGGGGCGGTACGCGCATGAGGCGTATCCGACTGCACCGGGAACCGGTGGCAGCGGTAGTCTCACCGGCCCGACCGGTCCGAGCGGCGGTCCGGTCGGACCAACGGGTCCGACCGGCGTGACGGGTCCGACCGGCGCGACGGGCGCAAGCGGTCCCACCGGGGCTACCGGTGCTGCATCGACGGTGACCGGCCCCACTGGAGCGACAGGGAAGACTGGGCCCACCGGTGCGACTGGTGCGTCGTCTACCGTGACCGGGCCGACGGGAGCCACTGGCGCCATCGCGACCGGTCCGACGGGTGCTGCGTCCACCGTGACCGGCCCAACGGGAGCGACCGGGTCGACCGGGTCGACCGGGGCGACCGGCGCTGCGTCGACGGTTACTGGACCGACGGGAGCCGCGACGCACGTCTCCACGCAGGACTTCACCGCGTCCGGAACGTTCGCGGTCCCTGCTGGCGTCACTGTGATGGACTACGAGATGTACGGAGGCGGCGGGGGCGGAGCGGGCGGGCAGGGCGGTGCAACGGCCGGCACGGGCGTCAACGGCGGCGGGGGTGGTGGTGGGTCACTGCTAGTGACCGGTACCATCAAGAGCCTCGTACCGGGTGATTCGCTGACGATAACGATCGGCGCGGGAGGAGCCTTCGGCGCGGGGGGAGCCCCGGGAGGTGTGTCCGGCAGTCCGGGAGGACAGTCGAGCATCCTCTCCATCGCGCAGGCGACCGTCTACGCGGCGGCCAATGGCGCATCGGGTGGAACGGCATCCAGCATCGTGACGAGCGGAATTGCCGCGGGCGGTGGTCCTCCCGTCACGTCGGACTCCAACACAATCACGAACCTCAGTCCCAGCTCTCCGGCTCCCGCTCAAGGCGGATGCGGAGGGGGGACCGGCATCATCGGCGGGACCGGTGCGAAAGCCGGCAACGACAATCCGTTCTCGATCGGGCAGACGGGTGGAGTCGGAGGGACGACCGGAGCTACTTCGACGGGAGCGGGCGGATTCGGCGGAGGAGGCGGCGGGTGCGGACCGAACGCGGGGGCCGCGAGTTCGGGCGGAGCCGGTGGAAACGGCGGAAACGGAACGGGCGGAACCGGCAATGTCGGGAGCCCAGGTCAGGCTGCTCTTGCAAACTCCGGATCCGGAGGGGGCGGCGGAGGGGGCGGCGGCAACGGTCCTACGGCGGGCGGTAGTGGTGGGAACGGCGGCAACGGCGGAAGCGGATTCATTCGCCTCTCCTGGGTGACACCACAATGAGCTTCCTCATCGGTCGGGGGCGGTACCGCGGAGAGTCCTATCCGGTCGTGGGCGGTCCGAAGGGCCCCACAGGCGCGACCGGCCCGACCGGTCCAGTTGGCGGCCCGACAGGGCCGACGGGTCCCGCCGGCACCGCGGTCAATACCGGCGCGACTGGGCCGAGCGGCCCGACGGGCACGACGGGGCCGCAGGGAGTGCCGGGGAGCGCGACCATGACCGGCGCGACCGGCCCGACCGGCCCGACCGGTCCGACCGGTGCCACCGGCGCACCTGGTATGGCGTTCAACACGGGCGCCACTGGGCCGAGCGGCCCCACGGGCCCGACCGGCGCGACTGGCGCACCGGGCGCTGCATTCAACACGGGCGCGACCGGCAACACCGGCGCGACTGGCGCGGCGTCGACGGTCACCGGCCCGACGGGCGGGACCGGCCCCTCCGGCAAGTCGTTCCTCACCGGGGCGACCGGGCCGACCGGCGCGCCAGGCGTCGCCGCGAACACCGGCGCGACCGGCCCGACGGGCGTGACCGGCGCCGTGGGGACAGGACCCACTGGCGCTGCCTCGACAGTGACCGGTCCCACGGGGTCGACCGGACCGACCGGCACGACCGGGCCGACCGGGGCGGCGTCCACGGTGACGGGCCCCACGGGCGCAACGGGGCGGACCGGGCCGACCGGTGCGACGGGTAGCGCATCCACCGTGACCGGACCGACGGGACCGACCGGGCCGACTGGTGCGACGGGAACTACGGGGCCGGCGGGAACTGCGTCGAACACTGGCGCGACCGGGCCGACCGGTCCGACAGGAACGACGGGACCAGCGGGGACTGCGGCGAACACCGGCGCAACCGGACCGACCGGCGCAACCGGATCGACCGGTGCGGCGTCCACGGTGACCGGACCGACGGGGACGACTGGGCCGACTGGCTCGACGGGGACGACCGGACCAGCCGGAACGGCTGCGAACACCGGAGCGACGGGCGCGACCGGTCCGACGGGGACGACCGGCCCGACGGGCGCGGTCGGTCCGACCGGGAGCACGGGCGCGACCGGCCTACCCGGCAAGGATTTCCTCACCGGCGCAACCGGCACGACTGGACCGACCGGCGCCCCCGGCACGGCGGCGAACACCGGTGCGACGGGCGCGTCCGGCGCGATTGGTGGAACGGGACCGACCGGCGCGCAGGGACCTGCTGGGAGCGCGACCCTCACCGGCGCCACCGGCACGACGGGGCCGACCGGGACCACGGGCCCCGTAGGCACCGCGGCGAATACAGGCGCCACCGGGCCGACCGGCACGACGGGGCCGACAGGGGCGATCGGTCCGACCGGAGTCACCGGTCCGCCGGGCGCCGGCGAGGAAGTCCTCGTCGCCACGACGAGCCAGCCGTTCGTCGTGCCCGCGAACGTCACCAACATGCGCGCGACGATCATCCCCGCGGGCGGTGGCGGGGCGGGCGGCAACGGCGGCAACGCGAGCGCGAACGGATCGAACGGCGGCGGTGGAGGTGGGGGAGCGCTCGAGTCGACGCAGGTGATGATCTCCGTCATCCCCGGCGACACGTTGCAGCTCACCGTCGGACTTGGTGGCGCGGGCGGCGTCGGTGGCGCAGCGGGCCTGCCTGGCGCAAACGGATCACCGGGTGCGCTCTCGACCATCGCCTCGATCGCGCTCGCCACGGTCTACGCGCGCGCGGCCGGCGCCTCGGGCGGGTCGGCCGTCATGGATCTCCTTGCAGGTGCCGGACCAGGCGGTGGACCGCCCGTCACCGCGAACGCGCTCACGATCGCGAACGCGGGCGCCCCCGCGCAGCTCGCCCCCGCGCAGGGCGGCTACGGCGGGTCGGCAGCGTTCACCAGCACGAGCGCGGCCACGACCGGCAACGACAACCCGAGCGGGTTCGTCGGCGGGGCAGGCGGCGCGAACGGGTCAATCGGCGCGGGCAACGCGGGCGGATTCGGGGGAGGCGGCGGCGGTGGCGGCCCGCTCGGCGCCGGCGGCGCGGGCGGCGCGGGCGGCAACGGAGCAGCGGGAACCGGCGTCGGCGGATCGGCGGGTACGAGCGCCCCTGCAAATAGCGGGGCGGGTGGTGGAGGCGGCGGTGCAGGCGGTAACGGGGGCGCCGGTGGCGTAGGCGGCGCGGGCGGCGCGGGCGGCAGCGCCGAAATCATCCTCGAGTGGGGAGCGGGCCTGCAGGGAGTGACGGGACCTACGGGACCGTCTGGCGGGCCAGTCGGACCGACGGGACCGGCATCAACCGTCACCGGCCCGACCGGCCCAACGGGAACCACGGGCCCCGCAGGCACCGCGGCGACCGGCGCCACCGGGCCCACCGGGCCGTCCACGTGGGCGAATAGTTCATGGAACCAGACTCCCTGGTACGTCAATCCATCGTCGGGCATCGACTCCAATCCCGGCACGGTCGGCTCACCGGTCCAGACCGTGATGGGCGGCATCGTGGCCAAGTGGGGCACCGACGGCCCGATCCTCCCGCAGAACACCACGATCAATCTCGAGGGCACCGAGTCGATCAATCAGGAGCGGATCGTCCTCAATCCCACGTTGACCGAGGGCACGATCCTGCTCATCGACGGCACCCCGGGGATGGTGCAGATCGGGGGCAATTTCAGCCCGAGTGTCGTCGTCCCGCTCGTTGTGGGCAATCCGGGGACCGATCTCCAACTGCAGGGCATGCCCGGCGGCGCGGCATCGGGGGTGCTCGTCCAGAACCTCACCAAGAGCAGTGAAGCGTGCATCCGGTCGATGAGCGGCACGACCGCGACGATGGATCAGCCGCTCAACCCGACGACGGCGGTGCCGGACAACACGTGGGCGAATACCGACACGTACGCGATGTGGACGCTCCCTTATTTCAATTTGAGCGTGTTGTCGGCGAGCGGCGGGGACGTCTCGAGCACGCCCACGTTCTCGCAGTGCAAGCTCCTGCACGTGCGGGTGCCGAATCTCGGCGCAACCGCCTCGACGGTCAACGTCACGAGCATCGGCTGTCCGATCCTCCTCACTTCCTCGGTGTTCGATGCGTTCGTCGAGCTGGACGGCCGCCGCGGGTTCATCAACACCATCGGGTGCCAGTTCCCGGGCGGGTTCAATGCGGCCGCGACGAACATCATCAGCGGGTCGCAGGGGACCAGCAGTGCTGGATGCATTCTGCAGGCTTCGACCCTCAGTGGCGGGTTCGCGATTGGCGGCTCGATCACCGTTCGCCTCGGCCTGACCAGCTTCATTGGCGGCCCGACGGGCGGCGTCAAGATCTCCGGGGCCGGCGGCGCGCTCGTCAATGTCCAGGCGACCGGCAGTGTCAGCCTCGGCAGCGCGGCGGGGGCGATCTGGGGCGCGGGTGAGATCGAGACCCAGCCCAATGCCTACGTCACGAGCAACAACTGGGCGACCACGTTTCTCTGCAACAACGGGGCGATCGACTCCGCATTCAACGGCTCCGCCTACATCGGCGACGGGCAGTGGCTCGACAACATCTCCGTCACGCTCGCCAACCTGACGAAATACGGATCGATCATCAAGACCGCCGTCAACAGCGGCTTTGTGCTCTCGGGGATCGCCATCCCGGGAGTCGGCGCGCTGACGGTCACCGCGGGCCTCAACGACAACATCGCAATTGGCAATTCGACCACGCCGCCCAATCAATATTACAAAGTAACGCAGACGGGGGCGCCGGGGGCGCTGTCGGTCGCGGGGTTCAACCTGTGCCCCGCGAACATGCGGCTCTACCTCGAGTTCGACATCGCGCAGGCGATCACGTTCGTCCACAACTCGAGCATCGCGTTCGCGATCAAGACCCCCGATTCGGCGAACGACGTCTACAGCGCGCCGCCCGCGGGCGGGTACCTGCTCGCGGAACTCCTCGGCGACGGGACGGTCTGGCGGCTCGTCGCGGTGTCTACCGGCGGCATCGGGACGACCGGCCCCACGGGCCCCGCCGGTGGCGGCACGACAGGCCCGACCGGGGCCGGCAGCACCGGTCCGACCGGAGCCGCGTCGACGGTCACCGGTCCGACGGGCACTTCGCAGACAGGTCCCACCGGCCCGACGGGCGCCGCGTCGACGGTGACCGGTCCAACCGGCGCGACCGGGATCACCGGCCCGATGGGTCTCGCCGCGAACACGGGCGCGACGGGCGCGACGGGACCGACCGGCGCGACCGGCACGACCGGGCCGATGGGTCTCGCCGCGAACACGGGCGCGACCGGACCGACGGGGGCGGGGCTGACGGGACCGACCGGTGCGAGCGCGACGGGACCGACGGGCGCCGCGTCCACGGTCACCGGACCCACGGGCAACACAGGACCGACGGGAGCGGCGTCGACGGGCGCGACTGGCCCCACGGGCGCGACGGGGCACACGGGTGCGGGGCCGACGGGCAGCGCCGGACCGACCGGCGCGACCGGGCCGACCGGCGCGGGGCAGACTTCCACGTTCGTGGTCGACCCGACCGTGGGCAGTTCGAGCGGCAACGTCTACAAGACATTCGCGGCGGCGGTCGCGGCGGCGAACGCGCTGAACGGTGCGGACACGACGATCTACGTCCGGACGACGACGGTCGTTTCGACGGCCGTGGACCTGACGGGCGTCCATCTAACCGGGCCGCTCACCTCGACCCCGTCGGTCGACCTCATCTTCGAGGCGGGCGCGTCGATCACGCACCTATGGCGGGACGTCAGTTACCTCGTGATGGAGTCGACGGTCAACGGCGTCTACGTGTTCCAGAACGACGACGTGATGAACATCGGCGAGTACACGAACTTCAATATGGAGGGCGCGACGCCGGGACTCTGCTTCACCGTCGCCAACGGTGCCATCGGCGTCGTCAGCATCAACGGCCCGAACGCCACCGTCGGTGACGGTACGGACGCGAACTTCTCGACGACCGGTGGCGAGTTCTTCGTTTACGTTGGGGATCTTTGCTCGCTCAAGTCGAGTGTATTCACGGGCTCAGGCGCTCTCCTTATTGAAGCGTCAGCCGGAGCGTACTTGGCAGGATCGCAGCCGGGCGTGACCGGGGGGGTATCCTACCAGGGCATCGCCCCGTTCGGGACCGTCATCTGCGACCCGACCGTGGGTGTCCAATTCGGGAACGTCTACCCCACGTTCGCGGCTGCCGTCGCCGCCTGCAATGCGCTCGGCGGTGCCGACACGACGATGCTCGTCCGGACGACAACGGTTGTCTCGACCGCCGTGGACCTGACGGGCATCCATCTCACCGGGCCGCAGGCCAGTTCGGGAGCGCCGTCGGTTGGCCTCATCTTCGAGCCCGGCGCCTCAATCAAGCACCTCTGGCGGGATGTTTCGTACCTGGTCATGGAGAGCACCGTCACGGCGCTCTACCAGTTCCAGCTAAACGACTTGATGAACATCGGCGAGAACGTCGATTTCAACATGCAGACCGGCGGGAGTCTGGGGGCCTGCTTCACCATCGCGAACGGTGCCAACGCCAACGTTTTCATCAACGGTCCGAATGCCACCGTCGGCGACGGCACGGACGTGAACTTCGACACGACCGGAGGAGTCTTCGGAGTCTTCGTAGGAGACGCGTGCCAGCTCTTTGCGAATACCTTCGGCGGCACCGGCGGTCTGCTCGTAGGGCAGTCGGCTGGTGCAGCCGGAATAGGTTCTCAGAGTCTGGTCAGCGCTACAGACTTCGGGGTCTATACGCCATTCGCGCGCGGGTGGGCGGACAATTCGTCCGGTGTTTTCCCTGGGTCGACAACGGCAACCATTGCAGTCAGCGTCACCGTGACTCCGAGTGCCACCGGGAAGTTCATTACTACGGTGACCGGGACGTTCCTCAATTTGTCTGCAATACCGAACGTTGGCATCAACGGCAGCATGACGAGAGGATCGGGGGTCGCGACTCCATCCAATTACTCCGGTCCGAATGCCAATCCATCAGCATCGGGTACTTCAGGTAGCAAGGTACCGTTCGCTCTCATCGTGGACTGGAGCACGTCGACGGAGGTCGGCCCAGTCGTGTTCCCCATCGGCGTTCCGGTAACATTCAACTTCGTCATCCAACTCGCGTCGGCTGTGGCGAACGTGGGTATCGGCGCAAACGGTGTGCAGCTCAATGTGCAGGAGGTAAACTGAGTTGAGCTTCGTCATCGGTCGCGGTCGATACGCCCGGGAGGCGTACCCGCAAGCCAGCCCAAGTAGCGGCGGCGGGGCGGGACCGACCGGTGCGACCGGGCACACCGGAGCTACGGGTGCAGGGTCCACCGGTCCGACCGGCGCGAACGGGCCGGGCGGTTCCCCGACGAACGTCATCAACACGGGCTCATTCGGGCCGAGCAATCCCCTGCAGATCGCGCTCGGCGGGGCGGGGATGCCCGTGACGCCCGCGACGCACACGGCCGTCACCGGCACCGTAAAGGTGACGGTGCAGGCTGCGGTGACCGGCACGGGCGGCGGGGGACAGTTCCAATACTTCCTCATCCGCGACGGGTCCGAGGTCGGCAGCTTCTTCCTCGAGCAGGTCGATCCCAACGTCGGGGGCGTCTCCAACGCCGTGACGCTCATCGCGCTCGATTCGGTCACGGCCGGCACGGCGCACTCGTGGGGAATGCAGATCCACGGCCTGAACGGCGGGGGCAACTACGCGGTCGAGGTGACGGGGGCCAACCTGGCGAGCGTGATCGTCGAGGACGTCTGAGCCATGCCCAATCCGCGCGAAACCTGCCCGACCGGTGCCGGCGGCACGACGGGGCCGACCGGCGCGACCGGGCCGTCCGGCGGCGGAAGCGGCACGGGTACAACGGGACCGACCGGAAGCACTGGCCCAGCCGGTTCGGCGTCCACCGTCACAGGACCGACCGGAGCTTCGTCGACGGTCACCGGGCCGACAGGTGCGTCCGGCGCATCGGTGACTGGACCGACGGGCGCCGCCTCCGTCGTCACGGGGCCGACGGGACCGACCGGAACCGCTTCGACGGTCACCGGACCGACGGGTCCCACGGGACCGACGGGAGCTGCGTCGGCCGTTACCGGCCCGACCGGACCGACGGGACCGACAGGCCCCACCGGCGCTGCAAACGCCTTCGACCTCGCGTACACGCCCACGACATCGGGCGATTGGTTCCCTGTCCCGACGGATGCCGGCGCGGCATTGGACGAGCTGGCGCAGAGGTCCGCGCTGCCGCCAGGAGTTGGCGTTCCGTTGGCGTCTGCCTACACGGTCACGGGGAACATCGGCCTTTTGCAATCGGGCTCGGACGTCATCGCGTTGTTCCCGAGCACGAGCACGGGCGTCATCGCCACCGCCCTCATTGCCCAAGCGCTGCCCGATAACGGCTTCTGGACCGTGACACTTCAATGCAAGTGGACCCCGACAACGGGCGCCTCCCAGTACCCCGGGGTGGGCGTGTGCGTTGCCACGGGTGTGACGAGCGGGGTGTCTGTCGGGTACGACGAGTCCCAGTACTGCACCGGCGCTGCTTTAGACCAACACGGTCAGGAGTTCACCGTGAACGGGGCGAGAACTTCGGTGTTCAACGACAACATCGTGTCGTCCATGTCGTCGGGGGGCCTATGGAGGGCGCGGTTACTGAACGACGGGACGAACCTCCACTTCCAGTGGAGCTGCGACGGCATCGTCTGGACGGACAGCTACTCGATGGCGTGTCCGGCGGGCCTTGGGTACTACGGGTTTTCTATGGGCAACGGGGCGGGGACGGGTGCGACGGGCGAGTGCCAAATGGACGTCGTGGACAACACGTACCGGGGCGCTCTGACCGTGCCGCAAAAAGCAGTCTCGGCGGTTTCCAACGCGTCGCCCATCCAAATCACGACGAGCACCAACCACGGCTTTGTCACGGGGGACATCGTTGCGGTGCTGGGGACGGGTGTGGCAAACGCAAATAGCGGTGTCGGCAACGGGAACTTCTCGTGGCGAGTCATCGTGAACGGGCTCAACACGTTCCTGCTCGTCGGCTCGTCGGCAGGCGGTGCCGCTGGTGCTGGGGGCACGGCCACGTGCATCTCGCGGTGAGTGCACCATGAGCGCCGGTAGCCTGCCCGAGGAAGTGGCCGAGGAGGTCCGTGGTTCCCTGGCGGATCTGCGCAAGGAGCGCGACGACGGCTTCTCGAACAAGGATCTCCTCAACGGGCTTCGAGAGGAGGCCGCTCAGGACCATCTACGCGCCGATGCTCGGACGTGCGGACGTTATCCGCGAGCAGTACGGGCGCGGGATCCAGCACATACCTCCCCACGCAGCGTGACCTGTCTGGCTTGGGACCAGAAGTAAAGGAAACCGTGTCTTTCCTCATTGGCCGCGGACGGTACCGGAGCGAGACGTATCCCACCGCACCTGGGATAGGCGGGGCGAGCGGCACCGGATCGACCGGCCCCACGGGCCCAAGCGCTGGACCGACGGGGCCGACGGGACCGTCCGGGGCTGGGTCCACCGGAAGCACTGGGGCGACCGGTGCCGCATCGACCGTCACGGGACCGACGGGTGTCGCGTCGACTGTGACGGGCCCCACGGGTCCGTCGGGACAGACGGGCGCCGCATCGACCGTCACGGGACCCACGGGAACCACGGGTCCGACGGGAGCCGGCGCGACCGGTCCTGCCGGAAGTGCGTCGAGCACGGGAGCGACGGGTCCTACGGGCGCGTCGAACACGGGCCCGACGGGGCCCACAGGCGCAGCGTCCATCGTGACGGGACCGACGGGCGCACCGGGCGCACCGTCGACAGTCACAGGCCCCACGGGGCCAACGGGCGCTGCATCGACCGTGACCGGACCGACGGGACCCTCGGGTCCCACGGGCGCGTCGTCTACGATCACCGGGTCAACTGGGAGCACCGGGCCAACGGGCGCTGCATCGACCGTGACCGGACCGACGGGACCCTCGGGTCCCACGGGCGCGTCGTCTACGATCACCGGGCCAACTGGGAGCACCGGGCCAACGGGTGCTGCGTCGACCGTGACCGGACCGACGGGGAACACCGGATCGGCAGGGACCGCCGGAGCAACCGGGCCTGGAGCCTTGACGCGCGCGTACTACGGCGACGGCAGCGACGGTGCGGTCACGATCGCAGGACCCACCACGCTCACGCGCGATATGTACTACTCGTCGCTCACCGTCAACAACGCGACCACGCTGAGCACAGGCGGGTTTCGCATCTTCTGCCAGGGCACGATCACACTCACGGGCACGGCAGCGATCGACAATAGCGGATCAAACGGCGCGAACGGCACGGGTTCTGGCACGGCAGCCGGGGGGGTTGGGGGAGCCAATGGCACGATCGGGCAAAATTCAGGTTCTGGCGGGAACGCAGGATCAGTAGGCGGCGCAGCAGCGCTCTCGTTTGGAGGTTCAGGCGGCGCAGGAGGTGGTTCGGCAGGTCAAGCCGGGGGCGTCGCGTCGTGGCCCATCGCAACTGTCGCTCCTCGTAACGCGCCGGAAGCGATCATGGGGCTCGCTCTCAATACAAGTTCCCCTATAAGCGGTACCAGTCTCAAGACTTTTGAAAATGGAG
>Ga0116221_1001145_pt1 | contig 17784 bp, 18 predicted proteins | sample Sb_taG_5_FD_88965 | JGI IMG/M metagenome (GOLD analysis project Ga0116221, IMG submission 88965) | Peat soil microbial communities from Weissenstadt, Germany - Sb_50d_8_FC metaG | ecosystem: Environmental > Terrestrial > Soil > Wetlands > Peat | place: Germany: Weissenstadt | collected 2010-09-21 | reverse complement strand
GGCCATCAGCCTGAAGAGCAAGTACAACATCCGCGTCATCAACCTTTCGCTTGGCCGACCGGTTTACGAAAGCTACAAGCTGGATCCACTTTGCCAGGCGGTCGAGGCGGCGTGGAAGGCAGGGATTGTCGTAGTCGTGGCGGCCGGCAATGAAGGACGCAACAATTCAGCTAGAACCGATGGATACGGCACCATCGCCGCGCCCGGGAACGATCCCTATGCGATCACTGTGGGCGCCATGAAACCGATGGGCACTTCGACCCGCGCCGATGATCTTATTGCCAGTTACAGTTCAAAAGGGCCGACCCTGTTCGACCACGTCGTGAAGCCGGACGTCGTCGCGCCCGGCAATCTTGTAATTTCTGTATTGGCCTCTTCAACTGCAACTTTGGTGAAGGCCGCGCCCGAGAACATCGTTGCGCTGAACTCTTACAGCACAACCGCCAAAGGCGCGTCTTCGTACTTCACGCTGAGCGGCACCAGCATGGCAACTCCAGTAGTGAGCGGAGCCGTGGCACTGCTGCTGCAGAAGAACGGGTCGCTCACCCCCGACCAGGTCAAAGCGCGACTGATGAAGAGCGCATACAAAACTTTCCCGCGGTACAGCACCGCGAAGGATCCGACTACGGGCAAGACCTACACCAGCCAATACGACATCTTCACCGTGGGCGCTGGATATTTGGACATCCAAGCGGCTTTGTCGAGCACCGACCTGGCCCCGGCGGCATTCGGGAGCGCGAAGTCCCCGTCGGTGGCGAGGGATAAGAGTAAGAATGTGTACCTGGTGACTGGTTCCTCCATACTCTGGGGCGGCTCGGTCACTTGGGGAACTTCGGTAGTCTGGGGCACTTCGGTGCTCTGGGGTACGAGCGTGGCAGGCGAGTCCATCCTGTGGGGATCTTCGGCGCCGTGGGGTTCGAGTGTTGACGGCGGCTACAGCGTCCTGTGGGGTACTTCCATTATCTGGGGTACTTCGGACGAGAACGTTACGGAAGCCATTCCGATTGAAATTGAAGGCGAAGAGTAGAACTTCGCCTAACGCTCTGCGGAGTCAATAGAATCCAACATCTCTAACTCTCCAAATAGCGCAACTTTGCGTTACTTAAGTTTTCCTAGTTCGCCGCAAGTGGTTGCCCTCACGTGAGTTAGCTGATATCACTAGCTTTAGCTCAGCAGTTTGGGAGTTCCTGCTCGGACACTTGTGTGCGGCAAGGGCTGGGCTGTCGCAGAGGATATCAACACGCTATCCGCATTGCCAAAACTCGCAGCCAAGATTCTGATCACCGTGCTGCTTGGCGGTTTTCTCGGGGCGACCCTGGTTCGGCTTGCGCCCGGCTTCGGCGTAGACGAGGAAGAACTGGACGCACGGCTTAGCGCGCAGAGCGTTCAGGCTCTCCGAGAAACGCACGCTAGTGACGCCAATCTTTTCGTTTTCTATTTTCGTTATCTGAATCGCCTGTTGCACGGCGACCTGGGAAATTCGCGGACGCTGCAACGTCCGGTTCTGCAACTTGTCGCCGAGCGTTTGCCTGAGACTTTGAAGTCAGTCGCTCTCGGCCTGGCTCTGGGATGGAGTGCTGGGTTCCTGCTGGCGGTCGCGATCGTAATGTCGAGAGCTTGGTTTCTCGATCTGTTGGGCAGTTTGCTGGTCGGCGTTTTGCTATGCCTCCCTGCGGCTGTGCTCGCGCTGCTCTTTGTGCTGGCGCAGGCGCCTGCGCGCTTGCTGCTCGGACTGGTTGTCTTCCCCAAGATCTTTCGCTATTCGCGGAACCTGCTGGCGCGGAGTTCGGCCTTGCCCCACGTGTTGACCGCACGCGCAAAAGGCCTGGGCAACATGCGCGTACTGGTCTGGCACATTCTGCCGACTGCCGCGCCGCAGCTTCTGGCGCTTCTTGGAGTCACGGTGAGTGTCGCTTTCACCGCGGCGATTCCCATGGAAGCATTGTGCGACCTACCGGGGATTGGCCAACTGGCCTGGAAAGCGGCTCTGGGACGCGACGTCGCTTTGCTGGTGAATCTGACCATGATCGTCACCTTAGTCACTTTAGTCGCCAACTCTGCTTCCGACCTGATGGGCAGAACTTTTCGTACGAGTGAAGCATGAAGTGGGCGCGCACAACGGCGATTGTTTTTCTTCTGGCAGTTTCTTCCGCATGCCTGCTCGCGAACGTGATCGCACCGGCATCGTACGCGTACCAATTCCGCGAGGAACCCAATGCCGCGCCTTCCCGGCATCACCTTTTGGGCACCGACGATTTAGGCCGGGACCGCTTTTCGCGCGTGCTCTACGGCACGCGGGTGTCGCTGCTGCTGGCGCCGGCCGCGGCTTTGCTATCTAGTTTGTTAGCGGCTTTCATTGGCGGCATTGCGGGATTTTCAGGCGGCTGGGTCGAGCGGTTTGTAATGGCGGGCACGGATCTTTTTCTGTCGCTGCCGTGGCTTTTTTTGCTGATCACGGTTCGCGCACTTTTGCCTCTCAACGTTTCTCCGATTCTTTCAGTCTTGATCACCTTTGCGATGCTGGGTTGTCTGGGCTGGGCGGGCGCGGCTCGCATCATCTGCGCCGACGCACGGTCGTTAGCGCAATCGGATTTCATTCTGCTGGCGCGAGCTTCGGGCAGCAATGGGTTTCGCCTGCTGTGGCGTCATCTTGTGCCCAATCTGAAGCCCGTGCTCTATGCGCAGTTCTGGATTTCCGTTCCCGTTTTTATTTTGACTGAAGCCAATCTTGGAATTCTTGGCTTGGGAGTCGCGGAACCAATGCCTTCGTGGGGCAGCCTGCTGCGGGAGCTCGAAAGCTTTTCGACTGCCTCTGGCCAGTCCTGGCAGGTCGTTCCACTCATCCTGTTCATTCTCGTAGTAAGCAGCTTTCATCTCGTTCTGACTAAAGAGGAGTTGCCGGTATGAAAAAGATTCTTGCGGTTCTAGTTCTGTTAACCCTCATCACTTTCGGTTCAAATCGTGTGCTGGCGCAGTCCGGTGGCGAATTACATTTCTGCTTGCGATCGGAGCCTAAGACTTTCAACCCGCTGCTGGCGGCGGATGACGCCTCGGAAACCATCCGCTACATGACCGGAGGCGTGCTGGTGCGCGTGAACCGGCTTACGCAGGATCTCGAGCCGGAGCTGGCAACCTCGTGGAAGATTACAAACGGCGGAAAGACCATCACTTTCCAACTCCGCGACGGCCTGCGCTTCTCGGATGGAACGGCATTTTCCGCGGACGATGTGGCCTTCACCATGCAGCAGCTCATGGATCCCGCCCTGCACTCGCCGACCGGCGATGCGTTCCGGTCTTCAGAAGGCAAGGTGGAAACCGAGGTTCTGCCCAAGAACCGTGTTCGCATTACTTTCCCCGCGCCCATCGCCGGCCTCGACAGACTTTTCGATCAGGTCGCGATTATGTCCGCAAAGTCGCCACAAAAAGAGATGGCCGTGCTGGGGCCTTACTACGTTGGAGAGAACAAAGCGGGATCGTATCTGATCTTGAAACGCAATCCGAACTACTGGGAGAAAGATCCTGCCGGACGTCCTCTGCCCTACATCGAATCAGTCCGGCTTGATATTCAGTCGAACCGCGACATTGAGATGTTGCGCTTGACGCGGGGAGAAATTCATTTCATCAACTCGCTTGATGCCGAGTATTTCGACAAGGTAGTCGCCCAGGATCCATCCATGGCGCACGATGCCGGCGCCTCTCTGGATTCCGAGGAGATGTGGTTCAATCAAGTTGCTACTTCTCCGCAGCCGTCGTACAAGAAAGCTTGGTTCATTTCGACGAACTTCCGGCGCGCGGTTTCTGAAGCCATAAACCGCGAAGACCTGGCCCGGATCGTCTTCCGCGGACATGCGCGTCCTGCGGTTGGGCCAGTTTCTCCAGCCAATAAATTCTGGTTCAACGCCAAGCTGCAAGCGCACCCCTTCGACCAGAAATCCGCATTGCAACGCCTGACCCAGGATGGATTCCATCTTCAGGATGGCGCCCTGCATGATCGTGACGGACACGCGGTCGAGTTCTCCGTCATCACCAATGCCGGAAACAAGTACCGCGAACGAATGGCGACGATGATTCAGCAGGATCTGTCCGGCATCGGAATCAAGCTGAATGTAGTCACACTGGATTTCCCGTCGTTGATCGAGCGCATCACCCACACCTTCGACTACGAGGCTTGCCTGCTGGGCCTGGTGAACGATGAACTTGATCCCAACGCGCAGATGACCGTGTGGCTCAGCTCCGCCGACAGCCATCAATGGAACCCCAGCCAGAAGACTCCAGCGACCGCGTGGGAAGCGGAAATCGATAAGCTGATGCGGGCACAGGCCTCCACTCTGGATCCGAAAAAGCGCAAAGAAGACTTCGACAAAGTGCAGGAAATCGCCTGGCAGCAGGAACCGTTTATTTATCTCGTGAACAAGAACGCACTGTCAGCGGTGTCGCCGGCCGTACACAACGCGCATCCAGTGGTACTGCGGCCGCAGGTTTACTGGAACATTGATCAGCTTTCGCTGACCAGCGAGGTCGCCAGGAATCGCTGATGGACGCGCCGCCGCTGCTGTCACTGCGACTCTCGGTCGACTATCCTGGGAAACCTGGAGTGCTGCGCAACCTTTCGCTGGACCTCGGCACGCGGGAAATCCTTGGCTTGGTTGGCCAGAGTGGCTGCGGCAAAAGCACGCTGGCGCTGGCCGTCTTGAAACTTCTTTACTTGAAGCGAGGCCGAGCTCAGGGTTCGATTCACTTCAAGGGCCGCGACCTGATGGTCATGAGCGAACGGGAAGTTCGATCGCTTCGCGGTAAAGAAATCGGCCTCATCCTGCAGAGTCCCATGTCTTCGCTGAATCCTGCTCTCCGCATCGGAACGCAACTGGAAGAAGCATGGAAAGTGCACCGGAATGGCTCGCGAGATGAGTGCCGGGAGGCGCTGCGAGGATCTCTGGAGAATGTGAGCCTGCCCGGGGATCCCGATTTCCTGCGACGATATCCGTCGCAACTAAGCGTGGGCCAGGCGCAGCGCGTTCTGATTGCGATGGCTGTTTTGCATCGTCCCGCGCTGCTGATTGCAGATGAACCTACGAGCGCTCTCGACCTGATTACCCAAGCAGAAATCCTTCAGCTGTTTGCCAGCCTCAGCGCCAAGTTCGGCATCAGCGTTCTCTATATTTCCCACGATCTGCTGTCGGTGGCGACCATCGCGCATCGGATGGCAGTAATGGATAAGGGCGAAATTGTGGAGTGTGGCAAAACGGCAGAGTTGTTCCAGAACCCCACGCATCCATATACTCGCCAACTGATTCGAGCTCTGCCGGTGGTGCCGCGGCTTGCGGCTGCGAATGCCGGCGGGCATTAAGCGAACGATCACTGGCCGGCTTTGGCAGGCATCGCTGCAGGCACGGCAATTTCCACAGAGTCGGGAGTAGTCCAGGTGGCCTTCCCGTTCTCCAGTTCGAGGCGGTTCATCGTGATTTTCATCTTGCCGCGATCAACCTCAACCAACAGGTAGTGATAATTCACGGCCTTACCAAATAAGGGATCATCGGGCTTTCGCTCGATCAGGTAAGGATGGGCCCCTCCGCCGCCAGAGACGAAATACGTGACGCCACCGTGGTCATAACGTTCATAGTTGTGGACGTGCCCCGCGAAGACTACAAAACGCGCGCGGGTGTGTGATTGCCGTTCCTCCAGCATCTGGGCGAGCGCCTGTTCCGGGTGGCGAGCCGAGTGCCCGCCACCAAGAAGCATGTCCTTGGAATTCGTGTAGGGCGGGTGATGGAGAACGATGTACACGAAATCCACATCTGCCGGCAGCGTGTCCAGTTCATGGATTAGCCATTGACCCTGGGGTCCGGAGGTCTCATCGAGTGAGCTATCGAGCATCAGCAGCAGCGTACTTGCGGCACGCACCGAATAGTAACGATTGTTCTGCAAATACAGGAAGTGCTTGAAGTAGTTCGCAAGCGCGATCTTTTCGTCACCATAGAACTCGTGGTTCCCCAACGCCGGATAGATGGGAATTTTTCCTTCAGACCAAACTGCGGTCTCCTTGTCCCAGACTTTCCAGTCATCGGCGTTCCCGCCGTGATAGACCATATCGCCGCTGATGGAAATGAATGCGGGATGAACGTCGGCAAGGGCTTGCACCAACGCCCGGCGGGCAGAAGGATTCGAGGCGTCGGTGTCTTTGGGATCGGTGAATCGGATGTCGCCGTAGGCAACGAAACGAAACGGCAGGTTGATTTGTGGCTGAAGCTCTACGGGCTGGGTTTGAGCTAATGCTGCGGCAGCCGCCCCAGCGAACAAGAAAAACTGCGCAAGAATTCTTCGGAATGTCATGGATGAATTCGTTCCCTAATGTTGGCGCGAGCGTTCTCGCTCGTGCTTCAGCGTTTTGCGGCAGCCGAAGTTCTTATCATCGAAACTTGATCTATCTGGTCTCGCACGGGCGATGACGCCCACATTAGTCTCAGCTGTCTTCGCCCACCTTGAGCACGGCGAGAAACGCCTCCTGCGGAATGTCGACACGCCCGATGCGCTTCATGCGCTTTTTGCCTTCTTTCTGTTTTTCCAGCAGCTTGCGTTTGCGCGTGATGTCGCCACCGTAGCACTTGGCGAGTACATTCTTGCGAATGGCATGAACGGTTTCACGAGCAATGATTTTGGCTCCGATCGAAGCCTGGATCGCCACTTCGAACATTTGCCGTGGAATTAACTCACGCATTTTCGAAACCAGCGCCTTGCCGCGTTCATAAGCGAAATCGCGGTGCACGACGATGGAAAGTGCATCCACCGGCTCGCCCGCGACCAGAATATCCATTTTCACCATGGGCGATTCCCAGTAGTCGGCCAGATGGTAATCGAGCGACGCATATCCGCGGGAGACGGACTTTAGACGATCGTAAAAGTCCAGCACGATTTCGTTGAGCGGCAGTTCGTAATGCAGCATGACACGCGAGGAACTGACATACTCGAACGTTTTCTGCCTGCCTCGCTTCTCTTCCACCAGCTTCAAAATGCCGCCGACATATTCTTCGTTGGTCAGGATCGTAGCGAGAATCACGGGTTCTTCGATTTTGGCGATCTCGCTCGGCGGCAGCCATCGCGAGGGATTATCCACCTCAACCATTTCGCCGTTGGTCTTGTAAATTTTGTAACGCACGCCCGGCGCGGTCGTGATCAACTCCAGATTGAATTCGCGCTCCAGGCGCTCCTGAATGATTTCCATGTGCAACAGGCCGAGGAAACCGCAGCGGAATCCGAAGCCGAGCGCGACCGAACTTTCCGGCTCAAAGAAAAATGACGAATCGTTCAAGCGCAGCTTTTCAAGGGCTTCGCGAAGCTGCGTGTGCTCATGCGCATCTACGGTATAGAGTCCGGCGAAGACCATGGGCTTGATTTCTTCAAATCCGGGCAGAGGCTCGATGGCAGGATTGTTTTCTTCAGTAATCGTGTCGCCAATTTTTGTGTCCGCGACGTTCTTGATGTTCGCGATCAGGAAACCGACTTCGCCAGCACGAAGTTCGTCGATCTCCACTGGTTTGGGAGTCAACACGCCCAGCGTTTCCACGTCGAGAACGCGTCCATTCCACATCAGCCGGATCTTTTGTCCTTTGCGAAGTGTGCCTTGAAACACGCGCGTCAGCACAATCACGCCCCGGTACGGATCGAACCAGGAGTCGAAGATCAGCGCCTGCAGCCGCTTTTCGGGATCTCCCTTGGGCGGCGGAACGCGTTTGACAATTGCTTCTAAAACATCCGGCACACCCTGGCCGGTCTTGGCGCTAATCAGAACAGCGTCGGTTGCATCCAGGCCCACGGCGCCTTCGATCATCTCCTTGGTGCGCGGAATATCGGCGCTGGGCAAGTCAATTTTGTTGATGACTGGAATGATCTCGAGACCGTGATTGATGGCCAGGTAAGCGTTCGCCAGCGTTTGCGCTTCGACGCCCTGGGAGGCATCCACGATCAGCAGCGCGCCTTCGCAAGATGCCAGCGCACGCGAGACTTCGTAGGAAAAATCCACGTGGCCGGGCGTGTCAATCAGATTGAGTTGGTAGGTGTGACCGTCCTGCGCCTGATACATCATGCGCACAGCGTGAGCTTTGATGGTGATGCCGCGCTCCCGTTCGAGATCCATGGAGTCGAGCACCTGGGCCTGCATTTCGCGGGCAGTGAGTGAGCCGGTCAACTCCAGCAACCGGTCGGCGAGCGTGGATTTTCCATGGTCAATGTGCGCGATAATGGCAAAATTGCGAAGAAACGCGGCGTCCATGGCTGCAGGGGTCAACGCTTGATTCTAACAGGCGTTGCGCAGGCGCTTCGGTTGCCGGACGATGGCCTCACGCAAAACCTGCTTTCGTCTGACAGAGTAAAATGCACTTATGCGTTACGTGGTTAGAGCGCGAGTGAAATCCGGCTGCGAACAGACTCTTCTGAAGGCAATCGAAGACGGCACCCTGGGGCAGGGTTCGGTCGCGGAGGGCGAGTATTTGCGCAACATGCAGCAGGCGCGGCTTTGCCAGGACGAAACCGCCCGCTGGGTGGAGGTCTGCTATTGCCCGACTCCCTTGCAGGAAGAACGAGATTATTGGGAGCAGTACTTTGAGTTGACGCGTGTGCAGGACGCGCATGATCGAAGGGAGTGTCGCGACGAAAACGGGTCTGAACCGTGGGCGTGCGGCGGGTGTGACTGCACCGAGCGGTTGGAGCGGAAACTGGAAGCGTCGGGAAAACCGTTTCTCGAATCACTCCGCCACGAATTGATCAACTTACCCTCGCCAGGGGAAAAACGCTGATACCTTCGTCATGGTCCGCTCCTTTCACTGCCATCGATCACGTACAACTCGCCATGCCCATGGGTAAGGAGGACACAGCTCGGCGCTTCTATCGTGATCTGATGGGCATGAATGAGGTTCCCAAACCTCCGGAACTCGCAAAACGAGGCGGATGCTGGTTCGAGAGCGGCGCTGTGCAGATTCACCTAGGTGTTGAGAAAGAATTTCGCCCAGCAATGAAGGCCCACCCTGCCTTGCGCTGTAACAACTATCCGGCCTTGATCGCACAACTGCGGCGAGCCGGCATCGAGGTGAATGAAGCCAGCGATATTCCTGGCGTCCGCCGCTGCCACATTCACGATCCCTTTGGAAATCGTATTGAGCTAATCGGCTAGAATCAGACTCGATGCTGGTCCTTGCCTCTGCGTCACCACGCCGCCAGGAGCTTCTGCGTAACGCGGGCATCCCGTTCGTAGTGCAGCCGACTGACATTCCTGAGATACCGCAACCAGGAGAAGGGCCGCGCGCGTTCGCCGAACGCATGGCGCGGGAAAAAGCTTTGGCGGTTTTTCGCCTGCGGCCGGATGACGTCGTCCTCGGCGCGGACACGATCGTCATCGTGGACGCACAGATCCTGGGCAAGCCCCGCGACACCGCCGATGCCGCCCGCATGTTGCGTTTGTTGTCGGACCGCCAGCATCAAGTGCTGACTGCAGTTTGTCTGGTCGGGCAACTGAAAACTGGGAACCGGAAACTGGAAACTGGTTTTGAAGACTTCCAATCGGAAACGACGCTCGTCACAATGAATGCCATCAGCGACGAAGAGATTCTCTCTTACATTTCAACCGGCGAACCCTTGGATAAGGCCGGAGCTTACGCGATCCAGGGCAGAGCTTCGCGCTGGGTGTCACGCATCGAGGGAGACTACTTCAATGTGGTGGGATTACCGGTTTCGCTGGTTTACAAAATGGTGCAGGAGCGCGGAGTGCATTAGAACCAGACGTAGCGAGCTACATGTCTGCAGTTGGTGAAGTTTATGGCTTCTTGTCTTTTTCCTCTTCGCCTTCCTTCATCGCTGACTTGAAATTCTTGATGCCTTCACCCAATCCCTTTCCCAGATCGGCCAACTTGCTGGGGCCGAAGAGCAGGAGCGCGATGGCCAGGATCAGCAGAATCTCAGGCAAACCCAATTTGCCGCCCATGGTGAATCCTCCTTGCGGGGCTTGCCAGGTTCTCAGCGAAGACGTTGAAAAATTACGCCAACACCCCTATTTCAAAGTCTAGGCTTCCCATCCTAGGTAGTCAAAGTTTGACTGCATCCGCAGGCTATTTGGCTCCGATGCCCTTCAATGTGTAAAGCACACCGTTGAGCGAGCTGTCGTAACCGGCGCACCACACCTGGAATTTGGTGCCCACCGGCTTGCTGTCGCAGGCATCCATTTCTGCGCCTGTATTTACATCGACCGACCAGGTCTGGCCACCATTGTGACTGAAGTAAATGCCACCGACACCGGAATAAACGTTGCCGCCCGCCGCCCAGCCAACCTTCGGCGCAACAAACAGAATTTCACGGATTGGCCAAGGATCGTCCAGTGTGCGACCGCTCCACGTCTTTCCGCCGTCTGCGGTGCGGTGCACCCAGCCCTCCACATTCGGTGAAATCTCGCCGCCGCCCACCCATCCCGACTTATTGTTGGCAAAAAACACTGGGCCATCGAAAACCGAGTCGACGGGCGGACCGCAAGTCCACACCGCTCCAGCGTCGGTGCTATCGCAGTAATTGACTCCCGAAGCGCGGGCGTGCAAGTTGGACAGCAGGCTAAATTCAAGACCGAACCAGCCGCCGTCGGGGTTCGATACTACGGTCGTCCAGTCCGCTGCAGTTGCACCGCCGTTAGTGGTGTACTGGGCACTGTTCGTAGCGCCGTCAACCAGGTCCATAATCAGGCCGTCATTGTGGTTCGCGAAACGGGCGCGCTGCACCGATCCGGTCGACGTCAGAACAATATCATTCGTCCATGTAGCGCCTCCGTCGTGGCTCCAGCGGATGATGCCTTCGAATGTCGACGAATCGTAAAAACCAGAAATGATCACGTCTTTGGTATTGAAGGCGTGCACGCCGTACCAATACCAGGGGAAACTCAAGTTCAGGACTTCCGTCCAATGGGCACCGCCATCCGTTGTTTTCCAGACCTGACCGGCTTCGGCAGCGGCGTAGCCAATCTTCGCGGTGGGAAAAGAAATGTCGTGGATGACTGCGCTGGGCAGAGTCGCCTGCAGTTTCCAGGGGTTGGCTTTGGGTCCGACGATGCCGGGAGTCCGACTGCCGTTAACGTGCGCCGGGCGGTCAGCGGCCATCTCGCGGCCGGAACCTTGCACCGGCATTCTGCCAGCAACGTGCCGCACAGTCGTGTTATCCATCTGCGCGGATGCAGCCGGCATGATGCAAGCCGCCACCGCGACCACCGCAATCAGGAAATCAAACCGCCGGGAACTCTTCATCACTGGGATACCTCTGGGCCGGAAAACCGCGCCGGGAGAGGATTTTAGCACGACCAGCACTTACACACTCGCGATCAATTCGGCCAGCAGCGCTGCCCGTTTAGGCAACTCGGAGAGCTGAATCGACTCGTGGATCGCGTGTGCACCTTCGCCCACTCCACCCAATCCATCCAATGTCGGAATGCCGAGTCCGGCCGTGAAATTCCCGTCTGATCCGCCGCCTACGGAGGCTTCCTCCAGTTTCCAGCCTAGCTGCTTAGCGATCTCCGCAGCTTTCTTGTAAAGCGCAACCACGCCTGGGGTCCGCTCCATCGGCGGACGATTCATTCCGCCACTGATCTCGAGCTTGCACTTGCGATTAAAAGGCTTTAGCGAACGCAACCTGCGATTGATGCCCGCGGCATCTTGTTTGCGAGCGACCCGTACGTCGAGAACCGCGCTGGCCTCAGCCGGGATGACGTTTACCCGCGTGCCACCCTGCACCGTTCCCGCGTTAAGTGTCAGGCCACGTTTCAGGTCGATCAGCTTCGACATCGCTATGATCTGCTTCGCCAATTCGAGAATCGCGCTCTGACCTTTTTCAAAATCGAGCCCTGAATGCGCCGCCTTGCCCGTGACTTTCAGAACGTATTCTCCAATGCCTTTGCGAGCGGTTTTTACCGCGCCCTTTGGTCCATGAGAAGGTTCCAGTACCAGCACGGCAGCGGATTTCCTCGCCAGATTCTCCGTAATCAGCCGCGAAGTATCGCTGCCCACTTCTTCATCCGAAACCAGCAACACGGTGACTGGCCGAGGCAGGCTGTCTTCGTGCCACGCTCGCAGCGCTTCGATGGCGTGCAGCATGAGTGCGATTCCTGATTTCATGTCGAAACTCCCCGGCCCCGACAAGCGTCCGTCGGTCACGCGGCAAGGCATAGTCGCCAGCGTGCCCAGCGGGTACACCGTGTCCAGGTGTCCCAGCAGTAGGACCGGCTTGCCGCCGCTAGCGCCGGCGAAATCCACCTGCAAGTGATCGCCAAAGTTCTGCACGCGATGAAACTTCGCGTGGCCGCCAAGTCCCTCAAACCTGCCGGCAAGCAGCGCTCCCAGCCTATCCACGGCCGGTTTGTTGTCGCTGGGCGACTCCGTCTCCACCAGTTGCCGGATGGTCTGGACCATCTGATCTTGGCGTTCCTGAAAGTATCCCAACCGCTTGGCAACTTCGCCTGGGATGGCCGGCTCGCTGCGTCTTCTCAAGGGTTTCTTAGGCATGCAATCCTTCTCTGTCCTTTTCTGGGAGGGTTTGGCGGCGCGGGGTACAGTATAATCTTCGCTTCCATCTTGACGAGAATCTGAATGACCGATACTGCCCAGTTCGCGCCCGAGGATCCCGAACCGGCCAAGATTACGCTGGATATCAACGAAATCCAGCGCATCCTGCCGCACCGTTTTCCGTTCCTGCTGATCGACCGCGTCGTCGATCTCGATCGCAGGAAACGGATCGTGGCCATCAAGAACGTCACCATCAACGAGCCGTTCTTCGCCGGACACTTTCCCGGCCTTCCCGTGATGCCGGGTGTCCTTATCGTGGAGGCCATGGCCCAGGCTGGCGGAGTCCTCCTATTTACCGAAGTGGAGGACCGCGACAGCAAGCTAGTGCTGTTCACCGGAATTGAACGAGCGAAGTTCCGGCGTCCCGTGGTTCCCGGCGATCAATTGCGGATCGAAGTCGAGGTGCGGGTGTGGCGCGGCAATGCGGGGCGCATGGAGGGAAAGGCCTACGTAGGCGACAAGCTTGCCGCTGAAGCGCTCATTAGCTGCAGGCTGGTCGATCGGGTGCGAGCTGAAAAGAAACCGTCGCAGGAAGCGATTGGGACCTAGCGTCATGGTTGGCGGAAGATGAAAGTCCATCCCACAGCCATCGTTAATCCGAGCGCCAAGGTTCATCCCAGTTCCAAGATCGGTCCTTACTGTGTCATTGGGCCCGCAGTCGAACTGGGAGAAGGCTGCGATCTGGTTTCGCACGTAACCATCGAAGGACCCACGAAAATCGGCGACCATAACCACTTCTTCCCATTTTGCTCGATTGGCATGGCGCCGCAGGATCTGACCTACGCCGGCGAGCCTACGCGCCTGGAAATCGGCGACCACAACCAGATTCGCGAGTTCGTAACTATCAATCGCGGCACGGTAAAAGGCGGAGGGCTGACCCGCGTGGGCAGCCACGTCCTGATCATGGCTTACACTCACGTCGCCCATGATTGTGCCATCGGCGACCACGTCATTCTGGCCAATGCGGCGACTCTCGGTGGCCACGTCACAGTCGAGGAGTGGGCCCAAGTCGGCGCGCTCTGTCCGGTGCACCATTTCGTTCGTATTGGCGCGCACTCGTTTATCGGCGGCGGGACAACTATCACCCGCGATGTTCTTCCCTTTTCCAAAACCTCTGCGTCCCGCGATACTCGCGCCTATGGGCTGAATGCAGTTGGACTGGAGCGCCGCGGTTTCAGCAAAGAACGGATTCGCAAGATTCATCATGCCTACAAAGTCCTGCTGGCATCGAAGCTCAACACTTCACAGGCACTGGAGAAGTTGAAGTCGGAACCGGACAGTGGAGAAGACGTGGATATGCTGATCAAGTTCATAGAACAATCAGAACGGGGGGTGATCAAGTAGCACTCAGCTGTCTTCCGCATTGCTCCGGATGATTTTCATTTACACTGACGGGCGATGTCTGACCGGAAAGAAAAACTCGGTCTGATCGCCGGCAATGGCCGCTTTCCATTTCTGGTGCTTGATGCCGCACGCGCACAGGGCTATGAACTCGTCGTGGTCGCCATCAAGGAAGAAGCCTTCCCCGAAATTGAATCCCACGGCGCAACGGCCGTTCATTGGCTTTCGCTGGGAGAACTTTCCAGGCTGATTGAGACTTTCAAACGCGAGGGAGTGCAGCGTGCGATTATGGCGGGGCAGGTAAAGCACAAGCAGATTTTCTCCAGCATCCGACCGGATTGGCGTTTGGCCAAGCTTCTCCTCTCGTTGGGAACTCGCAACACGGATTCTCTGCTCGGAGCTGTCGCGAAAGTTCTGGCGGACGAAGGCATCACTCTGGAAAACTCGACTTCATTTCTCGAACCGCTGCTGGCCAACGCCGGCGTGCTCAAAAAACGCGCGCCCTCGGAACAGGAAAAGAAGAACGTCGCTTATGGACGCGCAGTTGCCCTCAATCTGGCGCAATACGATATTGGCCAAACCGTGGTCGTCGCGGAAAATGCTTGCGTTGCGGTCGAAGCCATGGAAGGCACCGATGAGACCATCGAACGCGCTGGCCAGATCATGGCCTCGCTCGAATCCGATCATTCCACGTTGAGCCGTGCGTTGACCGTCATCAAGGTCGCCAAGCCGAATCAAGATATGCGTTTCGATGTGCCCGTCGTTGGAGTGAAAACGATCGAAGTGATGAGGAAAGCAGGAGCCTCGTGCCTGGCATTGGACGCTGGCAAATGCCTGCTGCTCGACGGCAACGCGGTCATCACTGCGGCCGATGCGGCCGAGATCACAATTGTGGCAGACTAAGCCCTGGCCCCAGACAGGCTCCCACGCGCCGATCGGGAGCGATTTCGTGAGGCTGCCACAGGTCGTTTCCGTTGTTCAGCGCGCACCCGAGTGAGATCGTGAGGGGTTTGCAGATTCATCCAAAACTCCGCCGAGTTACTGAAATACTCCGCCAGAAGCAGTGCGGTTTCCGGCGTAATTCCACGCTTCCCTCGAATTAGCTCGTTAACGCGATTTTGAGGAATATTGATTGCCTTCGCCAGTTTCACCTGCGTGAGGCCCAGCGGTTGCAGAAATTCCTTCAACAAGACTTGGCCAGGATGCGATGAGACCCTATGTGCTGGCAGCATGATTCTCCTTTCGTCAGTGATAGTCAGTGCACTGGACATCCCGACAGTTGCCGTCTTCGAAACGGAAGATGAGCCGATATTGTTGATTCACTCGAATACTGTGAAAACCAGACAGGTCGCCCCGCAGTCTTTCCAGTCGATTTGCCGGTGGACTTCGCAGATCCTGAAGCGATAAGACAGCGTTCACCAGGTCCAATTTGATCTGAATTCTCTCCCACAGGCTCCTCGAAATTCTGCGAGCTGCCTTTGTGTCGTGTCCGTTATAAATATCCTCCGTCGTTTTGTCCCCGAACGAAAGAATCACCGCGGTTGATTATACATGGATACCGTGTATTGCGGTATACTCTTTCGGAAGCTAACCTTCGGGAGAATAACTACATGTCCGAAAGTGCCCGTCTTGCCGACCAAATACGCCGCGCCTTTGATGGAGATGCCTGGCATGGCGACTCTGTCGTCGAACTTCTTCGTGGAGTCAATGCCAAGGTGGCGGCGGCTCATCCGATCAAGAACGCGCACAGCATCTGGGAACTGGTTCTGCACGTTGCCGCCTGGGATGGTGCGGTTCTGAAGCGCGTCGGCGGCGCAGCGGTAGAACTGAGTGGCAAACGGAATTTCCCGCCGGTCGACGATGCCAGCGAGGCGGCCTGGCGTAAGGCGGTCGAGCACGCGAAGCATGCTCACAACGAACTGGTGAAGGCGGTTGCTGCCTTTCCCGATGCACGGCTCCAGGAACAAGTGCCGGGTAAAACGGAGGCTTATCACAACTTTTTCTACATGTTCAGCGGGATTGTCCAGCATGAGCTCTATCACGCGGGCCAGATCGCGCTGCTGAAAAAGGCGCAGACTCAATGATCGGGTTTCGGCGATTGGCGCTTACTGCTCGTATCACCTGATCGCCGATACCGCGCTCTTTTGTGATTAAATCAACCAGTCTTCCGACGACCTGCAGATTGAGAACAGACAACTGACCGACAACCTCATCAACGTTGCCGTGATCGGCGTGGGCACGTTTGGCCGCAACCACGCCCGTGTTTACCATCAACTTGCCCAGGAGGGCCTACCCGTGCGGCTTGTCGGCGTCGTCGACCCGGATAGGGCGCGGGCTGACTCCGTAGCACGGGAATTCGGCTGCCGGAGTTTTGGTTCGATCGAGCAACTGACCACGACGCACAGTGAAGTCCAGGCCGCCTCAGTCGCCGTGCCCACCGTTCATCACCTCCACACGGCGCGGCAATTGATGGAGGCGGGCATCGATGTGCTGATTGAAAAGCCACTGGCCACATCCGTCGCGGAAGCCGACGACCTCATCCGCCTGGCCAAGCGATTGGACCGCGTCGCTCAGGCCGGGCACCTGGAGCGCTTCAATCCGGCAGTCCGCGCCACTCTTCCCTTCATCAGCCAGCCCATGTTTTTTGAAGTGCATCGCCTCAGCGTATTCACCCCGCGATCTCTGGACGTTGATGTCGTGCTCGACCTGATGATTCACGATCTCGACATCGTGCTCTCGTTCGTCAATTCACCGGTCAAGGAAATCCGTGCCGTGGGGTTGCCCATTCTTTCCGGCAAGGTGGACATCGCGAACGTGCGTCTCGAATTCGACTCCGGATGCGTAGCCAACTTCACCGCCAGCCGGGTCTCGACCGAGCGCGTTCGCAAGCTGCGCTTTTTTCAGCCCAAGCAGTACGTCTCTCTCGACTACGGACGCCAGGATGTTCTGGTGTTCAGTGTCGGCCAGGGCAGTGCTTCTGGAACTCCTTCGGTGAACCCACAGATCCAGGTAGCAAAACCTCCAACCACCGGAGAAGAGCCTCTGCACGCAGAATTGAAGTCATTTCTCGAGTCGGTGCAGCAACGTAGCCAGCCCACGGTTACTCTGGAAGACGGGCGTCGCGCCTTGGCTGTCGCGCTCGACATCGTCGCGTCGATCAGTGCGCACGGAAAAAAGATCGATTTGGAACGTCTTCACGCCTGATTCGCACTTCCCAGGAATGTCAAGTTTTGTAAACGAAAATGATTGACCATTTGGATGCAAATCCTTAGTACTTATCCTTTCAGACCTTCGCGGATTCGCACGAAAGGTGCGAAAATGAAGACACTGGGCCGCTGACGCCAGCAAATCGCGACGGCAGACACGAAGCATTTGAGCGTGAGGAGGATTCTCTGTCCTTACAACTAATGTCTCCAAGCTCGTGTCTAACCAGCAGGTAAAGTCGTTCGATGTCAACCACGCAAATCCCGCCCGCCAATCCGGCTTCATCGAAGCCTCCGGGGCGACCTTCGGAGAGCGGGGATCTGTACGATGCGCGTTACTGGGAGTCAGCTTATCGTGAAATAGTTGAAGCCCCAGCTCTGCTCATACAACTTCAGGATGAACTGTCGCAGGCCCGCAGGCGCGAGGCCTTTTGGATTTCCGTAGTCGTCCACTTGATTGTTGTTCTGCTCCTCTACAATTCTCCGAAGTTAGCTGCATTGATGCCCCGTCGGGCCGTAGTGGTCGCAAGCCCCGAGTCGAACCAGAAAGACCTTACATATTTGGAACTGCCTCCTGACGAACAGAAGGTGACCAAGCGTCCGAACACAAACATCGCCTCCGACAAAGATCGGGTCGCTATGTCGCACGCGCCTCAAAT
>Ga0116221_1001142_pt1 | contig 17816 bp, 16 predicted proteins | sample Sb_taG_5_FD_88965 | JGI IMG/M metagenome (GOLD analysis project Ga0116221, IMG submission 88965) | Peat soil microbial communities from Weissenstadt, Germany - Sb_50d_8_FC metaG | ecosystem: Environmental > Terrestrial > Soil > Wetlands > Peat | place: Germany: Weissenstadt | collected 2010-09-21 | reverse complement strand
CTGAACATCGGTTTCTATTCCGTCTTTGGACCGGACCTGATCTTCTTTTTGGCGGCACGTGATACGAACGAGGCCAACAATACGGGATGGCAGGCGATGGGGTCGGTGACCGTTCGATAAGCCGCGTCAGCGAGCCTGGCACGGATCCCGTCGCGATCCTCTGCGCCGTATTCGGCACTCGCAAGCGCCTCCATCCTCCTCGAAGCGCAATGGACGATTCGTCCCGGCGGAAATGGTCAGTCCCGAGTGCGGCATTACATAGGATCGCGAACAATTGCCGGGCATTCGACCGTGATATAGTTGACCGACACACTGCAATCCGTTAGGCCGATGCGCGACGTATTAAAAGGTAGGCCCAAGCTAGACTTCGCGCAGTGAGATGGAGGAAGGTGCCATGACGCGGCGACGCCTGAGACAATCTGTGCATGGAGATCAAGCGCTGCAGACTCGAAGGAGGCTTGGCTCGCAGCCATGGTCAGTTTTAGCAAGAGGAGTCTGGCTGGCGGCGCTGCTGCTGGGGGCGTCCGGGATCGTGTCTGCGCAAACGGTCACGATCACCGAGTACCCCGTGCCAACGGTCAATAGCTTCCCCGGAGGCATCACGGCAGGGCCGGATGGCGCACTCTGGTTTACCGAAAGTGAGACCAACAAGATCGGGCGGATCACTAGGGCTGGGGTCGTCACCGAGTACACGGTGCCAACGGCCAGCACCTACCCTGGCGAAATCGCCGCCGGGCCCGATGGCGCCCTCTGGTTTACCGAAGGTAACACCAGCAAGATCGGGCGGATCACCACGGCTGGGGTGATCGCCGAGTACCCCGTGCCAACAGCCAATAGCCAACCCCTGGCCATCACGATGGGGCCGGATGGTGCGCTCTGGTTTACTGAATTCCTCAGCAGCAACATCGGGCGGATCACCACGGCTGGGGTGATCACCGAATACCCCGTGCCGGATTCCTACCCCGGGGGCATCACGGTGGGGCCGGATGGCGCGCTCTGGTTTACCGAAAGTAGCGTCAACAGGATCGGGCGGATCACCACGGCCGGGGTCGTCACCGAGTTGCTCGTGCCAAGCGGCCCTCGTGACATCACGGTGGGGCCGGACGGCGCGCTCTGGTATACCGGTTATTTCGACAGCAGGATCGGGCGGATCACCACGGCTGGGGTGATCACGGAGTATCCCGTGCCAACGGCCGGTAGCTTTCCTGAGGGCATCACGGCTGGGCCGGATGGCGCACTCTGGTTTGCTGAGGAAGCCGGCAGCAAGATTGGAAGGATCACCGCAGCCGGCCTGATCACCGAGTATCCCGTGCCAACTCCGAATAGCGGCCCTTTCGGCATCACAGTGGGGCCGGATGGTGCGCTCTGGTTTACTGAAGCTAACGGCAACAATATCGGCCGTGCATCCATCAGCAGTAGCACCCCGTCGCCCGGCCCGCCGACTCCATCAGCCGGCAGTGGACTGAGCCAGAGCTTTGTCTTCACCTTCTCCGACCAGGCCGGCTGGCAGGATTTGGACGTTGTCAACATCCTGATCAACAGCGTCCTGGACGGCCGCAATTCCTGCTATCTGGCGTACAGCCGTTCCGGGGGTGTGCTGTACCTGGTCAACGATGCGGGCACGGCGCTTTTGGCTGGCCTCCCGCTGAATGGGGCGGGCAGTGTGGGCAACAGCCAATGCACGGTAATCGGTGTAGGCTCCTCCGCTGCCGGAAGCGGGAACACCTTGACGCTTACGCTGAACATGAGCTTCAGCGCCAGTTTTGCGGGCAACAAGGTCATCTACCTCGCGGCGCGGGATTTGCAGGCAAACAACTCGGGATGGCAGGCGCTGGGGACGTGGAATGTGCCCGGAGTCACTCCATCCGGCCCGTCCGTGAATGGGATGAGTCCGGCCAGTTCGTACAGCCTAGCCCAAACCTACACGTTCACCTTCAGCGATACGAATGGCTGGCAGGATATCGCGGTTGCCAACGTCCTGATCAACAGTGGCATTGACGGCCGCCATGCCTGCTTCCTGGCATTCGTTCCGAGCTCGGCCGGCGGCGGCTCCGTGCTGCTGGTGGACGACGCAGGCGATGGGGCGGGGCCGTATTCCGGGGTGGTTCTGCCTGGTACTGGCATCGCCAGCAACAGCCAGTGCGCCATCGCCGGGGCGGGCAGTTCGGTGAGCGCGGCCGGCAACACGTTGACGTTGACGCTGGTGGTGACGTTCGCGCAGAGCTTCGCCGGGAATCAAGTTGTTTATGCGGCGGCGCGCAGCGTGGCACTGAGTTCAGGTTGGCAGGCCGTGGGGTCGGTGACTGTGCCATGACTCGTCGGCAGGCGCGTACCATGATGCTGGACTGGGAACGTGGACCAAATGTAAGAGATCGAAGTCCAAATTCGCGTCGGCCGGATGCTCGTCAGGGGCCCTGCCGGGAGGTAGGTTTATGAACATCGCGAGTGTTCTTGATTCCCGTCGCCGTGCTGGGACGGTGGGCTTGCCGGTGAGTCAACGATCGGCGCGTGGAGATCAAGCGCTGCAGGCTCGAAAGAGACGTGGCCCGCGGCCATGGTTAGCGTCAGCGAAAGGGCTCTGGCTGGCGGCGTTGCTGCTGGGCATGTCCGTTGTCTCATCGGCGCAAACGGTCACTATCACCGAGTACGCGGTGCCAACCTCCAGTAGCGGTCCCGTTAGCATCACGTCGGGGCCGGATGGCGCGCTCTGGTTTACCGAAAGTGACGGCAACAAGATCGGGCGGATCACGACGGCTGGCGCGATCACCGAGTACGCCGTGCCGATTGTCGACAATAGTCTCAGCGGTTTCGATTCCATCACGGCGGGGCCGGATGGCGCGCTCTGGTTTGTTGAATATTTCGTCAACAAGATCGGGCGGATGACCACGGCAGGGGTTTTCACCGAATACCCTGTGCCAACGGCCGGCAGCGAGCCCTACGGCATCACGGCGGGGCCGGATGGCGCGCTCTGGTTTGTCGAATATTACGGCAACAAGATCGGGCGGATCACTACGGCTGGGGTCATCACCAACGAATACCCCAAGCCGAATGGCCTCCTCCCTAACGGCATCGCGGCGGGGCCGGATGGTGCGCTTTGGTTTACCGAACAAGCTAGGATTGGGCGGATCACCACAGCTGGGGTGATCACCGAGTACCCCGTGGGACCTGTCGACGGCTTTCCTGAAGGCATCACGGCGGGGCCGGATGGTGCGCTCTGGTTCACTGAAGATAACGGAAAGATCGGGCGGATCACCACGACTGGGGTGATCACCGAGTACGCGATCCCAACAGCCGGCAGCAACCCTCGGGACATCACGGCGGGGCCGGATGGCGCGCTCTGGTTTACCGAGGGTGACGGCAATAAGATCGGGCGGATCACCACGACTGGCGTGATCACCGAGTACGCGATCCCGACGGCCGGTAGCATTCCTTCTGGCATCACCGCGGGGCCGGATGGTGCGCTCTGGTTTACCGAAGGCCTCGGCAACAAGATCGGTCGCGTCTCCTTCAGCAACAACACCCCGACCATCACTTCCCTCAATCCCTCCACCGCCGCGGCAGGCGGACCCGCCTTTGCCCTCACCGTCAACGGCACCAACTTCAGCAGCGGCGCGACGGTGCAGTGGAACGGCACGGCTCTCACTACCTCTTTCGTCAGTTCCACTCAGCTGACGGCGACTGTGCCGGCCAGCCTCATCGCGAGTGCCGGCACTGCGGTGGTGGCTGTCGGGTCGGCCAGCGCCCCGTTCACCGTGAACCCGCCAAATCAGCCGTGCACATTCAGCGTTTCGCCATTGAGCGCCGTCTTCGCCGCCAGCGGCGGGTCCAGCAGCATTACAGTCACCGCTTCCCGTACCGACTGCACCTGGACCCCTACCAGCACTCAGTCCTTTATTACTTTCTCCGGCAATACTTCGATCACCGGCAGTGGAACGATCGACTACAACGTGAGCGCCAACAACACGGCCAGCCGCACGGGCGCCATTACTGTCGGCGGAGCGATCTTCAACATCACGCAGGGCGGCACTACCTGCACCTATTCGTTGCCCAGCGCCGGGCAGGCGTTCACCGCGTCCGGCGGCAACGGCACAGCCGCCATCCTGGCGCCGCCGGGTTGCAATTGGAGCGCCACGAGCGGTGTCCCGTGGGTGACGATCAATCCTCCGGGCGGCGGGTCGAACGATGGAAGTGTGTCGTATACCGTGGCGGCGAATCTATCGGGCGCGGCACGCACGGGCACCATCACCATCACTTTCACCAACGCCAACCTGCCCTATACGGTGTCGCAGGCGGGAAACGCGAATACGGCGAGCTGCACGGCCAGCGTTCTGTCGGCGCCGCAGGTGGCTCTCGAAGGGCGCACGGAAGTGCTGGGAGATTACCTGCTGAGTTGCAGCGGACTGACTGGCGCGCTGACGACCGACATCTCGCTGGCGCTGAATACGGACGTGACTAATGCGCTCAGCGGGGGCTTCACGGACGCTGTCTTGTCGGTCAACGGGACTGCCAGCAGAACGGGCAAGTGGCGGGTTACAACTCACTCCGTTGGCCCGGAGTTGCGATCGTCCCGGCGGCCAATGGCACGGCTACCGTGCGGATTTCCAGGGTGCGGGCCGATGCCAGTGTGTTGACGCTGGCGACCTCGGGACTTCTTCTGCCGTCCTCCATTACCGGGCAGGCAACCGTCGGCGGCGTGCCGGTGAACGGGGCGCTGCAGACCATGGCGAACGCCAGTCAGTCGCTGATCTTCACCAGGAGCCAGGCGAATCCGCAAACGGGCGGCGCACAGACCAGCATTCCGCTGCTGTTTCAGGAGAGCTCGGCGGCTGCGTTCACGGCCAACTCGACGCGGCTTCGCATGGTGCTGAGCAACCTGCCGGCGTCGGTGCAGGTGTACGCGCCGGTGTATCCCGTGGAAGGCGCGGCGAACGCGCAGTTGTTCTCCGCCGATGCCACCGGAGCGGGCGGATCGCCGGAGGCGGGAAGTGCGTTTGCCGGAGGGACGTACCAGCTTTTGACGCCCAACGGGGGCACCGTCACGGCGACGTGGGTGGTGTTGGCAGCCGACCCCACCAAGATCGAGACGTTTACGTTTCCGCTGCTGGTGCTGAACGCCGCGACCGGCGATCTGAACACGATCCAGGTGGCGGGGAGTTTGGCGCCGGTGAGCGACGTGAGTGTGCCGAGCGCCACCGCGCCGGTACCTCGCTACCGCGACTTTTCGGTGCCGCAGAAGCTCACGAACCTGCGCGTGACCACAGTCCTATCGCAGGTGACCCCCGCACCCTCGTTTATGTCAGTTGCAGCCAAGGCCCCACTGACCGGAAACGCAGGGGTTGCGGTGGGTTCGAACTTGACCTTCACCAGCCAGGTGATCAATGACACTTCCGATCCGACGCAGGTGGCGACCAATGTGATCATCCGGGACAATCTTCCGACGGGAATGATCCTGCTCAGTTGTACGGCTAGCGGCGGCGCGGGTTGCGGCGCCGGGGCGGGCAACCAGGTCGTGGAGAACTATGGAACGCTGGGCCCGGGCCAGAGCGCGACGGTGACGGTGATGGCGCAGGTGGGTCCGTCGTTGGCGGCCGGGACAGTGGTGGAAAATCCGGTGAGCGCATCGAGCGACGAAGTGAATCTGGATTTGCTCGCGAGCACGTCGAGCGTGAGTTTCACCGTGGCCGGAACACCTGTGGTAGCGAGTGTCACGCCGGCCTCGGGAAGCGGCAGCACGCAGAGTTTCACGTTTCAGTTCGCGGACGCCTCCGGATACCAGACTCTGTCCGTGGTGAATGTGCTGTTCAGCAACGTCCTGGATGGGCGGAGTGCCTGTTACCTGGCGTACGAGGTGCAGGCGAATAAGTTGGACTTGGTGGATGACGCGGGGGATGCGGGCGGCCCGTACAGTTCGGTAGTGCTGGGGAGCACGAGCACGATTCAGAACAGTCAATGCGCGGTGGGCCTGACCTCGGCATCGGGAAGCGGGACGACGTTGACGCTGGTCCTGAACATCGGCTTTAAGACGGGGTTCGGAGGGGATCAGGTCACCTTTGTGGCGGCGCGCGACCAGGGCACGGGCAGCTCGGGCTGGCAGCGATTAGGCGTGTGGCAGGTGCCGTTTACGCCCAGCCAGATCGGGGTGACGGCGACACCGGCGCGCGCGGCTGCGCCCTCGGGCACCAGCCAGCAGTTGACGTTTACCTTCACCGACACCAAGGGGACGGGGGATTTCGGGATCGGCAATGTGCTGATCAACAATTACATCGACGGGCGGCAGGCGTGCTACCTGGCCTATGTGGCTTCGACCAACACGCTCATACTAATCGACGACGGAGGCGATGCGGCCGGGCCGTATGCGGGGTCGATGGTGCTGAACGGGGGCTCGGGGAGCATCCAGAACGGTCAGTGCATGGTGAGCGGAGCGGGATCGGCGGTGGCGTCCTTACCGTATACCATCAAAGTGACTTTGAACATCACGTTCCAGGCAAGTTTCAGGGGGAATCGGGTTCTGTATGCCGGCGGCCGCGATAGCGCCGGGGGAAACAATACCGACTGGCAGTCGGTGGGGACCGTGAGCGTGCAATAGCTGCACGAATCGCTCGGTGGTCCGATCTCCTTGGGTCGAGCTGTGGGGCAGACTTCAGTCTGCGGCGGGCTTCAGCGCGCACTCCCGCGAACGATATGAGAACTGCGGCAGGCGGACTGAAGTCCGCCGCAGGCTGAAGTCTGCCTACCGAAACTCACCGAGATGTCCGTTAAGTGAACAGCATTGCCGCTAACCTCGATCACACGAGGCAGGGGCTGACCACCGTTAACTCTCGCCTATGTGCCTGGCCGATTCAATCGCCGCGACAGCAGCCTTTCCCGAATGCCGTCGTTCGGGCATCGCTGTTCGTTTTCCGCCTGGACGCTCTTGGCGACGCCGGAGCGCCGGGTCAAATAGCTGGAGACGGTGCCGGGGTGACGCAAAACGTAGCGATCACCGCATAGATGTCGCCCAACGCAACCGACGGGTACTGCTGTGCGATTTCCTCGGGCGTTTCTCCCTCCCGAAAAGCAGCGACGAGAGTATCGAGCGTCACACGGGTTCCACCGACCCGGATGACTCCATCCGCACCCAGATTCATGGGAATCGTTTCGACGGTGTCCAACTCTGTCATCCCTGGCTCCTGCCTCTTAGACTACCACCGGCTTGCGGCTAGCGCCGGCCCAGCGGGAATGCGATGCCGAGCAGAAAGTCGAGCTGTTGCCAGTTCCAGCGAATGGGGTCGAGGAAGCCGCCGAGAGTATCGGAGTGCCAGCGGGTGTAGCGGATTTCGGGTGCGATCAGGAGCCGGCGGGTCCGGAATTCGATACCGGCGGCCACTGACGGCGCAATCGCGTTGCGATTCCTGAGGAGCTGGGGCTGGTCCGAGGACGATTCCTTTACCGGCTGCGGATTCGTCAAGTAGAAGTTGTCGTACAGGGTCTGGGTTTCGTTCATGCCGGCCAATCGGCGATAGGTCCCTCCCATGGCGATGTAGGGCCCGAACGATCGGCGGTGAATGATGCTCCACTTCAACAGGACCGGCACTTCCACTGACGCGCCGGTGCCGCGGAAATGCGTGAATGACAGGGAAAAGGGGAAGGCCCAGTTGTCATAGTCGTAGCCAAAGCGGCGATACTGAACTCCGAGGGAAAGGCTCAGGCGGCTGCCGAGTCGTGTCCCGACGGTTCCTCCGGCCACATAGCGGCGGGTTGCCGATTCGGATTGGAATCCGCCGACGCGGCCGCTGGGTTGGAAAGTGCGCAGGGTGTCGCTCATGGGAATACCGGCGGTCACCCCCAGGGTGACGGGAGATTGGGCAGAGGCCGGGAGGAAGATGAGCAGCAAGACGCCGGACGAGTGGACGATCACACTTCTAAGAGCCGAATGGAGGGCCGCCCAACTACAGTTGAGGCAGATTTGTGGATCTCGGGTTGGTAACCCCGGCGTATGCATTCAACGATGGGTTCCGGAGTGAGGACTGTGACCGTCAAGCCCGCCGGCCGGCGATCCTCTTTCAGGTAACCCTGCGGCGACCATAACAGGAGTGACTCGTCCCATACCAGGTAACTGGAGCCATCGATCTGCACGAAACAACCATCCGGCAGTGAGTTCAGGGAAGCCTGGTAAGTGACATTGCGGCCGCGGCTGTCGATTCGCGCGCGATGGAGCTCCGCATCGATTTCAGGCGCGAGCAGAGGGTCCGCCCGGTCCGGCTCCGAGCGCTTCCAGGCGTTCTTGAAGGCGTTGAAGCGTTCCCGGCGGCACTCGGCGCACGGGCGGTGGCCGGCGGCCAGGGCCACGGCTTCGTCCAGGAAGAAAAGCTCCGTGTAACAGCGCGGAGACATTACCTGGCGCCGTATGCCCTTGAATTCCAGAAGGCAGGCGATCCAACGGCGGCTTTTGAACTGACGCACGATCTCGCGGCGGTCGTCGTGAATGGCGCCGCCCCGATTGCCCATGAACGTTCCGCGGGCGGTCGTGCGGAAGATCACTCCGCAGGGGTCCACACGGTTCTGCAACGGCATTCCGGAATTTCCGCTGCCCACATGATCGCATGGTGGGAGGGCCCAAAGGCGGTACGCTATTCAACATGGGCAGCCGGAAAATCAAACACAAGGCCAAGAAGAGCCGGGAGGTCAAGGTGGACGCCGAGACCATGAAGATCCTCCAGGAACAGATTCAGAAGTTCCGTGAGAAGTTCGGGAGGGAACCGGGTCCGGGCGATCCGCTCTTCTTCGATCCCGATTCGTTCGTGCCGCGCCCCCTGGACCTGGACGAACTCAACAAGGAGACCGTCGATGCGATGGTCAAAGCGGGGATGCGCCCGGAACTTATTTATGCCTACCGAAAGACCGGTTACATCATCATGGAAGACAACATCGACAAGATTCCCAAGAGCGGCCTGGACGAATGGGAGGCGGCGATTGAGGAATATTTCGCGATTGCCGAGTTCGCAGGGGAAGGCGAGGAGTGACACTCCGAGGAGCGTCGAGACGAGTCTCGGCGCGGCAGGCACGAGTGCCTGCGCCACGGTTGGATAACTGACTCATTAGTTATTCGTCGCGCAGGGCTACCATGGGTCGACGCGGGCGGCCCTGCGCGCGGGTAGATAGCAGGCTGCCAGCGCCACCGTTGCCAGAGCGGCGGTGACGACGGCGAAAGTTGCGGGGTTCGCGCGACTGCACTCCAAACAGCAGCGTGGCCAGTGCACGGCTGACGGCCAACGCGCCTGCCACTCCCGCGCCGATCCCGGCCAGCGCCACGAGCATGCCCTCCCGTACCACCAGTTGCATCACCGCGGCCCGCTGCGCACCGATGGCCATGCGCAGGCCGATCTCGCGCGTCCGCCGGCTGACCGAATAAGACAGCACGCCGTAGATCAAGGTTTCCTTGCCGCCGGCTGAGGCGGCGCATTGTTTGAGTGCGTCCATCGAAGGAAAATGAATCTCAGCAATGCAATAGCACGGCGGCTCGCCTTGAGGAGACTGCAATATTTTGGTGGCCACGATCCTGGTCTTGCCTGCCAAATTGGCGATCGCCATAGGGACGTGCTCTCCCTGATAAACCGCCTCGAACGCCTTCATATCCTTCGGTTGTGGATAGGCCACAATCAATTTCGCATTTTTCATAGTTGCCTCAATAGTCCGAATCATTTAAGCGTCGGCCGGGCAGGCCGCGTTCCGCGGCTACTCCAATGAGAAGGCCCGTCACGGCGCCAAGCGCCGCGACACCAAGATGTCCCACCAGGATGTGGCACGCTTCGAGATTCGGGCAATGAATCTCTAAAGCGGTGGCGCCGGCCAGACCCGCGAGCAGCCCGGTTGCCGCTCCGGTCATCGTGGGCCAAAGGATGGTACCGCGGCGCAGGACGAACCAGAGGGGAACTGCCGCCAAAGCTCCGATTGGCATGCCCGCCCGAATGCACGCCCAGCTTTTTGCCCAAAAATTCCGCTCGTGTTGAAAGTGGAACAGGACCGCTATCACAATTACCAGGGAGATCGCAGCGCCGAGGGGGAGGAGCCTTGGGGAAATCCGATGGCGGCTGCCCGGGACCATCTGATTCACAAGCGAGTATGCCAGCAGTCCAGTACCGACTGCCAAACTGCCCAGAGTCAGGCTCGTTTGAAGAGGGGTCATGACGGCGATCGCGAAGGCTCCCATGCGGTAGACGCTTAAAGCCACGGTGGCAATGAAGGTCGCTACGAAAGCCGCAAGAAGGCAGTTCTTGGACCCCATCGGGTGCACAGGGCGCAGACCCGCGGCGATTCCTGTTTCGATGCGACGGAGACTTGCCGGCGAAGGCCGAGCCTCGGCTACGGGGAGGCGGAGCGCTCCCGCGAGCAGCCGGCAGCGAGCACAGGTTCTCAAGTGATCTTCAGCCTCTGATGGCAACGGCGAAGCCATGGATCTGCCGATGAGCGCGTGATTCATGTCTCTGCAGTTCATGGAGCCCCTCCCGCCACGTTATCTTCGGCATAGGTATGGAGCAACTTGCGCAGGCGCTCATAAGCCCGGTGTGCCTTCTGTTTCACGGCCCCCACGGTCGAGGATGTGGCACGCGCCACCTCTTCCAAACTGAGTCCTCCCACTTTCAACATTGTAATCACTTCCTGTTGTGCCTCCGGTAGGGCGGCAACGAGGTCTTCGAACGCCGGGAGCCCGTTTGGAGGTTCACTTTGCGCGAACCGCGCCGGCAGCGCTTCCACTGCAATCTCGTGAGCGGCGATCCGCCGGGTCTTGCGATAGCCGTCCACACCCGCACGCCTGGCGATGGCGTACACCCAAGGCAACACCGGTTCGCCAGGGCGGTAGGTATGCCGCACGCGATGAATTCGCAGCCAGGTGTCTTGCAGAAGGTCGTCCGCGTGTTCCCGGTTGGCCTGCTGGCTCCGGAAGAAACACAGCAAAGCGGGGCTGAGCGCAGCGATCAGCGTTGCCGGCGCCGCGGGATCGGCTTGCTGGTAGCGCTCCATCCAATGATCCAGGTCCACAAAAGACCGTTGGGCCACACTGTTCTCTTGCAGGCCAGACCTCATCTGAAACTCATTCGTAGGCGCAGTGCGGGAAGTTTCGCCGCGGCGAAAGTTATTTGGCAGCCCGGTGACTATGTACTCCTAGAAACAATCCGCAATCTGGTCAAGCTCAGTCACTATTATGTCCGGAGCGCTATCCAGGAGCTCCATCTCCGCCTCGGACCGTTTACACCAGCAAACTTTGTAACCAAAAGCCACCGCCCCAGAGCAATCCCATGAGTTCGATGAGACGAACAGGATTTCGGTTGCGGGAAGGCGCAGCATTTCAGCGCCGAGCGTGTAAACTCGAGGAGACGGTTTGTAAATTCGCACCCGATCGACGGAAATGATCTCCGTAAAGAATGACTCGAGGCCGTTATGGCGGACGGCAGATTCCAACATCATTGGCGAACCATTCGAGAGGATGGCCATCGGGACTCTGTTCAATGATTCCAACGCTGGTCTCACCGCGGGAAATGCCGACGGCGTCAGGTAAGCCTGCATCAGTCGATCCACTTGCGCGTCATCGGCTGGGATTTGGAGTTGCCTGGCGGCCGACCGCAACGCGGCTTGGGTCACGCTCCAGAAATCCTCGTACCGATCCATGAGGGATCGCAGCCAAGTGTACTCCAGTTGCTTTTGCCTCCACAACGCCGAAAGAGCGCGGATGTCACCGACGATGTTGTTGCCGCCGCGCAAAACTACGGAGTGGACATCGAACAGGGTGCCATAGGCATCGAACACAACGGCTCGCGGTTTCATCTCTCTCAATTCTGACGCTTTTCCGGCTGAAAAAGTGGAGAACTTCATAACCGGCAGCCTGCTTTCCGCCCAGCACTGAGATCTAACCAGCGAGTGTGCCCGCTGCACGGATCAAGGCCGGCAGCGGGCACGACGGCAGCTCAATTGAGCCGCTGTACTATGGGGCAATTGATGGAAAAGCCCGAGGTTCCGAAGGCGCCGCCGCCAGGGGCCGTGATCAGGCCATCCTGGACGAATGTCAGGATCTGGAATTCTTCACGCACCTGACCTCGAAAGCCCTTGTTGATTGCGTCTTGTGTCCATTCGAACAACTGGGCGTCCCACGCAGGACTGTAATCCAATGCATTGGTCGGTATTCCGCCCACCACGTTATTGGGCCGAAAGCCATCCGCCAGATCCGCGGACAGGCCTTGCCGTTGTGGATTGGCGCAGTCGTGAGCCCCGTTTGTGGAAATGAAGATGCGCTCAATCGGGCTGGAAAAGGTGTCGTCACCGCCCAAATGGAGTGCCGCCATCAAAGGAGCGAAGGTATTGTGCTCGATTGCGGCTCCCAAAGGTATGCTCGTATCCATTGACATGTACCAGACCGGCTTTCCGAAGCTAAAGCCGTTAATCAAGTTGATGGTCACGGTCATGTTCACAGTGTCGATCGCCACCACCTGATCGTGCACCTTTGAGTAATCGACGTTGCCGCTCGGGAAGTTGATGTCGCCGGCGTTCACACCAAAGGCGACGATGGGGGCGTTATAGATAACGCCGGCGGCATTGACAATCTGAACATATGGACTATAGTTCTTGTCGCCGACGGCGCCGGGTTGAAAAGCGGTTGGAGGAAACTCCTGGCCCACGGGGCCCGGCGTAATGCTGCGGACCGGCGAAAAATCGACGGTTCCCTGGTCGAATACCAGGTCTCCGTTCTGATCCAGATTGGCGGTTCGCGCGGCATTGGCCATGAAGGTCATCTTGGCTGAGAAATTGAGTCCCAACTCCGCCGCCACGTCGGCATCGTCAACGTCCGTCAGGACATACCAGACGTTAGCCCCAGTTCTCATATGCCCCAGATACAGGGGAATCGTGATGGTGCCCTTGGTGGCGTCGACAGGGCCGGTCTTGAGCAATTGAACCGGTCCCACTAGGACTAGGCTCTGATTGGTCGTCGAGGGCGGAGGTCCGAAGTATGAAAGATTCACTGTGGTGCCGACCGAAGGCGGGGCTGGAAACAAGTTGCAACCCGGTCCTGGGCCGATCGGTCCAGGTCCGGGGCCTTGCGCCATGTTGGGATTCACTGGGTTGGTGCCGAAAATATCTGCCGCCCGATATCTCTGCTCGATGGTTCCTGGGACCGCCCTGCGAGGCGTATGGAGGCGTGGCGACTCTTGCGCAAGGGCCGTCATCCCCAGTGCGATTGCGATTGCTGAAGCCATGGCGCCCCGTGAAATTTTACGAATGTTGAAATCGATGCAACTCAATTGTGACTCTCCTCGTTTTGAAATTGGGCTGCCTTTCTCTTGTGTGCACAGATAAGCCAGCCCTATCAATGGTTCGCTAGAGTTCCGGGAAAGTTATGTTGCAGTTGTGAAACTGGATTCCAGCGCCGAGCAGGTCCGATGAGCCTAGTGCAGAGCATCGCCCGTAAGCGGAGCGTAAGATGGGGGACACGAAGAGAAATCATTCCCGCAGAACCGCTCGGTGACCCACTCGCCGGAAGACAACATCGACAAGACTCCCAAGACCGGCCTGGCGGAGTGGGAGGCGGCGATCGACGAATATTTCGCAATTGCCGAGTTCGCCGGGGAAGGGGAATGACGCCGTAAACAACCGATTCGCTAATCGTCGCGGAGGGCCACCATGGCGTCTACGCGGCCGGCTCGGCACGCGGGCATGCGGTTGCCAGGCGGAAGCGCCTGCCCCACCCATTAAGTAGAAACTGCGTCGAGCGAAGAGGCCCACACTTGGAAGCGGCGGGCGGGTGGCCGCGGGGCCGTAAAGCGGAGGCGGTGCCCAGGCCGGCCACACTCGCAGGGGGATTTTTCCAGCACGGTCTGATCCAGGGGAATTCGATATCCCAGAATCGAATCCTCGCTGAAGATCACCAACTTTTGCGAGTCGTCCGGACAGGCCGTTCCCACATGCAGCCCGTCCTGCGCTTCGCACTCGTATCCTACCAGCCTGCCGTCGCCGTCCAGCAGGCAGGCGAATACGGGCACCTGGAAGGCTTCCCATAAGACATCGCGATCCGAATCGCTGAAAAAGGGGGTGTCCGGCAGATGCATGACGAAAATCGCCCGTTCGGCGGTCACCCCGGCGGACGCCGCGCGCACCAGTTCAAAATAAGTGCCCGACACCGCGTCGTAGTGGCCTCGGGCCACCCTGGCCGGGGTCACCGTCCAATCCGGATAGAGCGGATGGCGCAACGGAAAACGGATTTTCAGTCGCATTATTAGTCTAGTGCCTCCATTGGTTGGGGACTCTCAAGTTTCTTGAACCAAACGCTCCAGGTTCTCGCCGAAGATCAATCTTGCATCCGCGGCGGCGATTCCCAGGTCCAGCAGAGTCCGGGTCTGCGCCTCGAAGATATCATAATTCCAGCCGCGCGGGAAAAAGGAAGAATCGCTGCCGAACAGCAGGCCGCCGGCGCCCACTACGGCCAGGGCCCGGCGAAAGACGGTCTTCAGGTCGAATGCTTCGTAGCGCATCCACGAGTTGCTGCTGGAGGTGTCCAGGTACACGTTGGGGCAGAGGTCGGCCAGCATGAGCGCCTCGCGAAAATACCCGGCGCCGAAATGCGGAACGATGAAACGAATTCGCGGATAGCGCAGCGCAATGGCGTGCAGGTCGAGCGGATTCGAGAAGCGCATGTCGAAGGGCGACGGCAGCCCGAGCTTCTTGCGAACCCCCACGGTGAGCACGCCGCAGTGCACGAAGACGGCGCAGCCCCGGGCGGCGGCCTGATCGAGCAGCGGCGCCACGCGCTCATCGTGCAGCGAGTAGCGGTGCATGGCGGGGAAGAGGCACACCACCTGAAGTCCCGGCGCCACCGCAGCATTTTCGGCCAGCGGATTGACCATGGCGCCGGCGAAAAATCGTCCGGGGCAGGCGGCCGCGGCGGCGAGAACGGACGACTCGTCGCCGGGCACGCTGGCGATCAAGGTGGCCCGCGCGACGCCGCGCGCATCCAGCTCCGCGGCCCAGGTGCGCGCCAGCTCCGCCGGATCTTCGGGCGGCAAGTGCCAGCCCAGCGTGCCGGCGACGATGTCCGAATCGGCGCTCATCTGCGCGGCCAGCGATGCGAAGAACCGCCGCGAGAAGAAATGCGTGTGCGCGTCGGAGACCGGGAAATCACCCCATGGAGTTTGCATCGGGTTTGTTCCAGTGGGTGATTCCGGCTGCCAGCGCCAGTTGCGTCAGCCCGGCGACGTTGTTCACGCCGAGCTTCTTCATCATGGTCTTGCGGTAGCTGCGCACGGTTTGCAGGCCGAGGTCGAGCAGCACCGCGATATCCTTGCTGGTCTTCCCCTCGGCCACCAGGCGGAGCACCTGCAGCTCGCGCGGGGAGAGCGATTCGAGCGGGCTGCGGTCGTGCGTCTCCAGGTCGCCGCGCTGGATGCGCTGCAGCAGCCGGTCGGATACCTGCGAGCTGAGGTAGGAGCCGCCGCGAGCCACGGTCCGCAACGCATCCAGCAGCTCGCCCGAAGAAGCCTTCTTGAGGACGAATGCGCGGGCGCCCGAGCGTATGGCGCTGACCACCGAGTTCTCGTCGTCGTACATGGAAAGGATGACGACCTTCACGCGCGGGCAGTGCCGCAGCAGCTCGGTAGTGGCCTCCACGCCGTTCATTCCCGGGAGCCCGATATCCATGAGGACCATATCGGGATTGGCCTTCTTGCAAAGCTGCACCGCGTCCGCGCCATTCTCGGCCTCTCCCACGACACGGAATTCCGCGCCACGTTCCAGAATGGTCTTGACGCCGTCGCGTACCAGCTTGTGATCATCGACAAGAACAATGTCGAAAGTCATAGTCGTTCCCTCAGCTCGCTTCCGGGACCGCGGCTCTCACAATGGTACCTGTTTCGCGAGTGCTCGTGACCGACAGGTCCAACCCCGCCTGCGCGGCGTAATGTTCCATGCTCAGCAATCCCAGCCCGCGGCACCCTCCCAGCAGGCCGGCCGGATCGAAACCCTTGCCGTTATCCCGCACCTCCAGAAAAGTACCGATACGTGAGGACTTTACCGCGATTTCGATGGCGGAGCAACTGGAATGTTGCACGGCGTTCTCGACGGCCTCCTGCGCGATCTGGAACATGGCCGAGGCGATCTTTTTGTCGAGCTTGAGGGAGGGATCGACGTTGAGGCGAAAAGTCCCCGCGAAATGGGTTCGGACGCGCCCCGCCAGGCGGTCCAGCGCGGTCCGCAGACCGGTGCGCTCCACGGCCGAAGGGTTCAGCTCGTAGCTGTACTCCCGCACCTCTTCCATCATGCCTTCGAGCAGCTTCTGGATCTCCGCAATGCGCCCGCAGATCTCGGGGGCGGCGGTTTCCAGGTCCATGCGGATCAGGTCGAGCTGCAGCCCGAGCGCGGTCAGGTTCTGCCCCACCGAGTCGTGCAGGAACTTGGACGCCATGTTGCGCTCGAATTCCTGGGCCTTGAGCGCGCCCAGCACGGTGTAGCGGAGCTCCTGCTCGGCCTTGCTCCACGCCGTGGCATCGCGCGCCATGCCGCCGGCATAGCGAATCCGGCCCTCCAGCCGGATGGGAAAAACGGTAATGTGCCAGGTGGCGCTTCCGCGGCGCTCGCGCAGCGTCAAGGTTTCGCCCTCCAGCGCGCGGGAGAAGCGCTCGGTCCAGGCGGCCGCCAATTCGGGATCGAGAGATTCCGCCACGGCCCGCCCGTTCAGCTCTTCGGCGGGCCTGCCGAAAATGGGAGCGGGATCGCCGAAGATCTGCTCAAAGATTTGGCGAGGGCCGACGATCCATTGACACGCCGGGCTTTGTTCCAGCAGCGCGAAGCATACGGCGTTGTCCATGGGCGAATGACTGCTCTCAAGGGCCGGATAACCGCTCCCTTACGGTCGCGGCTCTGATCGGAGCCGGGCCCAGAGGGCACCCCGTCAGGGAGGGGTTTAAATTACTTCCGTCCTACCACCTTGCGGACGGCCGCGGCCACGTCACGCGCCACCAGCCCGTACTTATCGAGCAACTCGTCGGGCTGGCCGGATTCCGCATAGGTATCCTGGATGCCCACGAACTCCATCGGGCAGGGCCTGGTCTGCGCCACCACCTGCGCCACGCGCACGCCCAGGCCGCCATCCACCAGGTGCTCCTCGGCCACCACGATGGCTCCGGTCTCGGCCGCCGCGCGGTGGATGGCCTCGCGGTCGATGGGCTTCACCGTGTGCATATCGATCACGCGCGCCGAGATGCCTTCCGCTTCGAGCGTCTCCGCGGCCAGGATGGACTGGGCCACCAGCAGGCCGCCGGCAATGATCGTGACGTCGGACCCTTCTACAACTTCGATCGCCTTGCCGATTTCGAACTTCTGGCCGGCGTCATAAACGATCGGGCACTTCGGCCGCCCCGTGCGGATGAACACCGGACCGACATGCGCCGCCGCGGCGCGCACCAGCGCCTTCGTGGAAATCTCGTCGGCCGGCGCCAGCACCACAAACCCGGCCAGGGAACAGGCGAGGCCGATCTCCTCGACGCTCATCTGCGAGGGGCCGTCTTCCCCGATGGAGATGCCGCTGTGCGTCCCCACCACTTTCAGATTGACGTTAGGGTAGGCCGCGCAGGTGCGAAGCTGCTCGAACCCCTTGTTCATCACGAAGACCGAAAAACTCGCGATGAACGGGATCTTGCCGGCATAGGCGAGGCCCGCGCCGATGGCCGTCATGTTGGCTTCGGCGATGCCGCAGGAAAAGAAACGCTCCGGGAATTCCTTCTGGAAATAGGTGGTCATGGTGGACTTGGCGAGGTCCGCGTCGCACACCACGATGTCCTTGTTTTCGCGGCCAAGTT
>Ga0116221_1001141_pt1 | contig 17825 bp, 16 predicted proteins | sample Sb_taG_5_FD_88965 | JGI IMG/M metagenome (GOLD analysis project Ga0116221, IMG submission 88965) | Peat soil microbial communities from Weissenstadt, Germany - Sb_50d_8_FC metaG | ecosystem: Environmental > Terrestrial > Soil > Wetlands > Peat | place: Germany: Weissenstadt | collected 2010-09-21 | reverse complement strand
CGGCTTGGGCAGAGGCTACACTGGCGCGATTCTGTTCAACTCCGAACTGGGCGTTGCGGACTTCGATACTGATCTGGTTCTCGATCTGCTGCAAACGCATCTGAGCCTGCTGGTACTCGAGTTCGGAGCGGATTTGGACCGCTTGCGCGGCACGGTTGCGGAGCGGGATATTGAGCTGTACGCCGACGCCTTTGTCGGGAGCAGTGGAGTTGACGAGTTGATTCAAAGTACCGCCATACCCGATAGGGGCGGCCGAGTGGGGGGGCGCGCAAATCCCCGCAATTGCCGAGGGGTTGCCGCAAGTGCTGTAAAAGCTCTGATCTCCACCGGCTCCTGAGCCGCCGTAATAGGCGTAGAGATCAAGGGAAGGCAGGAGCGCATTACGCACCGCCTTGTTGCTGATCTCGTTGGTGTTGAGCGTGATGCGGGATTCCACCAGGTCGGCGCGATGGCGCAAAGCCTCGCCGACCAAGTCCTGCGTGGGCTGGATCTGTTCGCTCTCCGGAAGTTCCATGGTGGAAGTGGGGATCACTTCGGCTCCCGCCAATGTCTGATCGCGCAGCGTGCGGCTGAGCGCATTCTTCATGAGCAACTGTTCCAATTGCAGGTTGGTGAGGGCTACGGTCAGCGTTTGCCGGTCCTGGGCCACGGTGCTCTGGGCGCGGACTACCTCGATGGGCGCCAGGCTGCCGATTTCCACCTGCTTCTTGGTATCGGAGAGTGTCTTTTGGGCAAAGGCCAGCGATTCGTTCTGCACGCGAACGTTCTCGTAGGCGTAGACGAGATCCCAGTACATGGTCTGAATCTGATTGACCGACGTAATGATCTGGAGACGAAAGGCCACGTCGGAGAGTTCACGATTGTTCTTGGCGATACGTATGAAGCGATTGTTGGCAGAGAAACCGAAGCCCTGCAGCAGATGCTGCGTCAGCTTGAACTGGAAGCCAGAATTCAGGGAAGGGCTCAAGAAACTCGTCGGGTTGCTGCTGGTGGTACGGGTGTTGTTGAACCCGATCGACATATTCGTTCCGAAGGAAAACCCTTGCTGATAGGTAAAGTTGCCGGTCGTTGTGTTCTGGAAGTTGCCGCAGAACGGGCTCGTGCACTCGAAATGGGCATGATCGCTTTGCAGCGTCCCTGTAATAACCGGATCGAAGCTTGTGATGTTCGATCCAAAACCGAGCGTGGAGCCTACCAAGCCCCCCGCGCCTGCGCCGGCGCCACCTGCGCCGAGAGTAGTTCCTCCGGTGCCGGAGCCGACCTGGCCGCCGAGTCCCCCGACGCCACTGCCGGGGGTGTTTTGCACCACTCCGGTATTTACGCCGAGAGTCGAGGCGCCAGCTTTCGCGCGGAGAATATCGGTGTCGGCGATGTTCAGGTTGTAACGCGCGATGGCGATGTCGAGATTGTTTTCGAGCGCCAGCGCGATCGCATCATTGAGCGACAGGTAAAGTTTCCCATCATGCATGAGCGAGTCGATCCGCGCCGTGTTTGCGAGATTGGGCGCAGCTAGGTGACGCGCCGTATACGGCCCGATTGGGTTAGGAAAATGCGACACGGGCTTGGCGTAGTTCAGGACCGGCAGGGGTCTTGCTTCCGGCGTATTCTGCGGGGTGGGAGCCGCGGGCGGCTCCTGGGCCAAGCATGAGAAGGTCAGCGTTGCAAATAGGCTGGCAGCGACGGCGAGCCGGATGGTCGAGGCAAAACGTGCGAATGGCATCTACTGTTCTCCGTTCGTTTACACCGGTTCGTTAAGACCGATTGATTAAGACGTTGTAGCGTTAAAGACGCTTGGGTTTTGACCTGAGACAGCTGGACTGCCAAAAACGAAATCCTACTCAGGCATTGGTACGCAAAGGAGGGGCGGAAGGTTCCTGAAACCTGGGAGAAAACGACCTTCCCCTCGGCGGTGCTCATTCCTTGTTTCCGCTCCCTGTTCCCCTCGGTCCCTCCAGGGACACTGCGGCACAGAAATCTCCATCCTGAATCAGGTTTCCGCGGAAACCAAACAGTATAGCTGACCCGAACAGGACTTGACCTTCACCACGTGGCCCCGAGAACTGGTAAATTGCTGGCGAAGGTTTGAAATCCCTTGGATGATGCAACGACGGCGCGGGACTCGAAAGATCGCAAGATGCGCAATCTCAAACTGACTCTCTCCTATGACGGGGCCGAATTCTCCGGATGGCAGGTGCAGCCCGATGCCGCTACGGTGCAGGGCACACTCGCCTCAGTCATTGGACGGATTACGGGAGAAAAGGTATTGCCGCAAGGGTCGGGGCGAACCGACGCGGGAGTGCATGCGCTCGCGCAGGTTATGACATTTGTCACGGAGTCTTCCGTCCCCACGGAAAATTTCGTGAAAGCGATGAACGACATTCTGCCGGCGTCGGTGCGCGTGCTGGAAGTGATGGAAGCGCCGACGGAATTCCACGCGCGGCATTCGGCGCGGGCAAAGACGTATCGTTACCGGATCTATCGGGAGTCGATTTGCTCTCCGTTTCTGGCGCGGTATGTATGGCACTATCCTTACTCACTCAAAGAAGAGACGATGGCGCGGGCAGCGGCGCTGGTTGTGGGGGAACACGATTTCACATCTTTCGCGGCCGTGGATCCGGAGAGAGGGAGAGGGCGCGAGGGCGAACCGGCTTCGAATGTGCGGGCGATATTTTCGTCATCGTGGGAACGCTTGGGAGAAGAGTTTGTGTACACCGTGCGCGGTTCCGGATTTCTGCACCACATGGTGAGGAATCTAGTGGGCACGTTCGTTCTGGTGGGCAGGGGAACACTGCAGCCCGAGGATATGGCTCGCATCCTCGAGGCGCGTAAGCGGTCGGCGGCGGGAGCAACTGCGCCCGCGAGTGGATTGTATCTGGTCGGTGTTGAGTACTAGGGAAAGCCGAGGTTCTATGCCGGACCTTCCATCCGCTCAGCAGCGGCTACACGACAACAAATGGTTACCCTGGGTTGAGTTTCCTGTCGTTGCCGGGCTGTTCTACGCCGATGTGCACCATCACATTTACATCAGCAAAACTCCCTACCTGTTCCTGCTGGGTTGGGCTTCCCTGCGGTTGCGCGGAATGCGGTGGAAAGACGTGGGCTTCGCGCCACCGCGCAATTGGGGGAAAGCCTTCCTGGTTGGAGTTGCGGCCGGCATCTGCATGGAACCTTTGGAGCTGTTTGTCACTCAGCCTCTTCTGGCGCATTGGTTGGGGAAGATGCCGGACCTGTCTGATTTTGCTGACATGGTTGGCAATCTGAAATTGTTCCTGATTTACGTCGTTTTGGTTTGGGTGTTGGGAGCCTTGGGCGAGGAGATCGTTTATCGCGCCTACCTGATGAACCGCGTCGCGGGAGTGTTTCGCGACACGAAGGCGGCTTGGATCGTGAGTCTGATCGCGGTTAGTGTCGTTTTCGGGTGTGGCCACCTTGACCAGGGGGCAACGGGCATGATTGAAAACGTCCTGAACGGATTGCTGCTCGGGGCGCTGTATCTGGCTTGCGGGCGCAATCTTGCCGTGCCGGTCATCGCGCACGCGTTGACGGATACGCTCGACTTCATACTGATCTATTTAGGCAAGTATCCGGGAATGCATTAGGCGCGCTGATGAGGTTTGTAGGCCAGAGCGACAGACGTGGCAACCTGCGCCTCTACGGACTAAGATTTCCTCATGGCTACTGATCTACAAATCGCGGCGCGCAAGGTTGCGTCGGTGAATCCGGCGACCGGCGAAGTTCTGCGCGAGCTTGAGTGTGCTGGCGAGGGCGAGGTCGAGGCTGTCGTGTCACGGGCACGTGCGGCACAGCCAGCGTGGGCGGAACTGGGACTGCGACGGCGGATTGCTGTGATACGCGAGTTCCAGGGAAAGCTGTATGCGAAAAAATCTGAGATCGCGGCGGCCATCACGCGCGAAGTGGGCAAACCGTTGGTCGAGGCGCTGGTCACCGAAGTTCTGGTGGTGCTGGATGCGGCACGATTCCTGATCGACAACGCTTGGGGCCTGTTGCGCGACGAACGGGTGCCGCACGGCAATCTTGTCACAAAGCTCAAAAGCGGGTGGCTGGTGCGCGAACCCCATGGCGTGATCGGGATTATTTCGCCGTGGAACTATCCGTTTTCGATTCCAGCGACGGAAACGTTGGCCGCACTGGTGGCGGGCAACGCGGTGGTGCTGAAACCCTCAGAGTTGACGCCGCTGGTAGCGCTGGAACTGGCCTCGCTGCTGCATGCGGCGGGCGTCCCGGAGGATGCGTTTCAGGTGGTGGTGGGTGAGGGCCCAGCCGGGGCGGCGCTGCTGCGTTCTCCAATCGACAAGTTGGTGTTCACCGGAAGCGTTGCGACTGGGAGGAGAATCGCGGCCGCCGCAGCGGAGCGATTGCTTCCCGTGGTGCTCGAGCTTGGCGGGAAGGATCCCATGCTTGTCCTCGACGACGCCGATGTAGATGTTGCTTCGAGCGCGGCAGTGTGGGGAGCATTCGTCAACGCGGGGCAGGCCTGTTTGTCGGTCGAGCGCTGCTATGTGCATCGCAGTTTGTATGAATCCTTCGCCAAGGCGTGCGCGGACAAGACGAAGAAGCTGCGCGTGGGTAATGGCCTGGATTCGCACACCGATGTGGGTCCGATGATCCAGGAGCGTCAGGTGCGTATTGTTGAGGCGCACGTGGAAGACGCGAAGGCTCGCGGGGCACGGGTTCTGGCGGGTGGCACGCGGTTGCCGGAACTCGGTGTGAATTTCTACGCTCCCACCGTGCTGGCCGGCGTGACTCAGGACATGCGCATCATGCGAGAAGAAACATTCGGTCCGGTGCTGCCGGTGATGGCGTGCGCGGACGACGACGAAGCCGTTCGTCTGGCGAACGATTCCGAGTACGGGTTGGCGGCGAGCGTGTGGACGCGCGACTCGAAGCGGGGCGAGCGGCTGGCGCGCCGCATTCATGCGGGCACTGTCATGGTCAATGATGTGATTTCGTGCTTCGGCATCAGCGAAGCTCCGCACGGCGGGGTGAAGGCCAGCGGCGTGGGCCGCACGCACGGGCGCTTTGGGCTGGATGAAATGGTGCGAGTGAAGTACCTCGACATGGATCGCATGCCGGGAATGAAGAAAGTCTGGTGGCACGGCTACGGCGAGAGTTTCCGGCGACAGATGGAAGGCTTTCTGGATATGCAGTTCGCGCGAGGCCTGGGGACGCGGCTGCGCGGCGCGCTGCGAGCGGCGGGCGTGGTTACGCGGAGGCAGTTGTAGATGGGTGCGGCCGAGCTTCGGTCTGGCCGGACGTCCGAGGCGGCCGTCGCCACATGGGTTGTGAGTCATTCGTTAAATCGGTCGCCGTGGCTTCGCGGGTGCGAGATCACGAGGAACCGCACCGGGCCCGACGACGGATTGCGGATCTGGTGGCGCTTTCCCGGTAGCACGCGGATCCCGCTTCCGGCGGCCAGCAGCGTGGTTTCACCGTCCACTTCCATCAGGACTTCACCGGACAGGATGTAGAAGAATTGCTGCGCTTTCTCGTGGTGATGGCGAATCTCGGCGGCGCCTGGGGGCATCAACTCCTCGATCACGCTGAGCTGTTCATCGTTGACCAGATACCAGGCATCACAGTCGTTGCCCCAGCGATAGTGCTCGGCATTTCCGCGGTTCACCGAGCCTGGTGCGACAGACCCGGCCTGCGCAGAGCCTCGTCGGGCAGATGCGGGTTGGATTTTCTTCGCCATGCTTTCTCTCTCCTGGGGACCAGTGTAATCTGATCGTCATGAGCAATCTTACTCAGTCTGACCGGGCCTCCGATCCCAAGCGGGATTTTTTGCGGCATGCACTGGCCACAGTGGCCTATCGCGGCGGGAAAGTTGTGCGGAACGCCCCTACTGGATTCGCGGACTTTGGCACGGGCGAGGGAGTGCGTACGCCAGGTCAGATTCTCGCGCATGTGGGCGATCTGTTTGACTGGGCTCTGTCCATCGCGATGGGCCAGCAGAAGTGGCATGACTCAAAGCCACTTTCCTGGGAGAAGGAAGTCGAGAGGTTCTTCTGCGCGCTGAAGAAGTTCGACGATTTTCTGGGTTCGACCGAACCGGTGCAGGCGCCGCTCGAAAAACTGTTTCAGGGGCCAGTGGCCGACGCTCTGACGCACGTGGGGCAGATTGCCATTTTGCGTCGCATAGCGGGCGCACCCGTGAAAGGCGAAAGCTACTTCGTGGCTGACATCGCGACAGGGCGCGTGGGCGCCGATCAGGCCAGCCCGAAGCGCGAGTTCTGACCGGGCGACTCCGGTGAATTACTTTGCGCGATTCCGGTAGAGCGAGGCGTCCACCCGTTGCGCCATCGCGTCCACGTCCAAGGCAATTTCCAGAAATTGGGCGATCTGCTGTCCGATTTCTCTCGGCTCACTAAGTACCTCGTGGTAGGGAATGGGTAAGGATTTGACGTACGACTTGCCCTCGAGCCACGCGTAGACCTCGCGCAAATGCTTCTCGAACGCGGCTGAGATGACGGCTGGGTTCGTGCCTTCCTTGTAGGTTCCGCGGCGGCGCAGCATCTGATCTTGCGAGGCGAGCACTTCCGGCAGCGGACGCTGCATGAAGATGATCCGGTATTGGTGCCCGGCAGGAAGCGCTAGCAGCAACCGCGAGATCACCTTTACAACTCTACCTTCGCCTTCGGCAATGCAGCCAGGATCGTTGGGCAGTTGCTTGATCCGCTCCCACTCGAGGTAGCCACGCGGGTTGTCGGTGTCGGCTTGGCGTTCCCCGTCGGAGAGCGCCGACATTCCTCCTGCAACCAGCATCTGCATCATGAGAGAAGTGCCCGAGCGGGGCAGTCCAGAAACGACCGTGATCATTGTCTCCTCAGAATGTTTTTTCAGAAATATGCGGCGGGGCGGGCCCGATCCACGAGTGAATTTCGATCCTTCACTATTCGACATCAGACTAGCAGACGCGGCTGCGGCTGCTTCAGTTCTGATTCTTCAGCGGGACCTCCGCGCGGTAGATGGCCTGCCAGCGGTCATCTCTGAACACATAAACCGAACTGCCGTTCATGTGCACCGGAACTTTCTCTCCGCCGCACGTGGCATATTGGTCGGCTTTGTAAGTGAGAAGGTAAACGCCAGTGGCGAGTGGCAGCACGCCGAAGTCGGAGAGGCTGTAGCCATCCACCGTGCACGTTTTAGCGGAAGCTTGCTGCTCTTCCAGTTGCTGGTCCCGCGAAAAGGTGCCGTACTCGCCCCAGAAAACTCCGCTCGCGGGGATGTGATTGCGGAAGTAGGCCTGGTCCTTCGTCTTCCAGGCCTCGAAGAATCCGGTTTCGGTGCGCACCAGTTCCTGCTCGACGCCGCTCTTCTTCTGCGGCGCTTGGGCGCGCGTTGGCCGGATCGTAGAGGTGAGGGAAACCGCAATGACGAGTGCGGCGCAGGTGAGCGAAGCCTTGGGAATACGCATGGAGTTCTCAGTCGGAGAGTATCGGTCGCGAACCTGCTTAGCATACGCCACGACGTCGCATGTTTCGGTGAGCGGGTTTCGGTTACAATGACCGCGTAAGGCCGAATCCGGCGGCGTTTGGGCCGCTCGAACGAGGGGTACGTCCTTTGGCGACAAGCGAAGTGGCCACTTCCGGCTCTCAAAATATCCCGCAACTTTCCAAGCACAAGGTCAAAGTTAAGAAAGCCGGGCAACGCGCCTGCAACGAAAAAGACGCGAAGGGGAAATTCTGCGGCGGCCACTTGAAGCTCTGGTCCTACATGACCGACGTAGTCGAGCGCGAGTGTGGTGACGTGGAGAAAGCCTGGGGACCGAAGGCCGAAGTGTATCGCTGCGAAAACTGTAAGGCACTCTACCTGCCGACTCCCGGGGAGACGAAAGTGAACGTCGCGGGGCAGGGAATGATTTCTGTCTTCGGGTTGACGTTGCCGCCGAAGGAGAAATAGGCTCGTGGCCATTAGCTCTTAGCTTTTGGCTTGAATCGGTTTTGCGCAGCAATTGAAAAGGGGCTTTTCGAATTCGGGTTCTTCCGGAAGAGTTTGATCCGGAGGCCGTAGCAGTGGGTGCTACAAGCCAAAAGCCAAGAGCCAAGAGCCAAGAGCTTTCTTCCCGTGAACACTTCCGACCTCATTTACGACTGGAACAACAACCATCCTCCGAGGCTGAAGCCGCCGGGGCCGGTCCTGCTCAACGACGAAAGCCTGCGGGATGGGCTGCAGTCGCCTTCCGTGCGTGATCCTTCGATCGCCGAGAAGATTGAAATTCTTCATTTGATGGAGTCGTTGGGGATCGACTCACTCGATCTTGGACTACCCGGAGCGGGGCCGCGTGCGGTCGAGGCCGTGACTGCTCTCGCGCGCGAGATCGTGGCCCAAAAGATGAAGATTCGCGCCAACTGCGCTGCGCGAACACACGAGAATGACATTCGTCCGATCGCCGAGATCGTCCAGAAGACCGGGCTGTGCATCGAGGCCGCCACGTTCATCGGGTCCAGCCCGATTCGAAGATTCACCGAGGGATGGACCGACGACTTCCTGCTGCACACCACCGAGAAGGCCATCAAGTACGCGGTTTCGCTCGGCCTCGACGTGATGTACGTCACTGAGGATACGAGCCGTTGCGATCCGGAGACGGTGAAGCGGCTATATTCGACCGCGATCAACTGCGGTGCGCGAGCGGTGTGCATCTGCGATACGGCGGGGCACGCCACGCCCATGGGCGCGCTCGCACTGGTGCGGTTTGTGATTGCCGAATGCGTGAAGCCCTCGGGCGAGAAGATTCGCGTGGACTGGCATGGTCACAGCGACCGCGGCCTCTCAATAGCGAACTCGATGGCGGCGGTGATCGCGGGTGCGAATTGCGTGCATGGATGCGCGATCGGGCTGGGCGAGCGCGTAGGCAATACGCAGATCGATCAGATGCTGGTCAATCTGAAACTGATGGGAATCGCACCGTGGGATCAGCAAGACCTAACCAAGCTGAAGCAGTACTGCCAGGCGGTGTCGCGGGCGACGGGCGTGCCAATCCCGAAGAATTATCCGGTGGTGGGCGACGATGCCTTCCGCACTGCGACTGGAGTGCACGCGGCGGCGATCATCAAGGCATACCACAAGGACGACGTGATACTGGCCAACACGGTGTATTCGGGCGTGCCCTCGCATGTGTTCGGCCTGGAGCAGATCATCGACGTCGGCCCGATGAGCGGGAAATCGAATGTGTTGTTTTGGCTGGAGCGGCATGGCATTCCCGTGACCGACGGAGTAGTGGACCGCATCTATTCCCGCGCCAAGCAAAGTGACCATACGCTCAGCGAAGAGGAGATTCTGGATTGCGTCGGCACTGCGACCGCGAAGAAGGCCTGACCCTCATGCCGGATCTTGTACGACATGCCATTCTCGGGGCCGGTGGAGTTGGAGGCTTGATCGGCGCGTGCCTCGCTCACTCCGGCGCTTCGGTTACGCTCGTGGTGAGACGTGAATCGCTTGCTCAGTATCCCCGGCAGCTACGCCTGGAGAGTGCTTTCGGTAACTTCGAAGTTAAAGTTGCCTGCGCTGCTGAAGTGCCGCCGGTCGATGTGCTGTGGCTTACGGTGAAGGCGACCCAGTTAGAGCCCGCATTGGCCGCGGTTACGGATCTCGCTTCGGTGAGAGCGATCGTTCCGCTCCTTAACGGAATCGACCATCTTGCGATGCTGCGCGCGAAGTATGGCGACAAGAAGGTCATTCCGGCGACGTTCGCGGGAGAAACCGAGCGCGTCAGCCCCGGACACATCGTTCATCGCACTCCCTTTGCCCGTCTGAACGTGTCCTCGGCTGGTCGCGGTCTGCTCGGCACTACTCTCGATGAACTTCAGAAAATAGGATTTGAGTGCCGGTTCATTGATGACGAGCAGACGCTGATGTGGAGCAAGATTGTATTCCTCGCCCCGTTCGCGCTGACCACGACCGCTGCCGATCGAACGACGGGCGCGGTCATCGCCGATCCAGTGTGGAGGGCGCAACTGGAGTCTTGCGTGCGCGAGGCCTGCGCAGTTGCATCGGCAGAGAGCGCGAAAGTTGACGCGGACTCTGTCATTGCGGCGATGATGAAAATGCCGGCGAACATGCGCAGCTCCATGCAGAAGGATGTTGAACGCGGCAATCCTCCAGAACTCGATGCGATCGCCGGGCCGATCCTGCGTGGCGGCCGCCGGCATGGGCTTGAGGTCCCCGTCACGAAGAATTTGGTTCAGGCGGTGGAGCAGAGAGCGGGATTCGCTGGGAGTCTTCTAAAGTAGAAGGCAGCCTGCCCGAGTACTTTTGTCATCCTGGACGGAGTGACGTCTTCGCGAAACGCGAGGACGTCGCGGAGTCGAAGGATCCCTAGCGCTAGTGCGCCCCGGGAGCCCGATTAGGGATCACCCCGGACCTCTTGTAAGTGGCCTCGCCGGTCGGCTCAAGCAACCCAGAGCCTATTGCTTGTTTTATTGCAGCGCAATCGCCGCTCATGAATATCGGTGTAGGTTCGGCACGCGGCCGGTGCCATGTGTAAGTCTCCTCGACCGCTCTAGTATCGGAATCAATCCGCGTCTCGACGGTTATTCGATCATCCGCTCCAATGTTTTTCACAAATTTCTCTCCAATTTCACGATCGCGCCATGCTGCCGCTACTTCTTCCGCATCACCCATTATCGCGTCCTCCGATGATGTCCTCACCTTAGAATGATACTGCATCTACTTAGCAGCTGACTCATGTTTCTAGCCCGACCTTCTTCGGGCAGTGCAGTCAAAGCTTCCCTTGCCGATGTGCGCCGCAGCAGGACGATCAATGAGGTATGACCAGTGGCGGTGATGCCGCGTACGCCAAGTTCCTGGAGAGAACTTTCCTGGCGGCGCAGGCTTTGCCAGTGCTGCAAGAGATCCTTCAACCCCGCATGTGGTTCGCTATTGCGAACCATACGCTGCGCGCAGGATGACAGGGTAGGACATGAGCCCAAAGGTCGCGTATTTCTGAACCACTTGGTTACCACCCTCCCGTAATCCAACGTTTCCGTCCTTGCCAATCCCTATTCCTTCCTGCGCGTTGTAAACTGAGCCTTAACTCCCCATGAGCCCGAATCCTCCGCGCCCGGACCTGCCGGACCTTGCGCCTACGGTGCAGCAGGAGGTGGCGCGCTTGGCGGCGTCGCCCGAAGTGCGCTCGGCATTCAACTGGTTTCGCATGCAGGAGCCGCAACTGGCGCACTGGCAAATGGAGATGGCGCGGATCCCGGCGCCTCCGTTCGGCGAGTCGGCTCGCGGGGCGTGGCTGGCCGAGCGTTTCCGCGAAGTCGGGTTGGACGATGTTCGAATCGATGACGTAGGCAACGTGTTTGGCACGCACCCAGGCTTTGGGCGGCGGTACGTTGCGCTGAGCGCGCACATCGACACGGTCTTTCCCGCGAACACACCGCTGAATATTCGCCAGCAGGGAAGCCGCATCTACGGGCCAGGAGTTTCCGACAACGGTGCAGGTGTGGCGGCGATGTTGGGGATTGCGGCGCTGCTACGGGCAGTACGGCTGCGGCATGCGCTGCCGTTTGTGTTTATCGGCAACGTGGGTGAAGAAGGCGAAGGCGACCTGCGCGGCATGCGCCACATTTTTTCTACACCTCGGTGGAAGGATTCAATCGCTTACAGCGTGGTGCTCGACGGTGCAGGCGCGGACACCATCGTGGCCGAGGCCCTCGGCAGCCGCCGATTTGAAGTGATTGTGCGCGGGCCTGGCGGCCATTCCTGGAGCGATTTTGGCGCGCCCAATCCGATTGTGATTCTGGCCAAGGCCATTGAGACGTTTACGGCGACCCTGGTGCCGACGACGCCGAAGACCACTTTCAACATTGGAGTGATTCGCGGCGGTACGTCGGTGAATTCGATCCCCGAATCGGCCAGCATGAAAGTCGATATTCGTTCGACTTCGATGACAGAGATGGAGCGCTTAGAACAGTCGCTGCGCCTGGCCCTGAATCGCGCTGTGGAAGACGAAACCATGGCAGCGGAGATGAAATCATCGGCGCAGAAGCGGCCAGCGGGTGTGAGTTGCGAAGTGGTCGTGATTGGGAACCGGCCTGCGGGCGAGTTGCAGGCGGGAGCGCGAATCTTGCAGGTGGTGCGCGCAGTCGATGCGCAACTGAACAACGCAGCCCAGGTGCAGCGGGCGTCGACCGACGCGAACATTCCTCTGTCGCTGGGGCAGGAAGCGGTCGCCATCGGCGGCGGCGGGTCGGGTGGCGGGGCGCATACTTTGCAGGAGTGGTTCGATGCCAACGGGCGCGAACTGGGGCTGAAGCGGATTTTGCTGACGCTGCTTACACTGGCGGGGGTAGGAGAATGAAGCTGAGATCAGGAGTGGTCGCAGTATTCGGCACGGTCTTGCTGTCACTAGCCAATCTCATGCAGGGTCAGACGCAGAACGGTGAGCAGAAATCTCCGCCGTTACCCAAGGCCGACATCATCTTCACGCACGCGAATGTGTACACCGGCGTGCCGGCGAATACTCCTTTCAGTTCCGTGCTGCGCGAAGAGGCGGTCGCGGTGCGCGGAGACCGCATCCAGGCCGTGGGCAAGACTCTCGACATCGATAAGCTGAAAGGGCCGCAAACGCAGGTGGTCGATCTGGGTGGGCACTTCTTGATGCCCGGATTCAACGACGCGCACCTGCACCTGGACGATGCCGTGACGACGAAGCTGAGTGTGGATTTGACCGGTGTGAAGTCTCTTGACGAACTGCGAGCAAAGGTCCTGAAGAAGGTCGAAGAGTCGAAGGCCGGCGACTGGATTCGTGGGTCAGGCTGGGACGAAACGCTGTGGCCGGTGAAAGTTGTGCCCACGCGCTGGGATCTGGATGAAGTCTCGGGCGGACATCCTGTGTTTCTGGAGCGGATCGACGGGCACATCGCCGTGGCCAATACGCGGGCGCTGCAGTTGGGGAGCATCACACTCGCCAGCCGCGATCCCCAGGGCGGGCACATTGACCGCAACGAGAATGGAGAGCCCACCGGAATTCTGCGGGAGACGGCGCAGGCGGCGGTTTTGGGAGTCATTCCCACGCCCACCCACGCGCAGCGCCGGGAGGCACTTGAGCTTGCTCTTGCCGATCTGGCCGAGCATGGCGTGACCTCGGCGCAGGATTATTCACCCATCTGGGAGAATTTCCAGATCTACGAAGAGTTGGAAAAAGAAGGCAAGCTGACGGCTCGCATCACGGAATGGCTGCCGTTTGACGATCCAGTCGAAGAACTGGATCGGAAGCGCGAGTCGCACCCGCAGTCGGACTTGATGCTGCACACGGGGATGCTGAAGGGATTCATGGACGGCTCTCTGGGATCGCACACGGCGGCCCTACTGGAGCCGTATGCGGATGATGCTAAGAACTCCGGTTTGCCCCGGTATGAAGCTGCCAAGCTGAACGATATGACCAAGGAGCGCGTGCTGGCGGGCTACCAGATTGGCTTTCATGCGATTGGCGACGGGGGCGTGCAGATGGCTCTTGACGCCTTTGCGCAAGCCGAGACGGCAGCGCGCGAGGCACACGTGAAAGCGCCCAATGGTGGCGACGAATTCCGCTTGCGGATCGAGCATGCGCAAGTTACAAACCTGGCGCAGTTTGCCCGGTTCAAAGAGCTAAAGGTGATCGCATCGATGCAGCCCAGTCATCTGCTTACCGACATGCGCTGGGCGCAGGACCGGCTGGGGCCGAGGCGGGCCGCGACTTCCTACGCCTGGCTGGCTTTTCTGAACAAGGGTGTGACGCTGGCGTTCGGTACGGACGATCCGGTGGAACCGGTCTCACCGTTCCGCGGGCTCTACGCTGCCGTTACGCGCAAGAGCGAAAACGGCAAGCAGGAGTATTTCCCCGAGCAGCGGCTCACGATGGACCAGGCAATTACGGCTTATACCGTGGGCTCGGCTTTTGCCGAGTTCGAAGAGAAAGAAAAAGGCAAGTTGGTGCCGGGAATGCTGGCGGATTTTGTCGTCCTCGACCGGGACGTAACGGCGGTGTCCCCGGAAAAGCTGCTGGCGACCAAGGTGCTTCGTACAGTGGTGGGCGGAAAGACGGTATACGAGGCGAAGTGACCTTCCCAGCCATCCTGAAAGATCCCGCATAGGCGGCAAGAGGCGGCCTCCATCGACGCTGGCGATTAATCCTTTCCAACTATTTTCAAGGGCAATGGGATAGCGGACTCACTCAATTCCGGCTGCCATCAAACGATTTTGCCGGTTAGCGCGTCTAATAGACCAGGCCCCTCGATGGCACGGACCATCGCCCGGCGCGCACGGCTCCGGCCGCAGCGCGTAAATGGGTATAATATAAGGGACTTGTGAGTTTCGGAGGGAAGTAGACATATGGATTCGGGCGCAATGTGGATGCGCATGAAGGCTCATCGCTGGGCCTACACGCTGAGTATTCTGGTAACGCTTTCGGTCGGCATTCTGATCGGGACGGTCGTTTCCTACGGAGTCAAGGGAAAGGAAGAGCAAAAGAGCGAAGCGACACCGCTCACTTTGCCCTCGCCGCAGCAGATGTCGAATGCATTCTCGCAGATTGCCAAGCAGTTGGAACCGAGCGTGGTCAACATCAACACGGAATCGACCATTAAGAACGTTCACCGGCGTCGGGGCGGTGGGCAAGACGACGAAGACGGCGGCGGGATGGACGATTTCTTCAATCATTTCTTTGGTGGCCCCGGCGGTCAGGCTGGCCCAGGCGATGGCGCAATTCGTGAGCGCTCCTTGGGGTCCGGCGTGATCGTCGATTCCAAGGGCTTCATTGTTACCAACCGGCACGTGGTCGAGAAGGCGGATCGCATCCGGGTGCGTTTTGAGGATGATCCTCCGGGCGTGCAGCACGACGCCAAGGTCATCGGCACCGATCGGGAAACCGACCTGGCTGTGATCAAGGTTGACCTGGATCGCGCGCTGCCCGCCGCGAAGATGGGCAATTCCGACAGCATGCAGGTGGGCGACTGGGTTTTGGCTGTGGGCAGCCCGTTCGGCTTGTCGGAGACGGTGACGGCGGGAATCGTTTCCGCCAAAGGGCGCGATATCGTGCCTGGCCGTCAGTTCCAGACTTTCATTCAAACCGATGCAGCGATCAATCCGGGCAACTCAGGCGGGCCTCTCGTCAATATGAACGGAGAGGTGATCGGCATCAACACGGCAATTCTGAGCGAGACCAACGCTTACGCGGGTGTGGGTTTTGCGTTGCCCTCGAAGACCGTGGTCGAGGTTTACAACCAGCTGACCGGACCGGAGCACAAGGTTACGCGCGGCTCGATTGGTATCACGTTTGACGCGGTTGAGAATCCAGCGATTGCCCGCGTGTATGGCTCGGGATCGGGTATTCCGATATCGAGTGTGGTAGCGGGCAGTCCCGCCGACCAGGCAGGATTGAAAGTCGGCGATACCATCACGAACGTGGACGGCAAGAAGGTCAGCAAGGGCACCGAACTGGTGGCCGACATTGCCTCGCGCAAGCCGGGTTCCAAGGTGACGCTTGGCTTCCTGCGCAATGGCAAATCGCAGGAGACGAGCGTGACCATTGCCGATCGCGCCAAGCTGTTTGCCGCGCGGTTGGGCGAGGAGCAAGACAACGAGGACGACAGCACACCGAAACCCAGCAAGTTTGGGGTGACGGTGCGCAAGGTGACGCCGGAGATGGCCGATCGCCTCGACATGCCGGCGGGCAAAGGGGTGATCGTGCAGGACGTGAAGCCGGGTTCTTTTGCCGAAGATGTGAACCTGGCACGCGGCGACATCATTCTCGAAGTGAATAAGCAGCCGGTTAACAGCGAAGAGGAGTTCGCCAAGATCGAGTCCAGCCTGAAGAGCGGCCAGGACGTGGTCTTCCTGGTGCGGCAGCGAGGTTCGTCAGCGCAGGACGGAACGATCTTCGACGCCGGTACACTTCCGTAACCTGACTTAGCCCAATAGGAACTGGCACTGTACCCTCGGATCGAGGATGATTACAATGCCAGCGTCCGGTTGGGCTTTTTTCTTTTTGCGAAATTGTTTGCGCACGTTCGCCCCCGAAGTTGGTGGAGGTCTCTCGCTTTGATGGATCGTGGTTTTGCCGGAATCCGGAGAGGGGGCGTGGTCTGCGCCCTGGCCTTAGCATGTGTCTGGGTTCCGGCGAGCCACGCCCGCCAGCAGGATTCAAGCGCCGAGCCAGCGGCGACGAAGCCCGCGACCGCAACGACCACCCACCGAAAGCATCACAAGCCAACGTCACAAGCATCCGCTGCCACGACCGGCGCGAAGTCCGCCGGTGCGACTCACACGGCGTCCGCGGGAACGCGTTCGTCGCGAAAGAAAAAGTCAGTGCGTGCGCGAGGCCAGCAAAAGATCGACTCTGAGCGGGCTCGGTCGATTCAGGAAGCGCTAATCCGCGAACATTACATGAGCGGAGAAGCCACGGGCAAGTGGAACCAGGCCAGCGAAGATGCGATGCGGAAGTATCAGGCGGATCATGGCTGGCAGAGCAAGACGGTGCCCGACTCACGCGCTCTGATCAAACTGGGATTGGGCCCGAGTAACGATCATCTGCTGAATCCTGAGAGCGCAATGATCACTGGGCCGGATGCACCGCGAGCGGAGTCAGTCCCCGCAACGTCACACACCGCGCCGACCGCGGATCCCGTGCCGGCTCAGAGTCCGAACCTGAACGATTCTTCCCGCCCGCAGTAGAAAACCAGCACGCAGCCATTAGCAGTTAGCATTGGCCAGGCCAGAGCTTGTCCGGACACTGGGTATGTTGCTAGTTGCTGGAAATGACCCAAAATGTGGTTTGGCTAAATGCCAACTGCTGGCTAATGGCTTTTCCGATAACTTGCCGTCACTGGCCGGGGGAAATATGGCAGCGGCCGGTTGGTGATGATCGCCCGGGGATTCGCCTCGACCATTGCATCGGCAACCTCTTCGCCGCAGATTTCGGCAGCGGCCTCGCGTGCCGTGGAAAGCACCGGGACGCGCTTTTCTGTGTCGTGCGCATCGGTGGCGAGCACATGTACGGCCTGGTGTTCGAGCAGTCGGTGCGCGGCGCGGCGCGTGCGTTCGCCCCAGAATCCGGTGAGAGCGGAGCCCGTCATCTGAATCACGCAGCCCTGTTCGGCCCACTCCACCACACGCTGCGGGCTCTCGCGCAGAATCGGGTTGCGTTCGGGATGTGTAATCACGGCCGTAATACCGCAGTCCCCGAGTTTGAGGAAGCAATCGGTGGTCTGTGCCGGAACGCTGTAGTTGCTCAGCTCAACCAGCATGTAACGCGAGCCTTCGATGGCATAGCGGCCCGGATTGGCCAGCACGTCCTGCATGTTGTCGTAGGAAAGATGAAAGTCGCAGCCCAGGCTCAGTTTGGGCGAGTCCCCCACGAGTTGCTGCAGATGGGCGACGAGTCCCTGCAGATATCCACGGTCATAGTGGTAGCGGTCGTTGGCATGAGGCGTAGCCACCATGTGAGTAATGCCGTCGGCAGCCGCGGCCCGGCACATAGCCACCGAAACGTCCCAGGATTTAGGTCCGTCATCTACCTCGGGAAGGATGTGAGAGTGAATGTCGACCACGGTTGTACGAACACCAGCGCGCCGCCAGTATTCTGTAATTTGATTTAATCAGATTCGATGGGAAAGAGAAAGCCAGGACAAACTGCGCCACAGGGCGCTGAGAGAGGGCTCTCACCAGATTGTCGGCACAGCTCCCGATTTGCGGATGGCTTGGTCCGCAGTCACGAGCGTGAGTCCTTGCACGACGGCAGTGGCACCGATGATTCTGTCTGCCGGGTCCTTGGGATAATCGGGAGGAAAGGCCAGAGTCTGCACACAGACCGCCCTGGTAAT
>Ga0116221_1001133_pt1 | contig 17898 bp, 21 predicted proteins | sample Sb_taG_5_FD_88965 | JGI IMG/M metagenome (GOLD analysis project Ga0116221, IMG submission 88965) | Peat soil microbial communities from Weissenstadt, Germany - Sb_50d_8_FC metaG | ecosystem: Environmental > Terrestrial > Soil > Wetlands > Peat | place: Germany: Weissenstadt | collected 2010-09-21 | reverse complement strand
TCGACCAGTGGCAGGGGCGCATCGAGGATCTCGAGGTCCAGATGCACCGCGGTGCGATGGAGACCAACGACAAGCTGACCGCGCTGATGGATCAGCTTCGCAGCAGGTGGGCCGACGCCAGGCGGCAGTTCGAGGACGCGACCTCGACGGCGTCCAGCGTCGCGGACACGGTGCGGGCCGGCCTGGAGAATGCCTTCAAGGACGTCCGCAAGGCGCTGCTCGACTCCAGGAAGAAACTGGCCTGATCCACTGCTGGATCAGGACGCGCGCCGTGGCTGGGCGCGCGAGCCGATCAGGGCCCGTGCTCTGGCCGCCCGCACCGATTCGGACAGCGTGCTGATGTCGTAGGCACCGTGGTGCCGTTTGCCGTTGATGAAGAAGGTTGGCGTGCCGGAGACGCCGCTCAGGTCGGCGGAGTCCACGTCCGCGGCGATCCTGGCATCCCCGACGCGCTTGCGCAGGTCGCGGATGAATTGCTCGGCGTCCAAGCCGAGCTCGCCGGCATACTGAATAAGATCCTTGGCTGTCAGCGCGCCCTGGTGATTCAGTAGCTGGTCGTGCATCTCCCAGAACATGCCCTGCCTGGCGGCGGCCTCGGCACCCTCGGCTGCGAGCAGCGCGTGCGGGTGCACGTCAGTCAGCGGCAGGTGCCGCCAGACGTAACGGAGATCGCCGGAGTCGGCGAGTAGCTCCCTGATCACCGCCTCGGCCTGGCCGCAGTAGGGGCATTCGAAGTCGGCGTACTCCACCAGCGTGACCGGTGCCTTGTCCGGGCCGCGCACATGGTCGCGCTCCGGGTCGACCGGCACCGCTAGGTCAACGATGGTTTCGGCAGTGCCGAGCAGCGCACGGAGCCGTAGCCGTTTCGGCAGCATCGCGGTAACCCGGAAGACGATCCAGGTGAGGGCCGATGCGCAGACGGCGGCGGCCAGGACTCCCAGCTTGGCCTCGGCCAGCTGCGTGCCGTCGAAGGCGAGCGAGGCAATCAGCAGGGACACGATGAGGCCGATGCCCGCGATGCTCCCGGCGCCGGCTACTGCGGCCCAGCCGACCGGCGGGCGAATCCGGCCGTGGCTGATCCGAGCGAGGAGCCAGGCGGCGCCGACAGTGCCGACTGGCTTCCCGGCGACATAGCCGAACAGGATCCCGAGCGTGACCGGCGAGGTGAAAGCGCGGGCCAGGAAGCTCCCGCTGACCGGGATCCCCGCGTTTGCCAAAGCGAACAGCGGCACGATCAGGTAGCTCGTCCAGGGATGGAAGAGCTGCTGCAACCGATCGTTCGGAGAAATGGCCGTCCGCACGCTCTCCCGCGCGTTACGCGCCAACTCCGGCATTGGCTGCTCGCGGAACAGCCGGAACGATTCAGACGCCTGCTCTAGGTCGCCCCGCGAAGCGGGGTAGGCGAGCGCGAGCATGCCCATCACAAGGCCAACTACGACAGGGTCTACGCCAGATTTGAAGAACGCGATCCAGGCGGCCATACCGAGCAGCAGGTAAGTCAGGCCGTTGCGGAACCCTCGGCCGCGCGCCACGGTCACCACCCCGAGGATGGCGAGTCCGACGCCCAGAGCCATCAGGCGGATGCGGCCGCTGTAAACCAGCGCGATGACCACAATCCCAGCAACGTCGTCGACGATCGCGAACGTCAGCAGATAGGTGCGTACCCGGTCGGGTACTCCCTGGCCGACCAGGGCCAGCAGACCGAGTGCGAACGCCGTGTCCGTGGACATGGCCGTGCCCCAGCCATACGCCGATGCGCGTCCGGTGTTGACGGCCAGGTAGATCGCGATCGGTGCGATCATCCCGCCCAGGCCGACGACCAACGGCAGGGCCAGCCGGCGCCGCTCGCGCAGTTCGCCCATGTCGAATTCGCGGCGCGCCTCCAGGCCGACCACCAGGAAGAAGAACGTCATCAGGCCGGAGTTCACCCAGCCGTGCAAGCTATCTGCCAGGCCCGTCGTGCCGACCCGGATCGACAGCTCGGTCTGCCAGGTCGCGGCGTATCCGGACGAGTCCATGTTCGCCCAGGCCAGCGCCCCGAGCGTGGCGGCCAGCAGCACTGCCGAGCTGCCGGTCTCGGTGCGCAGGAACTGCCGAAGCGGCGTCTCGCGGCTCCGCGCCCAGACCGTACGCAATGAGAAAGGCGAAGCTGGGAAGCCGGACTCGGTCACCCTAGGATTCTCTCCTGCTCCGGGCTAGCATTCGCTGCCTAGAGTTGACGTTCAGAATGCCGTTCTTCCTCGTCGAGTGTGGCGACCGGCTACCCGATCAGTGGGCCGGCTGGCAGGGCTTCGCGGCGTACCCGGATGGTGATCAGCGTGACGAGGAGGGCGAGCACGGTGGCGCCCGCCCCGATGGTCAGGGCGGCCGTCACTCCGGTCGACAGAGCGTGATCGTAGATCGGGCTGCCTGGCCGGACGGCGACGGTGCGGCCGACCGGGAGCCGGCTGAGCGAGTCTTTGACGTGGTTGTTGACGACCGTCCAGGCGACGCTGCCGATGACTGCCAGACCCACCGCTCCGCCGACCTGCTGACCGGCGTTGAACATGCTGGATGCCACGCCCGAGTGCTGATCGGATATCCCGGCGACCAGGATCATAGTGAGGGGAACGAAAATCAGCCCGGCGGTCGCGGCGAAGACCAGCAGCGGCAGGCAGACGCCGGTCAGGTAGTGGCTGTGCGGATTGACCTGGGCGAGCCAGAACATCCCCGCCGGGGCGAGAACGGCCCCGATAGTCATCGGCACCCGTGCGCCGACCCGCGGCACCAGCTTGGAGCAGAGGCCCGCGAAGACGATGAAGCCGCCGACAAACGGCAGGTAGGCGAGCCCGCCGGCCAGGGCGCTGTAACCCCAGGTGACCTGGGTGAACAGGGTGAGGAAGAAGAACATGCCGAAGAAGGTCGAGGCCAGGCAGAGCAGGATCAGGTACACGCCAGCCCGATTCCGGTCGGCGAAGATCCAGAGCGGCAGCAGCGGCTGGGCGGTCCGGGCTTCGACGACCGCGAACGCGATGAGCGCGGCGGCGGCCCCGCCGAGGGCCAGGATGGTGGGCGCGTCGGCCCAGTGCGAGATGCCGTCGGGTCCGGTGGCCCCGCAAGTCAGGCCGTAGATGAGCAGGGCGAAGCCGGCCGTGCCGGTGACCGCGCCCGGCAGGTCCCAGCGGTGCGGATGGCGGCGCGACTCAGGCAGCACGCGGCGGGCGCCGAGCGCGAGCAGCAGGCCGATGGGCACGTTGACGACAGGGCCGTGTTCACGATCAGCTCGTCAAGCACCAGCATCAGCTGGGCCATGGAGATCACCACCAGGGCGAGCCCCAGGCGACAGTTCCCTGCCTGGTCGGCAGCGCCGGGCTGCGGGTGAGCCGGCGCGATATTGACAGTATCTGCAGCCATCGGAGTCTTCCTTGCTGGTGCAGGGCGTGACGGTCTGGCGCCATGGCTGAGCAGCTCACGGCGCGGGTGGACTTGTGCTGGTCGGATGAGAGGCCGCGCCGACCCCGGCGCGGCGCGGGCCGCTAGGCGGGCGTTTCTCTGCCGCGCGAGAACACGTTTACGAGGTTCCCCTCCGGGTCTCTGAAGATCATGGCGCGGTTCCCCCAGGGCTGGGTGGTGGGCCGCATGACCCAGTCGACGCCTAGCGCGGCGATCCGTTCGTACTCCGCGTCGGCGTCGTCGACCATGAAGTCGAGGATGATCTCGTCCCGGCGTTCCAGCCGCCCTGGGCACGCCGCCTGCTCCTCCCGGTACTCGGTGAAGCGGTGTTTGGAGAAGCCGACCGACATGGCGCCGGCCTGCACCTCGACGTAGTACTCGTTCAGCGTTACCGACGTCCCCACCAGCCTGGCGTAGAACGCGGCAAGCCCCTCGACGTCGTCGGTCACGATGCGGCTCTGGACCAGTTCCACGCTGATCAGCCCGCCTTGGCTGGAGTGGGCACCGGAACGGTTACGGGGATGTCCAGCTCGGTTGCCGCGTAGTTGAGGAAGTAGCAGGTAAAAACCGTCAGGCCCAGGTAGGCGAATACCTCGGCGAGTTGCTCGTCGCCCCAGCCGCGGCTGGTGGCCCGGTCCCAGGTAATGTCGCTCACGTGCCCGGAGTCCGCCGCGGCCTCCCGCACCAGGCTGATCAGCACGTCGGTCTTCTCCTCGCCCAAGTCCTCGCCATCGAGCAGCGCGTCCACCTGGTCCCGGCTCCATCCGGACCGCAGCGCGAGCGTGGAGATGATGGCCTGCGCGTACTCACTGCCATCAACAGCGGCCGTCGCGAGCATGAGTGCCGACCGGAGCGGCAGGTCCAGCGCCCCGGGCCGGCTCGTTGCCCTCCTGATCGACACGTAGGCCTCAAGAACGGCCGGGGAATGGGCCATCTGCGCGTGCAAGTTGAGCAGCCGGCCCGTCGGCGAGAACTGGAGCATGTCTTCGAGCAATGCCCGCGAGGCCGCCGGTGCGTCCTCGATGGTGTGGCTCGGTATGCGGGCCATGGATCCCCCTTGAGCTGGCTGGGTGCCCGCCAGGTAGCGGTGGCACGTCATCGGCAAGGACGGCACGCGGAACGGGAATGTGACACCGGCTCCCGTGCGGCGGCGCTATGTCACAATCCGGCGGGCCGCGTCGTCCAGTAAGAAAGGACAAAGGCGGTCCGGCCCGGTTACGGCCAGGGACACCAGGCAGTGCCCGGCACAGGGAGGATCCGAATGCACAGGGATCAGGACGCGAAGATCAGCCGGGCGTACTCCGATCACCGCGCGTACCTCGTCGACCTCGCGTTCCGGATGCTTGGCGACATCGGTGCAGCGCAGGACATCGTGCAGGACGCGTTCTCCCGGCTGATCCGCGCGGAGTTCGGCGAGATCGAGGACGAACGCGGCTGGTTGATCGTGGTGACCAGCCGGCTCTGCCTGGATCAGATCCGGTCTGCCCGCTCCCGCAGGGAACGCACCCACGACTCCAGCGAGATCGAGTTCGTCGCGCCGGCCGCCCAGCCCGCGCTCGCCGATCCTGCCGACCGGGTCACCTTTGATGACGGCGTCAGGCTGGCGCTGCTGGTCGTGCTGCAGCGGCTCAGCCCAGCCGAGCGGGTCGTCCGCCAGCTTGCCGTCCGCGCCAGGCAGAAGATCTCGGCGAGCCAAGACGGAGCCCGCTTCGACGTGGCCGCTGCCGAGCACCGCCTGGTCACCGAGAAGTTCATCACTGCCTGTGCGAGCGGCGATCTCAGCGGGCTGCTCGAAGTGCTCGCCCCGGATGTCTGGGGCGACATCGACCTAGGACCGGGGGCTACCAGGTCTCCTGGAGTGGTCGTCGGGGCCGAACGCGTCGCCAAGAACCTGCTGCACTTCTGGGGGAAGGGCGCCACTCTGGTCTCCCAGCCGGTCGGCGGCCAGCCCGCGCTGCTTGGCTTCCACGGCCGGGACCTGGCCGGCGTGCTGGTGTTCACCATGACCGGCGAGCTGATCCAGGCGGTTCACGTCGTCGGCGACCCAAGCAAGCTGAGCTTCGTCGGCTCGCAGTTGTCCGCCGCCGGCTAGCTAACGGCCTTTCGTGAGCGGGCCTCGCCAGCTTGCGGGGCGTCACTATTCGCGAATCCGTCTCGTCCTTACCGGTGCCGCCGCTACCGGGGCGGTCGTATCGCAGACGGGCAGCCGCCCGAGCCCGCGCGAGCAGGAGGAAGCAGGAAATGAACATGCCTTCCGGCCGCCTGTCATCGGCCGCTCCAGGCACGCTCCAGCCGATTCCGCCGTCGGCAGTCGTGAAGATCGTGATGCGGCCGATGACGAAGCTGCTTAACCCGCTGATCGACAAGCTGGCCGGCCGGCGGCACTTCCGCATGGCCGCCCAGATCCGGCACGTTGGCCGGCGATCCGGCCGACCGTATCTGACGCCCGGCGGCGCCCGGCGCAGTGGCGACTTTGTCGTGATCCCGCTCACGTTCGGGAACAGGTCCGACTGGTCGCAGAACGTGCGGGCGGCCGGAGGCTGCTCGATCCGGCTGAACGGTCAGGATTACGACGCCACCCAGCCCGAGTTCCTGAGCGCCCAGGACGCGCGGCCGCTTGTCCGGTCCGCATTCAGCCCGGTTGAGCGGGCCAGCTTCCGCATGCTCGGCATCCGGCAGTTCATGCGCCTGCACGTCGTGCCAGCCGAGCACTGACCAGGGCGCAACCGTGCCGAAGGAGGAAGCGTCCAGATGATCGACATCACCCGGTTCGCCGAACTCTCGCAGCGTGATCACGGACTGGCCGTGGTCGCGCCAGCGCTGCCTGACGGAACCGCCCATGCCTCCGTCGCCAGCGCGGGCGTCCTCGATCATCCGGTCACTGGTGTCCCGGTAGTTGGCATCGTCGCCGGCGGCGGGTCCCGCAAGCTCGCCCATCTCAGGACGCACTCTCGCGCCACGGTGGTCATGCGAGCGGGCTGGCAGTGGACGGCGGGGGAGGGACCGGTCGAGCTGGCCGGCCCGGACGATCCGCTGGTCGGCGTTGACCCGGAGCGGCTGCGGCTGCTGCTGCGGGAGACCTTCACCGCGGCCGGCGGCACGCACGACGACTTCGACGCCTACGACCGGGCGATGGCCGCGGAACGCCGCGCAGCAGTCCTGGTTACCCCTGCGCATATCTACAACCGATGACCACCGACACTTGGCCGCTCACGGCGACCGGCAAGCTCGAGAGGCTTTGCTGCATTCCGCAGAGCCCTGGAACATCGCTGATGGCGATGCGGCGTTGAACGCACGGCTCGGCCATGCTCAGAATGTCAGCGGGAACGCTGGAGTCCCGGGCAGGAGCGGCATATGAGCGTGCAGCTGAACCACACCATCGTCGCGTGCCGTGATCAGCAACGATCGGCAGCGTTCCTGACCGAGATCCTCGGCCTGCCCGCGCCGACCAGGTTCGGGCGGTTCCTGGTCGTCGGCACGGACAATGGTGTCTCGCTGGATTTCGCTGAAACCGACCGCGATGTCACGATCCAGCATTACGCCTTTCTGGTCGACGAAGCGGACTTCGACGTGATCTTCAGACGGATCACCGAGCGCCGAGTCCCGCACTGGGCCGATCCCGGCAAGAAGCGACCTGGCGAAATCAACCGCAACGACAACGGCCGCGGCGTCTACTTCGCCGACCCAGACGGTCATCTGATGGAGATCATCACTCGTGCTTACGGCAGCGGCTCATAGCATCCGGCTGGCGAATAACTCCTCCCGGCGCCGTTCCTCGCCGCACTCCACGCATGGTCCGGTCACCGTGCGCGGTACTCTTCAAGCCGCAGGCGATGCTGGTGAGCCAGGCCGTGAGCTGCGCAACGATGCCCGCCAGCAGGCTGGCGGGAAGCACCTACGTATCGTTGAGCAGCGAACAGCACCTAGCAGGAGGCTCGTGACGCAACCCCAGGTGCCGAGCGAGCGCGGAGCCACCGAACCTGGTGCGGCGCTCCGCCAGCTCCGCATGGCCGATCCGGTCCTGGCCAGGCTGATCGACGCTCATCCCAGCTTCGACTCGCGGGCGTGGCTCGCTGATCTGCCGCCCATGGACGCCTTCGGCGCCCTGATCTTCCAGGTGATCGGCCAGCAGCTTTCGGTTCAGGCGACCCGTGGCATCCTGCGCCGCATCCAGGACCGCTTCGGCGGCCGGCTCCCGGCCCCCGGCGAGCTGCTCGCCGTCGCCCCTGATGACCTGCACCAGATCGGGCTGTCCCGGCGCAAGGTCGCGACGTTGCGTGACCTGGCGCAGCGGTTCGCCGACGGCCGGCTCAGCGGCGAACAGCTTGGCAGGCTGTCCGATGCTGAAATCGAGACGCGACTGACCGCCATTCCGGGCATCGGCCCCTGGACCGTGCACGGATTCCTGATCATCGCGTTGGACCGGCAAGATGTAGTCCTGGCCGGCGACCTCGCCTTGCGCAAGATCATCCAGGACACCTACCAGCTGGGTCACCTGCCCAGTCAGGACGAAGTGCTCGGACTCGCCGAACGCTGGCGGCCCTACCGCAGCCTGGCAACCAGCTATCTCTTCCAGGCCGCATTCGACGCGACGGACACCTGATTACCGGGTATGCCCTATCGTGACCGGCATGCAGCAGGTCACGGGCATCGGCGGCATCTTCATGCGCGGTCAGGACGCGCCAGCGCTGCGCACCTCGTACTCCAGGCATCTTGGGCCGGTTCGGCTGGGCGGTCGACCCCGAAGGGAACCGGCTCGAGCTGTGGCAACCACCGGCCGGCGGCTGAGTCCGCGCCGCGGTTGGTCAGGGTGCAGTCGCAGCTGCCATGACCCGGCGTATCAGGGTGAACGTGTCCAGGGAGCGCACACCTTCGTCATGGAATGATTGCAGCGCTGGGTCATCGCCGGGGGTGAGTGCGATGGCTTCTTCCCGCATGGCCCGTTCAGCGGCCCGCCAGTTGGGGCGTTCTCGCACCTCAACATTGCTGAAGCCCGCAGCCGTCAGCCCGGCGCCGAAGCCATGGTGACCTCGGCGATCCCCTCCCAGCTGAGCAGGCTGCTGGATAGCAGGCCGGGCGGCAGGCCCAGATGACGCTGCTGGATCTCAGCCTTAACTTAACCGGTGATCGAGCTATCTCGGCGTACCAGCCGTCGAAGTACTGCGCCAAATCCGATGCCGGAGTCTCCACCCGCCCAGTATGGCGGCGGATTCCCGCGCCTGCCCAAATGGCTCGGTCGGGCCGTCAGCCGCCGGCCCGCGCACCGACTGCAACCCACCTGGCGGCAGTAGCGCAGAGTAGGCACATTGACCAGCGATTCGGTGCTTTGAGCGGAGATCAAAATTCGACACGGCGCCAGAAAAAGGCAGGACATTTCATGATCGCAAGCGCGTGACAGCGCTGCTACCACGACGACTCGGCCGAAACTGGGAGCGTCCCTCCCGTTGCGATCAGTCAGCAAAAAAGATCGCTGATTGCTTGCCGCCGAGTACCTGCAAGGCGTCCAATTGGCAGACGAGCGCGCGACAGAAGGGAGCCACCATGGCAGTGCCAGAAAGGCTCACGATCGGCCCCGATGGTCGGCTTCGTGGCCAAGCCCTGATCACCTGGAACGACCAGTTTCCGTGGAAGGATCCCTGGCCAACCCAGAACGGCACGCCTGGCGGGTTCGGCACGCCGTACGGCGGGGTGATCCACACCGAGGTCGGCTTCGAGCAGGGCACGATCACAGAGTTCAACCAAGCGTCCGCCGACGCGTCGGCGTTCTTCTCGATCGGTATGGATGGCCACATTCACCAGTACGGGCCGCTCGGCAAGGACTGGATGGCTTGGACCCAGGTGGCCGGCAACCCGAACTGGCGCGGCGTAGAACACGAGGACAAGGGCCATCCGACCACGCCGATGCCCGAGGCGCAGCTGATCGCCAGCGCGCAGGTATTCGAGGCAATGAGCACCTTCGACGGATCGCTCGGCAACCCGTGGCCGCTCGAACCGACCGACGATCCCATCAACGGCCGAGGCCTCATCTTCCATGTTGACGGCGGAGCGGCGTGGGGCGGCCATGACTGTCCCGGCCCGGTGCGCATGGCGCAGCGCCCCATGATCATCAGCCTTGCCAAGCAGATCCGGGCGGGCGGCGGCGGCCCCGTATACATCACGGCGGACGGCAAATCAACGCTCGCCCAGCTGGCCACCAAAAACCACTCCGCGCCTTCGTCGATGTTGCGAGCCACTGCCGAAGCCAACTACCACGTCTTCTTCCCGGCCGATGTCGCCGCGTTCGTCGACCAGGCCGCCGGGCCGGCGGTGCCGGCCGCCGGCATGCGCCTGGTCGTGCCGTGACCGGCAGCTAGCGGACGGCGCTGTCGGCCGCCTGTCGCTGAGCCCCACGCGGCGCGCGCAGATCAACCATGTTCGGCGCGGTTATCCGGGCGGCGGCTGCGGGACGGAGGTCTCCGCGCCGATGGCGGCCAGCTTGGCGCGCTCGGCTGCGGTCAGCTCGCTCGCTACCGTGAGCGCGGTCAGGTTCGACCGGACCTGCTCCGGCCTGGTGGCGCCGAACAGCACCGTGGTGACTGACTGGTTCAGCAGCGCGAACGCTATGGCCAGCTGCGCAGGGTCTCGCCCGATCCGGTGAGCCAGCACGGCCAGCTGACGGCCGGCCGCGACGCCCGGTACATACCGGGGTTGATCGAGCGCTCCGGCAGCGCGGCCCGCCTGCGGGTCCTGGTCGTACTTTCCGGTCAGCACGCCGCCCGCCAGTGGGTAGGAGGCCACGATCGCGATCTGCCGCTTGGCTGCGATCTGCCGCATCGCCGGGTCTTCCACGGCGGCCCGGCTCACCAGGCTGTAGGGCGGCTGCGTCACCACCGGGCCGGGGAGGCCCGATCGCTCGGCGATCTGCCACGCGCGCTCCATCAGCCCGGGTGACCAGTTCAGCGTTCCCCAGGACCTCGCGATCCCCGCGCTGATCAGCCCGGTGATCATGCCGACCGCGTCCTCGAGCGGCAGATCTGCCGGCGGCACCTCGGAGTAGATCAGGTCGATGTAGTCGAGCCCCATCCGGCCGAGCGAGCCGCCCAGTTCCTGGGCGGGCGTCTGGTCCGGCCAGAACTCCCACCACAACTTGTTCGACACCACCACGTCGTCCCGGTGCCAGCCGACCGCACGGAACAGCTCGCCGAACACGATCTCGGAGTACCCGGTCGGAACCGGAGCCCGCCCGGTCTCGTCGTTGTACCGGGCATCGTCCAGGAACGTTATGCCCGCCTCGCGGGCCGCCCGCATGACGCTGGCTCCCTGCTCCCGGCTGATCCGCTCGTAGGTCCGCCAGGACCCGAGCGCTAGCCGGCTGACCGTCAGCCCGCTGCCGCCCAGTGGCACGGCGGGCACTGCTGGAATGCTCACCCGGGCAGTATTCCGCATCTCCAGCACACTGATGGCAGGCGCGGGCCTGCTCGGCTGAGTGCCTGGTCAGCCCCCGGCGGGATGGTAGTCGAAGTACAGCTTGGCCGGGAGCTCAGCAAGGAGCAGCTGAGGCGTCAGGCCGTGCAGTTCGGCGACCTGGTCGCGGAACCACCGATCGAATGGCTCATCGGACGTCGCAAGCATGCCGAATGCTCTGGCCAGGTCCTCACCCTCGTGGAAGAGGCAGAGGAAATCGCCCTGCGGCGTCTGAGCGAGGCTGGCGACCTCCCGGACGATCCCCATCCGCCGCCTCGACGCCTCGAATTCCGCGTGCCGCGTCCTCATCTGGGCATCGAACGCCCTTCCAGGCCTCGAGCTTGCCCGGCAGTATGGGCACGAGCCAGCTGACGCATTCCACCGCGCTTCTCCCCTATCTCCGTTTTTACATGAACCGGTCAATGTGCGTGAGCCAGCGCGCAAAGCGGCATTCCAGGTTCATGCTAGATCCTTGGCCAGCTTGCGCCTAGCCCGGAAAACAGCAGCGGAACGGCCATCAGCGGCTGAAAGAATATGAAATCGTGCGAGCTATGACCGCCTTCGCGATCTCTGCGGCAGAAATTCTCGATGAAGATCTCGCTGACCGGTATCGGCTGCTGGCTCAGGAGTCGATCGTCCGGTACCACGGACGCTACGTTATCCGTGGCACGCCCGAGGCGATCGAGGGCGAATGGCCGCCACAGCGCCGCCTGATCATCGTGGAATTCCCGGACATGAGCACGCTGCGCGAGTGGTACTCCTCCGCCTCCCGCTGCCTCCGGCCAGAAAGCGGTGCACCGAGTCCCGCCCCACTGCCGCCCGTCCCAGCCGGGTGGCGACGTAATCCAGCGGGCCGACGTTCGCATGCCATTGGACCCGGACCAGGCGGCCATACCCGAGGCCTGCGGCCGGGATGCTACCTGGTGATGGAGAACTTGGTGATCGCCAGGCCTTTGCCGCCTGACCAGATTTCGAAGCCAGCCTGGGCGCACCACAGCAGCGATGACGCGCGGACCGCGCCGAGTCGCTCGGCTACCGCCATGAACGGCGCTAGCCGCAGCGTTGCGGCGGCCACGGGCGTGGCTCGCCGGAAGGAGAGGTAATGCCGGCCGGGAGCGGTGGCGTGCGGCACCAGGTACCACGTCGCCCCGTCGACCTGCACGGTCGGGTACCGCCGCGCCCACCAGGCCGGCTTGCTGTACTTGAGCCAGATCATCACCTCGAATGCGCCGACTCCGCGGCGGGGGCCGAGCCACAGGTCCAGGGAGGAGTTCCATACGCCGCTGGCCCGCGGTGTCACGGTCGTCCAGCTAATGGTGTAGTTCCCCAGCGATCCCGCCCGTGGCATCACGCCCTCGCCGCGCCCGGCGCACGCTCCCTCGAAGCAGCCGGTGCCAATGTACGGGTAGGCCCGCACCTTCGCTGAGGGCGCGGTTCCGGGCGAGCGGGTGACGGTGAAGGCCGCGCCGCGGCCCGGGTCCGAGATGCACATCCCCCGGTCGTTGTGGTTGATGCTGGGCTTGTTCCTGATCACGTACCGATGACCGCCGGCTCCGGTGACCTGCAGGGCCTGCCATGGCCTGCACGCGGTAGCCCTGACCGGCGAAGCGGTGGCGGCCGCGGGCCCAGTGAGGGTGACGGCGGCTGCAGCTGTTACCACGGTCAGCAAGGTCCTTGCAGGCAGGGCGGTGGCTCGGAACGTCATGTCGTCTTCCCTTCCGCTCGCCGGACACAAGTCACGATAGCCGCGCCGGGCCCAGTGACACGGTGTTTCTCCCGGACACCTTGCGCCCACGGTTCCACCGGACATGACAGCCCCGGAAGCGGCCCGGGAGTGCGGCGGCCACGACGAATGCGCTTGCCGTCCCTCATGCCGGTGACGGCGCAGGTTCGCCCACAGCAGCATCGGGCTTGGCGACGGCGTGGCTGACGCGCCGCGCGAAGGTTACAGATCTGATCGAGCGTTCCCGGCCGGGAGCCAGCGAAGCGTGCAGGCTCAGCTGCCCGGATACCGTGCCTGCAGCGGGCGCAGCGTGGCCTCGATGCCTGCCGCGTTCTGCTTCAGGCTCCCGAACAGTCGCAGACCGCTCGCCTTAGCGGCACCGACCTGGCTGTAGTCGAATGTCTCGGTCACTACAGTGGCCCGATCGGACACCGGTGCCAGCTCCCACCGCCAGCGGTGGCCAAGCGGGTGGCGCCACTCCACCACCCGCCCCTCGGCGAAGTCCGTGACCTGGCTGGTGATCCGGTACGGCACGCCATACTGCCTCATCCGCACCGAGAACCTGGCGCCGTCACTGAGCCGTCGCGGCCCGGCTACGGTGTCCATGACCGTGCCGGAGCCGTCCAGCTCGCCGTGCCGGCGCGGATCGGCAACAATCTCGAAGATCTCGCCGGCCGGCGCGTTCACCTCCGCAGCGCGGCTGATCTTCCGCGGTCCCGCATCGACAACGGTGACGGTCATGATCCTGAGGCTACCCAGTACATCCCCGGCACGGAACGGCGGAGCCATACGGGATAGGAACGCGGCCGCTAGGCGCCCGATGACGATCGCGGCAGCCTTGGTGGATGAGGCTGTCTCGGGAGTCTGTGCTTGTCCAAGCTGCCAGCACACGGTATGAGTTGGGCAAATGTGCTCTGGCTCTGGGTCGGTGCCGGTGAGATGATGCGACCGTGGGCGAAGAAAGGGACACCGAACTCGCCGACACGCTGGCAGAGGTCGGCCGGAGAGTCGGGCAGGCCATGGCCGATGCGCTCGAGCGCATGCGGCCGGCCATCGATGCGATCGCTGAGGTAGCCAGCCGTCCTGAGGTCCGAGCGGTGATCGAGCGTGCCGAGAAGGCCATCCGGCGCAGGCCCTGCCTTTGCTTCTGCCCGAGGGCTCATCCGGCTGACCGAGGCATCTGCGAGATGTTCGACGCAGTGATCACGGGCCAGTACAGCTCGGATTTGCTTGGCGATGTTCAGGTGCCGTTGTGCGCACCGTGCGCGGCGGCCCGAGCCGCGCACGAGTTCGCCAGATGATCGGCCCTAGCTCACCTAACTAGCCAGGATCCACGCCAGTCATCGCCCTTCGCCCACCACTTTGGATTCTCGTACCCCCGTGGCCGCGCCGTTGAAGACGAGCGGATAGATGAAGCCAACCCCGCCTGTCAAGGCCTTTCGCAGCTAGATCAAGAAGGCTTCGGATGTACCCGCCGAGCTACGACCACCCAGCCGCCAAGCTTCGGCCGCTGATCAGCGCCGTCATCATCGACGACGCTCGAATCGACAAGAGCTGCTGACTTCGAATATGCGTGGCGCGTGCAGATGACATATACCGCCTCGCCCAACATGTTCATGCATGGACAATGTCATTCGACTATGCAACACCAGCTTGCATGAATACTCAAATTCAAGCCTATCTCTTGCGAACATGTTACTCCAGAGGTAACCTCAGGGCATCGCCTAGGCGCGGCTGGAGGTCCGAATGAATTCAATGCCCAGCTATGACGCTCTGCTCGCCGCCTACTACCGGGTCCACGACCCCACCCTGACCCAGCGCGAGATCGGCGAGAAGGCCAACCTGGGCACGCAAGCGCAGGTTTCGCGGTTACTGGCCGAGGCTCGTGACAAGGAGGTTCTCCGAGAGGTCTTCCAGTTTCCCGTTGGCCTGTCCAAGGAAGTCCGTCAGCAGATCGAGAGTTCCTTCTTTGAGCGGCACTCAGCCCTTGAGAATGCTCTCGCGCAGAAAGCCCGCGATCTCAATGACACGCGATCAGATGGCGGCTCCTTCTTTAAACGCCTGCATGTTGTGGCCGCACCCGGCCTTGAGAAGGAGAACGATTCGGCGGGGCGCGAAAAAGCCTTTCAGACCTTCGGGGCTAGTGCTGCCGAAATTGTGGCCAGCTACATAGATCAAGCCGACATGTGCTGTGTGGCCTGGGGCCGAACAATCGACGCGACAGTGCGTCACGTACGCCCCAAGAGCACGTCAGGGTGGACTAAGCTATTCATGCCAATCGCCGGCGAGCCCACGAATCATGAACCCAATGGCGTAAGTCCAAGTGACGCAGCCCGAACTCTTGCCAACGCCTGGCCCGGCTCGCACGATCTATCTCTCCGAGGCGTTCAAGCGCGGATCCCAAAGTCCGTTTACGCCCGTGATAAAGATCACATTGCCCGTGAGCTAGTCGGCTACTCGACGAACTACCAGCAGATTTTCGGCCGACCAGACTCCTCGGACCGCCCGCTCATCCGCCAGGTGCCGATGATCCTGACCGGCATCGGCGACGTCCACACCAGCGAGCGGCCCATCGCAGGCGTTGGCCGGGCCGACCCGTGGTACCTCGAGACGGAGGACGCAGAGGACCGCAGTGTGCTTGAGCTGGCAGTAGGAAACATCGGCGGCGTGTGGATTGCGCGAAGTGGCGTGTCAGAGGAGGAGAAGGACAAGGTTGAGCAGGTCAACGCGCGGTGGCTCGGGGCCCAGCACAGCGACTTTAAGCGCTGCTCGCGAACTGCGGACATGGAGCGAGATCGCCCGGGCGTCGTAGTTCTGGCAGTAGAACCGGAGAAGAAAGACATTGTCCTGGAAGCCCTGTACCTCGTGAACGTCTTGGTGGTCAGTCGCCAGCTTGCGGATGCGCTTGCCGACGAATTGTTGCCATCGAAAGGCCCGGCAACGGCATGAGTCCTGCTCCGACCCGCTCGTACGGTGCCTTCATGACTTGACCAGGATGGATGGTGAAACAGTGTTCGTGCCGCCGTCGCGATGGCAGCGTGTGGTCATCACCGCCGTTCTGGTTATTCCCCTAACTGTCGTCGTGTTGCTGTCAGCGCCGGCCTGGATTATGCTGCCATTCCTGGCTGCGGACCGGCGGATTGCGATTCTGGAATTCCTCGATCGCCTAGTCGAATGGATCAAGGTACTCGCCGGGATCGGCTAAGGGCGTGATAGCTGCCCTATCGGTGGGTCGCGTCGTAGCGGACCCTGGCCTGTTCGACATCGCTGATGTGTTCGCCACTCCAGGCGACCAGGGCGTCGACGATGGTGAGCAGCGAGCGGCCGAGCGGGGTGAGCGAGTACTCGACTCGCGGTGGGATGACTGGATACACCTGCCGCGCGATCAACCCGTCGCGCTCAAGCGCACGCAGCGTGACCGTCAGCATCCGCTGGCTGATGCCATCGATCGCTCTGCGCAGCTCACTGAACCGCCTGGTGCCCTCGCCCAGGTGGCCGATGACGTAGGCCGACCACTTATCCCCGATCCGGTCCAGGACATCACGGGCCAGGCAGCCCTCGTGCTGCTCGGCACTCGCCCCGAGATCTGCCGGCGCAGCGGTCATGGTTCCCTCCGAGTCACCCGGGCACCCAAAAGTGCCGTCTTGCCAGTCCGCCGAAGGTCAGTTCTGATTGCAGACCTAGTTACTACTCAGAACCAGGGCTTGGACGGGGGCAGCGACGCTGATCCTGCGTGCGGCATCTGACAGGACGGCTTGACGAATGCAAGCTCCGCAGACGCGGGTGCCTGTTTCGATCTTGGGCGCGTCGCCAAGGCCGGGGAGGTCGCCGTCAAGACGACGACGATCGGGGTCAACTTCACCGACCTGTTCGCGCGGATGCTGCCGAGCGATGCGCCGCTCATTCCTGGTGTCGAAGCCGTCGGCACCGTCGTGGCCGTCGGCGACGGGGTCATCGACGTCCATCCCGGCCAGCGGGTCATCGCTGCCCCGCTGTTCCGGCTGGGTGCCTACGCCGAGCAGTTCGTCGTCGACGCGACCCACGCGCTGCCCATCCCGGACAGCATCACCGACGATGCGGCCGGCGCTCTCGCGCTGAACTACGGCACCGCATATGCGGCGCTGCATCATTGCGCGCGGGTCCAGCCGGGCGACACCATCGTGATCCACGCGGCCGGGGGCGGCGCGGACGATCACTGACGAGCAGGTCGAGCGGGTGATCACCAGGACGCTGGAGGAACGGGGGCCGGGGCAGGACACGCACTGGTCGACCCGGTCGATGGCTGCGGCGACCGGGATGTCCCAGACTGCCGTCTCCCGGATCTGGCGGGCGTTCGGCCTCAGGCCGCACCTGGTGGATACCTGGAAGCTGAGCACCGACCCGCAGGCCATCGAGAAGGTCCGCGACATCGTGGGCCTGTACCTGGACCGGCCGGCCAAGGCCCTGGTGCTGTGCGTCGATGAGAAGAGCCAGATCCAGGCCTTGAACAGGACTGCGCCGTGCCTGCCCATATTGCCCGCGACCCCGGCGCGGATGACGCACGACTACGTCTGCCACGGCACCACCAGCCTCTTCGCTGCCTTCGAGACCGGCAGCGGGTCGGTGATCGCCCAGCCGTACCGGCGGCACCGGCACCAGGAGTTCCTGCGGTCCCTCAAGCTGATCGACGACGCCGTCCCCAGGGACCTGGACCTGCACCTGATCTGCGACAACTACGCCACCCACAAGACACCCGAAGTGCAGAAGTGGCTGCTGCACCACCCCCGGTTCCAGCTGCACTTCACTCCCACCAGTTCCTCGTGGATGAACCTGGTCCCCGTTAACCGCAGCGTCACCGAACTCGAAGCCGACCTGCGCAAATGGACCAGCGAATGGAACAAGAACCCGAAGCCATTCGTCTGGACCAAGACCGCCGACGAGATCCTCGACACCCTCGCCGCCTACTGCCAACGAATCAACAACTCAGGACACTAGGAGACCGGGCGTGCTGGGGAAACTGCCGGCGGAGCTGTGCGCGCTGATCGCCCCGGTGTTCGCGCAGGCCAGCTCGCGTTTCGCGGCGTTCGCGTACGTGACGGCGCTGCTGACGGCCCCCGGGGACCGCAAGTCATGCTCGCAGCTGGGCGAGCAGGCGGACTGTAGTACAGGGGTGGCCGTGATCGTAATCATTGGCACCGGGATCCGCCCGGATCCGCCGCTGATTGGTCGTTCCGGCGGCATTTTCTTTATGCGTGCTGGTCGCTGTTCTTAAATAGTTCGTTTCGTGCGGCACTTGCATAAAGGGTTTCTTGACTAAAAGG
>Ga0116221_1001127_pt1 | contig 17938 bp, 17 predicted proteins | sample Sb_taG_5_FD_88965 | JGI IMG/M metagenome (GOLD analysis project Ga0116221, IMG submission 88965) | Peat soil microbial communities from Weissenstadt, Germany - Sb_50d_8_FC metaG | ecosystem: Environmental > Terrestrial > Soil > Wetlands > Peat | place: Germany: Weissenstadt | collected 2010-09-21 | reverse complement strand
ACGCGTTGCCGTCTCGAGTTCGAGCGAAAGCGCTAGCCGGTCGAAGCTCACCAGCTTCAGGCAAACCGTGGGACAAACATCCACGCAGCCACCGCAAAGAATGCAGCGCTCGCCGTCGAAGATGGTGTTGATGCCGCAGTCGAGGCAACGGCCGGCCTCCGTGCGGGCTTGCTTTTCGTTGTAGCCGATCTCGACCAGAGCGTTTGGGCTCTTCAGGCGTTCTTCCGCGGAGCGTGTGGGAATGTGCAAGCGCGAACGCCGCTCGTAGTGTTTTTCGCGGTGGTAGTGGTCAATGGGGTAGTGGAACTGGACTTCTTCGGACGTGATTTCCTTACCGCGCAGGAAGCGATAGACCGAACGAGCCGCCTGCTTGCCGCTCGCAATGGCATGGATCATGAGCCGGGGCCCGTAGGCAATGTCGCCCGCAATGAATATGCCTGGCGCTGAAGTCGCACAGGTTGCCGCGTCGTTGACGATCTGCTGCGGTGAGCGCATTTCGATCCCATCGCGCTGCGGGTCGATGAAGCTCAGGTCGGCAGATTGGCCGACTGAAAGCAGGACGGTGTCACCCTCGATCTCGGTTGTAGTCGACTCATCGAACTTCGGAGCGAAGCGTTTGTTCTCGTCATACACCCGGGTACACCGTGCGAACTTCAGCCCGCGCACGAACCTCTGGCCGTTCCTCTCGTCCACGAGAACTGCTCTCGGCCCCCAACTGTTGTGGCGGGTAACGCCCTCTTCCTGGCCCTCAAGGATTTCCACCGTATCCGCAGGCATCTCTTCAAGAGATTCCAGGCAGACTAGGTTTACCTGCCGCACGCCCGCCATGCGGGCCGCCGTGCGTGATACGTCGTACTCTTCCTGGCGCAATACCGTCCGGGCCACGTCGTAAGCCACGTTGCCCCCGCCGATCACAATCACACGCTGCCCCAGAGAAACTTCTTTGCCCAGTGACACATCGCGCAGAAAATCGACCCCACCCATCACCCCGATCGCGTCAGCGTTGGGAATCGGTAGGGCTCGCGAGCGCTTAGCGCCACAGGCGATGATGACGGCGGCAAAGTCACGCCGAAGATCCACAAAGCTGACATCTTTACCGACCTGTGTGTTGCAACGGATCTCGACGCCGAGGGACTGAATCACCGCGACTTCTGCCCGGATCAGTTCACGCGGCAAGCGATAGCCAGGTACGCCGGTGTACAGCATTCCGGCAGGCTGCGGTTCCATCTCAAGAATCGTGGGGCGGAATCCCATCAGGGCGAGATCGTGTCCCGCGGCTAGCCCCGCTGGCCCAGAACCGATGATCGCGATCCGTTCTCCTGTGGGCTTGGGGAACTCGGCGTTTGCAAGGAACTCAAGCAGGTTGCTGAGTTCTTCAATGTCGTCACACTGGCGCGTTTCCGTCTTGTTCTTTAGATAGGGAAACAGTTCGCGCCCAGCATCCCTGCGCGCATCGCTCCCGAATTTCTCGCAAACGAAGCGCTTGAGAGCGCGAATCGAAATCGGCTGATCGATGCTCCCCCGGCGGCAAGCCGCTTCGCACGGCGCACCACAAATACGGCCGCAGAGAGACGCTAAGGGATTGGGTCCGCGGGCGATCAGGTAGGCATGTTCATAGTCGCCCGCGGCGATGGCCCGCACATAGCCACGGGCGTCGGTATGAACTGGACACGCGTACTGGCACTTGATCTGCTCTCGCCAGTACTCGTGATCCGCCACCCGGACGCTGTAGCGCGGTTCGTCCACGGCTATAGCCTCAAATATGCCAACCGCTAACTTTATGCGCACGAAGTTGCCACTGGCTGTGACCAAAGTCACGGTCAGACGTATTTGGGCTGCGCCTCGGCAGCCTAGGATCTTAGGGCAATGCGCGGCAGTGTGACAGAAGTCATGTGCTGGGTTCATTCGCATGCGTAACCTTGGAATATCGAGGAGGGTGTCATGAGCGAAGTGATCGACAACAAGGCGAACCGGATTCGAGTACTGAAGGACATCATCAAGCACCTGCACGCGGGAAATCCTCCTGAGCAAGTGCAGCGACAAATGCGCGAAATTGTCAGGCAGACCGACGCCTCCGAAATCATGGCCATGGAACAGGAGTTGATAGCTGAAGGAATGCCCGTAGAAGAGGTTCGATCCATGTGCGACCTCCACTCCAAGGTGACGCGCGACGTCCTAGTTCAACTCCCTATCCGGAAGGCAATTGCTCCGGGACACCCGGTGGATACCTTCCGTCGAGAAAACGAAGCATTACGCGGTGCGATTGCGGCAATGACGCAGGCTCTGGCTGAGTTGCAAAGTACGAAGGAGGCTGCCGATGCCGCGGCGATTCTTCTGCGGTTTCGCCAGTCCTTCAACGACTTGATGGATATCGACAAGCACTACCAACGCAAAGAACACGCATTGTTTTCTTGCTTGGAGCGGCACGGCATTACCGGCCCGTCAAAAGTGATGTGGGCCAAGGATGATGACGTGCGGAATTTGCTCAAACGTCTTGGGGAGTGCATACACTCTGGCACGGACGACATCGAGAAATGGAAGGTGAATCTGGTGGAAGCCGCGAACGCCGTTTTCAAGGCCGTGCCGGAGATGATTTACAAGGAGGAGAACATATTGCTTCCGATGTCACTGGAGACGCTGTCGAAGATGAGTGGGCCGAGATATGGTCGGTATCTCCGAAGTACGGTTGGTGCATCGTGGAACCCCAGCAAGGTTACACGCCCGCTGTTGGCACGACACCCGAATCCATGAAAGTTCCGCCGTCCGGCGCTCTCATGCTACCCACCGGGAATGTAAGCTTGGAACAACTCGCTGCGGTGTTTTCAACCCTTCCGCTAGATCTTACGTTCGTCGACGCTGACGACCGGGTGGCCTTTTTTACTGAGGGTCCGGATCGTATCTTCGCTCGCAGCAAGGCCATCATCGGACGCAAGGTGCAACACTGCCACCCTCCCAGAAGTGTCGAAACGGTTGACCAGATTCTGGACGATTTTCGCGCTGGGAGACAGAACGTCGCGGAATTTTGGATCAACTTTCATGACAAGTTCGTGCACGTTCGTTATTTTGCCGTCCGCAATTTCGACGGAGCCTATCTGGGCACTGTGGAGTTGACCCAGGACTTGACTCCGCTCCGTGCGCTTCAAGGCGAAAGGCGTTTGTTGGAATACGATAGTCCTCGCGTGGCCAGCTAAGCAGGGTTTTCACGTTGTACTGGGCCATAAAAGAAGATCCGGTCCCGAAATATGAAAGAGCTATGACCGAGAATAGTGAAAATGTCAGTGCAGCTCAGCGGGCCCGCAGGCGGGCCCTGATAGTTCCCCGTGAGCATGGCGCCTGGGGGCTGCTGCTTGTTCCCCTGTTCACAGGAGTTGCCGCGGGGTTTGCCTCGGCACATCGGGCTTGGCCGCTGCTTGTGTTCACGACGGCAACGTTGTCTTTGTTTTGGTTGCGAACGCCACTCGAAAGCATCATCGGTACGGGCTCGCTGACCGCCCATACATCAGGAGAACGCTGGACAGCCCTCATTGCGTCCGTTTGTCTTGGCGCTGTATCCGTCGCTTGTCTGACCGGGCTGATGTGGAAAGGTCGAAACTCAGAGTTGTTGTTTCTCGGAGCGGTAACTGCTTTGGCATTTGTGGCTCAGGCAGTCCTTCGGATGTTCGGTCGTAGGGCGCGAATGGCGGCGCAAGTGGTGGGTACAGTTGGCCTCACCTGCACTGCTCCGGCTGCTTACTATATCGGCACCGGACGGCTAGATGAGCGCGCTTTCGTTTTGTGGGCAGCGAACTGGATCTTCGCCGGCAACCAGATTCATTTCGTCCAACTGCGTATTCGCGCTGCCCGTGCCGCTACCTTCTCCGAGAAATTTGATCGAGGGAGGTCCTTCTTCCTAGCTCAGGCGGTATTTTTGGTGGCGCTGACGTTCGCGTCGCGAAGGCGGATGCTTCCTCGCTTGGCGATCATCGCTTTTGCTCCCGCACTCGTGCGAGGAACACAATGGTTCTTTCGAAAACCTGAATCCCTGGATGTCAGAAAACTCGGGTGGTCTGAGATGAAGCATGGAGTGACGTTTGGAGTTTTGCTGGCCCTGGCTTTCATTTGTTCGTAAGTGCGCTTCATGATGGACGGCGCTGACTAAACATGCGTGCAGCGTCGGTTATAGCTCGCCGGACGGACTCGTTCTAACCGGCTTCGAAACTCCGCAAAGAGCTCTTGTCATCGTGTCAGTAACGTGCTCTCCGGCTGATCTTGCCGCTTGTCTCAGATCGTTCAACGAGTCGTGCGGAAGGTTCGTGTTTTGTTCGCTCGAAGATTGTAGACGATTTTGTGACGGTCAGAGCTTCCACATTCAACACCGATCAACAATTTTCAACAAGGAGCGTGCAACAGGGTCAATATCAATCAGTTACAGACTATAAATTTCAATAGATTTCCATAACGTGCAAAATCTGGTTCGGGACCAGGGGGTCGGAGGTTCAAATCCTCTCTCCCCGACCAATTGTTTCCAACTACTTACAGCAGCGGCGCAAACTCCAAAACCGACCCACATGGTTTTGCACCAGGAGCTCTAGCGCGCCGACCCGCATAAATACTGAAGTTTTTGCCCAGCGAAGAGCGCGCGACCGTCCACAAAATCGACCACAGCGATGTGACGGACAAACCAGATGCCCTACCAATTGCAAGTTATTGAACTACAAAGAATCGCGAGTGCAGCCATTGCCACCCAGCAGCGGCCAACCGGATCGACAGTCCATCATTTCCGCTTTTGCCGGCGATTCACTCCGAACTACCTTGGCTTCCCAGAAGCCCGTTTCTGGACCGCGAGACGAAGCGCTGAAGCACGGAAGGAGCTGATTTACCTTCCGGGAATCTGGGCTCCGCGATTACTTCCGGATTGCCGACCGGGACGAAGCCGCTGGCGCGGCGGACGCTACGCGTGAGATAATCCGACACGTATGAGATGGTATTTGCCTCTCTTTTCGGGTGCCGCGGAAGCGTCTGCATTAACGCTTCGCCCCGAACAAAAAGCGAAAAAGCCCATTCAAATTCCATAGCCTGCCGCATGCACCGCGTCCGCCGCAAACGCCAGCGGCTTCCTCCTCTAGTGTCCTTATCGAAAACGCCTCGGATCGACTCTTCTCCCCTTTCCTCAAAGGTCCTGCCCCGAGGCGTTTCCGATCAAGGCTAGCGACGACTCGGGAGTTATCGCGGGGTGGCTCGAATCGAAATGCCGAGTGTGGCCACTTCTACTGTTAACCGTTACACGACCGAGCGGCAGCCAATAGTTGTGAAGACGGGTTTGCAGGAGATCGCGATTTCAGTTGCGAACTTGGATCGCAAGCTCACGGAATTCGGCAAAGCGGTGCAAAATCCCCAACGTCTCAAGGCAAGCGCGATCAGACTCCCCGAGTTCAGATCCTGTTGAATCCTGGGGGTGAGCGTCCAGTTCGTGGGCCAACAAGTCGGCAACATAGACGGCGATTGAACTGTCGAAACCGGAGTGCGGAATGCGAGTGGGATGATGGTGGTGCGCGATGGCCTCGACGGCCAGGTTGGGGATGCCCCACAATCCGAGCAGGTACGCACCTATCTCCGCGTGCGAGGTCCCCAGTAGTTCCTCTTCTGCTTCGAAGGGCTCGCATTTGCGCTCGCCAGTACGTGAAAGCACAGAGCAGAACATATCAGGTATTTTGCTTGCCAGGATGAGTCTTCCAATATCGTGGAGAAGTGCGGCCACGACGGTAACATCCCGAGTTTTCCGGTCCACGGGGAGCGTGCCGGCAATGGCGGCTGTGCGGTGCGCATGTTGCTGTATAGTCTCGCAGACTGACTGTGGAATACGTGAGTTGGGCGCAAAAACCCTGAAAGTCTCGGAAGCTAAAGCTAGATTCTTAATTGTTTCCATTCCCAAGTATGCGACAGCGCTCTGTAAGCTGGTGACATTCTGTGCCAACCCGTAGAAAGCGCTGTTGACGAGCTGCAAGACTTTCGCTGCCATTGCGACGTCTTGCTCGATGATGTCTGACACCTGGGTCATGGAAGTGTTCGGGTTCCTAACAGCTTCCGTAAGGGAGGTGAACGTGATTGAAAGGGAAGGCAGTTCACCGACGGCTCCAACGACTCTTCGAATCTCCGGTGTGCTCAATATGTCCTGCAGCGTGCAGACACGCTCAATCGTAGCTTGCAGTTCGGCTGCATTGCATGGCTTGGTGAGAAAGCGATGTGCCACGGGAACTGCGCGCGTGGCTAGCGAGGCTTCGGCATATCCGGAAAGGACAATTCGCGCTGTGCCCGGAAAGCGGTCCCGAATGTGACCGAGCAGCGTAGCGCCATCCATTCCTGGCATCCGCATGTCGGAAATGACCACGTCGAAGCTGCCTGCTTCGCAGGCCTGCAAGGCGGCTTCGCCGCCGACTGCAAACTGCATATCCCAACGGTTCCGCTCGGTGCGCAGCGTACGACGAATGCCGTCGAGAATCTTGCTTTCATCGTCCACGAACAAGATGCGTTTCACGCGGACGCCGCCTTGTCGGCAAGAGCCTTGCCATCGCGGGGGAGACGAATGATAAAGGTTGTGCCCTTCCCCTCCTCAGTTTCGAAGTGAATTGTTCCGCCGTGTTTGTCAACGACCACCGAGCGGGCGATGGCCAAGCCCTGCCCCGAGCCCGCTCTGAACCAGAGATACCAATTTTCTCAGCCATCCTTACCAGCTCTGGCAGCGAATCCGCGCCCATCTTCCTCATGAGTTGGCTACGATGGACCTTTACGGTGGCTTCGGTGGTCCCAATTTCGGCGGCGACCTGCTTATTGAGCAGACCTGAAACTACCAAGGGTAGGACTTCCCGCTCCCGAGGTGTCAGCGATTCGAGACGCTCCCGGAGCATTGCGGTCTCGGCCTGGCGTTGTCGCCCGGCGCGGTCCCGCTCCAACGCCACTTGAATGGCATCCAGCAGATCCTGGTCGCGGAATGGCTTAGTGAGGAATTCTACGGCTCCCGCTTTCATGGCCTTTACCGACATGGGGATATCGCCGTGGCCCGTGATAAAGATGATCGGAATGTGGATGTTGGCATCAGCTAACTCGCACTGAAGATCCAGCCCGCTCTCCCCAGGTAGCCTGACATCGAGGACCAAGCAACTCGGCGCATCTGGTCGCTTCGCTTGCAAAAATTCGCGTGGCGATCCGAAGAGCTCGACCCTTAGACCTACCGAGCGGATCAGGCTCTTAAGCGCATCGCGGATCGACGCATCGTCATCCACGACGAACACGATACTAGGCGGCTCGCTCATCTGACGTGTCTGCCTTTGGCACGGTGAATTGAAAAACTACCCCGTGTGAAGGCCCCGGCGTGAACCACAAACGGCCGCCATGAGCCTCGACGATGGAACGGCCCACCGAGAGTCCTATACCAATACCCTGGGGCTTGGTGGTGAAGAATGGCTCAAAGATGTGGTTTGCTTGTTCGGGATTGACTCCATCTCCCGAATCATGAACCTGGATCAGCACACCATCCGGGTGCTTTGCAGACTTGATGCGTAACTCCCGCGGTCGATGGGTAATCGTTCTCATCGCATCGATGCCGTTCAGAATCAAGTTCAACAGAACCTGTTGTAATTGAACGCGATCCCCGAACACATTGGGAACATCCGGCGCCAGATCTGTTTGAACCGCAATACCACTGCGCAGAAGTTCGTTGCCGGCCAGAGTCAGTACTTCCCGGATAACGACATTCACATCAAGTTGCTCCATCTGAGGCGGGACCTTTTGCAACAGTGCGCGAATTCTCACGATCACCTCGCTTGCCCGATTCGCGTCCCGGACGGTCCTGTCGATGGCTTCCCGAGCCTCCCCCAGATTAGGGGGTTGCCCAGCCAACCAGCGCAGCGATGCACTTGCATTCGTGACCACAGCCCCAAGCGGCTGGTTGACCTCATGAGCAATGGCAGCGGCCAGCTCTCCCATCGCAACCACGCGGGACACGCGGGCGAGATCCTCCTGTGCCCGACGCAAATGCTCTTCGGCTCGCCTCTGGTCGGTCACGTCAATACACGAACCAATGTAGCCGGTAAAAGACCTGTCTGGATTGAATCGCGGCACCCCGGTGTCGGAAACCAATCGAAATTCGCCGTCGTGCCGTCGCAGCCGATACTCCATCCGGAATGCCTCCCTACGATCAAACGACTGAACATACGTATCCAGGCATCTCTGTAAATCCTCGGAATCGACCGCCTCCGCCCAGCCGTTGCCGAGCTCGCGGTCAATGGATCGGCCGGTGAAGTCCAGCCAGGGCTTGTTGAAATAGGTGCGGAGCTTGTCAGTTCCTGACATCCAGATCATCACCGGAGCGCTATCGGCCACCAGCCGAAAGCGTGCCTCACTCTCGCGCAGTTCTGCCTCCGCCCGTTTTAGCTCCGTGATGTCTCGCCCGATGGCAACGCTCGTCCCGTCGGAAAGATGCACGACTGCAACAGCCATATCTATGACCCGCCCGTCCCTCACCCTCACTTTGCGGTCAGCCCACTCACCCGTTGACGCGGCAATGCGATCCAGAACCGTTTGGCGATATTGGGGGTCGGGGTAAATTTCGGCAAATAGGTCGAGATTTTGTTTCCGTATTTCTTCCAGCGTCCAACCGATCGTGCGCTCCCCTTCTGGATTCATCAGCTCGAGCTGGCCGTCCTGGCCTACGAAAGATATCGTCACCGGGACATTTTCGAATATCTTCTGGAAAATTTCCTTCTGCTTTCTCAATTCACCTTCGGCCCGCCTCTTTTCGCTGATATCCCGGATAAAGCCGGTAAACACCTTGTGCCCGTTACTGGTCATTTCTCCGAACGACACTTCCACCGGAAACTCCTGGCCATTCTTGTGCAGGGCGGTCACTTCTGAGCCTTGCCAGTTGAGATGCCGCTGGCCAGTCGCCAAATATCGTCTGAACCCAGCCTCGTGCAGCTTCCGCATAAGTTCCGGCATGAGTACAGTTAGGGGCTTCCCGATCAACTCGACCGGGTCATAACCAAAGATTCTCGTCGTGGCGGGGTTAGCAAGCAGGATGCCACCACTTTCATCCATGCTGATCACAGCATCGCTGGCTGCCTCGACAATAACGCGATGCCTCTCTTCACTGCCCTTGAGCTCCTCCTCTGCCCGCTTCCGATCTTCGATATCGATAGCAGACCTGTACCACTTAACTACGCTGCCTGCTTCGTCGCGTAGCGGCACTTTCCGAAGAAGCATCAGACGGTATTCCCCATCGGCCCGGCGAAGTCGTGCTTCAGCTTCGAAGGGTCTGCCGGTCGCAACTGACGAGCGCCACTTGCCCGCGACATCAACAACGTCCTCGGGGTGAATTACATTGGGCCATTGCCATCCCCAAATTTCTTCCAAAGAAACACCCACATATTCCAGCCACCGCTTGTTGAAGAAATCGACATAGCCGTCGGGACGCGCGCTGTGTAGCATCGCGGGAGCTGTATCAATCACGAACCGGAGGCGGTCTTCACTTCGTCGCCGGTCCACAGATGATGTTGCGATGGCCGCCACAAACACGATCAAGGCAACAATGACAACTCCAGAGTTCCCAAACGGGGGGATGCTCACAGCGTAGGAAAGGTCCGGAGGCGAAGCAGGGATGAAACTTGCGGCTGCCATTCCCGTGTAATGCATCGCGGAGACAGCGACCCCCATCACCGTGGCGCTACCAAGCCTTCGCGGAACACTCCATCTGGTCTCCTCTCGTAGACCGAACGCCATCAGCAACGCGATTAGAGAAAACAATATTGCGAGCAAGATGGAACACGCCACCAGGAGGGCAGAAAAACGAGTGACAGCGGGCAATCTCATTGCGGCCATGCCGATGTAGTGCATGCCTGCGATACCCGTGCCCATAAATATGCTGCCTGCCAAGGCCGCAACGGGACCCATTTTCTGGCGGCTCGCCACATACAGCGCGACCGCGGACGCGAGGACGGCCACGAAGAGTGAGGCTAGAACTGTTGGCCAGTGATATTCGACGGGCACTGGCAAGTGGAAGGCCAGCATCCCTTTGAAGTGCATCGCCCAGATGCCGATGCCCATCGCACCGGCGCCAGCGCTCAACCATGCGACGCGGGTCCAGCCGCTGGCGGCGGTCACACGCCCCGCAAGATCGAGCGCGGCATAGGAGGCGGCGATGGCGATCAATATCGAGCGTGCCACCTCGCCGTAGTCATAGGAGCCGTTAATTACCGCATTTCCGGAGATCATCGGGAAAGACCTCCTTGGCTGAATTGGTAGGGGTCTCGAACTCCACCGCATGAATCGCAGTTACGACGCGGCAGTCAACTTCTTCTTAGCCAATCACACAGTAACTGGTGAAACGATGCGTAGAGTTCGATGTGTCCGCAGTCTTCGCACACGCCGAGAGAAACGCGTGCGGTATAGATGCCATCACTGGAATCATCTTGCCGCGCAAAATCTAACTCCACCACGCCTCTGACTCTGCGGGCGTGCCGGCATGGTTCCTGAGCCATTCTCCCCCTCAGCGAACAAATGGCAAAGGGCAAATTTGACATTCAGCCCCTATTCGCACTTAACCGAGCGAAGTGCTTTTTGGATAGCCGTGGCAAATCTACACCCAAATTCACAATTGTCAAGTCATAGGACTCACAGAGCAGGTGAGGATGGATCAGCATAGGAACCGTTCTCCCGAAGAGTTAAAACGTTCGTAGGGTTGCGCTTCACCTAAGTCTTAGCTGCTTGTACCAAGGCACAATAGGTTTTCCGCACGCGCCATAGTAATTTCTCTGTGTGACACGGAGAGGAAGGCGAGTGTTAGACACCACTTGGCCTAAGTCTGGCTCGGAAGAGATCGTCGGTGAGAGCACGGCCTTAAACCAAGCGCTGGCGTCAGTTCAACAACTGGCGCCGAGCGATGCCGCGGTATTGATTGCCGGTGAACGTGGGTCGGGGAAGGAATTATTCGCCCGCGTCATCCACCATCTGAGCCCTCGCAGGAACAAGAGCTTCGTTAAGGTCAACTGTGTCACATCCTGTGAGTTGCTGGAGCGCGAGCTCTTCGGATTCGAGAAGGAAGCGTTCGATGGAGCGATCAGCGGCCAAGCCGGCGGGTTGGAGCGGGCCGACAAAGGAACGCTGTTCCTGGATGAGCTCGCGCGCTTCCCGTTGGATCTTCAACCTAAACTCGTTCGGGTGCTGAAACGCGGTGAATTTGAGCGGTCTGGCGGCACACACATCGTTCGCGTAGATGTGCGCTTCATCGCAGCAACCCGGCACGATGCAGCAAAGTGGATCGCTGAAAACCGGCTTCGACAGGATTTGTACGATCAATTCAACAGGTCCTCTATCATTCAGATTCCACCGTTACGCGAAAGGCGCGAGGACATACCTTTGCTGGCGCAGTATTTCGTGCAGAAGTTTGCGCGCCGCATGAACAAGAACATTGAAGCTATCGCACCGGAAACTATGTTTGCTCTCTTGAACTACGATTGGCCCGGTAATGTTACGCAATTGGAGAACTTCATCCAGCGCGCGGTGATCTTAACCGAGGGATCCAAATTGCAAGCTCCGTTCGACGAGCTATGAACTAACCACCGGATCGTTTGTAATGAGTTTCGAAAATCATTCCGCTTCTGAGATCGATCGTCGCCGCAACGAAATACTGTTAGAGATGGCGGACCTCATGGTCCACCATCGGGCGCTGCCGGAGCTTTTCCGGGACATGGCACAGAGTCTGCAGAAAATTGTCGGCTTCGATTTCATCCACCTCTCTCTTCACGACCCTACCTTCAACACCGTGCGCCTACACCTCTGGGAGGGCGGTGGCACTTCTGCTGTTCCAGTAGAAGAAGCCGGGGTGGATACAGCCAGCGGCTGGGTTTGGCAGAATCAGAAACCACTGCTCTTCCCGGACTTGCGCCAGGAAGCGAGATTTCCCGGAACCCTCGACGGGTTGCGAGAACGCGGTTATCGTTCCTACTGTTTACTGCCCCTGACCACAGCCCGGGAAAAGCTGGGTGTTCTGGGCATTGGGAGTTCACGTGAATCGGCATACGGAATCACAGATCGCCAACTGATCGAGCGGGTGTCAACATTGCTGGCGCTGGCCGTAGAAAATGAGTTGTCGCGGCAAGCTCTGCAAGAAGAGAAAGAGCGATTACAGGCTCTGCTGAAAGTCAATGCTGCCCTCGTTACCCACACGGATCTAGGAATGTTGCTTCCCGCGTTCTGGGAAGGCATTTGCGGAATTGCTAATTACGACTACGGAAGCCTAGCTTTGCAAGAAGGTGCAGCTCTTTGCATCTACCCGCTGGCGTCCCCGGTCGGTCAAGAGATTACCGGAACGGAAACGGCGGTGCCATTACATGAAGCGCCGGCGGGCCGCGCAATTCTGGACAGGGAAACGAAGTTCTTCAAGGGTTCTGATCTGACGTCGATCGATTCTCCATTTGCGAAGCAGGTGCTGCAAGCGGGACTGCAATCGCTCTGTTGCATTCCGTTAACGGGCGCCAAAGGCGTTTTAAGGTCGCTCAATCTGGGCGGCACAAAGGAACAATCTGTTGAGGCCAGTGACCTGAGCCTGCTCGCGCAGATTGCTAGCCAGCTGGAGGTCTCTATCGAGAACGCCCGCGTCTACCAGGAAGTCAAAGAGCTCCAGAACAAACTGAAGCAGGAAAAACTCTATCTGGAAAACGAGATCCAAAGCGAACTGAACTTTGAGGAAATTATTGGCGAGGACCCGGAAATTTTGAAGGCGTTGAGTCTGGTGAAGACGGTTGCGCCTACGGACGCCACGGTGCTGATTTTGGGAGAGACCGGCACGGGTAAGGAATTGCTCGCCCGCTCTGTTCACCGGATGAGCGAGCGCAGGGATCGCAGCTTTATCAAGATGAATTGTGCCGCGATTCCAACGGGACTATTGGAAAGCGAGTTGTTTGGGCATGAGAAAGGCGCTTTCACGGGTGCAATCAGCCAGAAACTCGGTCGGCTCGAACTGGCTGACATGGGGACACTCTTCCTCGACGAGCTCGGAGACATCCCCTGGAACTACAGCCGAAGTTATTGCGCGTGTTGCAGGATCAGGGATTCGAACGCCTGGGTAGCACGCGGACGATACGAGTGAATATTCGGATCATTGCGGCCACCAACCGCGACCTCGCCGAAAGCATAGCCGAGCGGCAGTTCCGTAGCGACCTTTCCTACCGCTTGCATGTTTTCCCCATCCGAATACCTCCGCTGCGCGAGAGGCGCCAGGATATTCCGCTGCTCGTGCGCCATTTCGTGCAGAAGTTGGCGCGCAAGATGGGCAAGCAAATTGATACGATTCCCAGCGAAACGCTGAACAAGATGATGGAGTGGAACTGGCCTGGAAACATTCGAGAACTGGAGAATCTGGTTCAACGATCAGTCATCCTACCCGCGGATCGATCGAAGAGTTTGAGCGAATATCCTCCAGGCAAAAGTGGTTGTTTCACTCATGGGCGGAAGAAGTGGGAGACGTTCTATGGCGAGGAGGCTCTGGCTTGGCAGAAGCGATTTCTGGATCATTTTCTTCGAGACCTCGACAACGGGATGGACCGAGTGCCGAAGGTGCGCCTGGAAGTTCGGAAAGCCTACTACCAACAAGAGGTTCGCTCCGAGGAAAGTTGGCCACCTGCGTCCGTGCAGCCAGCGCTGCTATATCTCTGCGCCGGGGCGAGCGATGCGGATTGGCTGGGGCGAGCGTGATTCGCGGTCGCAGGGGTCTGATCTGTCCACGACGTGCAAAAAAAGGGCGCAAGTCTATCCAGCCCATTCAAGACCCATTCGCGTGAGAGGAATCACCACAAGATGGGTGCGCAAGGTTGATAGGCTATGCTGGTTGCACCCGAGAGCAGACCCTTTCTCCGTCGCAGCCGCTTTGCCGCTTTATTGGGGTTAATGTGCATGGAAGGTGAGATGCGTGGCTAAGTTGACATACTCAATGTTTACGTCACTTGACGGTTACACGGAAGACGGGCACGGCGGCTTTGGCTGGGGCGCTCCCGAAGACGAAGAGTTGCACTCCTACATCAACGAGCTTGCGTCGTCATTCGGCACCTATCTCTACGGACGGAGGATGTACGAGACAATGGTGTATTGGGAGACCGCGCACACGGTTCGCGACCAACCACAGTTCGTGCTCGACTTTGCGAGGCTGTGGCAGGCGGCGGAGAAGATCGTCTACTCCAGGACCATCGCCGAGCCGCGCAGCGCGCGGACGAGGATCGAGCGTGAATTCGATCCCGGCGCAGTCCGGCGGCTCAAGGCCGACGCCGAGCACGACATAACTGTTGACGGTCCTGAACTCGCCGCGCAAGCGATAAGGGCGGGTCTTGTCGACGAGTTCCAAATGATTGTCTGCCCCGTGGTCGTCGGCAGCGGAAAACGGTTCTTCCCGGATGGTGTGCGGCTGAACCTCGAGCTAGTCGAGGAGCGACGCTTCCGTAAGGGTGTGATCGTTCTCCGGTACGCCGTCCGCGGCTCATCGTCGTGAAGGGGGTGGAACGTCACCCGCCAACCGTGGCGCCCGCGCATGCGGCGATTTGATCCAGGGCAAGAGCGCTGCGAACTCGCCGTTGAAGCTGACGTGGCCCTCGCTGCGCCTCGGGACCACGCACCAACACCAGCGTTGACTCGAGATAAACGGCGTAGTGTTGACCCGACTTGATCCCAGATGGTCGGCAACCCTTACCTTGGGATTACTTCACGTTTGCCCGTGATCCGCCCGCAATCGGCGCAAGGGGGACTGGAACGGTCCGACTTCCAACAACAGGACTTCGGAGGACTGCGTGTTCCCCTATCGGGAGCCTCGTATTGTGAGACCTCGGGCCTATTAAGGTTTGATCCCAGGCTTCGACGATACGCGCCGCGCTTTCACTCTCGCTCAGAACAAAACGCGCGAACTCCGGCTGTGTCATGCTCATGGGATCAGCCCCATGCTTCGCAAGTTGGTCGCGCAAATCGGGCGCAGCCAGGACGCGTGCGATGTCTTTCGCTAGTTTGTCCACCACTCCGGCAGGAGTACCAGCGGGCACCCACACTCCATACCAAATCGGGTAGTCGAAGCCGGGGACGCCAGCCTCCGCGATCGTCGGGACCTCCGGCAGCAAGGACGAGCGCTTCTTAGTGGTCACGCCTAGCGCACGGAGGTTGCCCGCACGGATATCGGCCAGAGCGAGCGGGATGGGCGCCATCATGTAAGTAGTATGTCCTGCGACCGTGTTGGCGATCACGTCAGCAATCGCTTCGCCCGGTCGCGCGGGCACATGTGCTGCCTTAATACCTGCCTCCAGATTGAATTTCTCGAGCCCCAAATGCGTGCCAGTACCCGTGCCTGTGGAGCCAAACTTCAGCTCACCGGGTTTTGCCTTCGCCGCTGCGAAAAGCTCGCTCACGGTAGTGATGCCCGACGATTTACCTGCGACCAGCACGTAGGGCTGGCTGGTGAGTGGAGCAACCGGGATGAAATCCTTCAACGGGTTATACGGCAGGTTCTTCAGGACCGCGGCGCTGTAGGCGTGAGCGCTGGTGTTCACGAGCAACGTGTAACCGTCGGGCGGCGACTTCGCGACCAAGGCGGGGGCCGCTGTACTTCCCGCGCCGGGATGGTTCTCGACTGTCACGGGCTGGCCCCACAGCGCAGAGAGCTTCGGGCTGACGGCACGGGATATCACATCAGGCCCGCCACCTGCCCCGAACGGCTCCAATCATGCGCACAGGCTTCGTCGGATAGTCTTGTGAACTTTGCAGCATCGGTGTCAGCGAACAAACAAATCCTAACGCCATTCGAGTCCACATGCTTTACTCCCTACTGGAATATTGAGGTCAGGACTGTCTCCCAATGTGAATTCCCGATTCTCCGTGGCAAGGTCGGCCCGCGTCAAATGAGCTCCGCTCAGCTGAATGTAAACGGCCAACCAGTACATGGCAAACCAGGTTTTCACCCTTCATCAGCGCGCGACGGACGTGCGATTCAGGACGAGTGGTCGGCAACCCTTCCCTTACCGGATTATGGAAGGGTTGCCCGTCTCCCGTCCAGCAGCACGATTTGGAGGGCAGCTCCGTAATCCTGGAAAAAGTCGGCCATCGTTGCTCCGTTGCGACTGTCTCCAGCTTTCATCGACGCTGCAGGCCCGTCTTATTTCTCAGACGAAGATTCGCATATTCTCTGCGGTGCGGGGTCTTTGACCTCCTGGCGGATTGGAGATGACAGGAGGAAGCCTGTAGCTCGTTTGCGGCGGAGTACAGTTTTAGTTTTCTGCGGGCTGTTGTTCACCGTCAACTTGTCACGTGCGCAGCAGAACAATGAGCCTGGCAGTTCTATTGGTAAGGTCTCGACCAAAGGAGACCTGATCGTAATGGAATTGGATGATGGTGTGCTAGGGAAGGCCAACCTGTTCGACCTCGCTGGTCGTACGCTTCGCTTCACGCCTGAGGGCTCCCGATACCGGGTAGAAAGCGCGCCCCTATACTGGGATTCCAATTACGGTCCTGAACTCGCCGGCGCCGAAGCTAGTCTCCAAAAAATTCGCTTTTCCTTTTTCCGGCAAGTTGTGGAGGTCGTTCCTTGTGGGAGCGGCCGGATCGATCCGATTCGGCGCATCTGAAAAGGAGGTCGGCCTTGACCCATACGGTCATCGCGACGGAGGAATCGTTCTTGATCGGTTCGACGAGTTGGCCGAAGTAGCCAGCAAGCTGATCGACAAAGCCCCAGCCATTTGTGTGTTCCTGAAGCCGCGGATGTCGGGTCCCCACTATTTGAAGGAGCTTTCCGACCGCGCGGTGATCACCTGGGATCTCACCGAGCCGTTTGGCAGTCTCCTAGATTTCACGTGGTTCAACACGATCAACCGTTTTCAGGCCGTGCTCCATCGCGACGGCTCCCTTGAGATGTCGTACAAAGAATTGACGGCGAAGGACGCCATTGTTGGGATCTATCCGACCTCATCAGTAAAACCTGCGGCGGTTCATTTTTCCTCTCTCAAACGCAAAGATGGTCCCTTTGCAGTTGTGTACGAGTCGTTCCACTACCTTGCTCCGCCATTGCAAACGCGTGTCGCTTTCCCCTATTCGTTGCCTACGGAGGCGTCGACCATGGGCGGAGGCGTCTGGCAGGACAACTTCGATGGCTCGTACACTCAGTTGCGTGACTTTTTCTTCGTGCCCGCGACAGGCTATTCCTACCTTGACCTGTATCTGATGGGTTTGATCTCTGCTGCAGAGGTGCCGGACTTCTTCGTCCTCCAGAACTTCACGCGAGTCGGTAAAGACGCAAAAGGACACACCACATTCAAAGCGGAACGCACAAAGGTGACGATTCAGGACGTAATTGCTGCGGAAGGCCCGCGTTCACCCGGCGTTGACCACTCCCAAAGAAAATTTAACACCGGCTTTGTCGTCGCTGTCGAGCACGGGCAAAGCCCGAGCCATGAACTCATGGAACGAGCCAACGGCATTAGGCAGCAGTGGATTCAGTACTGGGAGACAACAACGGGACATCGAGCGTCCATGATCACAAATCCACGCTGAGCGTCTGCCACCCAAAGCTGGTTCTAAGCAATATCGACTGAGGAAATAGCGCGTCAGTTCGCGAGTTGTCGGCAACCCTTACCTAATCGGTAAGGTAAGGTTTGCCCGTAATCGACAAGGTAGAAGGCTGGGCACGTTGGATAGCAGAACGATGGCGAGGTCTGGACGCCGCTCGTCACAGCATCTTACGAGCTTTCGCTGGTCTCTTGGGTGCCTTCGCCTGCTTCGAGGATTTTGTTGCGTTCTTGGTCGCCGATCTTGATGCTCTCCGTTTCCCTGGTACTTTCCCGATTCTAGGATCCCCTGCCAGGACAAGATCGCAGGCGTGCAGCGCTGCTTCCTCGAAATCCTGCGCATCGGCTGGAAGAACCTGCCAGCCCGTCACCTTCTT
>Ga0116221_1001123_pt1 | contig 17981 bp, 10 predicted proteins | sample Sb_taG_5_FD_88965 | JGI IMG/M metagenome (GOLD analysis project Ga0116221, IMG submission 88965) | Peat soil microbial communities from Weissenstadt, Germany - Sb_50d_8_FC metaG | ecosystem: Environmental > Terrestrial > Soil > Wetlands > Peat | place: Germany: Weissenstadt | collected 2010-09-21 | reverse complement strand
GGAGGTCTGCGTCCAACCAGATTGCACTACCTCGCGGAAACGGAACGCCCCGGGTCCCAAGTTCGTGAATGAGTAGTTGCCATTGGCATCCGTCGTGGTGAAACTCTGCAAGGCCCCGGTGGAAGCATTCAGGAGGTCGATGGTCCATCCCTGCAGACCGGAATCGGACCCATTCTTGACACCGTCGCCATTCTGATCGAGGAAGACCTGGCCGCTGGCCGTCGCATAGTGGAAATTGCCGAAGTTTTGGCCGATAACAACAGTCCCGCTCTGCGTGACGACGATATCCAACGGATTGCTGGTCGTTTGCAGCCAGGAGTTCTGGTTCACTTCGCGTATGCGATACGTGCCCGGACCGCCCGCAACCATGCTGAAGGTGCCGTTGGCACCGGTCACCTGGCTGTTCAAGATGTTCTCGGTTGTCGGGTCCAGGATCTGGACGGTCCAGCCTTGCAAGGGCGTATCGTTGCCATTTAGCAGGCCGTTGCCGCTGAAATCCTGGAATGTCTCGCCGCTGATCACGGCTAACTGGAAATTGCCAAAGACGATCCCGGTGGTCGGCAGGCCGCTGATGGAGGAAACATCGCTCGGATTCGGCGTGGTCTGTACCCAGCCCGTAGGAACGATTTCCCGTAGCCGAAATGTTCCTGCTCCCACGCTGAAGGTATAGTTCCCGTTTGCGTCGGTGATTGCTGTGGCGAGCAGGGCGCCGGTCGAGGGATTGAGTAGCTGAACCGTCCAGCCCTGAATGCCCGGATCGCCAGCAACGAAACCGCCAGTATCATTGATGTCCGCGAATACCTGGCCGCTGATCGCCGTTTTTTGGAAATTGCCGAAATTCTGACCGGACAGCAAGCCTCCGCTTGTCGCAGAGACGGCGTGGTTTCCGGGAGGTGCCGGGAAGGTTTGCGCCCAACCCGTAAGCAGTACTTCGCTGACAGTGTAGCTGCCTGGCCCGACACCGGTCAGGATGTAATTGCCGTTCGCATCCGTCGTCGAGGTGTTAACGAGATTGTTCTTGCTATCGAAGAGTTTTACCGTCCAGCCCTGCAGGCCCGGTTCGCCGTTATCGAGATTTCCGTTGCCGTTCCGGTCGTTGAACACCTCGCCCGTGACGGTCGCCGACAGGAAATCACCGAAATTCTCACTGGTCGTGGGCGTTCCACTCGTAGGTGAAATCGTGTACGTGCCGCTCCCGCTCGGGACAGTAAGAAACCAGCCGCTCTGCAGCACTTCTTTAACCGTGAAGGTGCCTGGGCCAATGTTGTTGAACGTGTAATTGCCGTTACTGTCGCTGGTGGTGCTGCTCAGGAGATTTCCGCTCGAATTCAGCAATTGAACGGTCCAGTTCGACAAGCCCGGTTCCAGAGGATCCTTGGCGCCGTTGCCGTTGATATCGTTGAAGACCTCGCCGCTGACGCTCGTAAGCTGGAAGTCGCCGAAATCCTCACCTGAGCTGATATTGATGCCGCTGGAGGCCGTGATCGAGTGCGTGCCGGGCGCAGCTGGGAAGGTTTGCGTCCAGCCCGCCTGCAGAATCTCCTGGATGGTGAATGTGCCCGGCCCAACGTTTGCGAAGGAGTACTGACCCGTGCTGTTGGTGGTGGTGGTGGCGATCACGGAGTTGCCGGCATTCAAGAGGTTGATCGTCCAACCTTGCAGCCCCGGCTCGCCCGAGTCCCGCGTACCGTTGCCGTTGAGGTCGTTGAAGGCAATGCCGCTGACAGTAACCGGCAGGAAGTTGCCGAAGTTGTCTGCCGTGACGGCCAAGCCGCTGGTGGCAACGACGGTGTATGTGCCTGGCAATGAAGGGAATGTTTGTTGCCAGCCCGACTGCAACACTTCTTGGACCGTGTACGTTCCCGCTACGACGTTTATGAACTGGTAATTGCCGTTCGCGTCCGTAGTGGTTTGGCTCACGATTGAGCCTGTGCTGCTTAGAAGGTCCACGGTCCAGTTCTGCAGGCCCGGATCGCCCGGGTCTTTACTGCCGTTGCCGTTCAGATCGTTGAATACCTCGCCGCTGACACTGACCAGGTGAAAGTTGCCGACCAGAGCACCGCTTACGCTGCTGGTTGTCACGGTGACGGTCGCAGTCGCGTCCACGAGCCAGTCACTGGGCGGCACATCGTTGACCGTATAGGTTCCCGGTGCGACGTTCGTGAAGGTGAAGGTGCCGTCCGCGGCGCTGGTGGTGGTTTGCACCACATTATTGCTGCTGTCGAGCAACTGGACTGTCACGCCGCCGAAGCCCGGTTCCCCGGAATCCAGCGTGCCGTTGCCGTTCGTGTCGACGAACGCTTCGCCGCTCACGGTCACCCCGGAATTGCCGAAGCTGAAGGCGGTCGACGAAAGCCCGGCGCCGCTGACATAAAGCGACAGGGTGGTCTTGGGAAGGTTGTTCGGGATGGTGAAGTTGACGGTCTCGACTGTGCTGCCTGTCTGCACGCCCGTCGTGCTCCAGTTGGAGGTGGTGGCGTAGTAGATGTTGCCTGATGAATCCTTGAAGTAGACGATTGGATAGTTCTCATCCATCTCGACATCGTCGCCGTAGGTCGCCCCGGCGGATTGCCCGTTGAGCTGAAGCCCCGTCAAGGTGTAATTGCCGCCGCCGTTGTTGGTCACGTTCTGGACTACCGGCACTGCGGTCGACGTCGTTCCCGCCGGCGTATACACCCAGAGGGTGTTGTCGGCGCCGTCTTCGAACAACATTTGGCCATTGGGAAGCACTAACATGCGCGTCGTATAGGAGCCGACCTGGCTTAAGTCATTTGACAGAGCCGCTGGCTCGCTGGTCACGGCGCTGATGGTATTGCTGTTCGGATCATAGAGGACGAGCTGCGTCGGAGCGTTGAAGGTCGGAGGGGGCGAATCGGCGGCGAACATAACCTGGCCGGTGGGCAACATCGCGCCTGGGGCATCATCGGCAGCCATGTTGTTGGGGATAACTGGTCCGGCCGTCCAGGTATCGGTTGTGGGGTTGTAAATAGCAGTGTTGCTGTTACCGCCGGTGTAAAAGGCATTGCCATTGGGCAGCAGGAGGCCGGGGCCAAGTTCATAGCCTTGCGCGACACTGCTCAGCATGTCTGGGACATTTTGGGTAGCTGTCCAGGTATTTGTCGTCGGATTGTAGAACTGCGCCGTCGAATTATTATTATTGACGCTGGAGATCACGTCGTAGGACAGGATGTTCCCAGTGGCCAGCTTGATCCACCCCTCTTCGTCGCTTGGGTCATTGTTGAGCTTTGTAGCCGCCTGGGTCCACGTGTCCGTCGAAGGATCGTAGAAGTACGTCTGGGGGCCGGCGAGATACCCCGTGAGCACCTGCCCATTGTCCAACAACATCGAGGGGTCGTCGCCGAAGTTTGACTGTGGAAATGTCGAGATCGGCGTCCACGTATCAGTCGTCGGATTGTAGATTTCGCCTGTGTTTACGTCATTCTGTGCACCACTAGAACCGGAATACTCGCCGCCTTGCACAAATACGTTGCCACTCTGGAGGACGTTGGAGGCGAAGTATAACCGTGGAGTGCCCATGGAAGACAAGGTGGTCCATGTGCCCTTAATGTAACTGCCGGTTTGGTCTGGCGTCAGCTTAAACCAGGAGCTGCTGACGCCGCCAAGGTTTGGATCACTCCCCTCAATCATGACGCTTCCATTGGTGAGCAGGATCGGCGTTCCCAGTCCACCGGACGTCGGAGGAGGATTCGTCACTTGTGCCCATGTGCCCCCGTCAAGGAGCACGCGATCTTCGAGCGACTCGAGTTCCAGACGCCTGCTTTTGGGCCGAGAGTTCGAGCGAACCGGCTGGCCGATTTCAGATCGGACCTGAGTACGACCATGAAGGAAACCCCAAGGACGGGAACGAGGCGATGACATTTTCAGCTCACTCCTTTTGACAAAGCCTTCGAGTGGCGCCTGTTCCGAGTGCAGCGCAACGCAGGCTTTTCAGATGACGATGGCCTTGCTGCAAGCCATGGTCGAAGATTTATGAAGAATAACGCTTTGGGGAAAAACAACTGAGAAGCGATCTGGCCAGTGGCGCAAATGGCTCGTACAGACTGCTCAGAAGGCTTTCGGCTGACCCATGCGAGAGTCCGGCGGCCCTCTTCCCCCCTAAATCAACAAATCCGGTCCGACCTCTTCCATGGCGCTTCGCGCATCCCCATCGCTCTCGAAGGATTTAGAACTTGTGTTCCAGCCCTTTCAAGTGAACAGCGGGATGAAGCGAACGGATCGGCCAGGGAAGTAATCGCCAGAGTAGCCCAGGGGGAACGGTCTCGGCGATTCCAAATCGCAGTCTGTTCGAGTGAAGTCAGCCGTCTGCTGACATCGTCGTTCTCGCTGCGATCGGCAAGTACCCTGCGGATTGACCTTCAATCGCTTGCTCGGTCGTTCATTCCATGATGAGTTGGTTATTCAGCCGCCAGGATATATTCCCCAGTCTGAAGCCGAAACCCCGAGCTCATCAATCCAGACGCAACCGAGGTCTGGTCAATCACAGAGAATAGTATCCGCATGCCCAATGCGAGATGCAAGTCTATTTGTCCGGAATCGTGAAAACCGCGGTCAGGCCGTTCGGGCTCCATGACTCTACCCTCTCCCGATTTCGGCTCCAGCAAATAAACCTACTCGCAGATGCAATCTATGTTTCGATCGCATCGCAAAGTCCTTGGACTGTGCGGGCCGCGCCCGCACATGAAAGCAGCATTATGCCTCGAGAATTCGGCTGAACGTGACGCGAGCTGGAATCAACGGCTGGGCGCTTTGGTCAATACATGTCCATCGGCAATTCTGGTATGATAATCCGAAGAATCGTATGATCCTCCTGCCAGGGCGTGTTGCGATTCACGACGCGTTCGTTCCGAGAAGAAATCGATGAAGCGGCTCCTGCGGCTCGTGTTGGTCATCAACTTGCTTGCACTTGCCGTGAGCATTGCGCGAGCCCATTACAACATGCTCTTGCCTCAGTCGGGTTCCGTCAAGAAAGGCGAATCGGTCCTTCTCGTCTATCAGTGGGGGCACCCGTTCGAGCACGAGCTATTCGACGCTCCGGCCCCCGAAGCCGTCTTTGCCGTCGCTCCCGATGGCAAAAAGATCGATCTGAGCAAAGAGCTGGAGAAGTTCGAGATCGTGGGAGCTGACGGAAAGAAAGCAACAGCGTACCGCTTTCGGTTCACCGCCGAACAGCGCGGCGATTACCTTTTCGTCTTGCGTACCGCTCCGATCTGGATGCCTGAAGGCCAGGAGTTCCTGCAAGACACCGTGAGGAGTGTCCTGCACGTCCAGGCTGAAAGAGGCTGGGATGCGGCAGCCGGCTTGCCCTTCGAAGTCCTGCCGCTCACTCGTCCTTACGGGCTGCAACCGGGTATGGCGTTTCAGGCCCAGGTCGAAACGCAGGCGCCGCAAGGGGGCCAACCGTTGCGAAATGGTGCCGCTGCGCGCGGGAGAAAGCCGTTCGCCGGCGCGATCGTCGAGATCGAGCATTACCATGCCGCGCCTCCAGCCATGCTGCCGTCCGAAGAGCACATCACGCGCACTGCCAAGACCGACCCGAACGGCGTGCTGACTTGCACGCTGACCGACGCAGGTTGGTGGTGTCTCACGGCCCGCCGGGACGGCGGCGTGAAACAACACGAAGGCAAGGAATATCCCGTGCGGCAAAGAAGCACGCTCTGGGTGTTTGTCGATGAGCCGGTGACGCCGAAGTAACTTCTGGGATCTAAGGCGGCATCTTCATGACGGGCATGCTTATTCATCCTTTGTTGGCCGTGCATATTTCCGACGGGGTGTTGGCTCCAAGTTGGCTGCTTGGCGGCTTCGTGGTCGCGGCCCTGCTTGCTTTTTTTGGAGCCTGGAAGATCCGCGATGAAGAGATCCCGCGCGTCGCCGTGCTCACGTCCGCATTCTTTGTGGCTTCGCTGGTGCACGTGCGCGTGCCGCCGACGAGCGTACACTTGATCCTCAACGGCCTGATGGGCGTCGTCCTGGGCCGGCGGGCGGCCCTCGCCATCCCCGTGGGACTGTTCCTCCAGGCTGCCCTCATCGGTCATGGCGGCTTCACCTCGCTGGGGATCAATAGCTGCGTGATGGTGTTGCCAGCATTGTTGGCCTGGCAACTCTTTGGTTTTTTGCGGCTTGTTCCATGGGCCAGGCAACTATGGTTTCGAGGCGGCCTCGTTGCCATCAGCGCCTTAGCCTGGATACTGAGCCTGGTGTACGTGATAGCATTGCTTTTGGCTGAGGCGAGCGCTGACTCGACGGCGACCGCAAGCCAGCGCGCCGGGGCCTGGACATGGCAACCGTTGGTCGCGCTCGGCGCCTTGATAGTTGCAGTTCTGGCGGCCTGGATCGAGCGGCGGCTGGAAAATGCTCCTGAGTTTCCGCTTGGTTTACTGGTCGGTGAAATCACCGTGCTGGCCACGGTCCTGCTCAACAGCCTGGTCCTGGCATGGGGTGGCGTCGAGGATTGGCGGGCACTCGCCGAGTGGATCTTCATTGCCCATCTACCAATCGCTGTGGTAGAGGGAGTGGTCTTTGGCTTCACCATCGGTTTCCTGGCGCGAGTGAAGCCGGAGATGCTCGGTAGTACCAAAGCGGAGGAGGTCTCATGCGCGGTCGATGCGGTGCAGTGATCTCCCCCGCCCTGCCCTGCGCTTTGCTGGCGGCCTTGTTGAGCGCACATGCTGCCCAGGCCCATCGCCTCGACGCGCAGGCGTTCGTCCTACCCGGCCAAAAGGTGCAGATCGAATCCTGGTTTTCGAGCGGGGATGCCGCCAAGCATGCCAAGGTGGAAGTATTCCGAGCCGATCAACAACTCTTGGTCAAGGGGGAAACGGATGAGCGAGGTATCTTTGTCTTTCCGTTCTCAAAACCTGAGTCCCTTCAAGTGGTGATTTCCGCGGGAGCGGGGCATCGCAAACAACTCGATATCTCGGCATCTGACCTCGTACCCAGTGCCCCTCAATCAAAAGACGCGGGGGCAGGGGCTCCCGAACAAGAATATGCGGGTCGAGAACCGCGTGCCTTGGCCCAGCGCGACACCGGCGCGCCGCTCAAGGACGTGCTTACCGGCATCGGCTTCTTGCTGGCACTCGGCGCATTCTTGTTGAGTTTACGCAACACGCGCCAGCTGCGTAGGTTGGACGCGATGTCCGATCAGAAAAAGGCGTGAGGGGTTCTACTTCTCTAAGTTCGAGTTTTGCCGCTTTTGTTTCCTCTATTTTGCGAGTGGGAAAACCTCGTCGAGTGGGATCTCCCATTGACCTAGCCCCACGCTGACAAGCGCGACGTTTCGCTTGAAGTCGACGCGCACAATGCGCCCGGCCTTATCAAAGGGTTCCACGCGCACGGGGTCGTTGGCTTGCAGCTTGGCGCGGGCCTCGCGCAATACCGTGGCATCCTCTGCTTCGCGCTCCAGGGAGACTAACTTCTGGCGGTAGGCTTCCCGTTGCTGCTCGGCTTCGTGCTGCGCGGATAGCGCCTCGGCGCGAGCTTTCTCGGCTTCTTCGCGTAGCAGTTGCAGCTTGGCCATCTCGGGAGCGCGTCGCTGTCGGCGCCGGAGATAGTGCTGCGCGCGCCGCAGCAGGTCGCGGGGCAGCTTGAGCCGGCGTGCGATCTTGAGAGCGTTGCTCATGCCGAACTGGCCGATTTGCAAACGGTAGGTTGGCCGTAGCGTTTCGACGTCAAATTCCACGGCGGCATTCTCGGCATGCTCGTTGGTGAAGGCGTAGGTCTTCAGATCACCCAGGTGTGTTGTCACCATGGCAAGGCAGCCGGTGCGATCCAGTTCATCGAGAATGGCTCGGCCCAGGGCTGCCCCTTCGGCCGGGTCGGTGCCCGCGCCCAGCTCGTCGAGCAACACCAGGCTTTCCTTGTCGGCAAGGCGCAGGATCGAAGCGATGCGCGACATGTGTGAGCTGAACGTGCTCAGCGATTGTTCGAGGCTTTGCTCATCGCCAATGTCTGCCAGGACCTGGTGAAAAACCGGAACCGTGCTCCCCTGCCCTGCCGGAATGGCCATGCCGGACTGGGCCATGAGACACAACAGGCCGGTTGTCTTGAGCGTGACGGTTTTGCCCCCAGTGTTCGGGCCCGTGATGACCAGCATGTTGAACGCCTGGCCCATGCGAACGTCAATGGGCACCACGGAACGCGGTTCCGCTTCGGGCAGACTCGAGAAGCCGGCTGGCGCTTCGTTTTGCTGGCTCCTGGGAGTGTTGGCAGATTCTGCGCCCCCTGGCCCGGCAGGCCCAGTACTTCGTTGAGCTCGGAACAAGAATTCCAGAACGGGATGCCGCGCTTGCCGGAGCCAGAGCCGGCCTTCCGTGTTGATCTCCGGCTCGTACATGTCGTAATCTCGGGCAAAACGCGCCTTGGCGGAAACGAAATCCAGTTGCGCCATCACCTCGATGGCATGAGTAAGCGGCCGAGCCACTCGGCCGACCTCACCGGTGAGCCGGCGCAGGATCCGCTGGATTTCGCGCTCCTCGGCACCTTTCAAGACGGCCCGCTCTGCGCTCAGGCTGGCGACGCCGGCCGGCTCGATGAAGACCGTTTCTCCCGTGCTGCTCGTGCGATGCACGACGCCTTGCAGCTTGTGGCGATGATTGACGGCCACCGGTAAGACGTAATGATCGCCGCTCACGGTCGCGTTGGGATAACGCAGGATCTTGCGGAGTTCGGGATCGCGCAGCAGCCGCTTGATTTGGTTCTGCACGCGCTCATCCACTTCCGCCAACTGCTGCCGGACCTGGGCGAGTTCCCGGCTCGCCATGTCCAGAACATGTGCCCGGCTATCGATGCAGCCGGTAATGCTCTTGGCGACAGGTCCCAGGTCCTCGATAGGCGTCAACACGTCGGCCAGCCGCTGAAACCGCCCGTCCAGACGCATCCGGTAACGAAACATGTTGCCAGTGCACGTCAGAGTCTCGGCAACCTCGAGCAGTTGTTCCGCCGCCAAGACAGCCCCAATGGCCGCGCGACGGACCAGCATGCGCACGTCATGAAGGCCGCCGAAGGGAGGCGCTTGCCCTTGCCCGATGGCTTCGCCCATCTCGGTCACGAGCGCCAGGCTCGCGCGGATTTTCGCCGGATCGGTGCTCGGTTCCACGGCGCGAGCGAGTTCCTTGCCGAGCGCACAGGCAGCGTAGCCGGCCAACAGCTCCCGGACTTTTTCGAACTCCAGCAATTCCAGGCTGTGTGCGTCCATCATGACAACGTCGAACATAGCCCGACAGACAAACGGGCTTCACCGCAGGTTCGCTTTTGCAAGCCGGTACGAGAAGCTTCATTCTAGCGAACGGTTCTGGTCCGCCCAACGAAGTGATTCGGCAAACTGACCATTGCCCGTTCGTTCGCGAAGGCGTACAGTGTGACGGATAATCTCGATCGTTGGGAAATTGGGATTCCGCCGGGGAGTATCAATCATGCGAAGCAGCGCTCGAATCTTGTTCCTGGTCCTGGGATGTTGCCTGGCATGCGGGTTTGCGCGCGCGGCCGGCGAGCAACCGCAGATGAAGTTCACTGACGTGAATGAGGTCGCCCCCGGCGTCTTCTTTCGTTACTCCGCCATCAGCGCAACCGACAAGAATGTCCAGTTTGGCGGCAGCAATAACATCTGGATCGTCTTCGAAGACTATGTCGTGGTGATCGACGCCAACTTCCCCAAGGAAGCAGGCGATGTCATCGAGGCGATCAAGAAAACCACCGACAAGCCGATCCGCTACGTTCTGGATACGCATCATCATGGCGACCACTCCTACGGGAACGCGGTCTTTGGCAATGCAGGAGCCAGCATCGTTGCCCAGACCAATTGTTACCGGCTGCTTCGCGAGAACGGCGTGCAGGAATTCAAGCAGGCGGGGCGCGGGCCGACCGGACGGAAGGATGTCGCGGAGAGCAAGCTCAAGGTCCCCAACGTCGTCTTCGACGAAAAACTGGTGCTCGACGACGGCAAGCAGCGCGTCGAGTTCCTCTTTCTCGGCCACGCACATACTTCGGGCGATGCCTTCGCTTACTTGCCCAGGCGTAAACTCCTCTGCACCGGCGACGCCTGCGTGAACGGCGCCTTCAACTTCATGGGCCACTCGGATTCGGCTTCCTGGATCCGCGTCATGGAGCGCGCCCAGCAGCTCGATGTGAAGACGGTTCTTCCCGGGCATGGTCCCATCGCCGGCAAGGATTTACTGGAGAAACAGAAACGTTATTTCGTCGAGCTCCGCCAACAGGTTCAGCAGGGTATCCAGGCTGACAAGAGCGAACAGGACATCATCGCCGGCATCGACATGCCCTGGTACAAGGAGTGGACGGGCGTCATCCCCACCGGGGAAAATACCAAATACGTTTACGCGGAGCTGACCGGAAAGGTGACTCCCTGGGACCTGTCGGAGGAATTTGGTGTATTTCCGGGTGCCTCGCCGACAAAAGATACTCCGGGCTGGACGAAGCCGCGTCGCATTGTGGTTCCCAACCTGATGCCGGCCCGTCTGGCCGAACTCAAACGCGTGGCGCCGGAGATCGAGTTCATTCCGGTCAGGAGCGCTGAGGAAGCCGCCAAGGTGGCTGAGGATGCCGACGCGGTGATCGGCTACTGCACCTCCGACATTGTCAGGTCCGGTAAGCACCTGCGCTGGATCCAATATGGCACTGCCGGCGTGGAAAAGGCGCTGGTCCCCGAGCTGGTGGACAGTCAAATTGTCCTCACGAACTTGCAGCGCATTCATGGCCCCAATGTTGCCGACCAGGCATTTGCCGTACTGCTCGCTTTGACCCGCCGCGTGCAAGCCCATGCACGCGCGGGCGGCGCTGCCACGCCGGGCAAACCTTTGACCGAACGCCAAGGGCTCCAGGGCAAGACGATGCTGGTTGTCGGCCTCGGCGGGGTTGGCACGCAGATCAGCCGGCGGGCACAGGCCTTCGGCATGCGCGTCATGGCCATTGACCCCAAGGACATGGAACGGCCTCCCTTTGTTTTCAGCCTGGATAAGCCCGCAAAGATCGTGGAACTGCTGCCCAAGGCAGATGTTGTCGTACTAGCCTGTCCCTTGACTGCGGAAACGCGGGGGATGTTCGGTGAAGCGCAGTTCGAGGCGATGAAGAAGTCGGCGTACTTTATCAACATCGCGCGCGGGGGACTCGTGCAGACGCCCGCGCTCATTGCTGCACTCGAAAAGAAGCAGCTCGCCGGCGCCGGCATGGACGTGACCGACCCCGAGCCCTTGCCGGAAGAACACCCGCTCTGGAAGTTGCCGAACGTCGTAGTGAGTCCGCACGTGGGCGGTGAATCAGCGGGCGCCAACGACCGACGCTGGCGCTTGTGGCGCGAGAATGTCCGGCGCTTCGCGGTGGGCGAGCCGCTCTTGTGCGTCGTGGATAAGGGAAAGGGATATTGATCGCTGCCGCAGGGACGGTGGTGGAGAGATCACACCGCTAAGCAATCCATGATCTTCCCGGTCTCGCTATAACAATCGGTATGGCGAACCATCCGGATGTTCTGATCATTGGCGGCGGCGTCATCGGCCTCACGACTGCCTACTACCTCGCTCGCGAAAAGCTGCGCATCGAAATCGTCGACAAGAGCGAGTTCGGGCAAGAAGCCTCCTGGGCGGGAGCCGGCATTCTCCCGCCCGGTATTCCGCGCTCCGCCCGGCTGCCGATCGATCAACTGCGTGCCCACAGCGCGGCGCTCTTTCCCGCTCTATCTGCTGAGTTGCGCGAACGGACGGGAGTCGATAACGGTTTTGTCCAGTCGGGCGGTCTGGAATTCTTGGTGCAGGCGGACCAGGCAGCGGCCAATGAATGGCGCGAGGAAGGCATTGCCTTCGAGCAACTCAACGAGAAGCAGCTTCGCGAGTTGGAGCCCGCTCTTGCCCCTGGCCTTGGCAAGGCATGTTATTTGCCAGACATGTGCCAGTTGCGAAATCCTCGACACATCAAAGCACTGCTGGCAGGTTGCCAATCTTTGGGAGTCCAGTTTCGCCCCGGTACGCCAGCCATTCGATTCAATCACCAAGGCGGGCTGATTACTGCTTTGGAAAGTGATCGAGGGCAGATTCACGCCGATCGTTTTATTGTGGCGACGGGCGCGTGGACTGGCCCATTGCTGGAGCCGCTTGGTTGGAAGAGTGGGATCCATCCAGTCCGCGGCCAAATTGCCCTACTCAGCACACGCGCGCCGCTCTTCCGCCGCATATTGCTTTGGGGCTCCCAGTATCTGGTTCCTCGGCCCGATGGCCGAGTGCTCGTCGGATCCACGGAGGAAGACGCCGGCTTTGACAAATGCACCACCGCGGCTGCCATCGCCGAGCTGTTGGCGCTGGCCTGCCGACTCGTGCCGGTCCTGTCGGCAGCCGGGCTCGAGCGCTGCTGGGCAGGTCTGCGTCCCGGCACTCCGGATGGATTGCCGTTCCTTGGCCCGGTGCCCGGATTCAGCAATCTCTATGTTGCGGCTGGGCATTATCGCGCCGGCATCCAACTTTCACCGGCCACCGCGCTGGTCATGAAGGAATTGCTCCTGGGCCAGCCTTTTACCGTGCCGCTGGATGCCTTCCGCCTCGACCGCGCGCCGGCCCCGCGCTACCAGTCCGTGTTTCGGTCCTAGCTCACTTTCTGTAGAATTCAGCGTCGAGCAGGAATGCCGGGCTGTCGGCTCATGTAATATCAAGGCGCGGCTCGCGAACAATTAACGGGGCGCCTGGGTCTGGCACTTGCGCGGTTCAGTGGAAATGGCGGTTTACCGGACCATTGATGAACGAACTCGGCTCGGGCACGCTGACTAGTCAGCTTGTGGAAGATCTGGGCTGGCTGGAGGAGCATTGTCGCAACCGGCCACTGCAGGTCGTCCACGCGGGGCAACTGCGCCTTGCCGCGTCCCTGGTGCGCAATTGCATCGTCCCTTTTCTCGAAAATCAGCCTGCCACGCCCTTGCATGTCGCGGTCGTGGGCGGGGCCGGCGTGGGCAAGAGTACGGTGATCAACCTGCTCACCGGGGCGGTAATAGCCGAGGCAAACCCCCAGGCAGGTTTCACGCGTCACCCCATTGCTTACAGCAGCGCCAATGGCTCGCCGGACTGGTCAGGCCACACCGGTTTCCTGAAGCCGCTCCGCAAACTGGAAGAGGCCAGTCCTGCCAACCTGGATGAGGACGTCTACCAGCTACGCAAGGTTCCCGAAGAGCCGATAGCTGCCAACCTGATCAGAAATTTCGTCGTCTGGGATTGCCCGGATATGACGACGTGGGCGGCCACGGGCTATGTCCCCCGACTGCTCGAAATTGCCGGGCTGGCTGACATCCTCATCTATGTCGCATCGGACGAGCGCTACAACGATGAGATTCCTACACAGTTTCTGCAACTTCTTCTGCAGACGCGCAAGCCGGTGATTGTTTGCTTGATGAAAATGAAGGAGGCGGATGCGCCGGCCATCATCGCGCATTTTCAGCGTGAAGTTCTCGGCAAATTGGCGCAAGATGCCGTGGCCTGTCTCGCCATTCCCTTCTTGACCCCCGAGCAGCTGGCAGACCCGGTGCGCCTAGCAGCGCGAACGCGGATTACGCTCCTTAATCAGGTGGGCGTACTGGGCGACCCTGCCCCGGCCGCCCGGCGAAGGGTTGTGACCGGAGCAGCGCGCTACCTGACGACCAATTGCGAGCAGTTCCTCGCCGCGGCCCGGCAGGATGTGGCTGCCCTCGAGGATTGGCGGAGCCTCGTGCAGGCCGGCCAGGTCGAGTTCGATAACCGCTATCGGCGGGAATACCTGAGCAGCGAGAAATTCGCAAGCTTCGACGAGGCCCTGGTGCGGCTGCTCGATCTTTTGGAACTGCCCGGCGCGGGCAAGGTCGTTAGCAACACCCTGTGGGTCGTGCGCACTCCCTATCGGCTCATCAAGGGCTGGCTGGGCAAGGCATTGAGCCGGTCCGAGGCTGCATCGCTTCCCGAGTATCCTGTGCTGGAGCAGTCCCTCAAAGGCTGGCTCGACATGCTCCACAAAGAGGCTGTGCGGCGGGCGGACGACCACGGCGTGTGGGCTCATATCGAGACGGGCTTCGACAGCGACCTTGCCAGCCTGGCCCGCGAACGGTTCGAGCAGGGCTTCCGTAGCTTTCGCCTCAGCCTTGCCGACGAAGTAGAACGCACGGCGCGCGCGATTTACGAAGAACTGGAAAAGAGCCCCGTAATGCTGGCGACCCTCCGTAGCGGCAACTTTGCCCTGGACGTTGCAGCCATCGTCGGCGCCTTTACCATCGGCCACTTCGGCGTGCAGGACTTCGTGCTCGTGCCGCTCCTGGCTGCCGTCAAGCAGCAAATCATCGAGCTCCTCGGCCGGCAGTACGTCGATAATCAGCGCGAGCAGATTCGCACCCGGCAGCAACTGCTCGAAGCCCAGTACATCTCCGGGCCCCTGGCGGAATGGCTGGCGCAATGGCCTGCCACGGGAGGGTCGACGTTCGAGCGCTTGCAAGCAGCCCTACGCCGTATTCCGCTGGCGCTCCGCCAGCTGGATGCCACCGTGGCCAAGGTGCTAGGCCCCAGCGAGCACCGCTGACTCACCGATCCAGATAGCCAAGGCGACGATATGGACCAGCTTCAATCTGATGAGTAGCGTGCCGACAACTTCTGGTGAGCCGTTGCTGCGCACGTTAGCCCCTGCGCTCAGGCATTTGCAGCGCAGCTTGCGTGCCTGGCTGGATACGGCCCATCACTACCCGCTGGGGACGATGGCGCGGGCCGCACTGGAGGGACTTGCTGCCGACCTGGACAGACAAGCCGAGGCACTCGACGTGGACCGGCCCCTGCTTGTCATTATGCTCATGGGCGGCACCGGAGTCGGCAAGTCCACGCTCCTCAACGCACTGGCAGGCGGAGCAATCGCTCAGGCCTCGTTCGTGCGGCCGACGACGCGCGATCCCGTCGTCTACTATCATGCGTCGGTCCGTCCCGAGCGTCTGGACCCGGTCATGCAACATTGCCGGTTGGCAGCGCACGATCGACCATCGCTTGAACAAAAGATTCTGGTGGACACCCCCGACCTTGATAGCAACGACCTCGCCAATCGCGAGAAGCTGCATAATCTGCTGCCGGTTGCCGACATCGTGCTGTACGTGGGCTCACAGGAAAAATATCACGACAAATTGGGCTGGGAACTCTTCCTGGAGCAGCGCCGCCGGCACGCCTTTGCGTTTGTACTTAACAAGTGGGACCGCTGCTTGCATGGCACCGGTGGCGTGCGGCCGGATGAGGATCTTCTTCGTGATCTCAAGAACGAAGGCTTCGACAATCCTCTTCTCTTCCGCACCACCGCTCAAGCGTGGGTTGATCGAGCCGATGGCGACAGCCTACAGGCGCCCTCTCTGCCGGAGGGAGAACAGTTCTCCGAGCTTGTCCGCTGGTTGGAGGTGGGTTTGACGCGGCTGGAGATAGAAGCCATCAAGGCTCGTGGCGTCAGCCAACTACTCCAGCAACTGCACCACGCGCTCGACGCTGCCTGCCCGCCGGAGTTGTCCGTTGCGGCGGGAAAGACCCGAACTAGTTGGGAAGGCATCCTGGCGGAGGAAGCCGCCTCCACCGTGGAAGCTCTCCTGAACACGTTGGAGCCCTACCAGCGCGAGATCGAACAACACTTTGCAATGGAAGGCCAGCGCCGTTTCCACGGGATCATGGCGGGTTACTTGCACTTGCTCACGCGCGCGAAGTATTTCGGCTCCACACTCCGCGATCGGCTCCCGTTTCTGCCTCGCTCCGCACAGTCCGTGCAGATGCCGGCCGCCTGGGACCTGGCTGCCTTCTCACGGAACTGCAGCGCGGCGGCCGGCGATCGCCACCTCGATGCCCGCGCACGCGCGCTGCCCAACCGTCTTCTCGTCGAGGCAGATCGAGAAGGCTTTCCGCTGGACCTGCTTACCCAGCCGGTGGAAGCAACCTCCAAGATGAATTGGCGGCAACGCTACGCACAAGCGCTGGTCGAAGTATTGCAGAGTGTTGAGCGCCAGTGGACCCACCCCTCCGGAGTGCGCCGTTGGGCGCAAGGCGGCCTCACGCTCCTGGCAGATTGGCTTCCGGCCGCCGTTTTCGTCGCTGCCTGCCTGCGCTTGCTCTGGCGTCATTTCATGACCGACGTCAAGCTCGAACTGTTTGACGTGCTTTTGCCAGCAATCGTTCTCTTGGTCGTATTGGTGATTCTCCACGTCCTCGTCATTCTTCTCTTGCCGGTGCGCTGGTCCGCCATACGTAATGAATTTCAACGGCGCCTGGAGCAGCGCGTGCGCAGCGACCTGGGGGCGGTGTATCTCGCCATCCCCGCGGACGTGGCCGACGCGCTGCATCTGGAGCGCCGGCAGGTCGAGCAGCTCGCCGGTGAGACCCGTGAAGTGGCGGCCTGGCTGGCGCACCACGAGCAAGCCGCCAGCATAGCTGCGCTATACGGCAAAGAATGAGTTGATCAGGGCGGATTCCCAGTGCTGATGACGGGGAGTCTGTTCGGACCAGAGGATGTGCCAGTTGTCGGGCCGGGCAAGAGCATCGGCAGGACCGGCGCTGGCAAGGAAGGCGCGGTTCCAGGTGCGAGTGGGGTGCCCGTCGGCGGCGAAGTCGGAGCCGGTCCCGTGGGAAATACCGGAGGCGGAATCGGCCCGGCCACGGTCGGTGCGGGCCCTCCCGGATGCGGATTGCAGACGCCCCCGTAGGGCGCCGTCTGTCCTGGTTCCAGCCTGCCTGGCTTGAGGTGGTCCAGTACATCCGCCAGCGGCGCGGTACTGCACCCACTCAGCAACAATGTCAGGACCGCCCAGCGCTTCACGGCAAATCCTGCCCTTTCTTGACCCGCTCGGCGCAGAATCGGCTCGAAAGAGAGCCTGCCTGCGCGACGAAGGGCGCGTGCGCAACGGGAGTTTCGCAAATGCTAAATGAGTTCTGGAGGGAGTGCGTATAGCAAGTCGGCTTTGGCGGAGCAATAGCAGTTGGAAACACACGTAAGTATACCTACTGGATCGCGCGACCGGTAGCATCCATCAGCGCCTCGATCACCAGAACAAGCTGGGCGCGGCGGTCGATCTGCACATCGCCTTCGAGACAACGGTCGAGTAGCGCCAGGATTTGTTCCGGGTCCTTGCGCCTAACCAAATCCTCCAACATGCGCATGTCCGTTGGTTCCGCCAGTTTGGGCGTATTGCCCACGCTCAGCTCCAGCGCCGCGTTCAGAAATTCGACCAGGAAGCCCACAACCAGCGCGGCCCGGCGCCGCTGGGCAGATGATTCCTTGCCTGCTTCCTCGACGAAGCGGACCAGAGCTTGCGCCAGACCAACGCTATCGCAGGGCGTTTTACTGAGGTTGTCGAGCAGGGTTTCGCGAAAGCTCCATAGGGCCGGGTCCGCCAGGGCGAGGGCCTGCCCCAGGCTGCCCCCGCTTAGCCGTGCCAGCCGGTCGATGAGCGACGGGTCTTCGAGTCCCTGCTCGCGCAGGATTTCCGCGACCAGGGATTCGGCAAGCGGCGCGAAGTGCACGACCTGGCAACGGGACACAATTGTCGTCAATTGCCGGTCGGGACTGGTGCCGATCAGCAGCAGCACCGAGCGCGGCGGCGGCTCTTCGAGTGTTTTGAGAAAGCAATTGGCTGCGGCGTCGTTGAGATCGTCGGCATCGTCGAGGATCGCGACTTTGCCTCGGCCGCGCGCCGACTTCAGGCTGAACGAATGGCATAGCTCGCGGACAACTTCGATCGGCAGCTCCAATCCGTCCTCCGGTCGCCCGGCGACATAAAAATCGGGATGAGTGCCGGCCGCGACCTGGGCGCACGCGGCACACTGATCGCAGGCTTCCAGGCGCGGCCTTGCCGGAGCTTCGCAGAGAAGGGCCTTGGCCAGCTCCCCGGCAAAGAGGCGCTTGCCGACGCCCGGTGGTCCGGAGAAAAGATAGGCATGGCCGAGCCGGCCGCGCGCGACGATGCGCTCGAACATCTCGACAAGGGGCTCATGCCCCCGCACCCG
>Ga0116221_1001113_pt1 | contig 18062 bp, 10 predicted proteins | sample Sb_taG_5_FD_88965 | JGI IMG/M metagenome (GOLD analysis project Ga0116221, IMG submission 88965) | Peat soil microbial communities from Weissenstadt, Germany - Sb_50d_8_FC metaG | ecosystem: Environmental > Terrestrial > Soil > Wetlands > Peat | place: Germany: Weissenstadt | collected 2010-09-21 | reverse complement strand
CGGCTCTCGTCCCATGTGCCGGCCTGGCGCATGTCATATTCGCTCTTGAACATCAGCGCACCGGTGGGGCAGACACCGATGCAGTTGCCGCAATAGACGCAAGCTGAATCTGGCAGGGGAACGTCAAATTCCGTGGCGATATGCGCGGAGAAACCGCGTCCGGCCACGGCGATGGCGAAAGTATTCTGCGCGTCAACGCCACAGGCTTCGACGCACTTGTAGCAGAGAACGCACTTGGAGTAGTCGCGGACGTAAAGATCGTTGTCAATTTTCACAGGCTGGGTGACGGTGGCGGGAGCTGGGCCGAAGCGCTCGGGGTGCGCGCCGAAACGCTCCATGTACTCCTGCATCGCTGGCGCCGTGGAGAGGTCAACGGACGAAGCCAGAAATTCCAGCACCAGTCGCCGGCTCAGGCGGACGCGCTCGGAATCCGTCTTTATGGACATGTTGGGTTCGACCTTGCGTGAGCAAGCAGGGACGAGTGTCCGCGAACCTTCCATCTCTACCACGCACACGCGGCAGACATTGACGGGAGTGAGGCTCTCGAGGAAGCAGAGCGTGGGGGTGTCAATGTCGAGTTTGTTTGCGGCGTCGAGGATGGTGGATCCCTCGGCCACTGAAACCGGTTTGCCATCGATTTTGATTTCGATGGTGCGGCGCTCCAGCTGAGGCGGGGCTTGCGGGGCCGGGCCGCGAGGCACAGGGAGGGTAGCCTGGGGCGCGTCGAGCACGGGATTGGTTTTTGGTGAGCCTTCGATCATGAAAAGAGACTCCATCGCTGCAGGGCCGATTCCAGGGCGCTGGCCGCGGTCTGGCCCAGACCGCAGATTGAGGCATCGCGCATGGCCTGGGCCATGTCGCGTAACAGAGTGATCTCCTGCGCTGCCGAGCCAAGCGGTTCAGCGTTCACCAGCCGCTGCAGCGCCTCTTGCTGACGTACTACGCCGACACGACAGGGAACGCATTGGCCGCAGGTTTCGTGGCGGAAGAAACTGGCGATGCGCAGCAGGATGCGACGCAGGTCAACCGTGTCATCAAAGAGCATGACCACGCCAGAACCAAGCGTGGCCCCGATGGCGCGCGTGCCTTCAAAGGTGAGCGGCGTGTCCAATTCCTGAGGCGAAACAAAGGTTCCTGCCGCGCCGCCCAGCAAAACTGCCTGCAGTTTGCCGCTGCCAGCCACACTTCCGGCAAGATCAATAAGTTGACGCAGCGTGGTTCCCATAGAGATCTCGTACACACCGGGTTGTGCGACGTGCCCGCAAAGACAAAAGAGCCGGGTTCCGGCGGAGTTTTCTGTGCCGAGCTTCGCGTATGCAGCCCCACCCTCGCGAATGATGCCAGGCACGTTAACCAGCGTTTCCACGTTGTTGACTGCGGTGGGCTGGCGGAAGAGCCCGGACTGTGTGGGGAACGGAGGTTTGTTGCGCGGTTCCCCGCGATAGCCTTCAATCGAGTTGAACAGTGCGGTCTCTTCACCGCAGATATAAGCGCCGGCGCCCCGGCGAATTTCGATGTTGAATTGCAGGCTGCTCCCAAGAATGTTGTCGCCAAGAAACCCGTTTTCACTGGCCGACTCGATCGCGAGTTGCATCCGCTGGGCGGCCAGAGGATATTCTCCTCGCAGGTAGATATAGCCTTGCCGCGCGGCAGTGACGAAACCGCCGATCGTCATGCCTTCGAGAACGGCAAAGGGATCGCCTTCCATGAGGATGCGGTCCTTGAAAGTCCCAGGCTCGGATTCATCGGCATTACAGATGATGTAGTGCGCGCGGCCAGCTTCCTGCTGCAACAGATGTCTCTGCAGGAATAGCGCTTCCCACTTTTTGGCGGTGGGAAATGCCGCGCCGCCGCGGCCCAGCAGTTTTGAAGCAGAAAGCTCGCGCAACGTGGCTTCAGGGCCAAGCTCCAAGGCTTTGCGCAGACCTCCATAGCCGCCGAGCCTTTCATAGGCTCGCAGGGCTGAAGCGCCACCCTGGCCAAGGCGATGGAGAAGTCGGAGCGGCAAGGATTCATGATTCTGCGCTGCCTGGGGCATGCTGGTCTGAATGTTCAGCACGTCGGGCTCGGCGGGCAGGCGGCCTTGGACCGCATCGTCTACTAAAGACTGCACGGCTTCCGCCGACGCAGGCGCCAACACTCGTTCATGCAACCTTTCCCCTGCCGACGTAAGCAGCGTTGCGGGAGCGCGCTCGCACAGACCCAGACACTGGCTGCGAAGCCAGATAGCGCGTCCGCCGGAGCAAGGGGATCCCGCGGGACCAAGCATGCCTTCCAGTTCGGCGCAAAGTTTGTCCGAGCCACGCGTGATACACGCAATGTCATCGCAGACGTGGGCTACGACTGGAGGACGGGGCTGGAGCGAAAACATTCCATAAAAAGATGCGACACCATGAACTTCAGCGGGGGCAACGTCCAGCCGCAACGCGACATAGTTGAGAGCGCCGGGGCTGATCCAGCCGATGCGGTTCTGGACGGCATGAAGCGCAGGCAGAAGACGATGTCGCCTTCCAGTCGCATCGGAGTTGAAAACCACACGCGTTTCGGCGGATTGCCGGTGTCCGCCTTGCCAGCCTGATTCGGGCAGGCCCAGCTCAGAATCAACGGCCGCGCGTTCTTCTGCGGTCGCTTGCGCGTCGGTCAGATGAAGGTCCAATCAAGTCCTTTTACACTTTTTCAATACGGATGGCCGTTGCCTTGAACTCCGAAGTGCCTGATTTGGGGTCCACAGCGTCAATCGTCAGCTCGTTGGTCGCTACCTGATCCTGAGCGTGGACTGACAGGAATGCGAGGCCCGGACGCAACGCCGAATCAAAGCGCACCGGTGCCACGAGTGAACCACGCCGTGACGTCACCCGGACTTTTTCACCTTCTCGCAACCTGAAGTGCTGACCTTCTTCCGGAGAAATATCCAGCGTTTCCTTGCGCCGCAGCGGCGACGAATATTCTCTGGTTTGAACGCCGGTATTGTAATCATCGAGCCGGCGGCCGGTGGTCAGGCGAATGGGATACTGCTCGTCGAGCTGGTCCACCGGCGGCTCAAATTCCACCACGCTGAACGGCGCGCGCGGGCCGATCAGCGGGTCGCTCCACAGCCGGCCGTGGAGGAACATTTCTCCCGGGTGTGATTCGTCATAGCACGGCCACTGAATGCCGCCCATGTCTTCCAGTCGGCGGTAGCTCATGCCGGCGTGCATGGGGCTCAACGAGCGCAAGTCATTCCAGATCGCCTCGGGATCAGGCGTGCCCCAGTCATGCCCGAGGCGACGAGCCAGATCAAAAATGATCTCAAGATCGTCACGAACACCGGCGGGAGGCGGCACCGTGCGACGGACGCGCTGCACGCGCCGCTCGCTGGACGTCACAGTACCTTCGCTTTCAAAAGCGCCGGCTGCGGCAGGCAGCACAACGTCAGCGAGTTCAGCGGTCCTGGTGTAGAAGAGGTCCTGTGCAAGGAGGAATTCCAGCCCGCCCAGCAGCTTCAGGGCGCGATGCCGGTCGGCCTCAGAGTCGGCGGGATTCTCGCCCAGCACGTACAGCGTCGTGAGCTGACCGTGCTCCATGGCCTCAAACATATCGCTCAGGTGCCAGCCGCGCTTGGGTTGGATTTTTACACCCCAGGCTTTCTCAAAATTAGCGCGCAAGGCGTCGTTCTCAACGTGCTGAAAGCCAGTAAGGCGGTCAGGAATCGCGCCCATGTCGCCGCCGCCCTGGACGTTGTTCTGTCCGCGCAGGGGATTTACGCCACTGCCGTAGCGGCCAATGTGTCCTGTAAGCAGTGCAAGGTTGATGAGGGCGACCACGTTGTCGACGGCGTTGTGATGCTCAGTGATACCCAGAGTCCAGCAGATCTGGGCGCGCGGAGCGCCGGCATACGCATGAGCCATCTTGCGGATGGCTTCCGCCGGCACGCCGGTTTCACGCTCAGCCCGTTCGAGCGTGTATTTCTCAACGTGTGCTTTGTAGGCTTCAAATCCGCTGGTGGCGTGGCGAATGAATTTTTCGTTGACCAGCCCGGCGGCGATGATCTCCCGTCCAACGGCGTTCGCGAGCGAAATGTCAGAACCGACATCCAGGCCCAGCCAGAGTTTCGCCCAGCGAGCGGAACTGGTACGTCGCGGGTCCACCACATAAAGTTCAGCGCCACAGCGAACACCTTTTAGCAAATGGTGGAAGAAAATCGGATGCGTTTCCCGCGCGTTCGATCCCCACAGCAGGATCACGTTGGTGTCTTCAATTTCGCGATACGAGCTTGTCCCGCCGCCCGCCCCGAATACCGCCGCCAGACCGGCGACGCTGGGGGCATGTCAAGTCCGGTTGCAGCTGTCGATGTTGTTCGTACCCATGACGCTGCGGACGAATTTTTGCGCCGCGTAGTTCAGTTCGTTGGTTGTCTTGGAGCAACTGAACATGCCGAAGTCCCGCGGGTCTTTTTTCTCGATGGACTTGCGGAATGCCACAGTGACCCGGTCCATGGCTTCATCCCAGGTGGCGGGACGATGCGAACCGTTCTCGCGCACCAGCGGTTGGGTGAGGCGGCCTTTCATCGGTTTAGACATGTTGTCCCCAACTTACTTCGCGGCATACAGTGCTTGTCGCCAAGACGGAGCTGCCTTCCTAACTTAGTTCCAATTCGATCTTCTTTGCAGCCGGATCCAGCTTCGTGATCCGAAAGCTGCGAATCTGCCCGGCGCGGACGGCTTCCGGCCTGGATCCGCCGGTGCCGGTACCCCGCTTCCAGTGTGCCTGCAGCATGGAGCTTAGAGATGTTAAATCTGCTTTCGCTTCGACCAGCGTCTTTTCCATCGCTGATCGCTCCGAAATTCGGCAAATACCCTGGATGCCTTCACCCAGTTCCACGCGTGCTTGTTCGCCCGAAATCTGCATCACGCGGCCCGACACCACATTGCCTTCCTGGCGCTCTGCGATGTACTCCTCGATGCTGGTCGGAACCAGTTGCTTGATCCCCAGTTTCAGTCGCCGCCTTCCGGTATCGACTTCGAGCACCTGGGCCTTCACCGATTGCCCTACCTTCAGCATGTCCTGCGGGTGATTGATGCGCTTCTCCGCGCTTATGTCACTGATGTGAATCATGCCTTCAACGCCTTCGGAAACCTGCACGAAGGCTCCGAACTTGGTCAGGCTGGTGACCGGGCCTTCGATGACCGAGCCCACTGCAAACTTCTGTACCACGTCGGCCCATGGGTCGCCCAAAGTCTGCTTCAGGCCCAGAGAGATACGGCGCTCGCCCGCGCTTACGCCCAGAATCACGGCCTCTACCGTCTCGCCCGGCTTAACCAAGTCGCTGGGCGTCCGTACCTTCTTTGCCCACGACATCTCCGAGATGTGGATCAACCCCTCAATCCCTGGCTCAAGTTCTACAAACGCACCGAAATCGAGTACACGCGTCACGGTGCCCCGAGCACGCTCGCCCGTCTTGTATTTGACGGCCACCGAAACCCAGGGATCCGGCTCAAGCTGCTTCATGCCGACAGAAATGCGCCGCTTCCCGGGATCAATCTTTATTACCTTGACTTCGACCTCTTGCCCCACTGAGAGCACGTCGGCAGGCTTGTTGACGCGGCTTCTGGAAATGTCACTGACATGCAGCAGGGCGTCCACTTCTCCAATATCGATGAAAGCACCGTAATCAGTCAGGCTGCGAACCGTGCCGTGCACCGTCGCGCCCTCAGTGATCTCCGAATAGCGGCGGTCTTTCATCGCCCGTTCTTCCTCTTCGGCAACGACGCGACGGTCCACGACCAGGTCTTCCTCCGCCTCGTCGAGCTTGGTAATCCGGCAGCGGATCTCCTGCTCCACCAACTTTTCCATCTCGGCTGCGTCGCGTGCCCCGCTGCGCGAAGCAGGCATGAAAGCCCGCACTCCCACGTCCACGCTCAGACCGCCTTTGACCACGGCCGTTACTGTGCCCATGATCGTCGTTTTCTCGGCAAACGCCTTCTGCAGTGACGCCCAATCCTTTGGCCGCTCGATCTTGCCGCGGGTGAGCTGGTAGTAGCCTCCTGGATCACGACCCTTGATCGAGACCACTACCTTGTCGCCGGCCTTCGCGGTTTCGCCGGTACTTTGGAACGCTGTCAGCGGCAGGATCCCTTCGGTCTTGAAACCGATGTCGACGAGGACCGAATCGACGGTGACGGCAATCACTGTACCTTCGCGGCCCTTTCCCGCTTCCTCAGGCGTGCGCGACCTGCTCTGCTCGAACTGGGAGAGAAGGTCCTTGAACGACTCGTTGGGTTCGTTGACAGGTCGGGCTTCAGGACTGGCTGGATTGGACATGAAAGGTTACAGCCTCAGCTGGGGCGTCGTCCTGACTAGGATAACACCGCGCCGTGGCGCCAGACGGGAGCGCGGTCGGGCGGACCAGCACAATTGCCTGAATATGGCCGCTGGCGTAACATTCATCTCCTATGGCTGATTCTTCCTCGATCCTCGGCCGCACCATTTCCCACTACACCGTCGTCGACAAAGTCGGCGGTGGTGGCATGGGCGTGGTTTACAAAGCCAAGGACGCGCGCCTCGGTCGGAATGTCGCTTTGAAATTTCTTCCCGACGATATCTCCCATGATCCGCAGGCGATTGAGCGGTTCCGCCGTGAAGCGCGGGCCGCCTCCGTGCTGAATCATCCGAATATCTGCACGATATACGACGTCGGCGAGGTTGATGGCCGGCCGTTTATTGCCATGGAGTTGCTTGAGGGCCAGACCCTCAAGCATCGGATTGTCGGGAAACCCATCGAGATTTCGGAGCTTCTGGAGATCGGCGTCCAGATCGCGAACGGCCTCGATGCAGCGCATGCCAAGGGCATCGTCCACCGTGACATCAAGCCCGCAAATATCTTTCTCGTCGAACGCGGCCAGGCGAAGATTCTCGATTTCGGCCTGGCAAAGGTTGCCCCTGCGCTCCGGCCCATCGCCGAGACCGCGGCCGCCACGTCCAGGCCCACCCAGACGCACGTGCTCAACGATGATCAGCTGACCAGTCCGGGCAGTTCCATGGGCACGGTTGCCTACATGTCGCCCGAACAGGCGCGTGGTGAGGAATTGGACGCGCGCTCCGATCTGTTTTCGCTCGGCGTCGTGCTCTACGAGATGGCCACCGGGTCGGTTCCCTTCTCTGGCTCAACTGCGGCGGTCATCTTCGACGGCATCCTTCATTCTTCACCCCGGCCCGCAAAGGAACTCAACCCGCGCTTGCCCCTGGCGTTTGAGAGCATTCTCAGCAAGACTCTGGAGAAGGATTCCGACCTGCGCTGCCAAACGGCCGCGGAACTGCGTGCCGACCTGAAGCGGCTCAAGCGGGACCTCGAGTCCAGCCGCCGACCCGCCGCGGAAAGGAGCGTTACGGGTTCCGGTGAGCATTCGGTTGCAACCCAACAGAAATCAGTTGCTGTACTTTACTTCGAAAACCAGAGTGGCGCGAAAGAGGACGAATATTTTCGCGACGGAATCACCGAAGACATTGTGACCGAGCTTTCCAAAATCGCCCAACTGGAAATCTTTCCCCGTTCGGAAATGCTCGCCTTCCGGGACAAGCCGGCGACGGTGCAACAGGTGAGCCAGAAGCTCGGCGCCGCCTACGTGCTTGAAGGTTCCATCCGACGTGCCGGCAATCGCGTGCGCATTACTGCGCAGCTCGTCGAGGCCTCGACGCGGCATTCCGTCTGGGCTGAGCGCTACGACCGGCAACTTGAAGACGTCTTCGCCATCCAGGAGGAAATTGCGCGGAGCATCGCACAGGCCCTGCGCATCACGCTTACTCCCCAGGAAGAAAAAACGATCGCGCGAAAGCCGACGGAAAATCCGCAGGCCTACGACTTTTACCTTCGTGGAAAAAGCTACACCCGCCGCGAAAACATGGACTATGCCCTGCAGATGTTCGAGCAGGCCATCCAGCTCGACCCGAATTTCGCTCTGGCCCACGCGGGCATCGCACACCTCTGCGGGCTCATCTACGAAATCCGCGAGCAGAACCAGAAATGGATTGAGCGCGGCCTGGCTGCCTGCGATCGCGCGACCGCCCTTGCACCCGACCTGCCCGAGGTACTCGTTGCCCGAGCCCGCATCTGTTACGCGCAGAAGAAACATGCCGAAGCCGCGCTACTGGCGCAACGTGCCATCGAGCGCAAGCCCGACTGTGAAGGTGCCTGGAACATCCTTGGCCGGGCCTACTTCGCTTCCGGCCGTTTCGAGGAGGCCGCGGCTGTCACCCTGCGCGCTATCGAATGCAATGGCGACGATTACAACACATACATCCCGTACCGCCAGTCTCTGGAACGCCTGGGACGGAGAAATGAAGCCGACGAGGTGCGCGTCCGCATGACCGAGGTCCTCCGCCAGCAGTTGGAGCGCGTGCCGGAAGATGTGCGCGCCCGGATTTTGCTTGCTACCAGCCTCGCTCGTCGCGGTCAGGATGCAGACGAGGCAATTCGCCATCTGCAGACTGCCGTCGCCCTTCGTCCCGGCGACCCCAGTACGCTTTACAACGCCGCCTGCACGTACGGTGTCCTGGGGAAAAAGCCGGAAGCGCTCGAGACAGTCAAGAAGGCCTTCGCTTCCGGTTACAGCAACACAGTTTGGGCGGCCAAGGATTCCGATCTCGATTGCCTGCGCGACGACCCTGAGTTCCGGAAACTCGTAGGTCTTGACTGACGCCTGGTGTCCTGGCAATCCTGAACCTGCACTCCACGAGAAACAGCGTTCGGAAGCGGGAGCGAAGTTCCGGGTGGCTGCCGGGCAACTCGCAAGTAAACGCTCTGTTGAATCCGTAGCGGCACGATTTAGCGGATGCCTGTTTTCTTGAGTCCCTGCTTCTCGCGGTCCAGCACCATCTGGTCGAAGGCGTGGGGCAGCGACTCGCAGCGGGAATAGGGCCCGGGTTTATAGGCGCGTGACTGGATCCCGGCCTGCGAGAGCTCCGAGATGGCCCAGTCCTCACGGTTGGTGATGTCCCAGAATTCAACCGCATCGTTAGCCTCGAAGTCAGGCTTGATCATTTCGCCAGGGTGGAAATGCCATTCGCAGATAACGTCGGTACGATCCACGGCCCGCGGCCATAGGGTGTGCGTCATTATGTAGTCCGGATGGAGGCTCAGCAGCAGGTTAGGAAAAATCGCGTAGTAATAAACCTTGCTGCGTTCCTCCGCGGTGAGTCCAGGAAGGTACTCGCGCCGCAGCTTGCCATCCTTGCTCATGGTCCGGGCGCCGCCCTGAAACTCCATGGAACCGCCGATGTATCCGCGATGGGGCGGATCGTTCTCGCCCGAGAGGTAATCGGAGATGGCACTGAGCGCCGGATGCAGGATGGGACAATGCAGGCACTCGTTGTAGTTCAGCATGATCACCTTCCAGTTGGCCTTCACCTCATACTGGATGCTCCGATAGGTGCGCAGCTCGGCCATTTGCCAATGCAGGAACTTCTCGGGCAGATCTTCTAACTGAATCCTGAGCGGGGCGGGCTCCGAGCTCAGGTTGATGAAGATGTGTCCGTCCCAGACGTCGGCACGAACGCGATTGAGTGGATAATCTTCGGAGGAGAAGCCGTCAGGTGCCTGGGGAGCGCCGATGAGGCGCCCGTCGAGTCCGTAGGTCCAGCCGTGATAGCCGCATCGGATCCGTCCTGGGAAATGTCCTTCGGCGCTCGCACAGATACGGGTGCCGCGATGCCGGCACACGTTGAAAAACGCCTGCAACGAGCCACTCCCGTCGCGAGTAATGATGATGCTCTCACCCGCGACCTCGCGGAGAAAATAGTCGCCCGGCTTCGGAACCTGGTCGGCGCGCCCGGCGCAGATCCAGGTTTCGCAGTAGAAGCGTTCGAGCTCGTCACGGAAGAGGTCAGGGTCCGTGTAGTAGCGGGCGGGCAGAGTCGTGGCAACGGAGTGCGTGTCATTAGTCGGCATTCAGCACTGGCAGTCGTGGTACTCGGCATTCAGGGCTCAACATTCGGCCCCTGGAGTTCCCGGCGGAAGGATTTTATATCACAAATCGGGTCTTGCGCTTGTTGCCCGGCGAGCAGTCCGGAATCAATTTGGTCCCTGAAGGGTCAACGCTGTCAGTGTCCGGGTTGCCCGGGACTCGGACCCAATCGACCAGACAGCCACAAGATAAAAGTCCGCCGTGCGGACTTTTTCGCTGCTGCCCTTCGCGGAGGACGCCGGATGGGAGCGCAGAAGGGATTATCCTGCCGGCGCCGCGCGTCTTGCTGAACCGGTTCTTCGGGTGGGTGGCCCAAAGATCGCCTGCGCGAAACATTAACTATCCCGATCAGCGTAACAAACGCGGTTTCGTCCAGGCGGATTACTCCGGTTAGCCCGTTATCCAACCAGAATCGATGCTAGGTGCGGAGATCATTTCCCATAAGCCGACTTCCGGCCCGGAATAATCTCCGTTTTACCCCTGATCCGCCCGCGACCCCGGAACTCGGGCTTGGTCGATTGCAACTGCCTTGGCCTCCCCCAGGCCGACTTCATGACGGCGCGTTTGGTTCCTATCCATTCAGGGTGCCATGGCGAAGTTTGGAAAGCCACGCCGGACACTAGAGTAAAATCGCACCTAGTCGACTCATGCCAATTAAGCCAAGACACACAAGAAAAGCGGATGGTCGTAAGGAGATGTATAAGCTGATTGGAGTTGTTCTGCTGGTGTGCTTGGCCATCCTTTTGGCGCTAATTCTCGCTCTTCGTGTTGACTAGGCAAGAACTCGGCCCGGGGCAGGTGGCGATTGACAGGTACCGCTTCTGCGAGAGAGGCCTACGTCTACTCCAATCAAGGCGGAACGTGTCGGGAAGTGTCCTCCTCGCTCTAAACTTGGAGCACGTCGCCATCTCGGGCGACCATCTCGTACAACACGGGATTGACGAAGAATCCGATGAAAAGGCGGGAGATGAGACCGGCCACGATGACGATGGCGAACGGCCTTTGAGTATCCGATCCAATGCCGGTGGAAAGGGCCGCCGGCAGCAATCCAAGGCAGGCCACCAGAGCCGTCATCATGATCGGACGGAGTCGCAAGAGCGAAGCCTCCCGTGTGGCCGTGTGGATATCCATTCCCTCCCGCCGCAGCTTGTTGATGTAGGAGACGAGAATGACGGCAGTCTCCACGGAAACTCCGAGTAACGCCAGGAGACCCAAGACTGAGGAAACACTGAAGGGAGTGTGAGTAAGTTTCAGCGCAACCAGCGCACCCACGGGTTCGGTCATGATTACGCCCAGGGCAATGGTGACGGGGAATTTGAAATTTCCGTAGAGCGCAAACAAGATCATGAAAATTATCGCTACGGCAAGTGGACCAATAAAGTACATCTGCGACTTGGCTTCGAGAAACTGGCTGTATTCGCCGCCCCATTCCATCCGGTAGCCTTGCGGGAGTGTCACGGCCTTCTTGACTGCTGCTTGGGCATCTCGTACCGCCCGCTCCAAATCACGCCCCTCGATGCTGTATTGCACGCCGATGTAGCGGGAGTTGTTTTCGCGATAAATAAAGGACGCACCGTTTCCCTGGCTGATATTGGCGAGTTGGCTGAGTGGAATCTGCTGCCCATCGGGTGTGCCAACCAATAGATTACCGATCTCATGCGCGCTGCTGCGGAATTGAGGTTGCATGCGGACCACAAGATCGAACAGCTTTTCTCCTTGAATGACTTGCGTGACTGCCTGCCCGCCTACGGCAGCCGAAATCACAGCATCCACATCTGCAACGTTGATTCCGTAGCGTGCGATCTTGTCACGATCGACGTCTACCAGCAGGCTGGGCTGGCCAAGCTCGCGCACCACCGTAAGATCCGTGAACCCCGGCACATGGGAGAGGGTGTTCTTGATCTGGATCGCCTTGTCCTGCAGTATGTTCAAGTCGTCGCCATAGATTTTGACTGCCAAAGAACTCTTGAGGCCAGTGAGTGCTTCGTCCACGGCATCTTCCGCCGGCTGGGTATAGTTGAAAATGATTCCTGGAAAGGCCGTGAGTTTCTTATTGATCGATTCGATGAGCTGCTTTTTCTGGCTGATCTCGCCGCTCCAGGCTTTGTCTTTGTATGGCTTCAGGCCAACGTAAAACTCGCAGTTAAAAAAGCCCGTGGGATCAGTGCCATCGTCGGGCCGTCCTAGCTCTGAACCCACCACAGTGACTTGCGGATAAGACATAAGAATGTCACGTATCTGAGGAGCGATCTTGCTGGCCTCCTCGAAAGAAATGGTGTAGGGCATCGTAGCCCGGACCCAGAGCGCGCCTTCGTCGAGGTGAGGCATGAACTCGCCACCGATGAAAGGCACCAGCAGCAGCGTCGCCCCGAAGATCAGGGTCGCAACCAACATGATGGTCTTGGGCCGAGCGAGCGCCCAATCCAGCTGAACTGCGTATTTCCGCTTCATCCATTCGAATGCGCGATTCGGCTTCTCGCGCACGCCCCTCTTGAACCAGTAGGAGGCGAGCACGGGGATCAGCGTGAGCGTCAGGATGAGCGCGCCGACCAGGGCAAACGACATGGTCTCAGCCATGGGGTGGAACAGCTTTCACGAGGCCCCGCTCAACGCATAAATCGGCAGATAACCGGCAAGGATGACGGCCACTGAATCGAAGATAGGGCGATCCACGTCTTTCGCAGCGGCAAGAATGACTTCGTTCAGCTTGTAATGCTGTCCCTCCCGTAGTGCCAGCTCGCGGTAAATGTTTTCAATCATCACCACGGTGCCATCGATGATGATCCCGAAGTCAATCGCTCCGATGGAAAGCAAATTCGCGGCGACGTCGTGCGCATGGAGGACGATGAAGGCAAACAAGAGCGAGAGCGGGATGGTGAGGGCAACAATAACCGCGGCCCGGAAGCTGACCAGAAAGAAAATCAGAACCACTAGAACCAGCACCATGCCGCGAATCAAGTTTGCTTCCACCGTCTCCGTGGTCAAATCCACCAACTCACTGCGGTCGTAATAAGGATGAATCTTGACGTCAGGAGGTAGGATCTGGTGGTTCAGTTCCTGGGTCTTGGCTTCAACTCCCTTGAGGACATTCTGGGTCTGTTCCCCGCGCAGCATGAGAATCACGCCCTCAACCGCATCGTCATTCTTCTGGAAGCCGAATTCGCCCAGACGCGGCGCATGCTCGATGGTCACGTCCCCCACATCGCGCACTCGGATAGGCACACCTTTGTTGGCGCCAACCACGATGTTCCCAATGTCGTCTGTGTTACGCACCAGCCCGATGCCGCGAACGTAGTAGAACTGTCCTCCTTGAGAATAAAAACCCCCGCCAGCATTAGAGTTATTGGCGGCCAACGCGGCGGTAACTTGAGGAATGGTCAGGTGATAGCCATAGATGCGCGCTGGGTCGAGCAGCACCTGATATTGCATCACCGTTCCGCCGAAGCCTGAGTCATCAGCTACGCCGTGAACCGAGCGATAAGCTCGCTCAATCACCCAGTCTTCAAACGTTTTCAGCTCCTGCGGGCTGCGATCGGGACTTTCGAGAACATAGCGATATACCAGGCCGCTGGGGCTAAACAAAGGCGCGAGGCTTGGGGTTACGCCGGTTGGGAGCGTGGCTTGAGCAAGGCGCTCAAAAACGATCTGTCTCGCAAAGTAGTTGTCCGTGCTTTCTTCGAAGGTGAGAATTACATCGGACAAACCATAGAGCGAGATGGAACGCATCACCACCATGTGCGGGACGCCGTTCATCTCGAGTTCAAGAGGAAGCGTGACTAAGCGTTCGACTTCTTCAGCGGCATGGTCTGGCCACTGGGTAATGACTTCAACCTGCGGAGGTGAGAGGTCAGGATAGGCATCCACGGGCATCCTCTGAAAAGACAGGATCCCCGCAACCGTGATGAACGCGGTCAGCATCAGTACAAGGAACCTTTGACGCAGCGCCGCTTGAACTATTCGGTGGATCATTCAGTTGGGGTAGAGACTGTCAACTAATCCCTTTCGAGCGCGATCCGGCTGGCGCTAGGTGGTGGCGCAATAACAAAGGAAGCGAGCCAGACGCGCGATGTTGGGTCGCAAAGAACACGACCCATCGCGCGGCTCGCCCAGATCCTTCGCAGCCCAAAAGAAAACGCTAGCTCAGGATGACAACAACCATTACCGCTGCAACGAATTCGCAAACTGCAAGAACAAGCTGCCATTTCCGACGACCTGGTCGCCAGCCTTCAACCCGCTGGTAATCTCGGTTTGTCCATTCAAGCTCTCCCCGAGAGTCACTGAGCGTCTGCCAAACTGGTTCGGAGATGCTGCGGCATAAACAAAAGGCTGATTCTCACTATCGCGCAGAACAGCAGCATCCGGGAGCGCAATGGCATTGGGGATCATGCCTGCGCTCACGGTTGCAACCACGTACATGTCTTTCTTCAGCTTCTCGCCGGGATTGTTGGTCTCGATGCGCGCCTGCAGCGTGCGCGTGCTGGGATCGAGGGATGCCGCGACGTACGCAATGCGCCCATGGAACACTTCAGGATAAGTATCTGTCTGAATCGTGACCTGATCTCCCACGCGCACGTAGGGCAAATCCTTTTGATAGACATTGACTAGCACCCAGACGGTGCTGACGTCGGAAATCATGAAACATTGCGTGGTGCCGGGTTGAATGAGTTGTCCCGCAGAAACATCCTGCTCTACCACGAGGCCGCCAATCGGCGCTTTTACCGGAATCTCAAAAGAGGGCGGACCTTTAACAAGAGCGTCGGGATCGGTGATTCCCATGACTTTCAATGCAGCTTGCGATGCGGCCAGATCGCCGCTCGCCTGCACCTCGGCTGACTGCGCCTGCTCAACATTCTGTTCCGCAATCGCGTGATGCTGGTACAAGTCCTGGGCTCGGGCGTTGGCCTTTTGTGCCAAAGCGTAGGCATCCTTAGCCTTCAAGTAGTTGGTACGGAGCTGCGAGTAATCCGGACTCGCCACGTACAACATAGGCTCGCCCTGATTTACTTTTTGCCCTGGAACGACCACTACCCTCCTGACCGGTCCACTCACCTGGGTAATGACTGGTGTCGTGCGAAAACTGTTGTAAGCCACGGCCCCCGTCAGCCGTAGGGATCGAATCAGCTTCGTGGGCTGAACGGTCAGCACCTGCACATGCGACATTTGCTCCTGCGGAATGGTAAACAGCTCGGCGTTGCTTGAGTTGTTTGCGCTTCCAGAGTTAGCGGTGGCCTTCGAACCTGGCCCCTCGCAGGAGGCTAGCACCAAAATGATCACCGATACTGCAGCCAGTGCAGCGAATCCCTGCCAACGACTGCTGCGGAGGTTCATGGCAGGTTCCTCGTTCCCACCGCTTCCTTTAGTTGTTCCAACGCGGTCATATAAGAGGCCAGGGCCTGACGATAGGCCAACTGAACGGACCGGTAGCTGCGCTCGGCGTCGAGAAAATCCAACAGGCTGGCGGCGCCGCGTTTATACGCATACTCGCTAATATCACGAGAATCCTGCGCCTGCTTGAGATATCCGGAAGCATAGAGTTGCACGACTTCGTCGTTGCTTCTAACCGCCTCATAGGCATTGGCAACATCAGAGAGAACCGTATCGCTGGCCGATCGCTCCTGCTCCTGTGCCTGCGTGAGCGCGTAACCGGTACGTGCGATCTCTCCTTGATTGCGGCTGAAGATCGGCAACTCAAAATTGACAAAGATCGAAGCCGTGTTTTCGCCGGAAACATGCGTAAAGTCGTAGGTGCCGTTGACGTCCACCTTGGCGTTCGCTTTGGCAAGGAGGATTTGGCTCTGTGCCGCGGTTATTCCCAATTCCGCGGCACGGAAGTCGGGGCGCTCGCGCAATGCCTTTGTCTGCAAGTCTTCCAAGTTCGCCTGGAGCGGCTGATACGACAGATCGCCAATTACGTCATAATCGGGAGGTACTGCGTTGTACCCCAAGAACTCACGCAGGCCTACCAGCGCCTGCACTTTGGCCAGACGGGCGGAGGACACGTCGGTCTGAAACTGCAGAAGCTGCAACTTGATCTTAAGATAATCGCCTTCGCCGATGTATCCCGCTTTGAGTTGTGCCTCGCTGATATCGACCGTTTGCTGGAACCCCTTTAGATCCTGAAGCGCGAACTCAAGAGTGGATTCTGCGAGTAAAACGCTGACGAACTGCTGTCCCACGTTGAACGCCAGGGTTCGCTCGGCGTCGCCGACTTGGGCACGTGTGACGGCCGTCTGATCACGGGCAGCCTGCAGCCTCCGCTGCCGTTTGTGGCCCCGTTCGAACAGGTACCCGATCCCAATATCGAACTGCTGAGTTTCGTTCAGATTTTCTCCAGAAAAATCTTGCGGACTGAAAAATGGCATGAACTGGCTATCAGCCCCAAGCGTCGGATTGGGGCGCAGGTTCGCAGTAATCTCCTGGGCCTGATTCTGAAGAATTAGAGTACGCGTGGCTTTGATCGAATGGTTGTGCGTTAGCGCCAGATCAATGGCCCGGTCAAGAGTGATCAGCGTCGTGTTTTGCCCACCGGCTGCTCCCACCAACAACAGGAAGGACATAGCAGCCGGGGTAAACCTCCGAGAGTACCTGGAGAGCATAAGGATTGAGATCAAAGCCTACTGCCTATAGCGCAACCGATCTCGAACCGAGGCTCGAACGTAACGAGCACTTCGCCAAGCTTCATCCCGTAAAATCCTCCTCTATCTAAGACTGCGACTTAGGGTTCAATGGATGTATTGTAATTCACAGCATTCACCATTGGGCTGACTGCGGCGAAGGCAGCGAGTCAGGCCATCGCAGCGATTCCGTTCGGCGTGTCGCGTCTCGACCCGGTCACGTATCTCGGCCTGATCGCGGGCGGCGCGCCAGCACTGCGTGCGGCATAGGTCGATCTGGCGAGCACCTGGTGGGCAGATTAGCCTGGTCGCATGGGGGACCCGCGTAGATCCTTCGGTGACCGCGAGTTGATCGGGGAGATACTCTTCATTGGTCGGCAAACAGGAAGTAATCGATCGAGCCACGACCTCCACAGATCAACTACTACGAGATCCAGAAACGGGCTTCGAGGAGATCGGGCGTGAGCGACGGTCAGTACCACCACATGTCTCCCAAGCCGACTTCTGGCCCGGAATAATTTCCGGTTAGCCAGAGACTCGGGGCTTAGCACAGTTTTTCGGGCTGACTTAGTTCACCAGAGTCACTGAGACGGATGTCCCCGAGCACATCAAAGAAATCGACGAAGACTGCCTGTTTACAAGGTCGCGTTTATACATACCTAATCTGCACACTACGGGGACTATGCCGTTTCGGCGGAAAGCTCCCGAGTGCATTGCTCCCGCAACCTGTGCTCGTACTCTGCAAGCTGCCGTTCGATTTTCGCTTCCTTTTCTTTCCGGCGTAAACGGTCTTCCCGGTAGCGTTTCAAGAAGTAGTCAATTGTTTCCACACGAAGCTTGATGGTATTTGCCGGCCGATTCTCGTCTAGGTCTTTGAAGGAGAAATAAGGCGTGCCCGAGCGCTCCACAATCTGCTCGATCACGCTGTAAATGGGCGCGTCGTGGCCACACTTGAAGCTGGAAATCTCCACCGCCACCAGGTTGGGGTGGCGGGCAGTGAACTTGGCGGCCCACATCTTGTGGTTGGAACTGGCCGAGTTGGCCGTTTTCCACACATCGGAGATGTCAAGTGGGTGGCTGATTACACCTGCGCGTACTTCCTTGCCGAACAGACGCTCCAGCAGGTCCTCATCCAGCGGCAAGGTGCTCTGCGAGAAGATCGAGTAACCCAGCTTCTGAAACTGCTCCATGATCTCGTGGTTGATGCCGGGATCGTGGTGGTACGGGCGTCCCACCATGACAATCCCTAACTTCTGTTCCGATTCCAGCTGGTCGAGGACCTCGCGAGCGCGGCGGCGAATGCTGGATTCAAACCTTCCCAACTCCCGGTAGCCAATCTCGGTGGCGCGTTCATTTTCCTCTCCCGCAAGGCCAAGAATGGGCGCCCACGCTTGAAACATCTGCCGCGCAAAGAGCTTGCGGTCGGAAAGATCCACCAGCGGGTGCACGTAGCGAATGCCGTGTTCGGTAAAGAGGTCGGTTTCCTTGGTGTAAGCCGCTTCCACGGTCT
>Ga0116221_1001108_pt1 | contig 18098 bp, 14 predicted proteins | sample Sb_taG_5_FD_88965 | JGI IMG/M metagenome (GOLD analysis project Ga0116221, IMG submission 88965) | Peat soil microbial communities from Weissenstadt, Germany - Sb_50d_8_FC metaG | ecosystem: Environmental > Terrestrial > Soil > Wetlands > Peat | place: Germany: Weissenstadt | collected 2010-09-21 | reverse complement strand
CGAAGTTCGCCCGGCGGTCCCATGGCGGCTGCGCGTCAGTGTGATTGAACTCGTACTCCGGATCGCCAAAGCTGCCGCCCAGGATAAATCTTCTGCCCTCCCGGGCTTCGTTCCAGCACCACTCCTTTACGTTGCCAGCCATGTCCGTAGTGCCGAATCCGCTTAAAGAGCCCCCGCTTCCGACCGGCCGCGTACCTTCGCCCCGGAAGTTGCTCCCGGCAGCGATCAGGGTAGGAAAGCCCGTCGATAGAACCACCAGACCATTCGCCTGTCTCACCTGCGTCGCTTGCGACGCACGAATCCAGTGGTACGCGGTGGGAAGGCTCTTGCCCACAAACTCGGCATAGGCCGCGGCCTCGTACCAACTGACTCCCGCAACCGGATACTTCTCGTGCCCTTTCGGATAATCGCCCACTTGCCACGTTGCCGGACCGGGGCGCCCAGTGGCATCGTGAAACAGCGCAACTGCGTCTTCCCACAGAACCGCGCGCCCATCCTTCACGAAAGGCTGTTTCCAGAATTCGACTTTCTGGTATCCTCCCGCATCGATGAACTTTTTGTATTCCTCATTTGTGACCTCGTGCCGGTCGATCAGAAAGTCCTCGACCTGCACTTGGGGCGCCTGGTCGAAAGGGAACGTGAGGCCGACTCTCCCGCCCGAGACGACTACCATATCCGGCGGGACGCTGCCCGCGGGACGCAGGTTCCATGTCAAATCGAAAGGGGAACCATAACCGAATGCCGCCTCGCCTGGAGGCTGCCCTATTACATCAGCGGTTGCGAATCCGGGCTTGGCCACCCGCCAGACGTAGACGTCGCGAGGTACGCGAATCTTGCGGAGAGGCGTCTTCCCGAGAAATTCCCAGGCACTCGGATCCCCCGCTATAGAGTCGAATCGAAACTTCAGCCCCAGCCGGCACGCTGGAGACCGAGACTTCACCCGTGGCGCGCATCCAGAGCTTTTCGAGGGTCGGATCCTCCGGGAGAACCGAGCGCGCCTCCCGCGCCAGGGCAGCGGCCTTGACATAGTCTGCGGCGTCGACCAGTCGCGTGACCTCCGTCGTTGCGGTCTCGCGCGCCCATCGCTCGCGTGACGACCGATGCCAGAACCAGCCCGTCATGATGCAAGCCAGTACGGCCCCGGCTCCAACCGCGATCCATGCGGTTCTCGATAGCCTCGCCGGACCTGCAAGAGCCAGAGACGAGTCCAGTGCTTTCAGCTCGAGGTGGACCTCGGCGCTGTCGTAGCGATTCGCCGGACCCTTCTCCAGGAGCTTGCGGATAATGGCCTTGAGCTTTCCGGGTATCGGGCGGTCACCAAAGCCGTGCGGCGGATCGTGCAGGATGGCGTCACAGACGGCCATCACCGAGTTTCCCGGGAACGGACGTTCTCCCATGACGAGCTCGTAAAGGACCACCCCGAACGAGAAAAGGTCTGTCTGGTTCGTGACGGGCAGGCCGCGCACCTGCTCGGGCGACATGTAGCCTACCGTCCCCACCACGACGCCCGGAGCGCTCTCCACGGCTAGGGTTTCCGTAGACGCGGCCGCGTCGACTTGCCCGACGCTGACTTTCGCCAAACCGAAGTCCAGAATCTTCACGCGGCCGTCGCGCGTGAGCAAAATGTTATCCGGCTTGAGATCCCGATGGATGATGCCTGCGCTGTGTGCCGCCGCCAGGCCGCTTGCGATCTGGACGGCGATGTCCACCGTCTCGCGGAGCCCAAACCCGGAACCGCGCAGGGGTTTGCCATCCACTAGTTCGCTGACAATGTACGAGAAGCCGCCATCCGTGCCCACATCAAACACGGCCACGATATTCGGGTGGCTCAGTGCCGCTAGCGCTCGTGCTTCCTTTTCGAAGAGACGTTGCCGTGAAGCATCACCGGCAACCTCGGCCGGCAGGATCTTCAACGCGACGTCGCGGCCCAAGCGTGCATCCCGCGCCCGATACACTTCGCCCATGCCGCCAGCGCCAAGGCGCGAAATGATTTCGTAGTGGCCGAGGCGCGTTCCCGCAGCAAGTGCCATTCTCGTGCTAAAGAGTATAGCAAAGCCGGGGTCGGTTCAAGAGCTACGGCGTATATCGAAGTATATCGAGTATATCGAGCGATGCGCATTCGATTCCAGCATAAAGCGATTGGGCCTGCCAGGGCGACGGGAGCCAGGCCCGAGTGCAATCTTCCACTCTGAGCCCAAATGTGGGGCACTCTGGCGGTGGAGGATTCCGCCCATGGCAAAGCTCCTAAAACGCAAACGCAAGACTGCACCGAAAAGAGTCCTGCGACTTCCCGATCTGGACCTCGCAAAGCGCACCGTGCTCAACAGTCTCGGATCACCTGATTCCACCCGAGCCTATGCGTATGCGATTCGGCACATACTCCACAGCGCCCGCCAGCCCGACGCCCGCGTTGTTCACCAGCACATCGATGGCTCCCGCCTCCTGCCGCACGCGGTCGACGGCCTCGCGCACCGACTCTTACCGGTCGGCGTCCAACTTCACGGCGACGATGTTGGGATGCTTCTCCACGGCGGCCGGGTTTCGCACCCCCGTGAAAACACGGTAACCCTGGCCGGCGAAGTGAAGAGCGGTTTCCAGCCCGATTCCCGTGCTGCTTCCCGTGATGAGCGCTGTCGGCACCTCGAAACGATAGCACGGCGGCTCAGGCCAAACGGGGCTTGTCTCCGATGAACCCGGCGCCTCAGAGCGATCCGTATTTGGAATACGCCTCCTTGATGGACACTCCGCGACGCAGTTCCGCCCGCATCCCGCTCTCGCGTTCGTAGACGTTTTCGGCAGCGGCCAGGATATCTGAAGTGAGTTCCATGGGCACAATCACGACGCCGTCAATGTCGCCGAATACGAAGTCGCCAGGGTGGATGACCGTTTCACCGATCTTAATCGTCACCTGGTACTCCTTGATATCCCAACGGCCGATGGAACTGGCCGACGACTTGAAGCGCGCAAACACCGGATATGGCATCGCATTGATGAAGTCCAGATCCCGGACCCCTCCGTCGATGACGGCCCCGGTGCCGCCACGCTCCCGCGCCGCGGTGGACATGATCTCGCCCCAGTGCGCACACTCCATGCTGCCGCCACACGCCCAGACGGATACCGTGCCGGGCGTGATGCTGTCCAGCATCTCCAACCGGGTCTGGGTGTCGTCATTCGTGGTGCGGGCGCAGGGATAGCCCTGCCCGGTAAACGCAGGGCCGGCCACCCGGTTCGCACTGGTGAACGGCGTGACGTAGTGCGGCAACACCTGGCGGCGATAGCCGTTCTTGTCCAGCATATCCGCGATTGCCCCTGTGTACAGCTTGAGGTATCGCTGGCGGATTTCGTCTGAGATTCCGGCGGGTTCGGTCGGCAGTGGCATCGTCATTTTCCTCCGCGAATCTTATGGATCAGGTCCAGTGTGGCACGGACATTGGCCGCAATGCCCTGGTAGCCGCGATTGGTAGACTCCAGCAATCGGCAGCCGCCCGCCAGGCAGTCGGTCTTGGGAACCGTGCCATATTTCATTCCTTGTCGAACCCGCCAGTTGTATTCATATCGAGTTGCCGCTCGGGGTTGACCACCAACCACGCCAGAGACCCTACAACGCACAGCGCTGCGGCCACCAGGAACGACGCTGTCCAGCCAAAGTGAGCGGCAATCCAGGGCGTCAGGGAGGCGGTTATGGCGCCGGCGGTCTGGTTGCACATGTTCATCACACCCGAGACGCTTCCCGCGGAGTCTCCGCCCAGGTCGGCAGTCACGGACCAGAAGGAGCTGGTGGAGAGGTACAGCGCTCCGGCGCCGCCCGCCAGGACAACCGTTGCCAGCCTCGCGTCGGCCGCCAGAGTACCCAAGGCCAGAAAGCCAGCGGCGAGGGCGATGCTGGCACAGGCCACCGCGCAGCGACCGACCCGTTTGCCGTAGCGCTTCGTCAGACGATCGCCGATCCAGCCTCCCAACGGGGAACAAGTCGCCATCGCAATGAACGGAAGCATCCCGTAGAATGAGCTGGATTTCAGGTCCAACCGGCGCACCGTGTTGAGGTAGATGAAAAACCACGTGAAGAAAATGTAGGCCACGTAACCGAAACAGAAATAGCTCAGGCTTACCGCCATTACGTCTTTGCTTCCGAGAATGACTCGCCACGGAAGCGCCCGCGTGGGGCCATCCTCTGTGCGTTCCGGTGGAAGGCCCGCGGCGATGTGACGCCGTTCCTCCGCGCTCACCCATGGGTGCTGGCCGGGCCGGTCGCGGGCTACGGCGAACCACACCGCTCCGGCGACGAGCCCGATCGTCGCGCTGATCCAAAACGACCACCGCCAGCCATAGTTCAGGAGAATATACGTGATCAGAGGCGGAGTGATGCCGGCGCCGGCGCCGACCCCCGCGAAGATCACGCCGTTCGCCACGCCGCGATCCTGGGATGGAATCCAGGCAGCCACCAGGCGATTGGAAGAAGGGTAGACCACGGCCTCGCCCAACCCGAGGGCAAACCGGACCGCCAACAACACCAAAAGCGCTTTGGCGGCTCCCGAAGGCACCAAGGCCGTTAGCGCCGTGAAAACAGCCCACCAGACCGTTCCCAGGGTCAGAATCCTGCGGGGGCCAAAGCGGTCCGCGAGCCGTCCGCCGGGCGCCTGAAAAAGAGCGTATCCGGCTACGAAGGCACTGAAGACCCAGCCCAACTGGATATTGTCGAGACGGAATTCCTCTTGAATGGAGTGGCCGGCGATCGAAATATTGACGCGGTCCAGGTAGGCGATGGCGCTGATCGCAAACATCCAGCCGACCAGTGCCCAACGGAAGCGGCCTCGCAGGGGAAGGAACATGGCCACACGCATCACAGACGGGTCCGGCGACTCAGTGCGCACAGCCGCAATAGTCCTCGGACTTGAGCGCCTCGGCCGCCCGCCGGCCCTTGCCCGCGCATATGACAACGTCGCACCCCGGCAACCACCAAAGAATCCCTTCGTGGCCATGCGGCTCGTGCCGCCCGGAACCATCGCCGCAACTGCCCTGAGCGTGGGAATGCCGAGCGGCGTTCGTTCTCACCTCGCGACTCTCGAAGTGCTCGGAAAAAGACTCGCTGTCATTCGTTGGTACCGCGATTCGCATTGGATCTCCCCGCTATTTCTTGTGCTCCAGCGGCCGCGCGCCCGGCGGCCGCTATAACACCCGCGTGTTCCAGGTGTCTCCTCTTGTCCGCCCCAGGCCGTTCGCAAGCTCGTATCCGTATGATCGGCCCTTCCTTTTCAAAAGGAACAGCGCCACCGGATCGACAAATCGATAGAGGTTGCCCATCGCGCACGTGCATGGATGTTCTTTCCATGGCGTGGACATGCACGGTGAGGCATATTCGTATTCTTTTTCCAGCGTTAGGATAGCAGGTTTTGTATATGCAAGTTACATAAACGCCACCTCGGGATACGGCTGCGGGGTGACACCCGTGGTCTCCGGATAGAGTCGCCGATTTACCGGCGGTCCACGCCTCGCTCGCGAAAGCATGGCCCGCATGTGGGGGTGTCACCAATCGCGCCAGACTGCATCTTCGTAAGTGAGTATGCAAGTCAAGATTCAGCACCTCGGCAACGTGAAGTTCGAAGCCATCGCGCGCGGACACCGCGTGGTGTGCGACCAGCCGCCCGATAACGGCGGCACGGATGCCGGAATGACGCCGCCGGAGTTCCTGCTGGTATCTCTCGGCACCTGCGCGGGCTTTTACGCCGCGCAGTATCTCAAGCTCCATGCGCTGCCTTCGGAAGGTCTGGAGATCAACGTATCGGCGGAGAAGGTCAAGGCGCCGGCGCGGCTCGGAACGTTCCGCATCGAGGTGATCGCGCCGGGTCTGGATGAGCGCCACGAGGCCGGCATCCTGCGTGCGGTTCAGGCATGCCTGATCCACAACACGCTGCTTAATGCGCCGGCGATCGAGACCGTAGTCCGCACCGCTGTGCTGGCGTAGGCCCGGGTTCGCTGTCAGGCGTCCCCGCACCTCTCTGCACCGGGCCACGATCAGAGTGATATCGTCGTGCTGTTCCTGTGAGCTGAACTGCCGGACGTCGTCGACAATCGACGCGATCGCGGCCGGCGGGGGCAGCGCCCGGTGCCTCTCGAGCGCTTCGACCAGGCGCTGTTCTCCGAACTCCTCTCCCGAATCGTTGAACGATTCGGTGATCCCATCGGTATAGAGCACCAGCAGGTCTCCCGGAAAGAGCCGGCACTCGGCCATCGAGTAATCGCATTGCGGAAAGAGCCCCACTACCGTGGAGGTGGAATCGAGCCTTTCCACGCGGTTGTCACCACGGAGGAGCAGCGCCGCGAGGTGCCCGCAGTTCGCATAGCGCAACTGCCGCATCCGGTCGTCATATTCGGCAAAGAAGAGCGTCGCGTAGGAGCTCTCGTTGGTATTCTCGTAAAAGAGCTTGTTTACTGAGCCGAGGAAGCGCTCGGGCTCATCCAATGCGATGGCGCACTGGCTGCGAAGGTTGGCCTGCAGGTTGGCCATCAGGAGAGCGGCGGGCATGCCTTTGCCCGAGATATCGGCGATCACCAACCCCAAGCGGCCTCGGCCCAGATCCAGAAAATCGTGATAATCGCCGCCCACCTCGCGGGCCTGGATGCAGACGCCCGTGTACTCCAGCGTTTCCATGGGCGGCAGTTTTTGGGGGAAGAGCCTGGCCTGTACCTGTTTGGCAATCTCCAGATCCTGCGCGGCGCGGCGTTCCGATTCCAGCTTCTCGGCGGCCCGCCGGCGCTGCGCGTCGATTTCCCGATTTACCTCGTCGAAGGCCACCAGCGCAAAGGAATTTCCATCCACATCTTTGAACCGGGTGAAGATTCCGCCCCAAACCGGCGGCTGCTGATCGGGCGCCGCCGAGGGGGCATTCGAAAGAGGAGCCGGCGCCGGTCGGTTAAACCTGACGCGCCGCAGTCGGGGCGTGAAAAGGAATTGGACACCACGCCTGCGCCATTCCTCGTACTTGGCGACTACATCCTCGGTAACGAAGGCAATCCCGGTGGGGCGGCCGATGAGTTTGTACGCGCTGGAGTCGGGCCGGGGTGCGATCAGCGTGAGGACAGCGGTCCCGTCGGGAGGCGCGACAGCTACCCATCGGTCACCGGATTGCATTCGGGTATCGAAGGCCAGATTGAATCCGAGCTGGTCCACATAGAATCGCAAGCTTTCATCCTGATCGCGAACGAAAACGTTGACGGCATGAATTCCGAGAAACGGGCGCTTGGGCGAAGCGAGGTCGTCCATTGAAGCGATTATAAGGTTATTTCGCTCCCAGCTTGCGCAGAAACAGCATCATCGGGCACCAATCGGAAAACGCCGACTGAAACAGGTTCAAGCCCACGAACCCCGTGAACAGGAACCAGTACGGGCTGGCCAATACCCCAGGGCCAGGCTCATCAACACGAAGAACCCGGCAATCAGACGGAGATAACGGTTAACGGACATTCCACTTTCCTCCTTCGATTCACGATGTAATACACCACCGGCACGGTCATGCGTGACAGCAACAGCGAAGCGACTTCGCCCGCCATCAGCGCAATCGCCAACCCTTGAAAGATGGGGGCGAACAGAATCACCGCCGACCCCACCACCACGGTCGCCGCGGTCAGCATCATCGGCCGGAACCGCACGGCGCCCGCATCCACCACCGCCGCGGCCAGCGCCCTTCCCTCGGCCAGGCGCAACTCTACGAAATCCACCAGGATGATGGAATTCCGCACCACGATGCCCGCCCCGGCAATGAAGCCGATCATCGGCGTCGCCGTGAAGAACGCGTGCATCAATCCATGCGCCGGCAGAATGCCAACCAGCGAGAAGGGAATCGCCGCCATGATCACCAGCGGCGTCACGAACGACTGGAACCACCCCACCACCAGCGCGTAGATCAGGATCAGCACGGCCGCAAAGGCGCGCGAACCTGGACCCTGGTTAGATCACCGAGACGCCCTCAGCAGTCGCCGCGCGCCGTAGATCCTCATCCACTGTCGCCAGCGCCCAGCCCGCACGCATGGCAATCTCAAGATAGGCGGCATCGTACGCCGTCAGACCGTGTTTTCGGCAAAGGGCCTGCGTTGCCTCGAACACAACTGCCGGGGTGGCGGGCTCATCCAGATCCACCGGCAGGAGTTTCAGGTCTTCGATAAATGCCAGGGTCAGCTCCGGCGTTAGTCGCTTGCGCCTTTCACCCACCAGAAGCGCATTCAGAATTTCATGCCGCCAGAAGGCAGGTACCGCTACTCTGTCACCGCCCCCAATCCGCTCTGAAATCTCTGTTGCCTTCTGGGATGTCTCGTCCGGAAAACACCACGTCATGACGACCGAGGCGTCCAGCACGAAATGTCTCACGGCCTGCTCTCACGAAGCAACTCTTTGACAGTCATTCCGCCCAAAGAAAGCCCGTGCCGCTTTCCGAATGTTGCCAGACGGCAGACGGCGGCTGCCACGGAATCGTCCGCAGCCGACCCCTGCCGGGACAGACGTAGGCGCAGCGCATCAAGCGCCCGATCCAGAGCTTCATCGGGGGTTTGTGCCAACCCCGACTGAATTGCCTTCATGAGCACCATCTCCTGCTCAGGTCTCAATGTAATCGTCATCGGCGGCCCCTTCCAGTTCCATTGTCTCAAACGGAGGTTAGTGGTAGGGGCTACTTCACGCCCAACTTTCTCAGGAACAGCATCATCGGGCACCAATTCGAAAACGCGGATTGAAACAGGTTCAAGCCCACGAACGCCGTAAACAGGAACCAGTATGGGCTGACCCAATGCCCCAGGGCCAGGCTCATCAAGACGAAGAACCCCGCGATCAGGCGGAGATAACGCTCAACGGACATTCCACTTTCCTCCTTCGATTTACGATGTAGTACACCACCGGCACGGTCATGCGCGAAAGCAAGAGCGAAGCGACTTCGCCCGCCATCAACGCGATCGCCAGACCTTGAAATATGGGGTCGAACAGAATCACTCCGGACCCCACCACCACGGCCGCCGCGGTCAGCATCATCGGCCGGAACCGCACGGCGCCCGCATCCACCACCGCCTCGGCCAGCGCCATTCCCTCGGCCAGGCGCAACTCCACGAAATCCACCAGGATGATGGAATTCCGCACCACGATGCCCGCCCCGGCAATGAAGCCGATCATCGACGTCGCCGTAAAGAACGCGTGCATCAGTCCATGCGCCGGCAGAATGCCGACCAGCGAGAAAGGAATCGCCGCCATGATCACCAGCGGCGTCACGAACGACTGGAACCACCCCACCACCAGCGCGTAGATCAGGATCAGCACGGCCGCAAAGGCGATGCCCAGGTCGCGGAACACCTCGTAGGTGATGTGCCATTCGCCGTCCCACTTCATGGAGTAGCGGTCGGCATCGGTAGGGAGCGCGGCCATGTGCTGCTCGATGGCGTACCCTTCGGGCGCCCTGATCTTCTCCATCTCCGGACCGAGCTTGAGGATGGCGTAGACCGGGCTCTCCATCGCGCCGGCCACGTCGCCTGTCACGTAGGTCACGGGCATGAGGTTCTTGTGGTAGATGCTCTTGTCCGCGACCACCGCCTCGTCGCGCACCAGCTCGCTGAGCGCGACCAGCTTGCCGTTGCGCCCCGCCACTTTCAGGCGCAGCATCCCGTTCAGGTCGGAACGCTCCGCGCGGCCCAGACGGGCCACCAGCGGCACGTCTTCCTTGGCGGCATCGGCATGCAGCAGGCCCGCCGTGTATCCCGCCGACGCCACCTCGACGGTGCGGGCGATGTCGTCTTCCGAGATGCCGCTGAGCGCGGCCTTCTCGCGGTCCACGATCAGGCGGTGCTCCGGCTGGTCGTCTTCCACGTACCAGTCCACATCCACGACTCCATCCGTGCGCTTCCACAGGTCGCGGATCGCGCGGGCGATACCCAGGCGGCCCGCGAGCAATGGTCCGTACACCTCGGCCACCAGCGTTTGGAGCACCGGCGGCCCGGGCGGCACCTCCGCCACCTTGATGCGCGCGCCGTAACGCTCCGCCACCGGGGCGAGGCGCGTCCGCATCTGCTTGGCGATCTCGTGGCTTTGCAGGCTGCGGGCGCTCTTGGGCAGAAGGTTCACCTGGAGATCGGCGACGTTCGATCCGCGGCGCAGATAGTAATGCCGCACCAGCCCGTTGAAGTTGAACGGTGACGCCGTGCCCACGTAGGTCTGCAGGTTGATGGCCTCGGGCTGCTCCAGGGCAGTCCGGGCCAGCGCATCGGCGGCGCGCGCGGTCTCTTCGAGCGTGGTGCCTTCGGGCATGTCCACGATCACCTGGAATTCGCTCTTGTTGTCGAACGGCAGCATTTTCACTTTGACGAACTGGAAGTAGAACAGCGAGACTGACCCGAGCAGCAGCACCACCACACCGCCCAGAAACCCCCACCGCACGGCGGGATGCCCGAGGATCGTGCCCATCACTCGCCGGTAAACGCGAGTGAGACGGTCTTCGCGCTCACCGTGCGCTGCGGAATGCGAGGGCTTGAGAATGCGGACCGCGGCCCACGGCGTCACCACAAACGCGACTAGCAGCGAGAACACCATGGCCGCGCTGGCGCCGATGGGGATTGGCCGCATATACGGCCCCATCAGCCCGCCGACGAACGCCATCGGCAGGATGGCGGCCACCACCGTGAGGGTCGCCAGAATGGTGGGGTTGCCGACCTCGTCCACCGCTTCCACCGCCACCTCGAGAGGCGCGCGGCCGCGATTCGCGGGCATGCGCCAGTGCCGCACGATGTTCTCCACCACCACGATGGCGTCATCCACTAGGATGCCGATCGAGAAGATCAGCGCGAACAGCGTGATGCGGTTCAATGTGTAGCCGTAGAGATAGAAGACCGCGAGCGTGAGCGCCAGCGTCACCGGGATGGCGATGAACACGATGAGCGATTCGCGGAAGCCCAGCGTGACAGCGATCAGCAGGCTCACCGAGACCACCGCGATGAGCATGTGGAAGAGCAGCTCGTTGGACTTCTCCGCGGCCGTTTCGCCGTAGTGGCGCGTGATATCGACGCTCACATCCGAGGGGATCACCGGCCCCTTCAGCGGTTCGATGCGCCGCAGCACGTTTTCCGACACGGCCACGGCGTTGGTGCCTTTGCGCTTCGAAACCGCGATGGTCACGGCCGGCAAGAGCCGGCGGTCGGAGGACTTCGCCATGCGCACGTACTCGCTCGGTTCCGCGCCGCCATCGCTCACCTCGGCCACATCGCGCACGAACACCGGCTTGTCGCCGGCCACCCCCGCCACCACGTTGCGAACATCTTCGGCGGTGCGCAGGAATTCGCCGGTCTGGAGCAGGTACTCGCGGTTGCCGGTCGAGAATCGCCCGGAATCGAGCCGCCGGTTGGCGAGTCCCAGGGCGCCCGCCACCTGCAGGGGCGCCAGGTTGTAGGCCGCGAGCCGGGCTTCATCCAGCACGATGCGGATTTCGCGCCGCTGCCCGCCGATGAGCGTCACGGCGGAAACATCGGGCACCTGTTTGATGGCGTCGTGAACCTGGGCGGCGATGCTGCGCAGCTCGAAGTCGCCGTAGCGCCGGCTGGACAACGTGAGCGCCAGAATCGGCACATCGTCGATGGAGCGCGGCTTTACCAGCGGCGTGGATGCGCCCGGCGGGATGAGGTCGAAATTGGCGTAGAGCTTTTGATTGAGACGGACGATACTCTTCTCCTCGTCCTGCCCCACGTAGAAGCGCACGATGGCCATCGACATCCCGGGGCTCGATGTGGAGTAGATGTACTCGACTCCCGGGATCTCCCACAACAGCTTCTCCATGGGCTTGGTGATGCGCTCTTCCACCTCGCGGGCGGATGCGCCGGGCATCTGTACGAAGACGTCGATCATCGGCACGATGATCTGCGGCTCCTCTTCTCGGGGCAGTTTCCAGACGGCGAAGCCGCCGATGAGGAGCGAGCCCGCGATGATCAGGGGCGTTAGCTTGGACGAGATCCAGGCGTGGGCGAACCGGCCCGCCGGTCCCAATTGCCCCGCCGGCCCGAGCCGTTTCAAGGCCGCACCTCCACGGGAGCGCCATCCGCGAACCCCGAAGGCACGGGCACGACGACCTTTTCGCCGTCGCTCAGCCCCGAGAGCACTTCCACCATGCCCTGCGATTTTCGTCCGGCGGTGATGATGCGCGAGTGTGCCGCGGCGTTCTCCACCACGAACACCGTCTGCAACTGCCCGCGCTCCAGCACCGCTGCTTCCGGGATGGCGATCACGCGGCGCGTCCCTTGCGGAAACTCGGCGCGTCCGAACATGCCCGAGCGCGCGGCCGGGCATGGCAGGGCGATCTTGACGATGTAGCTGCGGGATGCCGCGTCCACCGCCGGCACGATCTCCGACACGCGAGCCGGAGCTTGGCATCCATCGATCGAAACGTTTACGGTCTGCCCCGTGCGCACCCCCGGCAGTTTGGATTCCTCGACGGACGCCTCGAGCTGATATGCCCCTTCGCGCTCGATGGTCAACAGCGGCGCGCCGGGCACGGCCAGATTGCCGGGCTCCACCGACCGCTCGGTCACTACGCCCGCGAACGGTGCCGCAATGCTGGCGTAGTCGCGCATGATGCTGGCGGCGCGTTGCTCCTCACCGGCCCCGGCAATCCGCGCCTGGACCTGGGCCCGCTTCGCCACCGCCATCTCGTGGGCAGCCTGGGCCGCCTTGAGCCGGGCCGAAGCCTCGTCGAACTCCTGGTTCGATACGGACTTCTTGGCGTACAGATCTTCGATGCGCCGGAAGGTGGCCTGCGCCAGGTCGAGATTGGCCTTTGCGGCGGCGATGGCTTGCTCCACCTCGGGCACCGCGCTTTGCGCCTCGGCCTGCCCGGCTTCCGCGCGGCGCAGGTTGGTTTCAAGCTCGCGCGTATCCAGCGTGACGAGCACCTGCCCTTCGCTGACGCGCTCGCCCGCGCGCGCGTTCACCTGCTGCACGTAGCCCGTCACTTTGCTCGACACCACCCCCGTGGTGTGGGCGCGGACGGTGCCGGTGGCCTCATAGACGGCAGGCCACTCCTGGAGCGAGGCCGCGGCCACGCGAACCTCAACGGCTCGCGCCGGCGCCGCTTCAACGGGGCGGCCTTGGTTGCGCCCACAGCCGGCCAGTATTGCGGCGAATGCCAGAATCGGAACCAGTTTCATCAGTTCAGTACCTCCGAGCTGGCCGTCAGCTTCCCGGCGGCAAACTCCAGAATGGTAGCCGCCACGCGCTGGTCGTGCACCGCGGCCAGGTATCGTGTGCGGCTTTCCAGCACGGCGGTCTCCGTGCGCAACAGGTCAGTCACGTTGCTCATGCCGGCTTCATAGCGGTTCTGCGTGATGCGCAGGCTCTCCTCGGCTTCGGCGACGGACGCCTTGGCCACCTCGATGCGCTGCTCGGCCGCGCGCAGGTCGGCGAATACGCGGCGGACTTGCAGGCGCACGGCCGAATCGGTGCGCTCGGCGTCGGCGGTGGCGCGGCTCACCAGGTGGCTGGCCTCGGCGATACGGGCTTTGTCCGTAAGTCCATTGAAGAGGTTCCAGCGGAGCGTCACCGCGGTGAGCCAATTGGCGCCGCCGCGCCGGATGAATTGCTCGCGGTCGGCTTCAAACACGGCGCGAAACCCAACTTCGGGGAGCAGGCTCGAACGCGCGTTTTCGGATTGGGTTTGGGCCAGGCTCGCGGAGAGGCGCGCCTGGCGCATCTCAGGACGCTGCTCCGTGGCGTCGCGCTCCAACCCATCCAATCCGAGATCGGGAATGGCGGCCGGCGCCAGCGCGGTGGTGAGGGAGTGCGGCGCATCCAGCGCCAGCCCGAGGGCGTCGTTGAGCGTTGCGCGCGCCACGTCCAGATCGGCCGCGCGCCGGATGCGCTGCTCGGTCACGCCCGCGAGATGCACGCGAATCGAGAGCACATCCACGTCCGTGGACATGCCGGCGTTGCGCACGGTTTCGGCGCGGCGCAGGTCGGCCTCCGCCGAGCGGACGGCCTGCTCCGCGGTTTTGAGGCTTTCGGCCGCGAGGACTGCGCCGTAGTAAGCGCGCGCCACACTCGCTATGGTTTCCATCTCCACGCGGCGCGCCTCCTCGCCCGTCAACTGGCGGCCCAGATCGGCCGATTTCACGGCGCGGCGCGCCTGGCCGCCGTCGTAGAGCGTCTGGTCCACCGTGAGCTGGGACTGGAAGTTATTCAGGAAATCCGGACGGTTGAGCGGCCCGACGGCGAAATTCGATTCGCCGAACTGGTGTTGGGTCAGCAGCGAGCCGAAGACGAATACGGGGTTGTCGCTGCGCGCAAAGGACTCGCTATAGTTGAGCTTGGGCAGGCGGGCGCCGCGAGCCTGGTCCACTCGCGCTGCGGCCGCCTGCGCGCTCTCCGAAGCGGCCGTAATGGCGTGGTTGCCCCGTAGCGCCAGTTGCACGGCCTCTTGCAGCGACATCGGCTCCTGCGCCAACAGGGGAGCGCCGATCAGAAAGACGATTATTTTCCCCATCACACCACAGGATGCAAAACTCGCGAACGGCGTGACACCCGTTACAATAAGGATGTGGACAAGCAAGGTGAGACCGAGCTGGCGCGCGCGCTTCTCGCCGGCGAGACGGATGCTTTCGAAAGATTCGTCGATCATTTCCGCTCCAAGGTGTTTCACTACAGTTGGCTGATGTGCGGCCGGCCGGAAGACGCCGAGGAGGTGGCGCAGGAAACTCTCCTCAAAGTCTTCGAGAATTTCGACCAGCTCCGCGAGCCCGAGCGCGTGCGCGCCTGGATCTTCCGCATCGCCAAAAACGCCTGCCTGATGCAGCGCCGCAAGAGCGTCTTCGCTCCGGCCCACGAGCTCTCGCTCGACGAACTGCCGCCGACTGTCGAAGTGCCGGATGCCGGCGGTCCACCCGACACCGAGTTGCTGCGCTCCGAGTTACGCGCGGTAGTGGACCGCATCATCGCGGAGCTTCCGCCGTCCTACCGCGCGGTGGTCCTGCTGCGCGATCTGGAAGAGCTTTCCACCGAGGAGACTGCTCACATCCTCGACCTAAGCACGGACGTCGTCAAGACGCGGCTGCATCGCGGCCGGCTGGCCATGCGGCAGAAACTGGATTGCTATGTCCACAATCATTGCCTGGAGGACGAGGCGAGCCCGAATCCCACGCCCCTGAGCCCCCAAGAGCGCGAGGCGCTCTACTCGGTGTGGAGCACCCGGCTGACCCAGGCCCTGTGACTCAGGTCACAGCTTGGGAATCCACCACGGCATAGGCTGGGAGTAGAGATTGTTCGAAATGGCCACACTCGCTCAAGCGCCTGCCGCCCGTCCCCGAAAGAAGCTCCTGAAGCGCGCCGGTCCCGACCGGTCACAGGCCTTGCGGCGGGGCTTCCAACTGGCGTTTCTGGCGCTCAACGTGTGGATCGGGGTCCAGTTTTACCTCTTCGTGCGGTATTACGAAACCGGCGGGCGATCGGTGTGGGCCGGGCGGCCGGCGGGTGTGGAAGGCTGGCTGCCGATCGCCTCCCTGATGAACCTCAAGGTGCTGATCTTGACCGGCCAGATGCCGCGCCTGCATCCCGCGGGGATGTTTCTGCTGATCGCCTTCCTCGGGATGTCGTGGGTGTTCCGCAAGAGCTTTTGCAGTTGGCTCTGCCCCGTGGGGACGGTGTCGGAGTATCTCTGGCGGCTCGGACGCAAGACCTTGGGGCGCACGTTCCGCCTGCCCCGGCGTCTGGATATCGGGCTGCGCAGCCTGAAGTACATCCTGCTGGGGCTTTTCGGATACGCGGTCGGCTCGATGTCCGTGCCGGCGATCCGCGCGTTTCTGGAAGGGCCATACGGCATCGTGGACGATGTCAAAATGCTCAACTTTTTCCGCTTGCTCGGGGTGACCGGGGGGATTGTGGTGGCGCTCCTGGTGCTGGCGTCGGTCATGGTGCAGAACTTCTGGTGCCGCTATCTGTGCCCCTACGGCGCGCTGATGGGCCTGGCGGCGCTGGGGAGCCCGCTGCGCATCCGGCGCGAGACCTCGCTGTGCATCGACTGCGGAAAATGCGCCAAGGCGTGCCCCTCGGCGCTGCCGGTGGACCGGCTGATCGCCATACAATCGGCCGAGTGCACGGGCTGCCTGATGTGCGTGGCGGAATGTCCGGCGGCGGGTGCGCTGCTGATGGCGGCGCCGCGAAAAAGGCGAGTTCCGGCGTGGGTGATGGCAGCCGGGGTAGCGGCACTGTTCCTGGGGATCTGCGGATATGCCCAGTGGACCGGCCACTGGCGCACCGACCTTCCCAGCCGGTTGTACTTCGAGCTGATTCCACACGCCAACGAGTTCACGCACCCGTAAGGGCCAAAAGTGAAAGTAAACTTTCACTTTTCCGAAGGGCTTCTCAATACGATCAATGGCTTGCGGGAGGACGAGTGAAAGTTTAGTTTCACTTTTGAGTTCGTACGACGTCGCGGCGGGTGTCCAGCCGTGCGGCAATTTCGTTGTTTTCCAATCCTTCGGCGGCCATCAAGCATGATTTTGGCACGCTGGACTGAAAATACGGCAACGTATATTTGGTGGAGCGTCTGCCAATTCGGCCGTTTCGGAAGATGAATCGAAAACGGGCTCGTTCTGGGCATCGTGGCACACCTCCTCTAGGACCCACAAGCGAGCCGTGCGCGCTGGCGCAGCCTGACTGTTAGCGTTGATATGCGGCTTTCAGTGTGGCGACCAACTCAGCCTTACGAGATTCTCGCGCCCACCAAGCGAGCAGTCTGGCCTGCACTTGGCCGCGATGCACCGAGACGGTGGTTTTCCACCAGCCGCACCGCCCGGCCGCTCGCATCAAGTGACTGCTGGTCAATAGGTTGGCGTTTGGCCCGCAGCGTGCATCAGGAAAAGGTGACGTGGCACCCAATGGAGGTGCATCATGAAGACTATCAAAGTTCAGCAGGTTATTCGCCGAGCCCTTTGTCTGGTTTGGGTTCCGCTTCTGGCTGGCGGCCTTATGGTCGCGCAACAACCAGCGCCTCCCGCGCAGGCTCCCGCACAACTCCTTTCACCGGAACAGTTGGACACCCTGGTCGCGCCTGTTGCGCTGTATCCCGATCCACTGCTGAGCCAGGTTCTGGTGGCGAGCACCTACCCGCTGGAAGTGGTTGAGGCACAACAGTGGCTGCAACGGAATGGCAACCTGAAGGGCCAGCAGTTGACGGAAGCGGCCCGGCAACAGAACTGGGATGCCAGCGTCCAGGCTATGGTGGCCTTCCCCGACGTTCTGACGATGCTGAACCAGGACGTCCAATGGACCACGGCATTGGGCAATGCGTTCCTGGCCCAGCAGTCGGACGTGATGGCCGCAGTGCAGCGAATGCGCGCGCGGGCGCAAGCCAATGGCAGGCTCTCTACCACTCCGCAACAGACGGTTACCACCGAGACACAGGGTGGGCAGACGGCCATTGACATTGCGCCGGCCGATCCGCAGGTGATCTACGTGCCGCAATACGACCCGGCTTACGTCTGGGGACCGCCGGCGTGGGGCTACTATCCGCCGCTCTATTATGCCGGATACGGCTTTGGCTTTTATCCTGGGATCAACATTGGGTTGTACTTCGGCGGTTGGGGCGGCTGGGGCTACGGCGGCTGGGGTTGGGGCTGGGGCCCGAACTGGTTCGGCCGCTCTTTGTTCGTCAACGGCGGCTTCTTCAACCGATATGGTTTCCGCGGTGGGTTATACGCGGGCGGTTTTGGCGGGAGAGCGGCGTGGCAGCACGACGCGAGCCACCGTTTGGGCGTTTCGTACCCGAACAGTCAACTGGCCTCCCGGTATGGGGCCGCATCGATGGGCTCGCGGAACGCGATGACAAGATCGGGCAGCGTCAATTCCGCCCGGTCGGCCGGCACGGGAAGCTGGAACCGATTCGGGACGGCGTCGTCGTCGTTCGCTAACCGTTCGGCGGCGACGCAAGGTGCTCGCAGTGCCGCACCGCAGAGCGCAGGGCGCGCGACCGGGGGACCGTGGCAACACTTCCAGGGTGCGCAACGCAACCAGGCTCCGGCACAACGATACTCGGCTCCGGCGCAGCGGTATTCGGCTCCGGCGCAGCGATACTCGGCTCCGGCACAACGATACT